>Ga0070741_10017045_pt1 | contig 11998 bp, 10 predicted proteins | sample Coa_R1_4_FD_66440 | JGI IMG/M metagenome (GOLD analysis project Ga0070741, IMG submission 66440) | Surface soil microbial communities from Centralia Pennsylvania, which are recovering from an underground coalmine fire - Coalmine... | ecosystem: Environmental > Terrestrial > Soil > Unclassified ...
CGCGCGAGCACCGCGGCGAGCGGGATCGCCGCGGCGAGCACGGCGTTCAGGGCGAGCCCCCAGCCCCACGCGACGACGCCGTGGTGGCGGAAGCCGACGATCACCGCGGCGCCCGCGACCGCGCCGGAGCCGAAGCCCGTCGCGGCGACGACGAACTCGTCGCACGCGGCGAGCGCGCTCGCGAGCACGCCGGCGGCGACCTGGGCGGCGGCCGCCGGGACGAGCCACGGCAGGAGCTGCGCGGCCGCCTGGCGCGACGCCGAGCCGCCCGTCAGGGCGTGGGCGATCCCGTCCGGCCACAGCAGCGCGACGAGCGCCGCCGGAACGAAGACGGCCGCGAGCGCGGCGAGCCACGTCCCCACCTCGCCGGCGAGCCGGCCCTCGCCCTCGGCCCGCACGAACGCGGGCAGCACGACGACCCGGAGCGCCGAGGCGACGAGCACGAGCGCCAGGTAGACGGCGTAGGCGGCGAAGAAGCCGTCTGTCTTTGCGCCGTGTCCGAAGGTGCGCGAGAGCGCGATCCCGGCGACGGCGGCAGAGCCGCTGATCGCGGCCGTCGAGACGCCGGTGACGACGCTCGAGTAGAGGGTCGCCCGGCCGCGTGAACGGTTACCCTGCACCGATGCCGGGCGACGATACCGCGCAGACCTGGCGGCCAGGCGAGCTCGAGGCGCTGCGGCCCGAGCTGGAGGACGCCTTTCGCGACCGGACCTGCCTCGTCACCGGCGCCGACGGCTTCATGGGCTCGCATCTGACCGAGGCGCTGGTGGCGCTGCGCGCGAACGTGATCGCGTTCGTGCGCGCGACCTCGTCGGGCGCGCTGAACAACATCGGCCACCTGCGCCGCGACCTGACGGTCGTCTTCGCCGACCTGACCGACAAGACGTCGATCGACTACCTCGTGCGCGACCATCTCGTGCCCGCGCGCGACAAGCCGTACGTCTTCCACCTGGGCGCGCAGGCCCATGTCGGCGAGTCGTGGCATCGCCCGTACGAGACGGTGATGGCGAACACGGTCGGGACGCTGAACCTGCTGCAGTCGGTGGTCGACCACGGCGTCGAGCTGGAGAAGTTCGACACGGCGGGCACCTCGGAGGAGTACGGCAACGTCCACGAGTCGGTCGCCCACCAGCACGACTTCGACGAGCTCGGCGGGCTGATCCTGCACGAGCGCTCGCCGATCAACCCGAAGTCGATCTACGCCACCGCGAAGGTCGCCGCCGACTTCCTGACGATGAACTACCACGACGCGTACGGCGTGCCGGGCGTGGTGACGCGCATGTTCAACAACTACGGCCCGCGGCAGAACCCGCGCTACGTGACCGGGACGATCATCACGCAGGCGCTGACGCGGCCCGAGGTCGAGCTCGGCGCGCTCGAGCCGCTGCGCGACTTCTGCTTCACGACGGACGGCGTGCGCGGCCACCTGACCGTCGCGGCGCGCGGCATCCCGGGCGACCTCTACGTGTACGGCCAGGGCGAGAACATCTCGATGCGGGACTGGTCGGACCTGATCCTGCGGATCGGCCGCGAGCACGGGTTCTGGCCGGACGACCGGCATGTGGTCGTGAACGAGGGCCGGCTCCGGCCGGGCGCGACGGACGTCATGGCGCTGCGCGTCGGCTACGAGAAGCTGAAGGCCGAGACGGGCTGGGAGCCGCGGGTGTCGTGGGAGGAGGGCGTGCTGCGCACGATCGCCTGGTACGCCGAGAACCGCGACCGCTGGCTCGGCAGGGTCGACTGGCTCGCGCGCGACCGCCAGCCGGCGCGGTGACGCGCATCCTCGTCACCGGCGGCGGCGGCTTTCTCGGCTCGCATCTCGTCGAGCGGCTCGAGGCGGCGGGGCACGACGTCGTCGTCGCCCGCAGGCGCGACTACGACCTGACACGCTACGAGGACGCGGAGCGGCTCTTCGAGCAGGCGCGCCCGCAACGCGTGTTCCACCTCGCGGCCGAGGTCGGCGGCATCGGCGCGAACCGCGCGAATCCCGGCCGCTACTGGTACGCGAACCTGATGATGGGCGCCCACGTGCTCGAGCTCTCCCGGATGCACCGGGTGGAGAAGCTGATCATCGCGGGGACGGTGTGCGCCTACCCGAAGCACGCGCCGGTCCCGTTCCGCGAAGAGAGCCTGTGGGACGGATACCCGGAGGAGACGAACGCGCCGTACGGCGTCGCGAAGAAGACGGTGCTGGTCGGCGCGCAGTCGTACCGCGCGCAGTACGGGCTGGACGCGATCTTCCTGCTGCCGGCGAACCTCTACGGGCCGAGGGACAACTTCGACCTGCAGACGTCGCACGTCATCCCGGCGCTCGTCCGCAAGATGCTGGAGTCGGACGGCCGGGTGGTCCTGTGGGGCGACGGCTCGCCGACGCGGGAGTTCCTGTACGTCGACGACTGCGTGCGCGGCCTCTTGCTCGCCGCCGACCGCTACGACGGCGCGGAGCCGGTCAACCTCGGCACGGGCGTCGAGACGTCGATTCGCGAGCTCGCGGAGACGATCGCCGAGCTGACCGGTTTCGGCGGCGAGATCGTCTGGGACGCCTCGATGCCGAACGGGCAGCCTCGGCGGCGGCTCGACGCGACCCGCGCGCGCGAGCTGTTCGGCTTCGAGGCGTCCGTGCCGCTCCGTGAGGGGCTCGCGCGCACGGTCGAGTGGTATCGGGCGCGCCGGGGCGTCGAGACGAACGTCGGATGACCTCGGCCGCCGTCTCCCGCGTCACCGGCGAGGCGTGGCAGCGCACGAGCCGGCTGGCGTCGGCGGCGGCGGGCGCCGCGGTGCGACGGCGGCGCGTGGTGCTCGCCGCGCTGGTCGCCGGCCAGTGGGCGGTGATCGCCGCCGAGGCGCTCGGGTCGATCACCCACAACGGCTGGGTGTACTACCACGGCGGCGACGCGCCCTGGTACTGGACCTCGGCGTACACGATCGCGCACGGAAACGTGCCGCAGTCGTTCGTCGGCTACGGGTGGCCGCTTCTCCTTGCGCCGTTTGCCGCCGCCTTCGGGCCGGATATGGCGAACGGGCTGCCGGCGGTGATCGTCCTCGACGTCGTCGTGCTGGCGCCCGTCGCGGTCGTGGGGATGTACGTGCTCGGCAGGCGCATCGGCGGGGCGTTGTTCGGCCTCTGGACGGCGCTCGTGTGGGTGGCGGCGACGCCGCTCGCGGTCCACCTCTACAACCCGGGCAACCGGCCGACCCTGGTGGACAACTTCCTGCCGACCGGGCTCGGCCTGAACGCGCTGTCCGACTACCCGTCGATGGTGTGCGCGATCGTCGCCGCCTGCCTGGTGGTGCGCGCCGTCGACCGCGACGCGTGGGTCGACGGGGTGCTCGCGGGGATCGCGGTCGGGATGCTCGTGATGATCAAGCCGTCGAACGGGCCGTTCGCGATCGTCGCCGGGCTCGTGCTGGCCGTCGCGCGTCGACGCCGGAGCCTTGCGGCTGCGGCCGCCGGGGTCGTCCCGGGTCTGCTCGCGCTGACGCTCTGGAAGGCGACCGGCCGCGGGAACGTGCCGTTGTTCGCGCAGGGCGCGAGCTCGCGCGAGGCCAGCGGCGCGATCGCGTCGGTCCCGGGCGTGCACCGGTATCTCAACCTGGACTGGCATCACCTGTGGCGCAACCTGGGGCTGCTCGGCGAGGTGTTCTGGAGCGTTCGGGTGCTCGAGTTCCTGTTCGTCGCGGGCATCGCCGCGCTGGTCGCACGCAGCCGCCCGAAGGGCGTCTTCGTCGCCCTGTGGTTCGTCTCGTTCGGGATCGTGAAGGGGACGTTCTTCGGCGCGAACGTCGAGGACGCGTCGCTGTACCGGTTCCTGCAGCCGGCGTGGCCGGCGTGGATCCTGATCGTCGCGGGCGTCGTCCTGCTGTGGCCGGTGGGGCCGGAGCGGCGGGCGCGAGCCGCCGCGGCCGACGCCGACCGCGCGCGCACGGTCAGGCCGGTCCGGACGGGTGTCGCAGTGGCCGCGGCGATCCTGTTCGGCGCGGTCCCGCTGGCGGTTGCCGCGGGCATCCGGCCGATCGCCCGCGGCAGCGTCGCCGACGACGTGCAGCACGGCGCGATCGTGCCGGTCGTCGACTTCGGCCTGCGCGCGCAGGCGCTCGGCGGCGGATCGGTGCGGCTGACGTGGACGAGGCGCGGCTCCGGCCGCGCCGCCGAGCTCTACCGCGTCTTCCGCGGGCCGACCGACGGCTGCAGCTTCCCGGCCGGCGGCGCCCCGCAGTGCGACTTCGTGGACGGGTCGCCGGGCACGACCTCCGCCAGGTCGTTCACGGACGAGCACGTGCGCGGACGCGTCGTGTACCGCGTGGGGCTGCAGGCCGTCTGGAACCGCGACCCCACCGCTCGGGATCTCGTCCTGCTGAGCGAGCCGGTGGTCGTCGACGCCTCATGAGCCGGCAGCTGCTGTCCGTGGTCGTGCCCGTGCACGACGAGGAGGAGTCGCTCCGCGAGCTGACCCGCCGCGTCCTCGCTGCGGCCGGCGAGCTCGACGGCCTCGACGTCGAGCTCGTGCTCGTCGACGACGGGTCGCGCGACCGCAGCTATCCGCTGCTGGTGGAGCTCGCGCGCGGCGAGCCGCGGATCAGGGTCGTCCGGCTCGCCCGCAACTTCGGCCACCAGGTGGCGCTGACGGCCGGGATCGAGCATGCCCGCGGCGATGCGGTCGTGACGATGGACGCGGACCTGCAGCATCCGCCCGAGGTGATCGAGCAGTTCGTGGCGGAGTGGCGGGCGGGGCACGACGTCGTCTACGGCGTCATGCGCGACCGGCCCGAGGGCTTCGTGAAGCGGGTCACGGCGCGGCTGTTCTACGTGGTCCTGAACCGGCTGGCGACGGACGAGATGCCGTCGGCGGCGGGCGACTTCAGGCTGATCGACCGCAAGGTGGTCGACGCGTTCCTGGCGATGCGCGAGCGCGACCGGTACCTGCGCGGGATGTTCGCGTGGCTCGGCTTCTCGCAGGCGGGTGTCGAGTACGTGCCGGCGGCCCGCTTCGCCGGGCGGAGCAAGTACTCGCTGCGCAAGATGTCGCAGCTCGCCTTCGACGCGATCTTCAGCTTCTCGATCCTGCCGCTTCGCATCGTGCTCGGGCTCGGGCTCGCCGTGTCGGCGGTCGCGTTCCTCTTCGGCATCGCGTCCGCCCTCTCGAAGGTGTTCGGCGTCTACACCGTTCCGGGCTGGGCGACGATCGTCGTCGTCGTAACGTTCATCGGCGGCGTGCAGCTCGTCGTGCTCGGCGGCATCGGCGAGTATCTCGGCCGCGTCTACGAGGAGGTGAAGCGCAGGCCGCTGTACGTGGTGCGGGCGCTCCACAACTTCGACGACGAGCCGCGGTGCTGAGCCTGCTGCGACGCCCCTCCGTCGAGCTCACGCTGCTCGCGGTCCTGCTTGCGGTTGCCGGTCTCGTCTACGCGCGGAGCCTCCACCAGGCGCTGAACTACGACGAGGGCAACTACCTCGCGAGCCTCGACGCGCTGCGTCACGGGCAGCGACTCGGCACCGACGTGTTTCTCGACCAGCCGCCCGGGTGGTACGGCCTGCTGCAGCTCGCGGCGCTCGTGTTCGGGAACACGGTTGCGGGTGTGCGAGCGGCGATGCTCGCCGTCTCGCTGCTCGGCCTGGTCGCCGCGTGGGCGTGCGGGCGCGCGCTCGCCGGGCCCGCCGGCGGCCTCGGCGCCGCGTTCCTCCTGGCGGTCGCGCCGCCGTATCCGACGCTTGCGGCGGCGGTCGAGTCCGACCCGCCGTCGACCGTCCTCGCGCTCTGCGCGGTCGCCATCGCCCTGTACGCCTACCGCGGCCGGACGCGTCCCGCGCTCGCGACGGCAGCCGGGGTCGTGCTCGCGCTGGCGATCTCGGTCAAGCTGTTCGCGGTCGTCGCCGTCCCGGTGGTCGCGCTGCTCGCGCTGAGGCGCGGGCTGCGCGCCGCGCTCTGGCCGTCGGCGGGCGCGGCCGCGGTCGTCGCGGCGTTCGCGGTCGGGTACCGGCATGCGCTGTCGCAGGTCTGGACCGGCACGGTGGGCGCTCATCTGAACGCACGGCACGGGACGGAGATCCTCGGCCACTCGAACCTCTATCGCGTGCTGCACACGCCCGACGTGCACACGCCGTACGGGCTGCTGTCGCTCTCGGCGATCGCGGCCGCCGTGTGGCTCCTCACGCGATCCGCCGGCAGGCGCAGCGTCGTGCGGCTGTGGCCGCTCTGGCTGCTCGTCGCCGGTTCGGCCGTATTCACGCTCGAGATGAGGCCGCTGCTCGACCATCATCTCGTCCTCCTCGCGGCGACGCTCGCGGTGGCGGCGGGCGCGACGCTCGGCGCGGCGGCGCCGTTCGTCCCGGGCAGAGCTCAGCTGCCGCTGGTCTTGCTGTTCGCGCTCGCGCTCGCGGCGGGTTTCGTCCAGCAGCGTCGCGAGCTCGTCCGCAACGACGTCCCGGATCCGCCGGACGTCCGGTGGGCGGTCCGGCAGGTCGATGCGCTCACGCGCCCGGGCGAGCGGATCGCGGGCGACATCCCGGCGGTCGCCTATCTCGCGCACCGCCGGATGCCGGGCCAGTTGATCGACAGCTCGATCGCCCGCATCCAGGACGAGTATCTGAAGCCGGAGGACGCGGTCCGCCTGATCCGCACGTCGGGCGTGCGCGTGGTGGTGGTGGGGCGCCTCTACCGGACGAAGCCGGCGATCGTCGCGGGCATCGCCGCGTCGTTTCCGACGCGGATCCGGCACGGCGAGATCACGATCTACGTTCGCGGCGCTCGTTGAGGCGCTCTTCGAGCAGCGCGAGCCGCTGGGCGAGCACGACGTTCTGGTCGGAGAGCCGCGAGATGACGGTCGAGTAGTGCAGCAGCACGAGGATCACGAACAGCAGCCCGACCGCGAACAGCACGGCGGGCGGGTAGCCGCGCACGCCGAGCCAGCCGGCGATCGTGTTCAGGCCGCCGCGCCAGGCTGAGAGCACGACGAGGACGATGCCGGTGAGCAGCCACAGGAGCGCGTAGCGCTCGCGGAGCCGGCGCGAGCGGATCAGTTCGAAGACGACGAGCAGGAGGACGAGCGAGGCGAGCGTCGCCGCGATCGAGACCTTGAGCGGCGTGCCGGCGGCGATCACCCTTCCTCCATCGGCACGACGTTGCGGCGGAAGAGGCCGACGAAGAGCGCGACGAGCACCTTCGCCATGTAGTAGACGGATCGGAGCGCGGTGATCGACGAGCGGCCGTGCTCCCGCTCGCGCATCTGCACCGGCACCTCGCGCAGGCGGAGCCGGTGCTTGATCGTCATCACCATCCCCTCCACCTCGGGGTAGTCGTGCGGATAGTCGGCGGCGAACAGCTCGAGCGCGCGGCGGTTGAGCGCCTGGAAGCCGGAGGTGGTGTCGGTGACGCGCTGGCGCGCGATCGTCGAGACGACGAGCGCGAGCACCCGGATGCCGATGCGCCGCGACGCGGACGACCGGTAGCCCTCGCCGCCCGCGAAGCGCGACCCGACGGCGATGTCGGCCTCGCCGTCGAGCACGGGCTTGATCACCTTCGGCAGCTCGGCCGGGACGTGCTGGCCGTCGCCGTCGCAGCGGACGGCGAGGTCGTAGCCGTGCTCCCACGCGTAGCGGAAGCCGGTCTGGACGGCGCCGCCGATGCCGAGGTTGAACGGCAGCCGGACGACGATCGCGCCGGCGGCGGCCGCGGCGGCCGCGGTGCCGTCGACGGAGCCGTCGGAGACGACGACCACGTCGAGGCCCGGGTCGAATTCGCGCAGCTCGGCGACGACGCGGCCGATCGCGCGCTCCTCGTTGTAGGCCGGGACGATCGCGATGCGGCGGGGCTCAGCCGACATGAGCTTCCCGGCGAAGCCCGATCAGGTCGAGCAGACGGCGCGCGCGGTGACGGTAGGTGTGCTCGTCGAGCACGCGCTCGCGCGCGCGGCGGCCGAGCTCCTCGGCGCGGCCCGGGTCGTCGAGCAGCGTCCGGTAGGCGTCGACCGCCTCGTCGGCGTCGTGCACGACGAGCACCTCGGAGCCCGGCTCGAACCAGCGCTCGATCCCTTCCCACGGGTTCGAGACGATGGCGGCGCCGCACGAGGCGAGCTCGAAGATGCGGCACGAGGAGGAGGCGTAGACGGAGGCGTGCGCGCGGCGGGTGATGCAGAGGTTGACGCGCGAGGTGGAGACGAGACGGGCGAGCAGACTCGTCGGCACGTCGTCGACGTAGCGGGCGGCGCCGGTGTCGCCGTGGAAGTCGCGGCCGGAGAGGGCGAAGTCGACGCCGGGCAGCCGCCGCGACGGCTCGCCGATCATCGCGGCCATCCACTCGCGCCGGAACTTGTCGCCGTAGCCGTAGAAGAGGACGTCGAGCTCCTTCTCGACCGCGTGCGGCGCGAAGAACTCGGGGTCGGCGGCCCAGTGGACCGCCTCGGCGCGCCGCGCGCCGAGCTCGGCGAGCCGCTCGAGCCCGCCCTCCGAGTTTGCGACGACGAGGTCGTACTCGGACGGGTCGGCGTCGTGGTACCAGTTGAAGCCGGTGTCCATGCCGCCGAACTCGGGCAGGCTCATCGGCAGGTCGCCGTCGTAGAAGACGACCGGGACGCCGTAGCGGTCGCGCAGGTGCGAGGGGATGCCGCGCAGGTGCGCCATCGGCACCGTGAAGACGACGACGGCGTCGGGACGCTCGCGCTCGACGAGCCGGTCGAGGTGCCGCCGCCAACGGGGCGTCACCCACCGCCAGATCGCCTCGCGGGTCAGCCGGTCAGCGCGGGTGTCGGCGGGGCTCTCCTCCTCCCGCCGTAGGTGCGTGTCGCCCTTCAGACGCGCGACCGTGTCGCGCGCGAAGGCGAAGCTCTCCGCCTCCCGGTAGGTCGGGTTCGGCGCCGTCCGCCACCAGGGCGAGGCGATCGGCCGCCCGCGGTAGGGCGTGACGATCAGGTCGACGCCCTCCTCGTAGAGGCCCTTCCAGAGCTGCCACCAGGCGGGCGTGCACCCGTAGCGGAAGTCGAGGTCGACCGACGAGACGACCGCCAGGAGCTTCAGGGGGCGCACCCACGAAGTGTCTCAGACGCCCATTACGTGCCCGTAAGGGCTTCGTGGGGGTAGGAGCGAGAGGCCGGCGAAACGCCGCCAACTGTGGACACCGAGCTGTGCTCGCCCGGCGGAATCCGGTCGTCAGGGTGCAGTCGGGAAGAGGTCGGGCTTGTCACCGTCTCCTGAACTGAGTGGCGGGCGTTAGGAGTTGAGCGTGAAGAGTGTAAGGTCGAGACCACGGTGCGGCGGCCAAATGCGGCGGGCGGTCCTGCAGGTGCCGAAGCACCGGAAGTTCACGGCCAAGCACAGCTGGAGATCGTGCTGGCATCGCTGCGGGAACGACCGCTCGGCCGCCTCCTCCACCGACGCAATATCCACCACCCACGGCTGACAGCCCAACTCCGGATTTTTTGCACCGGTCCACCACGCCCCGACCGCCCCACATACGAGCCACGAGCGATTCAGTGGTTGATCGGCCTGACAGCAGCAACGGTCATCGCGTTCCTTTCGGTCGTTCAGTCGGAGTTGCGTTCAGGCACGCATGAAGTCGGCGATGCGTTCGCCAATCATCATCGTCGTGGCATTGAGGTTCGCCCGGACGACGTCTGGGCAGATCGACGCGTCACCGACGCGGAGGTTCTCAATGCCGTGCAGCCGCCCGTGCCGGTCGACGACGGCGGCCTCGTCGGCGGCCGGACCCATCTTGCAGGTGCCGCAGATGTGATGCGACGTACGGACGCTGCGCATCAGCCAGTCGTCGAGGGCGGCGGCCGAGGCGATGTCCTCGTCGGCCGGCGAGAGCCGCCGCCCGACCAGCGCGCCGAGGCCCGCATCGCCGGCGAGCTCGAGCGACAGGAGCACGCCTTCGCGCAGCCGCGCGCGGTCCGACTCCTCCTCGAGGAAGTTGAGCTGGACGACGGGCTGCACGTCGGCGCTGCTCGAGGCGATGCGGAGCGTGCCGCTGCCGGAAGCGAGCTCGAGGCCCGGGACGATCGAGAGCGTCCGTTCGGCGACGGCGCTGTCCGTTCCGGGAATCGTCAGCCGGTTGCGGATCGTGATCTTCATGTCGTTCCGCAGGCGGGAGCCGGAGGCCGTGTAGCGCAGCGCGACCTGCACGACTGGGGCGTCCGCGGGCACGTCGAGCGCCGCGCCGCGCTCCCACCATACGTCGACGACCTGGTGGTCGCGCAGGTTCGCGCCGACACCGGCCAGGTCGAGAGCGACGCGCACGCCGGCGCGCTCGAGGTCGCGGACCGGGCCGATTCCTGAGAGGAGCAACAGGTGCGGCGAGCCGACTGCGCCCGCGGCGAGCACGTATTCGTCTCCCTCGATCACGTCGAGTGCGTTGCCGCAGGCAACCTCGACGCCGCGGATTCGGCTGCCGCCAACCAGCAGACGACGGGCGGTCGTCTCGGCGAGCACGTGCAGGTTGGGCCGCCCGCGCGCGGCCGCAAGATACGTGAGCGCGCTGCTCGCGCGGATGCCGCCGACGTTGTTGAACGGGAGCGGCCCGGCGCCGGACGAGTAGGGCGCATTCATGTCCGGACAGTCCTCGTAGCCGGCAGCCAGGCAGGCCTCGTGGAAGGCGACCTGGGGCGGGAGCCAGCTGTCGCGGGGATAGCGGTGCACCTGCACGAGACCGGTACGGCCGTGGTGCTCGTCGTCGAAGTCGAGGTCGGTCTCGAGTTGGCGGTAGACCGGCTCGACGTCGGCGAACGACCACCCCTCGTTACCCTGCGCCGCCCAGGCGTCGAAATCCTCCGGCAGCCCGCGCGCGAAGATCTGCCCGTTGATCGCGCTCGTCCCGCCGGTGACGCGCCCACGCGGCAGCGGCGTCTCGTGCTGCCACCGCGTGGCGCGCGCCGAGTACGGCCAGAGGTGCGTGTCGGTCGCGATGTCGGCGGCGGACGCATAGCCGTACTTGAGGGCCGCGGGCAGGTCGTCGAAGCTCGGGTAGTCCGGGCCCGCTTCGATCAGCGCGACGCTGCGGCTCTCGTCCTCCGAGAGACGCGACGCGATCACGGCGCCGGCCGAGCCGGCGCCGACCACCACGACGTTGAACGTCACTGCAGGCTCGCAGCCGACGCGGTGTGCTCCGCCGCCGAGGCGAGGGCGATCGCGACCATGCGCGCACCGGCGTCCTCGTGCCCCGCCGAACGATCGGCCAGCCAGCCCGCGCGGCCGTGCTTCGGCCGCATCTCGACGGTGAGCGCCGCGCCGGTGTCAGCCGCGGCGGCCGCCGCGGCCAGCACGGCAGCCGAAGCTTCGCCGGCCGCGGCCGCCCGGTTGGCCGCGTCGCGCGCGGGGACGAGCGCGTCGAGCATCGTCTTCGAGCCGACCTCGGCACCGCCGCGCTCCTGGATCCCGTCGACGGCCGCGGCGAACCGGGCCGCCAGCTCTGCGGCGGGCTCCGATTCGTCCATCGCGGCACCCGCTGCGCGCAGGAGCCCGGTCGCGACGAGCGTGCCGCTCGTCGACGGAGCCTCCCGCGCGACCGCCGCGCCACATGCCCGGAGGGCCTCAGCAACCCCGCCCGGCGGCAGCGACTCGAGCGCGCGGAGGAGCGCCGTCGCGGCGAGCGACATCGTCACACCAAGGTCCCCGTCGCCCGAGGCTCCGTCGAGCTCGTTGAGCAGGTCGGCCTGAGCGCGGATGTCGCCGGCGACGGCGGCGAGCACCGAGCGAACCGACACGTCCGCCGAGGATGCCCCCGACATCCCTACCCCTCAGCCAGGTCGAAGAGTCGCTCAACCCAGCCCGTCGCGTCGAGCCGCGCCCTGAAGAGCGCCTTCGCCTCGGCGGACAGCGGCTTCAGCGGCGGCCTGACCGGCCCGCCGCTCATGCCGATCAACTCCATCCAGTACTTGATCGTCGCGAGTGGGTGCAGCGCGCCCTCCTTGACCCACAGCACCTCGTAGATCGACGTCCAGAGATCGCGCAGCGGCTTCAGCTCATAGTACTTCTCCCACCCCACGCGTGCGTCGCCTGCCTGGAAGA
>Ga0070741_10017046_pt1 | contig 11998 bp, 10 predicted proteins | sample Coa_R1_4_FD_66440 | JGI IMG/M metagenome (GOLD analysis project Ga0070741, IMG submission 66440) | Surface soil microbial communities from Centralia Pennsylvania, which are recovering from an underground coalmine fire - Coalmine... | ecosystem: Environmental > Terrestrial > Soil > Unclassified ...
CGACTGTCAGATAGTTGGCAGCGTTCCAGTAGCGATGCATGAGACGGAGACGGGTTTGATCAATAGTTGGCATGAGATCCCTCCTCATCAGGAATGCCTTTCTATATCTTTTAATCAGGCTTGCTTATCGTATACATCACGAATCAGGATTTCTTCTGTATACATCAAGAAGATTTTAGCTCATTCACCGTTTCTAAAACGTTGCCTGGACCATTCTTATCAGCCAACGCAGGTGACATCAGCAGTGAGCAGGAGAGCAAGCGAGTCATTGATCGATCCCTAAACTATTGTGTCACAGGCACACAGCTACTGTAAACAGAGTTCTCTCACAAGTGCGTCACAAAAACACATCAGGTACGCTATCTTTCTCGGATGGGCGACATTAGCAAGGAATCGCAGGAAGAGTCTGAGTAGACTTCTGGTGGACAACAAGTTACCAAAAATGTTGTAAACACAACCATCGTACAGATACACTTTCATTAACCCAACAGTCAGTAGAGAAAGAGAAAGTGGGTTGACATGCAACAACAATGGGCCTTCTCATCGCCCAGAGTACACCCATCTTCACGTGAAAAGGAGAGGGTTGTGAGAGAGATAAAAATTGAACAAAGTATGATCGTTGATCTGCCAGTTGAGGATGTCTTCACATACGTGAGCAACGTTGAGAATCTAACCGATTGGGTAGGTTCAGTGATCTCAGTCAGGAAAGCTACACCAGGGGACATCCGCACCGGTGACGTGGTGCGCATGACGGTACGCACTCTAGGTAGATGGTCGGAATTAACGTACGAGATCATCGAGTACGAACCTTATCACCTCATCACCTTCAAAAGCATCTCTGGAATCGCCCCCAGCGTTTTCTCCTGGCAATTTGAAGCGCTCGAAAGAGGCCAGACGAGAATCTCCCAGGAGGCTATGATGCAGATCCATAACGATGGAAGATTTCCAGGAATGGCTGAATCAACACTAGCAGGCATGGCCTCTCGCCAGATAAAACACGATCTGCTGATATTAAAGGACTTGCTAGAAAGCTGTATCAGCAGTGAAGCTGGTTAAGGCTTTATAAGCGGCCTCCATATCACCTTTCTTAAGAATCGATGCCTTCGTAAAGTCGCTTTAGAGGGTACATGTACTACGCGCCCTAAAAAACCTGATAGTTAGCTTGATAGTCCAAACTTAACCCCTCATTTTGTTGAAAGAGGTATAACATCTGATGGAAGAAGATGCTAAGACAACAGCAAAGCGTAAAAAGGCAACGGAGAGCCAGGGATGGAATATAGATGTAGAGAGCCGCTTCAGCCAACTACAAAGGGAACTCATGTGGCTTGAGAGTGGGTCCGTAAACAGTCTGTACGCCTATGACAACGATTACTGGGATGAGAGCTGGGAAGAACTGACCCCGCCCATAGACCAGTCCAGCACTATGCCCTCTGACTTCACTCATTCGGATTACCTGGACAACCAGAACACCAAGAAGCGCCTGCACCTAACGAACGATCATGGTGACGCAGGCAATGGGCATGCTCATCAGGGATGAGCATGCCCATTGCTCAATTCTCTCCCCTAACACAAGAAAAGGTATCGTCCCCACCTCAATACTAGAAGAGAAGCGTTTTGTTCCTCAGTTTTTATCATTTCCTCATTGATTTACCCGCTGGCTTGAAGTATATTTTATTTAGTACCGCGTGGTCATAATTATTCAGTTCAGAGGGCTATAACCTCCTCCCCTGACTGGTCAAGCGTTTTTCTACCGAGGTCATGCCCCTCTGAAGAGTTCACCCATATCTTCGTAAGCATAGAAGTTATTTACTGTTGTTTAATAATATTCCACTGCTAAAAAGTGGCAAGAGCAGCGTTTTCAATGGTAGATGCAAGAGGATGATGCAAGAGAATAAGGGAAAATATTTATGACTGGGGAAACATTCAGTGACCGGGTACAGGCTTATCTTCGCGCAAGCGGTTACTCGCAAAAGGATCTAGCTGACGAGCTTGGTTTGCACTCCAAGGTGCTCAGTCGCAAACTACATGGCAGCAGCAATGCCCACATGACACAACTCGAAGTTGGGCGCATCATCAAAACGTTCGCGCGCTGGCGAGCAATCACTACGCGCAGCGAAGCAATCCAACTGCTCGAACTAGCACAGTTAAAACAGACCAGTTTAACTAGCGAAGAATGGCAATCTTCTCCCCTCAACCTGCTTGAAGACGATTCTGCCCAGTCTCCTCTTCCACAGCCTTCTAGCTCTGTGCCTCTTTCTTCGACTGATCATGAAATGCATAATTTACCAGCTCCAGTCACGCGACTCATTGGCAGGCAGTGGGCGGTGGAACGGCTCCGTCAACTATTGGGACGAAACGACATACGTCTGATCACGCTTTTCGGGCCAGGAGGTAGTGGTAAAACTCGCCTTGCATTGCATGTTGCAGCTGAAATGCTGACAGCTTTTCCACATGGGGTCTGGTTTGTAACATTGACCGGGATAAGCGATCCGGCTATGGTGCCGATGAGTATTATTCAGGCCCTCGGTCTCATGCCCTCCCCTCATTTGCAGCCAGTCCCGAGCCTGCTTCATTTCTTACGCGACAAAAAACTCCTGTTAATACTGGACAATTTTGAACAGGTCGTTGAAACGGCTCCACTCGTGAGCGAAATACTGGCGGCTGCTCCCGAACTCAAAGTGCTGGTGACCAGCAGGGTAGTGCTTCACCTGTATGGCGAGCACGCGTTTAGCGTTCCCCCTCTGGATGTTCCTGATCCAGATGTCGTGCTGGACCCTGCCGAGCTTGCTCAGTTTGCAGCCGTTCAACTCTTTGTTGAGCGTGCCCAGGCGGCAACTCATGACTTTACATTGACCGCTGAGAATGCACGTTGTATCACCCAGATTTGCGCCCGGCTGGATGGTCTCCCTCTGGCGCTAGAGCTGGCGGCTGCCCAGATCAAGTTATTGCCTCCAGCACAATTACTGGACCGCCTTTCAGAGTCCAGGCTCTCCACATTACGCAGAGGAGCCAGGAACCTGCCACAAAGACAGCAAACCCTGCGTAATACCATTGAGTGGAGTTACTATTTGCTCTCCCCAGAAGAGCAGCAATGGTTTCTCCGTCTGGGGGTATTCACTGGCGGCTGGCAGTTTGAAGCAGCAGAAGCGATGATACAAACATTGGCAACACTCAACCAGGAAGACCCTTCTTCTGCTCTGGATGTGCTAGAACAACTGGTGGACAAGAGCTTGATAATCAGACAGCCAGCCGCCAGTGGCTTGATACGCTTTGCAATGCTGGAAACGCTCCGCGAATATTCACTGGAACAGTTGGCGGCACGTAAGGAGCTTGACCAGTTGCGCGATTGGCATGCCAGTTACTACCTGGCTATCGCTGAAGTTGCCGAAGCAGGTTTACGAGGCAAGAACCAGTTAGCCTGGTTAAAGAGATTAAGTATGGAGCAGGATAACTTGCGAGCCGCCCTGGAATGGGGGCTCTATCGTGCCCGATCTGCCCCGACAAGCCATATCTCAGTCTATGAAGTAACCAGAGAGAACATTGCAGAACATAGGACTGCTTTCCTGGATGATACCAGCAAGAACGGGCTAACTGCCGCTGAGCTGTGTCTTCGTCTTGCCGCCGCCCTGCAATCGTACTGGGAGTGGCAGGGATATATCCCTGAAGGGCGTCATTGGCTGGAAGCTGCTCTGACACTGCCGTTGGAGGATACCAAAGGGCACGAAAAAACGCTGCTTGCGGCACGCGCCAAGGCCCTGAGCTGTGAATCCTGGTTCTTGCACCTGCAAAATGACCGCACCAGGGCAGGAGAACAGGCCGGCGCAAGTATTGCTCTCTGGCAACAAGTGGCAGACCAGGATGGATTGCTAGCAGCCACTATCCGTCGAGGATGGATTGCTCATGCTCAGGGGAATTTAGAACTGGCAGGCAAGTTGTTCGACCAGTGCTTGCAACATCTTTCGCCCACCAGCAACCCGTGGTTATGTGCTGACCTGTTCTACAATATGGGCGAAATGGCAGGTTTCGCTTTTGACTTTGCAAAGGCGCAATCCCTTCTGGCACAGAGCGGTGATTTGTTCGACCAGCTAGGTGATGCAAGGAGCAAAGCCGATGTACTCAACGCCCGAGGCGGCTTCATGATCATGGAGGGAAACTATACCCAGGCTCTTTCTTTCCTTACCCAGGGAATGGCATTGGGTTACGAAGCTGACAATAAAAAGTATGTTGCCGAAGCCATTGGAATCATTGGTTTTGCCATCGGGCTGCGCCAAGAACCAGACACAGAAAAGGCTTGTCTACAAGCTGCACATCTCATCGGAGCTGGCGAAGGTCTGCTAGATCAGATTGGTGTGACCACCTGGCTCAAAACACAGCCGTTCGTTCAAGCGACGCTTCAGTGGATGCGTGATCAGATCGGTGAACAAAACTGGCAACATGCCTGGGACACAGGACGAACGCTCACGTTGGAGCAGGCAATGGAGCAAGCCTATCGTCTGGCGACATGACCTACCTGATCTGCATCCATTGACAATCAAGTGAAAGCAGCGTAACATTAGGACACCAAATAATCGGGCATGGGATGCCAGTGAAGCGACAGAGCATCCCGCACTTACTAAACCAATATCATATAACCAGACAAAGGTGGGAGGGTTTCGAGCTGTCCACACACAAACCTACAATCACACTGCTTATTTCATGTCCTGATCGCCCAGGCATTGTAGCCGCAGTCTCGCAATTTATCTTCGAGCATCATGGCAACATCGTCGAATCGGATCAGCACTCCACAAACCAGAACGATTGCACATTTTTCATGCGTGTTAGTTTCGCCGAGGATGGTTTTTGTTTGAGTTCCTCAGAACTTATCGAGGCGTTCAAGCCGATTGCCGAATCATTCCACATGCAATGGAGCGTTCACTACTCGCGACAACTCAAACGAGCTGCTATCCTCGTTTCCAAGTTCGATCACTGTCTGATAGATCTGCTCTGGCGCTGGAAAAGCGGAGAACTGGCAATGGATATCCCTTTTATTATCAGCAATCACCAGAAGCTAGAAACGCTGGCGCGCATGTACAATGTGCCCTATTATCATTTTCCGGTACAGCGGGCCAGCCATGGCGACGATCAACGGCGTATGTTTGATTTCATAGCCGACAAGGTAGATTTTCTGATTCTTGCCCGCTATATGCAAATTTTGGAACCGTTCTTTGTGCAAGCCTACCCCTATCGTATCATCAATATCCACCACAGCTTCTTGCCTGCCTTCATCGGAGCCAGCCCCTATGATCAGGCATTCAAGCGAGGAGTCAAGCTTATTGGCGCAACTGCCCATTACGTGACGGATAATCTGGATGAAGGCCCAATTATCGCACAGGATGTCATTCACTGCGACCACCGCGATAGCGTTGAGGACTTAATGCGCAAGGGAAGGGACGTAGAACGACGCGTGCTTGCCGAGGCTGTACGCATACACACCGAGGACCGGGTGCTGGTCTACGAAAACAAGACTATCGTGTTTTAATATCCCTACATAAGCCAGCCCAAATTTTTGAACTGTGCGTTCAAAAATTTGGGCTGGCTTATGATTCTCTTTTGCTACTGACATACTGCTGTCACTGTGATCAATTATACTTAGTACAGATCAGTAATGAAATACAGTAAAGCCATTGAGAGGAGAACAAATATGCAGCCATACCAGCAGACACTACATACAGAAACAGGCATTCTAACAGCAACACCTCCTTTCGATTTCTTTAAGTCTTTAGATTTCTTAAGTATGTTTTACCCAATGCATGGCGAGCAAGAAGTAACTGCAACCTCATTAACGAAGGCTATTCTGATCGATGGGCGATGCATAGCTTTTCGCGTTCAGGCAGCAGATAACGGTCAGGAATCACAGATCAGGTATACATTGTTCGCAGAGGAGCCGCCTGACGATAAAACCAGGCAGGCAGTGCTCGAACGCATCAGCTTCTTTCTCAGTCTGAACGACGATCTGAAGCCATTTTACGCTATTGCTCAGCAGGACGCAAATTTTGCATCCATTATCAATCGCCTATATGGCCTGCACCACATAAAATTTCTCACCTTGTGCGAGATTGCCTGCTGGTCGGTTCTTACTCAGCATCGCGCCATAGCAGTAGCACGCAAGATGAAGGACGCACTTGTTGAGCACTACGGCGGTAAGATCACGGTAGAAGGACGGGTCTACCGGGCCTTTCCTGAGCTAGAACGTCTCGCCAGGGTAAGCCCTGAGGAGTTTGAGGCCCTTGTAAAGAACCAGCGTTGCGCCCAATACTTGAGTGAGGTCACAAAGACGCTCGATGTTATCGGTGAGGATTTCTTGCGCAAGGCTCCGTATGATGAAGCGGAACAAGCACTTCTCAAGATCAAAGGCATTGGCTCCTGGTCAGCGGCTTTCATTTTGCTGCGCGGACTCGGACGAATGGAGCGGTTATTGTTCAGTGCGAAACCAATGCGGGATGCAATCGTCAGGGTTTACGGGCCAGAGTTTCAACAGGAGGTGCTTGCACATACCTATGGTCCCTACATCGGTTACTGGAGTTTCTACTTACGAACAAACGACTAACCGGGCGATAATCCTATGCCCAGCGCATCTCATTGAGACTGCTGATCACCGGGCATCTACTCCTTTTAGAGCTTCAATCAAAATTTCCACCTTGCTACTGACATACCGCTGTCGCTTCAGTTACGTATACTTTTGATAGAGAGAGAAGATTTGTTCAAAGGAAACTTGATCCAAAGCAAAAAGCAGGCTGCTGAGCGGCCTGCTTTTTTAATCGCCTTGCAACCCTTCCATAAGGAAAACGTACTCCTTATATAAAACCGCTTAAGTAACACTATTACACGAAAGAAGGAATACATGACGCAAACATCTTCCTCTGCAATAAGCACACAACAGTTGCAGGGCTTTGAAGATTTCATTCATTCGACAATGCAGGATTGGAAATTACCAGGGCTCGCTATCGCCATCATCAAAAATGGAGAGGTGATCCTTTCGCAAGGCTTTGGGAAACGCGACATTGCTCAAGGTCTCGATGTAACCCCTCAAACCTTATTTCCTATTGGTTCATGTACCAAAGCATTTACAACTACGTCTATGGGCATCCTGGTCGACGAGGGAAAGCTGGATTGGGATACGCCAGTAAGAACATATCTGCCAACCTTTAAGATGTACGATGCTTTTGCAACGGAGCGTATGACGCCGCGCGATCTCGTTACGCATCGCTCTGGCCTGCCTCGCCATGATCTGGCATGGTACAACAGTACTCGTTCGCGCAAAGAACTTGTCGAAAGCTTACAATACCTTGAACCAAGCAAAGATTTTCGTACAATATGGCAATACCAGAATCTTATGTATATGACAGCAGGTTACCTTGTTGGTGAGCTTGCAGACCAGAGTTGGGAAGAATTCGTACAGCAACGTATACTAATCCCGCTGGGCATGACCACCAGTACCTTTTCTACCACACAAGCAAAGCAGACGCTGGATTTCTCCATGCCGTATAAAAAAGAGGAAAAGGGTGAGATCAAGGAGGCAATTTTCTACGATACCTGGCAAGCCATTGCTCCAGCTGGTGCCCTCGTCTCGAATGTTGTGGAGATGAGCCAGTGGCTCCTGCTTCAACTGAATAAGGGCAAACACGGTGATACCCAGATCATCTCTGAAACTCAACTTGAGCAAATACATACTCCCCAGATCATCATGCCTGGACCGCGTAAATACAGGGAGCTATCACATAATAGCTATGCAATGGGATGGGCAGTGACTATGTATAAAGGACATCTCATGCTGGAGCATGGCGGTGGAATTAACGGCTTTAGCGCATTAACCACGTTGCTCCCCGACGATAATATCGGCATCGTCGCTCTTAGCAACAGGGAGGGCTGTCCCGCACACAACATTATCATGTTCAATGCGTGTGACCGTCTGCTAGGATTGGAAAAGACATCTTGGAGCGAACGCATGAAAAAGGATGTTGAGGAATGGAAGGATGCAACGGAGAAGAGCAAGGAGAAAAGTGCCTCAAATCGCGTCCGCGAGACTCACCCGTCTCATGGGCTCGACGCCTATACAGGTGAATTTGAGCATCCAGGCTACGGCACGATAACAGTCCAACAGGAGGGAGACACATTACAGTTCACCTTCAATACGATGGCCTTCTCACTTAAGCACTACCATTACGATGTTTTCGAGGCAAGATTCGACTTCTTCGACATGGATATGAAAGTAGCCTTCTCATCTAACCTGAAGGGAGATGTCGATAGTCTCGCTGTCCAGTTTGAACCTGAGGTCAAAGAAATCGTCTTCAAGCGCGTAGCCAGCAAGGAAATGGGAGAAAAGAGCGCTACCAGCTAAGAAGAAAGTGGCAGGTTGACATCAACAACTCCCAAAACGATCAGATTCGGACGCAAAACACTTGACAACAATACGATATATCGTTTATAGTTGTTCTATAACGATATATCGTATTCATATCGAAACAAGATACTCTATCGAGACAGTTGTTTGTAGATGACTGAATCATAATACGAGGAGGTATAAACAGATGTTTAACCGATTTAACAGGCGTTTTGCATTCCAATATCAGGGTGGTCATGACGATTGGGAGGGTTGGACACCTCCCTGGCTGCGTGAAGAGCGATATGGACGAGGACCGCATGGGCCGCGCTTCTTTGGTATGCGTATGGGACGACGCTTCTTTGGCCCTGGTGGTCCATTTGGCCCCGGTGGCCCGTTCGGACCTGAGGGCTCCGAGGGCCGGCGCTTCTTCGGGCGTGGTGACCTGAAGTATGCATTGCTGGAACTGCTCAAAGAGCGCCCAATGCACGGCTACGAGATGATGAAGGCGCTACAAGAGCGATCTCATGGCTTCTATGTCCCTAGTGCAGGTTCGATTTATCCAACCCTGCAGATGCTAGAGGATCGCGGACTTGTCACCGTCAATGAGTCTGAGGGGAAAAAGGTCTACAGCATCACCGATGCCGGGCGCGCATTTCTTGCCGAGCGGCAACCAGAGGATGAGGATTTCGCCAATTCGCCGTGGGAACGCTTCTTCAGACAGGGCCGCCGCTGGAACGAGCCAGAGATGCAAGCTTTGAGAGCTGATGTGATGGAGATTGCTCGCCTCTTCACTATTGCAGGCCGCATGTCAATTAACGAACCAGAGAAACTGGCACAATTGCGCTCTATCCTTGAACACACACGTCAGGAACTGTCGGACATGATTTACGGTACCGGCAGCAAGTCAGATCAGAGCACTACTAGCACCACTAATGAATAGGACCAGGCCAGCAGCGCCAACACAGAAATTTCGATTATCTCCATCCTGGGTGTTGTCCAGGGTGGAGATAATTGCGCTTGAGGAGCAAATAGCATGCTAAAGACACAAATCACTAGAGATTGAAGGCCAGGATTAAAATGATCGTCACGACATGTAAGAGTTGATCGAGCCAGATAGGACCAATAAGCTTGTAACGGGATTTCAGAGGATCGACTACAAAATGTGTACCAAATAGCGCGGCAGTAGCGAGAAGCGATGGATGGGCGAACAGCACGAACACTGCTGTGTAAGTGGCACAGTGGTAAAAGTTTACTTCCCAGCTTCTTCCTTTCTCAATCGACATCCAGGTACTTTGAAAAGCAAAATCTCCTACGAAATGGCAGGCCAGCCAGATCAGCAGGGTCGTGGCGGGGATGTTGATCAACATAGACGTTCTCCCTTAGTATACTCATATCTACAGAATACCCTGAGAGGGAGAACGTGGCTATGATCTACGTCGCAGTAAATATGTGATCCAGTGCATAGTTTAGCCCTGCAGTATATTTCCGCCCATATATCTCGCATTCATGACGTTTCTTGCAGGGAAAGAGGTTTTTCTCTCCACGGTGTAGCAGACAATACACGCAGCAGCAGCAGGGCAGAGACCAGCATCCAGAAACAAAATGCCAAATCTTGCTCCAGAAAAGAGCTATCCCCCTGTCCCTGTAGCAAAGCAGCCAACATTGCCGCTCCAACGCCAACAACCATCCAGCGTAAGTGTTCATTGCCCACTATCTTTTTCGCGTGCCGGCGCAGATGCGCAAGGATGCGAGCAAAAAGCCAGTAAAAGAGGATCAGCACAGCCACAAATGCCAAAAGACCAAAGACACCCATGCTCACCCATACATGCAGGAAGATATTATGCGGATGAGAAAGGGTTGGCTCATCACTCATACCAGTGGGTTTACCCGTGACAGGATCAGTGAGTATCCAGTAGTGATGCAGATTGTTATTGCAGGGATGATGATCATGCGCCCACTTGCTATAGCTATAGTGACAGAGCCAGTTGTCCATACCATAGCCTAACCAGGGACTGTCATTAATCATAGCCAGGGCACTCTGCCAGAGATAGAGACGTTTGGTCACCGTATTATATCCCTGCTGGTTGGTATGGCCAAGAACAATGGTATCAAGCTGTTTCTGAAAAATCGCGACCATGCCTGCACCTATGATCACAAGTGCCAGGCCAGCTATCAGCAAGAGCTTCGTATTGCGAATGGAGAGCGCAAGCACAAAGAGTACCGATAGCGGGATAGCAATCCAGGCGCCAATCGATTGCGTCAGATAGAGGACAAAGAATATCGGAAGACAGATAACGAGAGCAAGCAGGCGCCTGGTCCAGGAGACTCTCCCCAACAACAAGGCTATACCGAAGGGCAGCGTATAATCAAAGAGCAACCCGACGTTATTGGCACTCCCGTATACAGTATGAACACGGCGAATACCATCTGACTCCAGTACGAGCGTATTTTTGAAAAGGAAATACTGCGCCATACCTAGCATAGCAATGATCAGGGCAGTGCCTAGCAGCGAGACAAGCAAGCGCGTGACATCCTGGCGAGAACGCAAACAGGCCAGAGCTAACAAAAGGTAGAGCAGTGGATCAAAAACCTCCTCGCGGAAGGCACGCACGGCGAGAGTACGACTATAAGCAATGCCAATTGAGATCGCGGCAAAAACGAAGAAAACTAGAATAGGAAGCGCGAATGGTCCCAGGCGATCTCGCAGCTGCGCCCACGAAAGCCAGTAACGCCAGCGACGACGCCCGAGCAGCAGTTGTCCCAGAGCTACGGTAACACAGACAGCCAGCGTTATCTCAACCAGACTAAATCGGTAATTATTCACCACAACCTTCTGGAGCAGATAATATGGCAACGTAAGCGGCATTAGTGCTATAGCAAAGGGTAAGCGATACCAGCACAGAAGAGCAAAAATAAAGAGAAAAGGCAAAGAGAAGAGTGGATTTAGATGCGAGATAATCCCCGAAATAGTTCCTAAGTGGATGTTTATATTTGGATTCCCCACGATATAGTATAGACCCATGGAGAGAATCATGCCAGCCTCGACAAAACGATCATGCCAGAAGGATGGAATAGGCAGTTTACGCTGGTCATCCTCTGTTGAGGATACAGCCGGGTAAGGCATGGTATCAACCTTGTCACTGGTGCTCTTGACATGTGAGGAGGTACCAAAAAAGGGTGAAAAGATATTTTGCCTGCTCATTATTAAACCACTCTACACAACAATGTGTATCTTTCTGAAAATGTATTTTTATTCATATTAAACAACGTTTGCCGATTACGAAGTATAACAAAAATATATAACTGTAGTCTACAGATGAGAATATAGGGCAGGGCGCTGGCTAGCTATACCATCACTTGCTATCCTATTTAACGTTCACCATGACTACAATTTCATAGCACTTACTTTTTGAACAGTGATCACGACAAAAGGGTTTCAAACGAGTGTAAACAAACAGGGAGACAACACATGAAATGGCAAGGAACCAGGGGGAGTTCCCTGCTGAATCACGTGATTCAGCAGGGAATGGTTTGTCTATTGCAAGCGCTGCTAAGCGCGGCTCGTCACTGTGTTTGAGGGAGTACTGGTAGAGTTTGCTGAGCTGACAGGCACAGGCTTACGCGTCATACGTGTAA
>Ga0070741_10017047_pt1 | contig 11998 bp, 8 predicted proteins | sample Coa_R1_4_FD_66440 | JGI IMG/M metagenome (GOLD analysis project Ga0070741, IMG submission 66440) | Surface soil microbial communities from Centralia Pennsylvania, which are recovering from an underground coalmine fire - Coalmine... | ecosystem: Environmental > Terrestrial > Soil > Unclassified ...
CCCAGAATATACTTTGGTCCCGGCTCATGCGCACGGTCGTTATAGCGGAAGCCGCCGCCAAGCTGCGGCTTTTCAATGCTCCAACCGGTCAGCACTTTGGCCAGTTCAGTTACGTCGCGCTGCGTATAGCCGCCATCCACGCCGAGCGTGTGCAGTTCCATGATTTCGCGCGCGTAGTTCTCATTCAGGCCGCTGGGCCGTTTCTTGGCTTTTTGCGGCTGGGGACGCGGGAACATCACATAACGTCCACGGCGCACCATGCGAGGCTGGTTGCCATAGAGCGCCAACTCAGAATGCGGCCCCACGCTCTGCCAGTTATCGAGATAGAACAGCATGGCCGGACTTTTGGCTGTGGCTGCCAGAAGGTCTTTAAATTTGCCCAGGGCGTGCGGACGTATCACGTCACGCTCATAAGCGTTGAGCATGTAACGGTCTGGCCCCTTGCCGATGAATACGTTGAAGTGATTGAACCAGAAATCCGTCATTACCTCTTCAAGCTGGCGATCACTGTAGATGGCGCGAAGAACTTTGGCTTCAGAAAGCTCGCCGCCCACCACGGCTTGCGGCTGCACAATGGCTTCAATCGTCTCTCGTTGCTGCGGGGTCATGCCGTCCAGCAACTGCTGGCCTTTTTCGCCGCGATAGTGGCGCGTCAGGTCAAGCCTCTCATAGGGCGACATCTTCAGGATGGCCTTGTAACGCTGGTCGGGAGGCATTTGCAGCAAATCTGGGCCTTCAACATCGGCATACATCGCGTCTTCACGACGCTGCTGCTGTTGCTGCTCCTTCTGCGCGACTGGCGTTGAAGGCATTGAACCAGAATCAGCGCTGTTTGCAGCAGCAGGATTGTTGGCATTTGCAGGTTTTGCGGTGCTATCAATATCGTTGTACATCGCATCTTCACGCCGCTTGCGCTGCTGTTGCTCTTCTGGCGTGATCTGCTGTGCCTGCGTGGGCTGAGGGTCACTGGGATGAGGATCGCTGGGATCAAGCCGCATCTCTGCCGGAGTATCTTTTTGGTCTGCTGCCGTTGCTGGCTGATCAGCATTGTTTGCGGCGTCGTTAGCTGCAAGCTGAGCTGTGCTGTCAGCGTTGTTCGGCGCTGCCCCTTTTTCCTGCTTCTTTTCCTTGCGCTGCTGGTAGGCTGCAATCCGCGATTGGTAAATCGCGCGCTTGGCCGGATCGGACGGCATCGACATCTTTCCGTTCTCAACCGCTTTCAGTACCTGGTTGGGCGGGAAGTTTTCAACCATCTCCCGCGTGCTCATCTTGAGCGTGCGGAACTGCTCCAGGCGGGCATCCATCGCGCTATCGTTGATTTTCTCTGGATGCAGTTGCTCGTCAAACCACTGGTCCAGCCCGATAGCGCGGACACGCTCAACATCGCCGGGACGAACGCCGAAGGTGAAACGGTTCAGCGCATGGACGATCCTCTTATCGCCTTCCATGGGCGCGGTGGCAGGGGCATCTGAGGTTTTGATTTTGGATTTTTTGTTGCCGGCAGCCAGGATCATGGTGGACGCCAGCAGAATAAGGCCCAGCAGAATCAGTTGCTTACGAGCAACGGCCATTAAGACGCTCCAGGAACTATTCTTATCAAGGGATACTAACCCGGAACTCAGGAAAAGTTGTGGGGTTTCAGAAGTCCTGAGCGAAGTGAGGGAGCCCTGCCTCATTTAAAAAGTCATCCGCTCACCAAAATTCTCTTCTTCGCACCTGAAATTCCTAGTGATTAGGGAGCCCTTCACCGTTCGCTTCCGCTCAGAGTCGGGATTGCAGAAAAATTACGCCAAGGTCACGCGTCCGCGCGTCATGCGGCGGTTGAGTTCGGAAACCATGTGATCGATGTCAGTGGGCGAAATATTACAGGGGATGCTGGGGTCGAGGAACATCTTTCGCGACTTCTCTTGCGGCGATGACCACGGACGCGGCAGTGAAACATGGCTCACGGCATCGCGCCGGAGCTGCACCAGCAAGGAGTGGACAACTTCGCCATCCAGCTTGGCAGGGGCCAGCCAGCTTAATTGCGCTGCGGCTTCACCCAGAGAAAGCTTCTTGCGATAAGGACGGTCACTCAGCATGGCGTCAAACGTGTCCGCGACAGCCACGATCTTTACCGGGGTTGACATCTCATCGCCATGCAGATGGTCAGGATAGCCTGAGCCATCCGCACGCTCATGGTGCGAGCGCACCACCTCAGGAATCCTGGGCCACGGGAACTGCACGGTGGAAACAATGCGATGCCCCTGCACGGTATGGTCCGCCATCTCCTGAAATTCACCCGGCTCCAGCGCGCCCGGTTTGCTGAAAAGATGTTTATCCACTGTGACTTTGCCAATGTCGTGCAGGTATCCGGCGGCGCGCATCTCGCTGATCTCTGAAGCGTGCATGCCCAGCGATTCCGCCATGCCCGCAGCATAACGGCCTACGCGCAGGCTGTGGCCTTGCATCTGGATCGACTTTACATCAATGGTGGCGGCGAAGGCGGCCAGCGCGTCGTCCCAGAAGGAGTGCACAGATGCGACCAGCTTGAGATTCTCTGCCGTGCGCTCTTCCAGCGACATCATGAGCTGGTGGTTATAGATTGCCAGAGCAATAAACGGCGCAATGTCGCCTATCTGTTTGAGAATTTCCGGCGTGTATTCCGCGCCTTCTTCCCTTTCGCCCAGCAGGAGCGCTCCAATCAACTTGCCGCGCACACGGAGCGGAGCCACGCAGCGGAACCACACGCTTGAGATGTTGCCGGTGGAACTTAAAAATGTATCACAGCGTTCGCGCGAAATGCGTTGCGGCCCCGGAGTGTTGGTCAAAGCGTGAACGTGCTTGGGCAGAAGCGGGAAAACCGCAGTCTGGGGAAAGACAACAAAGCCCGATGCGGCAATGGAGGCCAGCATGGCCGGTTTTTCCTGGTAGCGAAAGAGCGCGCCTGAGACGGCGCGTATGGCCGCCATCACCACTTCCAGCGCGCCTGCGGCGGTCTGGGAAAGGTCTCGCTCACCCGTAAGCACGGGCCCCAGTTCGGCCAGGACCTGGGAGGCGAGCAGCGGTGGCCTGCTAGTGAAAAAAGAGTCGCCCAATTTTTGGAGCGGCGCAACTCCAGAGCACCTTAGCGTAACAGCTTAATTCTCATTAAGAAAGGGTTGCGTATCGGTGTGGTTAACATGAAAAAGTTTGCTGGAAAGCTTCTGAAGTAGTGGATCGGCGGCAAGACCTGTCTGGCTGGGCTGAGGGATAAAATCACGTGGCGGACATCTCTGCCCGCCACGCAAGCGCAGCATCATCACGGACTGACTTGCAAGGAGCAATCATCGACTACAAACGACGTCTGCAACTCAAAGTCTTCCGCTCCTTTAAAGAAGATTTGGATAGTCTTCCCAATATAGGCATTCAGGTTGAAGCTGTGCTGCTGATATCCCGCCGCAGCATTCAGGTTAGAGAACGTAGCCAGCGTTTGCAGAACGTTGCCGCTGGTATCGCGCACCTGGACCGTCAGCGTATCGAACTTGCTGGTCTTGGTGGTCTCCGCCGTATCCACATGCAGCCAGAAGCTGAACGTGGCGGAAGTGGATGTGGAGGGAATGGCCACTGTTTGCAGAACAGTATCGGTCGTGGTCTTTCCGAAACCGTCCATCCATGCGTCAAATGTTCCTGAATGCGGCGGCTCTGAGGCGGAGCTGTTAATGATATCGAGCGGTGTGTGTGTCGAGGTCAGCACCCATGGCGATGGATTGGCTGCGCCGGCTTCAAATCCCTTGTTGCCTAACAGTTCAGTTCCGCCAGGAGTTGGCGTAGGCGTGGGAGTGGGGGTTGGAGTCGCAGTTGGAGTTGGCGTGGGAGTAGGAGTCGGGCCGCCAACGGGCAGCTTGCTGGCAAGATACTGAGCCAGGCGGACTCCACCGCGCGCAAGCTGCTGCCGCACTACCGGCTCCGCGTTCGCAATATATGTTGCCGAAAGGGTTGTGGTCGTTGTGGTACTGGTAGGAATTCCGGCATAAGCCACGTTCTTGGCAAATCCCCATGCCTGTATGGCCCAGGCTTCCGGAGTAGTCTCCGCTTCAGCCTGCGCTGCCGCGATTTCCGGGCTCAAGTTTGACGTCAGCGCCGTGGGATCGGAATTGATGTCGTTCACCAGGTTGAAATCCCATGCGTGATGCAGGCTGGTGGTACCGCCGTCAATTTTTACGTTCTCAGCATTTCCGCCGGCATCGCTGCCGCGCGTCGCCGAGTGCAAAGGTTGATGGATATCGCCAATGAAGTGCACCACGAATGAAAGAGCCTGCAGACGCTCGGCAGTTGATTGCGTTGTATCGGCCAGCACGGCGCCCCAGGCATCGATTTCTGTAACCACGCACGCGGAGCCGCAAGCCGTAACCACATCCTGATGCGTCGGGCTGGTCAGCGAAACCGGAATATCAACGAAATGCCACGCACTGGTATTGGTGGGCGGCGTGGGCGTGGTGAATACCTGCGTGCAAACCGCGCTCATGGCCGTGCCGCTGGATTGAAATGCGCGAAGCTCATCTGGACACGTGGAAATCTGCGCCAATGTCAGGTTGCCGAGAATGGCTTGCACCGGCCCAAACTGCCCTTGTTGCGTAAGCAACTGCTGTGCGATGTCGGCTACTGTCTGATGCCCTTCAGCCGACCAGAAGCCGAAGAGGTTAGCACTGCCCAAAACAATTGCAATCAACGCTGCTGTTCTGCGGATACCGCGCTTCATCTTGATCGTCATTTCAGCCTTCTTCCTCCACAGATATTTGGTCGCCACACGCCAGAGTAGCCGGCGGCTTCCCGATACCATACAGCACAAAAGCGGCAATGTGTTTTGGAAGGAATGAAAGTTTCGTTAATCCAGAAAATTGGTTCCGAAATGGAAATTGACGTTCCGATTTTGTACAGCAGAAAATTGGGGACGCGTTGAACGTCAGAAATGCTCTTGCAGATCAGCAAACTTTTCCACTTGAAACAGCTTTATGCCATCGGGAACCGCATTCACGCTCTCGTGTTCCAGAATCCATGTCATATCGTGCGGCACAAAAACAGCGTTGATGCCTGCGGCCATCGCAGGATTAATATCTGATTTGGGGCTGTTGCCGACCATCCATGTAATCTCCGGTTCAAACTCGTACTTGGCAACAATCTCTTTATAAGCGGAAGCATTCTTCTCCGCGACAATCTCGACGGCGGAAAAATATTCCTTCAATCCAGAGCGTTCCACCTTGCCTGCCTGCTCGGTGATGTTGCCTTTGGTCATCACAATCAGGTGATGACCGCAGCGATTGAGATAATCAAGTGTCTCCGGAACGCCCGAAATAATTTCCAGCGCAGAATTAGAGACGCGATGAGCAAAGCCCCAGATGAACTCATGCAACTCCGGCGTCACGGGCTTTTGTGCCAGCCGCTCAAAGCATTTCACCAGCGAATGCGCAAAGCTGTGCGAGCCGTAGCCGCGCTCCACAATGGTTTCACGCTCAACCTCGTTCAGGAAAAGGCGAACTTCCTGCGCGCTCATGTGCTGATGGTTCAGGCGCTCGATAAAATCGGCGATGGTTCGTTCAAAGTAGATGTTGTTCTCCCAGAGCGTATCGTCGGCGTCAATGAGAAGGTTCTGGGGAGCGCATTGCATTGCTATTCAAAATCTACCACGGAGACACAAAAAGCCCCGTCCCGAAAAACGGAACAGGGCTTGGAAGTTTTCTTGCGTACGCGTAATTATTTTTTGGCTGAGTTTTTCGCCGGCGCTTTTGCTTTGGCCTTCGCAGTCGGCGGTTGTGGGGTTGTGCCGCTGGGATTGGTGCAGGGCGTGAGTTGGGTAGGCGCTCCTTTTTCGTTGGCAACCAGGGCGGCCAGGAACCAGGAGAAGTCGGTTTTGGTGTTACAGGCGTAATAATAGTTGGAATCGTTCAGATCACTGGGCGAGATGTAGTTACTCATATGGAGGAAGCTGGGATAATCCGGGTTTGATTGCACAGAGTTCGTGCCCGTGACCGGCAGATTATTAGGATTGTTGCCATATGCCGCCGTGTTGTGACATGACATGCAGTCGGATTGAGTGCCTACCACGCCTGACAGCCCGGTTTCCAGATACGGGTTATAGCAGAGCACATTTTGCCCGCCCAGGCTGTTCGGGGGGTTGGCGGTCATGGAATAAGCCGTGCACATGGCATAGTTGTTGAACGGTGCGTGAATACTGGCCGGCGGAGCACCATAAGGGAACGGCTGGCCGGGATAATTCCACCAGAAGGTCTGCCAGGTCCAGTTGTCGTCTTCGCGGGTGGACATGTGTATGGCCACCAGAATTGCGAAGTCGCCAGCCTTCACCTGACAATTCGTCGGGGTACCCAGCTGGATCGAGCAGATTCCCTGGGGTCCGGTGACTTCCCCGGCGGTCAGGGAGAAGTTGAAGAATTCATTCACGCTGACATAGCCGCTGGGCTGCTGGCCGTTCGCGCAAGTCTGCGTAATCTGTGAAGTGGGTGCCTGAGGCGTGGTGTAAACCACTACGCACTGGTTCCAGGTGCCAGGAGTCGGGTTGGCCTGGTTGTTGCTGTTGGAAGGACCAGTGATGAGGTCGCCAAGCCAGTAAGGCAGCACCGTGATGCCGCCGTTGTGCGTGGGGCCGTTCACCACCTGATAAACCGGCTTCAAGCTGATGGCAGTATTCGGAAGCGGAGAGATCGTCCGTTGCGCCGCCGGCGTTCCTACTGGCCAGGAGTTCTGGATGTTCCACAGGCCAGCTTGCGTGTTGTAATTGTTGCTCCACACAAAGTCTGCATACTCGCGGTTGAACTTGTTGAATCCGATCACCTGGTTGCCGCCCGGCGCCGGGCTGATAACCAGTTTGTGCAGCGCGGAATTTTTGTCCATTGCTTTCGCATGATGAAACTGCTCGAAAGCTTCAAAATGGTGCGTGGGACGGCCAGAAGCGCGGGTGGTCTGGAACAGGCTGGCCCTCGGCGAAGTAGGCTTGCCAGCCTCGACTTCCGTATCGGTATACCAGGTGTCGAATACGGGCCATCCTTCTGACAGTGGTGTAATGGCTGTAATGCCTTGCCACAGCGCCCATCCGTGCTCGCGGATGGAAGTCTGGTCGTCATTGCTGACCCAGCCATTGACAGTATCGGCTGTGACCGGGAAGCTTCCCGGCGAAGTTCGCGGTTCCGTGGGCAGGTCAATGTGTTGCGGTTTCAACGGCGGCTTGGACTGGGCTGAAGCCACGGTGACAAAGGGTAAGCAGGTCAAAATCAGAAGCAGCAGCATGCCGCTCCCAGTAGCAGAAATTTTCTGCCTCATAGTATGGACTGTCTCCTTGAGAAGGTTGTGAGATACCGGCATCTCTGACGATGCAGGCGATACAGGAAGACGTTCACTTGCCGAACTGGGGGGATGGCGATGGAAATCGGAGCGAGTGTCTAGCGGGAGTGATGTTAGCTGCGCACAAGCGACTGCTCAAGAATTCTGTGGGCGAGGGCAATTACGTTGGTACTTTTCGTGGCCCAAAATGGGATTGTGAAAGTGGATGAGAGCATTCTCATGCGCTGCAATTCCAAAATGGGAATTCAGGGCTGTTAAAATCAATCCCATGAAAAAGCTCCTCGTCCTCTTATTACTTGTAACTGTTTCTGGCATCATGCAGGCCCAGGCAGGCCGTCGCGCTGCTCCTCCACCCAAAGCGGCAGATAAGTGCCTGCTCAATGAGAACATCAATGAAGATATTGCCGCGCAGGTGGCCAAGTTCAAGCTGGTTTCCATGCCTTTCAGCGTGAATGGGTTGAGCGTCCAGGAACAGAATATGGTGTACAAGTTGGTCGCGGCTTCGCAATATCTCGATAGCATCTACTGGCGCCAGAGCGATCCAAAGGGCCTGGAGCTGTACAAACGCCTGCTGGGCTGCAATCAGGTGATGAACCAGAAGATCCGCCGCTTCCTGGTGATCAACGGAAGCCGCTATGACCTGCTGGAGAACAACAAGCCATTCGTCGGCAGCGGCCCCTTTCTTCCCGGTCACGCGTTGTATCCCGCAGGAATCACGCGCCAGGAGATTGAAGCTTACGTAGCCAAGCATCCGGAAAAAAAAGCCCAGATTTACAGCCCATACACGGTGATCAAGCGTGAGGGCGCGGAATTGGTTGCTGTTCCTTATCATGTGGAGTACAAGCCGTGGCTTACCAGCGCAGCCACTGCATTACGTGAAGCGGCTGCGCTCAGCCCAGACAAGGCTTTTGCCAACTTCCTGCGCCTGCGCGCTGAAGCCCTGCTCACTGACGACTATTACAAAAGTGACATTGCCTGGCTCGAGCTGAACAACCCGAAGTTCGATATTATCTTTGCTCCGTATGAAACCTATCTTGACGATCTGCTCGGCGTAAAAACCTCTTACGGCGCAGCCGTCATGATCCGCAATGATGCTGAAAGCGCCAGCCTCGATACATTCAAGAAATATGTTCCTGAAATTCAGGACGCGCTGCCGCTTCCGCCGGAAGACCGGCCATCACTGCAGGGCAAGAGCACGCCCATGGAGGTGATGGATACGCCTTTCCGTGCCGGCGACCTGCGCCATGGCTATCAGGCTGTGGCAGACAATCTGCCTAACGATCCGCGCATTCACCAGGAAAAAGGCACCAAAAAGATTTTCTTCAAGAACTTTATGGATGCCCGCGTGAACTACGTGGTGCTTCCGATTGCCAAGATACTGATGCGTGAAGACCAGGCGGCCATGGCCAGCATGGATGGATATCTCGCCGTGGTCTTGATGCATGAAATCTGTCACGGTCTTGGCCCGGCTTACGCGCATACCAGCGCAGGCCAGGCAGACATTCGTGAATCCATTGGGCCGACGTATGCAGGACTGGAAGAAGCCAAGGCCGATATTGTGGGCCTCTTCGCGCTGAACTGGCTCATGGATAAAGGAGTAGTTCCCAAAGAGAAAGCGCAGGGATTTTACGCTTCTCACGTGGCGGGAATTTTCCGTACCGTGCGCTTTGGCGTGGCGGAAGCGCATGGCGCCGCTGAGATGATGGAGTTCAATTATTTTCTTGAACAGGGCGCCATCACCTACGATCCCAAAACCAGCAGGTATGCAATTGATTTCACAAAAATGCAGACGGCCATCGCCAGCCTGGCCAAAGAACTGCTGGAACAGGAGGCCACGGGGGACAGGAATCGCGCTGAACAATGGTTTAAGAAGTATGATTCCATGCCTTCTGAGTTAAAATCAGCCCTAGCGAATGTAAAAGATGTGCCCGTGGATATCGATCCCGTCAGCGCGTTTGGGGAAAGAATTGAATGACACAAGAAGTTCAAAACCCTCAAAATCCTGAAGAACGGCGCAGGTTTGAGCGAGTGGACATCACTCATCAGGCGCAGGTCCTGGTGCTGGACACCAAGGGCCGCAAGACCGGTGTGCTGCGCCAGCTTGCCCGCGGCGGCTTTATGATGGAGCCGGAAAAGACCTACAGTGAAGACAGCAAGATATATACCTTCACCATCCATGAGCCGTCAGAGGACATTCGTGTCCGCGTGAATGCGCGCCTGCGCTTTTCAGACCAGCAGTACGCCGGCTTTGAATTTGTCGATCTCGATCCTGAGTCAGCCGTGCAGTTGGGGCTGATTATCGGCAAATATTACGAGCATGCCAAGGCGTAAAGAACGCGTACTGTTTCCTTGAAGACAACACCAAATGAAGCCCCACAAGGAAGCTCCTTTTCCTCTCCTACTCAAATAAAGATGGGGTTTTGCGCTCTGGAGAAGGCTCAATTATTTTTGTAACGTTATTGCCTTGCGAAACACTACTAAATAGCTTTCCAGAGGTCTTCGGTAAGTCATTCCATCTAAACGGGGGGCTGCCATGGCGTGGTTGCGGCCTATTCTCATTCTTGCTTTCGCATTCGGCGCAGCCTTTTCTCCCTTGGCCGTCACTGGCCAGACTGCGTCTTCGTGGGCGCCGGTTTCCAAGGAGGAACTTGAATTAAAAGACAATCCTCTTCATCCGGGTGATTCAGCCATGGTCTTGTACCGGGAAATCCAGACGGACAGTTCGAAGTCGCTGGAAACTCACTTTACCCGCATAAAAATTTTTAAGGAAGAAGGCAGGAAATATGCCGACATAGAAATTCCTTATGTGGGGAAAGGCGCTTGAGGTACAGGCCATCCGGGCGCGCACAATAAAGCCGGACGGCCAGACGGTAGACTTCAGTGGGACAGTTTACGACCGTATCGTGGCGAAGACGAAGCGCTTAAGGATAAACGTCAAGAGCTTTACCTTCCCTGACGTTCAGCCCGGCAGCATCATCGAATATTCCTATCAACTGCACAGTCATGGTGGCGTGCCGGACTATTTTAAGAAACCGCAGCATTACGAGATCTCTGAGGCTTTAGCATATCCGGCGGCCGAGTGGAGGATCCAGGGTGATCTTTTCGTGCGGCAGGCGCATTTCGTTTTCCGTCCATTTACCAAAGACATGCCGTTGGAAATTCGGTTTGTCCATTTGCCGAAAAGGATCGAGCCGCAAAAAGGGGCGGATGGCAGCATCACGATGAATGTAGAAAACGTACCAGCGTTTCAGAAAGAAGAGTATGCGCCGCCGGAAGACTACGTCAAAGGCTGGATCGAGCTTTTTTATACCGCCGGACCTTTCAGCAATGAGTCCTACTGGAGAGACCTTGCGAAATACGAAGCCCGCGATACAGAGAAATTCATCGGCAAATCAAAAGCCATTCAGCAGGAAGCCAACCGGCTGGTATCGGCGAATGATTCCCCTGAGACCAGAATCCGCAAAATTTACAACCGGGTACAGCAGGTCCGCTACCTCAGCTATGAACGCTCACGCACTGAACAGGAGCGCAAGCAGGAAAGCTTGCAGCCCAACCAGAATGCTGAAGACGTACTGAACCGGGGCTATGCTTTTGAAAATGAGATCAACCTGCTATTCATCGCTCTGGCCCGCGCTGCTGGATTGGAAGCTTATCCGGTAAAAAATCGCCTCTCGCGATCGGAATTACTTCTTCAAGAATCTGCCGACTTCGGTCAACTGGATGCTGAAGTCGTCGAGGTGCCTCTGGCGGACGGGAAAAGCATCTTTCTCGATCCAGCAACGCTCTACTGTCCTTTTGGCATGCTTCCCTGGGAAGAAACGTCTTCCGGCGGCATACGTCTGGATGAATACCGCGCGTGGGTGGTGGAAACGCCTTCTCCCAATAGCCAGCAGGCGGTGATTTCGCGCAAAGGCCGGTTCCATCTGGATGAACACCAGAACCTCCAGGGAAAACTGGAGGTCAGCTTTACCGGGCAGGAAGCGCTGAGCCGCAGGATCATTGCCAATGATGAAGACGAGGCGGGCCGCCGGAAACTCCTTGAGGATGAAATCAAGTCATGGTTGCCGGACAACGCGACTGTCAAACTCGTTTCCGTCAGCAGTTGGAATGAGTCCACTATACCCCTGACCGCGGTGTTTGAAGTCCAGGCGCCAGACTTTGCTTCTCGCATTGGTGAGCGGCTGCTGTTGCCTGTATTTGTATTCCAAACGCCATGGAAAAAGGTTTTCCAAAGCCAGACCCGGGAAAACACGATTGACCTCCATTACGGCCGCCAGGAAATAGACGAACTCACGTTCGAAGCTCCCTCTGGCTACCAGTGGGAAAGCGTTCCTCCATCTTGGAGCAAAAAAGATACCTTTGCTGCTTATGAACTTTCCACGGAGAAACAAGGATCTGAGTTGCGGCTCAAGGGCACTTTCAATATGAATGGTTATTTTTTTCAGCCGAAAGATTATCCTGAGCTTCACCGCTTGTTTGACGAGTTGCGGAAAAACGATGATGAGCAGGCCATTTTGCATACAGCAGCCGCAAATGTTTCAAGTAGTCTTTCGAGCGACAAATAGCTGACACCGGATTTAATTACTCTTGATTCTCAGTGTCTTAGTAATTGGTTGAGGGACTGGAGTTCCTGCTCCATTTGAGACTGAAGTTCCAGGAAAGTGATTTTCACCGGTGGTTTTTT
>Ga0070741_10017048_pt1 | contig 11997 bp, 7 predicted proteins | sample Coa_R1_4_FD_66440 | JGI IMG/M metagenome (GOLD analysis project Ga0070741, IMG submission 66440) | Surface soil microbial communities from Centralia Pennsylvania, which are recovering from an underground coalmine fire - Coalmine... | ecosystem: Environmental > Terrestrial > Soil > Unclassified ...
GGAGCAGCGCCTGCGCGACCGCCCCGCGCAGCTCTCCGGCGGCCAGCAGCAGCGGGTCGCGATCGCCCGGGCGCTCATCACCCGGCCGTGGGTGGTGTTCGCCGACGAGCCGACCGGTGCGCTGGACACCCGGACCGGACACGGGGTGCTCGCGTTGCTCCGCGAGGTCGTCAACGAGGAGGGGCATACGGTGGTGATGGTCACCCACGACCCGGTCGCCGCGGCGTACGCCGACCGCGTCATGCTGCTCGCCGACGGGCGGGTGGCCGGCACGCTCGACGCGCCGACCGCCGACCAGGTCGCGGAGCGTCTCGCGCGGCTGGGGGCGTGAGCGATGCTGCGTCTGGCCGTGCTCAGCGCTCGGGGCCGTCTCGGCACGTTCACCGGCGCGTTCGTCGCGCTCTTCGCCGCGGCCGTACTGTCGATGGCCTGGGGCATGCAACTGGAGTCGCTGCTGCGCACCCATCCGCCCGTCGAACGCTACGCCAGCGCCGCGGCCGTCGTGGCGGGGCAGCAGAACACCGGCCATAAAGGCGATGTCCTGCTGGGCGAGCGCGCGCGGGTGAGCGCCGCACTTGCCCCGCGGCTGGCGGCCGTACCCGGCATCCGCGCGGCGATCGGCGACGTGTCGGTGCCCGCGCTGCTCGGCGGCCGGACGGTCACCGCGCACGGCTGGAGCAGCGCCGCGCTGACGCCGTATGTGCTGACCGCCGGGCGTCCGCCCGCGGGGCCGGGTGAGGTGGTCTCTGGCTACCCCGCCCCGCTCGGTGCCCGGCTGACCCTCGCGGCCGCCGAGCCCGCGCGCACGGTCACCGTGGTCGGCGTCGCCGTGCCCCGCCTCCCGGTCACCCAGCAGACGGCGATCTTCCTGACCGACGCCGAAGCGACGCGGCTGGCCGGTCATCCGGGCTGGGTCGACGCGATCGGCGTGCTCGCCGGCCCAGGCTTCGACGTATCGCGGCTGAGCGCGGCGGCCGGCGGGGCGCAGGTCCTGACCGGCGGCGCTCGCGGCGCGGCCGAAAACCCGCAGATCGAGCGGACCCGCAAGGTCATGATCCCGGTCACGGCGGCGTTCGGCGGGCTGGCGATGTTCATCGCGATGTTCGTCGTGGCCAGCACGCTGGGCCTGTCGATCCAGCAGCGTGAGCGCGAGATCGCGCTGCTGCGCGCCGTTGCCGTGACACCCGGTCAGATCCGGCGCATGATCGCGTGGGAGGCGTCGATCGTCGCGCTGGCCGGCTCGGCGGCCGGGATCTGGCCCGGCATCGTGGCAGGGCGGGCGCTCGGCCATGCGCTCGTCGGTCACGGCATCATGCCGCCGAACCTCACTCTCGGCGTCGACTGGCCGCCGGCCGCCGCGTCCGTCGGTGGCGGCGTCCTCACCGCGCTGCTCGCGGTGCTGGCGGCCGGCCGGCGTGCGGCCCGCGTCCCGGCGACGCTCGCGCTCGCCGACGCGGCGGCCGAGCCGCGGCGGCTCGGACCCGGGCGCGTCATCGGCGGGCTGATCGCGCTCGCCGGTGCGGTCCCGCTGTTCGCGGTCTCGACCACCACGACCGCCGCGCAGACGGCCGCGGCGACGTCGGAGCTGAACGCGGTCTTTCTCGTGGTGGCGGCCGCCTGCTTCGGCCCGGTCGTGGCGTACGCCGTCGCCCGGCTGCTGGCACGTGCGCTTGCCGCGCTCTCTCCGGTCGGCGGGTTCCTTGCCGCCGCGAACCTGGGCGCCGCCACCCGGCTCTTCTCCTCCGCCAGCACGCCGCTGGTGCTCACCGTCGGCCTGAGCTGCACGCTTTTCTTCGGCTCCACCACCGTGGAACACGCCATCACCCAGCAACAGCGCGCCGCGCTGACCGGCCAGCTCGCCATCACCACCGCCGGATCGGGGCTGCCGGCCGCCGCGCTCGCCGACGCACGCGGCACACCGGGCGTCCGCTCGGCGGTCGCGCTGACGTCCACCACGCTGGGCCCCAGCCTGGGCGTTGCCAGTGACACCATCGCCGTTCAGATCCTCACCGGCGGGCAAGGCGGCGGCCTGGACGCCGACGTTCAGGCGGGATCCCTGAACGACCTGCACGGCGACGCGATCGCCCTCGGCCGGCACCGCGCCGATGCCGTGCGGGCCCGCGTCGGCGACCGCGTGGGGATCATGCTGGGCGACGGCACCCGCACGCACGCGACCGTCGTCGCGATCTACGGCCGCGATCTGGCGTTCGGGGACGCCCTGCTCGCCCCCGAGCTCGCCGCCGGCCACCAGACCATTCCGCTGCTCAACGAGATCCTCGTGCTGACCGACCAGCCGGCGCCCGTGGTGGCCAAGCGCCTGCTAGGGCTGGCGCAGCGCTATCCCGGACTCCACGTGAGCGACAGCGCCTCGCTCGTCACCGCGAACGCCGCCAACGACGAGCTGAACAACTGGCTCGGTCCGTTCTTCGTCGCGATGATCTTCGCGTTCACGTCCATCGCCGTCATCAACACGCTGGTCATGATCGCACTCCGGCGCCGCCGCGAGCTGGCGCTGCTGCGGCTCACCGGCGCCACCAAACGCCAGGTCCGGTCCATGGCGCGCTGGGAGGCCGTCCTGATCATCGCCATCGGCCTCGGCACCGGCCTGGCGATCGCGGCCACCGCGCTGCTGCCACTGAGCCACGCGCTCACCGGCGGGTACCGGCCGTACGTGCCGGCCGGCTGGCTCGCCGCGATCCTCGGCGTCTCGGCGCTGCTGGCCCTGGTCGCCCTGTCGGTACCAACGCGGCGGGCGCTACGCACGCGCCCGGTCGAGGCGATCGGGATCCGCGAGTAGCTCGGGGCGGCGGCACAGGTCTAGCACGTTGGCGATGACCTTGTGCCCGGTCCGGCCCGAGGCGGTCAGGATGGACTCGGGATGGAACTGGACCGCGAACCGCTTGGCCGCCGGGTCCTCGATGGCCATCACCACCCCGTCCGCCGTCGCGGCGGTCACGGTGAAGCCGCCCCGGACCTCGAAGGCGGGCGCGTACAGCGAGTGGTAGCGGCCGGCGGTGAACTCCGGTCCCAGCCCGTCGAGCAGCGAGCCGCCGGACACCCGCACCACGCCGGGCTTGCCGTGCGCCGGCTCGGGCAGCACGAACAGCTTCCCGCCGGCGTGCTCCACCATGGCCTGAAGCCCCAGGCACACGCCGAACACCGGCAGTTCCCGCCGGTACAGCTCGTCCAGCAAAGCGGCGCAGCCGAAGTCCGACGGTTCCCCCGGCCCCGGCGACAGCACAACCAGGTCGGGCGCATATGTGTCCAGCAAGTCCACCGGGAAACCGAAGCGCAGCGTGGTGACAGACGCGCCTTCCTGCCGGAAGTAATCCCCCAGCGTGTGCACGAACGAGTCCTGATGGTCGACCAGTACTACCCGGGGGGGACGATCCCCCCAGGACCCCCCCTGCGAGCGGGGGGAACCCTCCCCCCGCACCCCCTGGGCCCCAGAAGGGGCGGGCCGGCTGGCCTCGGCCAGGGTCTCGAGCAGGGCTCGGGCCTTGATGTGGGTTTCCCGCTCCTCCGCCTCCGGCACCGAGTCGTACAGCAGCGTCGCCCCGGCCCGCACCGCGGCGACGCCGTTCACGATGTGCGCGGTGCGCAGCGTCAGCCCGGTGTTCATCGACCCGTCGAACCCGATCTTGCCGACCGCGCCGCCGTACCAGCGCCGCGGCGTGGCCTCGTGGTCCTCGATGAACTGCATCGCCCAGGTCTTCGGCGCGCCGGTCACGGTGACCGCCCACATATGGGTGAGAAACGCGTCCAGCGCGTCGAACTCCGGGCGCAGCCGCCCCTCGATGTGGTCGACGGTGTGGATCAGCCGGCTGTACATCTCGATCTGCCGCCGCCCGATCACCCGCACCGAGCCCGGCTCGCAGACCCGCGCCTTGTCGTTGCGGTCCACGTCAGTGCACATGGTCAGCTCGGACTCCTCCTTCGCGGAGCCGAGCAGCGTGGCGATGTTAGCAGCGTCCTCCAGCGGCCCCTCGCCCCGGGCGATCGTGCCGGCGATCGGGCAGGTTTCCACCCGGTTCCCCTCGGTCACCCGGACGTACATCTCCGGCGACGCGCCGACCAGGTATTCTCCGTCCCCGAGGTTGAACAGGAACTCGTACGGCGCGGGATTCCGCTGCCGCAGCAGCTCGTAGAACGCGGCCGGCGACTCGCACCGGCCGTGGAAGACGTGGCTGGGCACCACCTCGAACAGGTCGCCGCAGACGAACCGCTCCCGGGCCTGCTCCACAACCTCCGCATAGCTGCCCGTCCGCGGTGGCTCAGGCAGTTCTCTGCTCGGAACGATCTGGGGTGTCTGTTCCGTCAGCCTGCTCAGCCCAGCGGTGGAGACGCCGCCGTCCGCGAACTCGTAGCTGAACCTGGTGGCTTCCTCGCGCTTGCGGTCCAGCACCCAGATCTGGTCCGGCAGGTGCAGCACCAGGTCACGCTGGGCGCGATCCCGCTCGATCCGCGGACGGACCGGCTCGAACTGGAACGACAGGTCATAGCCGAACGCGCCGTACAGGCCCAGATGCGGATCCTCGACGCGAAACGCTGCCAGGACCTCGCGCAGCGCGCTGAACACGGTGGGCCGCCGGGTCCGCTCCTCCTCGGGGAAGTCCCCGTCCGGTTCCGGGATGGTGATGGCCCCCGGCCCAGACGGCTCCCCCGCCTTGCGCATGGCGGCCAGGACCGCCGGCAGGATGACCTCGCCGCGCGCGTTCAGCGCCCGCGCGGTGAGCGTCCGGCCGGTGGCCACGATCTCGACCGGCGGGTCGATATAGGCCATGACCCAGCGGCTGTACCGGCCCGGGTACTCCATGCCGGAGCTGAGCACGCCGCCGCGCCGCTCATCTACGACGGCGGCGATCCGCTCGAGTTCGGCCGGATCGAAGGACTCGGCGGTCCGGGTGATATCCATGGTGGGGGCCCCTCAGGTGTCAGGCCCGGGGGCGGGCAACGTTCTGCTTGTTCAGCAGGGGCGACCGCCGTCCGGGGGGCGGTCGCTTCGCTGTCAGACGCGAGACTATGCAGCCGCCTACTGGCGGCGCCACCATTGCTGGACTAGTCGCGTCATGACGCTCAACCTATCACGCGGCGGGGCAGGCGGGATGCAGATCAGGCATGCGCCATGCCGATGCCGCGGCGGCGATCAGCTCTGCGGCGGTCTTCAGGCGCTGGTCGCCGTGCACGGCGTACTGCCCGGCGAGGAACTGGACCACCATCTGCTGGACTTGCCCGTCGCCGAGCAGGCCGCCGTGGAAGGCCTCGATGACGACCAGGTTCCCCGGGTAGTGGCAGACCGGCATGGTTACCGCGTCGGCCAGCGGGACGATGGCCAGCCAGTGCAGCCCGCGAACCTTGGCGGTGGCCGCGAAGTACTGGGCGCCGAACTCCCCCACCGACTCGATCAGCTCCCGCGCCCCGGAACTGCCGTACGGCGACATCTGGCCGATCAGGTTGTTCAGGGTGATCAGCGCTTCGCCGGGTACCCCGCCCTGCCCCACCTGACCGGGCTCCACGATCGGGCTCAGCAGCACCACGGAGCCGATCGGCAGCCCCTTGTGCCTGGCCAGCATGGCGTACAGGCCGAGCGTGCCCTCGCTCTCCGCAACGATGTTCACCGGCCCGTTGACGTGCGCGTGCAGCCACTGGACCTGGGCCGCCATCCGGTCCCCAAGCTCCTGGATCGGCAGGTCGGCGGCCTTCGAGTAAGCGATCGGCTGGCCGCTGGCGGTCAGGCCGAGGTAGGAGAACTGCCGCACCAGCATGCCCGGCTCATCGGCGCGCAATGTGTTGGCGTCGTTGCAGCAGTTGGAGCCCCAGCCAGCCACGACGAGGGTTCCGGAGGGGGGACCATCCCCCCTAGACCCCCCCTTCGACTGGGGGGAACCCTCCCCCCAGACCCCCTGGGCCGGGGCGAGCCCGGCGGCGACAGCACCTGCGGTGCTGGGTGACAGGTGCACCGTTCCGGTGAACGCGAGCCGGGCGAGCCAGACCATGAGCACCAGCACGAGCAGCGCCGCCACCGGTGCCATCGGCACCCAGCTGGTCCGGCGCCTGAGGATCCGCCGGACCTGCCACAGCATCGCGCGCCAGTGCCAGGCGGGTGCCTCGGCCACCGGGGCATACCGTGCCGCGGCGGTCGTCACCCCGTACCAGGTCCGGGCGTTCAGCAGCCCGGCCAGCGCGGCCACCGCGAGGAACTCCGCGACATCCAGCCGCGGTGATACGACGGCCACGGCGGACAGCAGCACGAAGCCGCCCAGCAGCCAGCCGGCGGTGCCCGCCGCCGGCAGCCGCCGCCACCAGGCACGCCCCACCCCGCCGTGGCTCAGCGCGATCGCGCAGCCGAGCAGCACCGGCACGGCGCCGAGGAAGGGCCACGAGAACGGCACCAGCGCCACGCCGAACATCAGCGTGACGACCGGCGACAGCAGCACCCAGACGAGCAGCGTGAGGACCGCACACGACCAGAAGGCGGTCCGGAACCGCGGTGGCATTCCCTGACCGAGGGGCGCTCCCCCCGGACCCCCCCGGCGTGAGGGCCATGCCAGTAGCACCAGCGCCGCGTCCAGCGCGGCGCGCACGACAAGCATGCCAGTCAGCACCCCGGCAAAGGCCGCCCACGACTGGCCGAAGGCGAACAGCCAGCGCAGGTCGTGGTACGCGGCCAGCGGTGGCAGCGCGGTCACCTGCGGCCCCAGTATCCGGGCGCCCGGTACGACGAGCGACAGCAGCGCGGTTTCGGCCATCGCACCGCCAACCGAAAGCGCGATCAGGCCATGATGCCGGACGAAACCCCCGTCCATACAACAAGGTTAACGCATCCGGAGGCTACCTCCGCTGAAGGCGTACATCCAGCGAGTCGCGCACCGCGTCACCGATGAGGCTGAACGCGATGATCGTGACGATCAGCAGGACCGCCGAGGGATACACCAGCCACCAGTAGCCGTTGTAGAGATCGTCGAGGCCGCTGGTGAGCATCTGGCCCCAGTCCGCGTGGGGCGGCGGGATACCGAGCCCGAGGAAGCTGAGCGTCGACAGCGCGATGATCGCATCGGCGACGCTGAACGTGGCGTTGACCACGATCACACCGATCGCGTTCGGCACCATGTGCCGCCACATGATCCGCGTAGTCTTGCTGCCCATCGAGCGCGCCGCCAGGACGAAGTCCCTGGTGCGCAGCGAGATCACCTCACCGCGCACCAGCCGGGCGACGCCCAGCCAGGACAGCAGCGTCAGCAGCAAGATGATCGTGAGCAGGTCCGGGGTGAAGATGTTGACCATGATGAGCAGCGCGACCAGCCACGGGATGGCCAGCATGGTGTCGACGATCCGCATCATGATGCCGTCGACGATGCCGCCCGCGATCCCCGCGATCGCGCCGTAGATGGTGCCCACCAGCGTCGTCGCGATCGCGACCGCGAACCCCAGCTCCAGCGAGGACTGCCCGCCGACCATGAGCCGGCCGAGCACGTCGTACCCGGTGTCGTCGGTGCCCAGCGGGTGGGCGTTCCCCGGCGCGAGGTCCTTCAGGTTCAGGTTCAGGCCTATCGTGCCCTGGTTGGTGTGGTAGAAGACCGGCCCGAGGAAGCAGAACAGCACCAGGGCCACGACTACCGCGACGCCGGTCCTCGCCTGCCAGTTGCTGACGAACGCCCGCAGGATCAGCCACCCGGATACTCGCTCGCCGACCGGGCCGCCCGCGGGTGCCGCGCGGCCGGCCGCGGACGGCACGAGCGGGGTGAGGTCAGTCGCTGACATAACGCACCCTCGGGTCGAGGATCCCGTACGCGATGTCGGCGGCCAGGTTGCCGACGACGGTGGCCACCCCCACGATCAGCGTGGATCCGAGCAGTATCGGGAAGTCGTGCCGCGTGGCGGCGCTGTAGAACAGCAGCCCCATGCCCTGGTAATTGAAGACCTCTTCGACCACGATCGCGCCGGTGACCAGGCCCGGCAGGGACAGGCCGACGATCGTGACGATCGGCAGCAGCGAATTGCGCAGCACGTGCCGGGCCAGCACCAGGCGCTCCGGCAGGCCCTTGGCCCGCGCCACCCGCAGGTAGTCCTGGGCCAGCGTGTCGATGGCCGACGAGCGCATGTACCTGCTGAAGCCGGCCACCTGGATCAGGGTCAGCGTCAGGATCGGCAGCACCAGCGCCCGCGGCTGGGTCAGCATCGACCCGAGCGACGTGCCGGTCGGCGCTAGCGGCGCGAAGATGTGGAGCTGGATGGCGAACACCGCCACCAGCATGACCGCGAACCAGAAGGCCGGCATGCAGTACAGCGTGAACGTCACCGCGCTGAGCGTGTTGTCCCCGATGCCGCCGCGCCGCACGGCCTGGTAGATGCCCATCGGAATCGAGATCAGCAGCGCGAGCACGGTGGACGTGCCCAGCAGGAACAGGTCCCTCGGCAGCCGCTGCGCGAACAGCGAGGACACGGGTTGCTGCAGGTAGTACGACGTACCGAGGTTGCCGTGCACGACCTGATTCACGTAGTCGATGAACTGCTTGTACAGCGGCTGGTTCAGGCCGTACGTGGCGTTGAAGATGGCCATCCGGCTGGCGGTGGCCCGGATCCCGAGAATGGACCGGGCCACGCTGCCGGGCTCCATGTGGATCAAGATGAACGTCAAGACCATGACGCCGATCACGACCACGATGGCTTGCCCGACCCGCCGGACCAGGTACCAACTCACTTGGTGAAGTACCAGGTCTCTTCGGTGTTATCGGCCGAGAACGGGTTCAGCGGCGACAGGCCATGCAGACTGCTCTGGTAGAGGACGATGCCCGCCCGCAGCGGCGTGAACAGCATGGGCAGCTGCCGCGCGGTGTAGTCCTCGTACTGGAAGAACGTCTGCTGGCTGGACGCGGTTTCGGTCTCGTTGATGAGCCTGTCCTCGGTCGGATCGGAGTAGCCGCCGAAGTTCGACGAGCCGCCGGTCACGAACACGCCCTGGTCGCTCGGGTACGGCAGATACGGCGTGTAGCCGAGGTCAACGAGCTGCCAGCCGCAGTTCTGCGAGTGGCTGCTGGCGGTGCACACGCCGGTGGTGCCGATCAGCGTGTTGAACGGCTCTGATTTGAGGTCGAGCTTGATGCCGGCCTGAGCCTCCGAGGCCTGGATCGCGGCCTCCTGCTCCTCCGTGGTGGTGCGACCGGATGGGTACAGGAGCTGGAACTCCATCCGCTGCCCCGCCTTGATCCCGGCGCCGCACTGGGTCGGGCCGCTGCCGGCGCTCTGGCAGGTGGTCACCCCGTTCGGCACCACGTTCCAGCCGTGCTGCTTGAGCAGATTGATGGCCGCCGTCGGATTGTACGGGTACGGCCCGCCCGACTTCTCCAGCGGTGAGGCCATGTTCGGGATCGCGGTGACCGGGACCGGGCCGACACCCGGGTCCGCGTAGCCGTTGTAGACCTTCTGCACGATCTGGTTGCGGTTGATCAGCTGCTCCATCGCCTGCCGGACGTAGAGCTGCTGGAAGATCGTACCGTCCTGGGCGTTGTAGAGGTTGGGCGTGATACCGGTGACACCCGCGATCGGCAACTGCACGCTCGAGTAACCCGCCGCCTTGAGCGCGCCGAGCTGGTTGGCGTCGTTCAGCGGCAGCGACCCCACCGTCACCGTGCGGCCGGCTCGCATCGCGTCCAGCATCGCGGAGTCCGTGGTGAACGCCTGGTTCTCCCAGCGGGAGAGGTACGGCTTGACCGGGCCGGAGTAGTTCTTGTTCGGCACGTAGCCGTAGAGCGTGCCGTCACTGTTGAAGTCGTTCAGCTTCCACGGTCCGGCCACGACCTTCCACAGCGGGTTGGTCGTGAACGTGCTGATCTGGCTGCCTGCCTTCTGCAGGTAGTTGTACACCGCCGTGGCGCCGGACGGGGTCTGGTCGTAGTTGCCGACCGCCTGGCTGTCCGAGGTCTTGTCCCACGCGTGCTGGGGTATCAGCTGCACGTTGTTCAGCACGTCTTCGGTGAAGAAGTCCGGGCTGGTGGCCGCCGTGAGGTTGATCACCACGGTGTGCTCGTCGGTGGCGGTCACGCTCTGCACGTCGGTCGGGAACGTACCCGGCAGGTAGAGGTTCCAGTTCTTGTAATTGGTCTTGAGCAGGTTGTACACGAACGTGAAGTCGCGGCTGGTGATCGGGGCGCCGTCGGACCATTTCCACGGCTTCAGCGTCATCGTCGCCGTCTTGTTGCCGTTGCTGAAGGAGAGGTTGCTCCACAGGCTCTCCTTCTGGTTGACGATGGACTGCCCGCCGTCACCGTCGTAGGTGAGCGCCGGCCATAGCGGCAGCGTGAGGTTCTGGTTGTATCCGTCGGTGTTGGTGGCCGGCGCGAACGGGAAGATGAAGTTCGGCTCCGCGTCGATCCACGCGACCGTGACCGAACCCCCGTGCTTCGGTGTGCCCGCGGCGGAACCGCCCGGGCCGCTGCTCTTACTGCTGCTGCACGCCGCCGCGGAAAGCGTCAGCGTGAGTGCTGCCCCGACAGCGGCAGCCAGACGGATCATGCGCATGCGTAGCCTCTTTATCGTCCCGACATTTCCGGTTAACCCTACTGGATAAGTAGTAATGCCTGGTCCCCCCGTTTTGCCCCACCCCTGCCGGGTACGTTATCCCGAATCGCCCGGCATTTCGATCACTGGTGGACATATCGTTACAGCACGCTTGCCTATGCCTTACATAGACAGCGCCTATAAGTAGTACTGCCGTGGCCGCAGCGAGTGAATGCGACCAGCGTGCCGACGCGCGCCTCGCCCCCACCGCCATCGCCCCCACCGCCATCGCCCCCACCGCCGTCACCACCCCACCGCCATCGGCCCCGCCCCCACTGCCGCCGTCACCGTGTCAATTGCGCAGTTGAGCCCACTAGAGCGTGTCAACGCGCACCCGGCGACTAAGAATTCGAGGCCGCCCGGTCGCCCGTTGCGGTCGGCGAGCAAGCCGGCCAGCGTCGCGATGGCGATCTCCGGCGGCGTCCGGGACCCGATGTTGAGCCCGATCGGCCGGTGCACCCGGGCGATCCCGGCCGACGCCACACCCAGCTCGGTGAGCGCCGCGACATGCGGCCCGGCGTGCCGCGGGTTCCCCATGATCCCGATCCACCGGGCCTTGGTCGCCAGTGCATCGCGCAGCACCACGCCAAGCTCGTCGCGGTGATGGTCGGTCAGCACCACATCCGTTCCGTCGTCGAGGTCGGACGGCACCTCGGCGAGCACCGGGAACCCCAGCACCGAGGCGGCCGCGGCCCGCGCGGCGTCCGGCTCGAGCAGCAGCCCCGTATACCCGAGATCGGCGCCGTAACGCAGCAGGTACCCGGCCACCGGCGAGGCGAACACCGCGACCAGCGTGCGCTCCCCGGTCCGGTGCTCGTGCTCGTGCGCCCCATGTGCCACCGCGCACGCCGCGTCTTCCGCATGTCCGTGTGTCGTCATGCTCACAGTCTGCCTCCGCCCCGCTCCCCCGGCCACCCATGTGCCTGGCGTTGGCGACCGGCCGCATTCATTGTGGGAGAGACTATGGGGAAATCGGGGCACGGGACGCTCTTCTCGGCGGTTGGCGCGGTCGCCGCGCTCGGTCTGACGACACTCGCTGGCTGCACAGGCGGCGGATCGGCCGCCAGCGCCCACGCCACGATCACCGTGAACGCACCGACGAGCCTGGCCGACCAGGCGCTGCGGATTACCGTCAGCGGCCTCGCGCCGGGCGACACGATCACCGTGACCGGAACCGCCACCGACTTCCACGACCAGCGGTGGCAGAGTCACGCGACGTTTCTGGCCGACAGCCATGGCGATCTCGATCTCAGCAAAACAGCCCCGCTGTCCGGCAGCTACTCGGGGGTGGACGGCGTGGGCCTGTTCTGGTCGATGAATCCGCCTCCCGGCTCGGCAGATCCGGGCTTCATACCGTCGTACGAATCGGCACTTGTCGACGGCGCGTTGCCGGCGGTCCCGGTGCGGCTTACGGTCACCGCGCACGGTACCCGGCTCGCC
>Ga0070741_10017049_pt1 | contig 11997 bp, 12 predicted proteins | sample Coa_R1_4_FD_66440 | JGI IMG/M metagenome (GOLD analysis project Ga0070741, IMG submission 66440) | Surface soil microbial communities from Centralia Pennsylvania, which are recovering from an underground coalmine fire - Coalmine... | ecosystem: Environmental > Terrestrial > Soil > Unclassified ...
GACTCTCTGATCTTCTTCATGGTAAGGCCGCCGTGTGAGGCGGGTATGCACGTCTGCGCGATGTGCAGAACCGCCGTCGAGTGCACGTCGATCCCGTCGGCCTCGACCATCTCGACCGAAAGGCCGCCCTCGGAGGTCGGGTCGGGGAACCTGCTCAGGCCGTGTTGGCGCATGCAGCGTGCAAAGGAAAGCTCGTCCGCGAGTTGCGTGCGCTTTTGCTGCGCCGTCTCCGGCGTTCCAAGACTGCCGTTCGGCAACAAGTTCGCGCACGCCGCAGACGCGGCATTGAACTTGGTTTCGTTGCGCGCTCTCGCTGCCACGACCAGTTCCTTCGGGATGTTGCCGTCGCTCGCGGGGCCGGGGAATCCCGACACGCCGTGAGCTCTCATGCAGTGCGCGAAGGCGACGAGGCTTGGCTGCGCGGCCGTCGCGGAGGTGCTCGTGGCGGGACCCGTGTTCGCGACGCTCGGCGAACTGCCGCCACCGCCGCAGCCGGCAGCGAGTAGCGAGGACGCCACGACGATCGGCGCGAAAGCGAAGACGAATCTGCGGTTGGCCATGATGCGAGGCTCCTTTCAGTGGAGTTGCCGGAAGGCAACGTCGATCGCGAGCCCGCCCGTGGCTCCAGGACGTGCAGCCACGAGCGCGTGGTGTGCGTCCGCGATCGCGCGGACGATCGTCAGACCGAGACCCATCCCGGCGCCGTCGCAGAAAGCGTTCGTCTTCGGCGCGAGCCGCTGGAAAGGCTGGAAGAGCCGCTCGAGCTCGCCGGCCGGCACCGGGGCGCTTGTGTTCGTCACGGAGAGAACCGCGTGCGACCGTTCGGTGCGCGTCTCGATCTCGACTCGGCCGCCGGCGATGTTGTGCCGAACAGCGTTCGAGACGAGGTTCGAGACGAGGCGCTCGACGAGGTCCGGATCCCCGCGTGTCCATGCTCTGTCGAGCGTGACGACGCGTTCGAGCGCCCCGAGGTCGTGCGCGCGAACCGTGTCTGCTGCAATGGTCGCGAGGTCGACCGGCTCCGAACGCTGCAAGCCGGTCCGGCTCCGCGTCAGAGTGAGACACGCTTCGAGCAGTCGTTCTTGCTGCCGGCACGCTTGCAGCGCGTCCGCGCCGATCTCTCGCCAGGCGAGCGTGTCCATCGTCGTGTCGGCGAGCGCAAGCTCCAGCAGCGCGCGCTGCGTCGCGAGCGGCGTGCGCAGCTCGTGTGCGACGAACGCGGCGAAGCTCTCCACGTAACCGACGGTAGAGAGACGTTCGCTCGTCCGCGTCGCGCGCGAGCAGTGTCTTTCGAGCCGCCCGCCCGGGTGGCTTTTCACGTCTTCTCACCCTGCGGAGTGAGGGCGAAAGTCCTATCTGCGCGCGAGGCGCAGCCGTGCGGTCCGCGGGAGAATGGGACCGTGCAGACAATCGAGCTGGATCACCTGCTCGTGGAGGCGCGGCAGCGCCTGTCCGGGCGGACGGGAACGGTCGCGCTGATCTCGTTGCTCACCGTGGCGACAGTGGCCGAAGCCGCGCTCACGCGCAACCGCGGCGGGCCCGACGCGGGCAGGGGGGAGGCGCTCGTCCTGCTGCCGCTCGCTGTCGTGCCGCTCCTGATCACTCGGCGCCGGCCGACGGTCGCGGCGGTGATCGCGACGCTGCTCACGGTCGCCCTTCTGGGCGTGCACCAGACGCCGTTGACAGTACTGCCCTTCTGCGTGCTGCTCTTCACGGTGGTGCAGCTCGTAACCCGCGGCGGGCTCGCCTTTGCCGTTCCACTCCTCGTTCCGTTCGTGATCAACACGGGCAGCCCGCTCGACGGCGACTCGAGCAGCCTCTCGAGCGCGCTGCCGCTCCTCCTGCTCCTCGCTGCACTCGTCGTCGGCGAGTCGATGCGGAAGCGCGGTCTTGCAGTTGCCGCGCTCGACGCGACGCAGGAGGCGATGGCAGAGAGCAGTCGTCTACAGACGGCGATGGAGGAGCGCGCCCGCATCGCCCGCGAGCTCCACGACATCGTTGCGCATCACCTGTCGGTGATCACGGTCGAGAGCGAAGCCGCGCGCCTCACGTCGCCAAAGCTCTCCAAGGACGCCGTCGGCCGCTTCGAAGCGATCGCATCGACCGCGCGGGAAGCGCTCACGGAGACGCGCCGGCTGCTCGGAGTCCTCCGCGATGACAGCGCAGTCGGAGCCGACCGCGCACCGCAGCCCGGCCTGGACGTGCTGGACGAGCTCATCGGGAAGGCGCAGGCGAGCGGAACACCGATTCGTCTCGTACGCGAAGGAACCATCGCTCGGTTGCCGTTGGGCGTCGATCTCGCCGCGTACCGCATCGTTCAGGAGGCGCTCACGAACGCGCGGCGCCACGCTCCGGGTGCGAACGTCGATGTCGAGCTCTCCTACCGCGACGGATCGCTTCACCTGCACATCAGGGACTACGGCCCCGGAACACTCGAGGGAGCCGTGATCGAGGGGCACGGGCTGATGGGAATGCGCGAACGAGCAATGCTCGCGCGCGGCAGCTTCGCAGCGGGTCCCGCCGACGGAGGCGGCTTCGAGGTGGTCGTCTCGCTACCCGCAACGGAAGAGACCGCATGATCCGGGCTCTCGTCGCCGACGACCAGCAAGCGGTGCGGGCCGGCTTCGCCGCGCTGCTCGAGACCCAGAACGACATCACGGTCGTCGCAACCGCAGCAGACGGCGACGAGGCAGTGCGGCTGACGGGGGAGCACCGGCCCGACGTCGTATTGATGGACATTCGCATGCCCGTCCTGGACGGCATCGCCGCGACGCGCCGCATCTGTGCCGACGCGGATACGTCGACGCGCGTCCTCGTTCTTACGACGTTCGATCTGGACGAATACGTGTACGACGCGCTTCAGGCGGGTGCGAGCGGCTTTCTGCTCAAAGACGTTCGGCCCGAGACGATGTTCGACGCCGTGCGCGTGATCGCAGCCGGCGAGGCTTTGCTCGCGCCAACGATCACCCGGCGACTGATCGCCGACTTCGCACGACTTCGGCCGGCGGAACGCACGCACACCGCCAACCTCGACGCGCTCACACCGCGCGAGCTCGAGATCCTCGCGCTCGTTGCAGCCGGTCTATCGAATCGCGAGATCGCAGATCGTCTCGTCCTCAGCTGTGAAACCGTAAAGACCCACGTGAGCCACGTGTTGCGCAAGCTCGGACTGCGCGACCGCGCCCAGGCTGTGGTCGCCGCCTACGAGTCCGGCCTAGTGGCTCCGAGCAGTTGACGCGCGCCCTTAGCTCGATCCGGAGGGCAGGAAGTACGTGATGCGCTCGAGCTCCTCCTGAACGTGCCGGAGCTCACCGTCGGTCATTCTCATTCGCGTGTTGAACAGGCCGGGAGCGTCGGGCGGTTGCCGGGGGCGGCAGGTCGCTGCCGCCCCCGAGCCGCTTCATCAGCTGGCAGCCTTCTGGTTGACGCCCGACTTGAGGCGTCCGCCGGTTGCGATCTTTGTGAGCAGCGTGTCGGCGTTCGACTCTTCGTCGAGCGTCTGGTCGAGCAGCTCCTTGGCCTCGCTCAGGTCGAGCTCGTCGGCCAGCGTGCGGGCGGTGCCGTACGCGGCGATCTCGTAGTGCTCGGCCCGCTGCGCCGCGGCGATCAGGGCTGCGTCCTTCACGGCGGAGTCGCCCTTCGCCTCCACGATCTCCTCGCCCTCTTCGATGAGCCCCTTCATTCCTTCGCACTTCTCGGACAGCGAGCTGCCGATCGACTCTCGGATCTCCTCGAGCCGCTTGACGTGGTCGCGCGTCTCGTCGAGGTGATGCTCGAATGCCTTGCGAAGCTCGTCGTGCGACGCGGCCTTCGCCAGCTTCGGCAGCGCCTCGACGAGCTGCTGCTCGGCGCTGTAGAGGTCTGCGATCTCGTGCTCGAACAGGTCGTGCAGGGTCTCGAGTTCCATGCGGTGTCTCCTCTCCGCTCGGATGTCGTCGCTGATAGATGCCGCGGGCGGCCCGCGAAGAAACCGACGACCGCTACCGCTCGTCCGAGGCTGCTTCGCGCAGCTCCTCGGTGGCCGCGCGCGACTGCTGCGCCTTCGCGATCAGCTCTTCCTCGTCGGCGCCTGGGTCGGCCGCGGGCGTGTCGGCGGCGTTTCCCCGCGGCGCCTTCGAGTCGTCGAGCTTCGGAGGCGCCTCGGCGCGAACCCACGGCGTCGCCTCGTCGCGGGCGCGTTCGAGCTCGTCGAGTCCGATTGCAAGCTCTTCGAGCGCCGAGGCGAGACCGCGGCACCAGCTGTCGACGATCACGGTGAGGCGCTCGGCGTCGCTTGCGTGCTGCAGTTCGGCGAGCAGCTTCGACGCCTCGTTCGTCGGCCGCTCGATCGCTGCGCGCACCCGGTCTGCGGTACCCATGGTCAGGCCTGCTCGGGCTCGGGCGGATGCACGATCAGCACATCGCAGCGCGCCTGCCGGGCGACGCCCTGGCTGACGCTCCCGCCCAAGAGGCGTTCGAGCAGCCCGGGCTCGCGCGTGCCGACGACGATCAGGTCGGCGCGTGCCTGCTCGGCGACGTCGACAATCTCGGACGCCGGCTGCCCGACGACGCCGGTGAACTCGTAGGTGATGCCCGCCGCGTCGAGCAGCCCCGCGATGTGGTCGCGGTGGCGCTGCCAGAGCTCCGTGTCTGTGCGCAGCCCGAGCTCGGCCGTGTACGAGTGATACGGGCCGTAGCCGAAGGCACCGGGCGCTTCCTGAACCGGCACGGGCACCGCGACGTCGGCGACGACCACTTTCGCGCCGAATGCGCGCGCGAGTGACATAGCGCGATCGAGCGCATGCTCTGCCGGCTGCAGGCCGTCATAGCCGACCACGATCGTCCGAAACGGCTGCGTTTCCATCTCGAGCCGAAACGTTCCCGGCTCGCGCGCGGTCCAACCCTCGCGTTAGACGAAATGGGGATCGTCGTCGGTCGCGGCGCGTTGGAACGCCGAGGCCCTCGCAGCTACACGGTGCCCGTTCGAGATGGCCGGGGCGAGCCCGTCGCGCTCGCCGAGCATGACCTGGTCGCGCCCCGCAGCCTTCGCCTGATACAGGCCGAGGTCGGCAAGCTGGATCAGCTCCTGCAATGTCTCGGCGCAGGACGAGTCCGTCACACCGAAGCTCGCCGTGAACTGAACGCGCCCGCCCTTGAGCGCGCGCTCGAGCTCCGCGCGGACTCGTTCCATGACCTGCACCGCGGCTTCCGAGTCGGCGTCCGGCAGCGCGATCAGGAACTCCTCGCCGCCCCAGCGCGCCACGAGGTCGCCGTCGCGGAGAACCTGCTCCACGACATGCGAGAACAGCCGGAGCGACCGGTCGCCCTCTTCGTGACCGTGCGTGTCGTTGAGCTTCTTGAAGTGATCGAGGTCGGCAAGCGCGAGCGCGAACGGCCGTTGGTCGCGCGTCAGCGCGCGCAGCTCGCTCTCGAGCGTGCGGCGATTGATGAGGCCCGTGAGCCCGTCGGTCTGCGCCTGCAGCTGTGTCTTTTCGAAGGCGCGCACGGTGCCGATCCGCGTGCCGGCCTGCGTTGCAAGCGTCGTCAGCTGCGCGACCTGCTCGGGCGTCGGAGGCACGCCGACACCGTTCGTTGCGTGGAGAACGCCGAGCGATCGCCCCATGAAGCTGATCGGCACGCATACTGCGGAGCATGGCCCGGTCGCGCGGTCGCGCAGCTTCGGGCACGCGTTCAGCGCCTCGCTCGACTCGAAGACCACCGGATTGCCGCGACGTACGGCGACGCAGGAGTACGGCGACTCGACCGGGCACGCCGGCGCGCCGGCGGCGGGATGCACGGCCGTCTGCTCGAGATGCGCGCGGCTCGAATCGGAGAGCAGGAGCTCCATCGGCGTGTCCGGCGAGATCTCCACCATCGCACGGCGCACGACGTCGTACGCCGAGCTCTCCTCGTCGGCCATCTCGAGTGCCTCGACGAGCTGTGAGCCGAACGTGTCGCGTTGCGCCTGCCGCGTGAGCTGCTGCTCGAGCCGGACGCGCTCGGTGATGTCGCGCGCGTTCACGACGATGCCGCGGATGTTCGAGTCGCCGCGCAGGTCGGTGAGATGCGCTTCGAGGTGCCGCCATTCGCCGGCGGGGGTGCGCAGTCGGTAGACGAGCCGCGTCGCGGGCTCGGGGCCTTGCGTCGCACGCAGCGCCTCACGGTCGTCCTCGTGCACGAACTCGAAGAACCCCTCGCCGTAGAGATCCGCCTGCGTATGACCCGTCAGCCGCTCGACCGAGGCACTCGCGTGACGGCACCCGTCGTGGGCGAGCACGAGGACGAGGTCGGTCGACGACGTGACGAGGCTGCGGAAGTGCGCCGTCTGGCGGCGCGTCGTCGTGATCAGCGCCCATGCAAGGAAGATCGACGCGAGGACGCCGAGCGCGCCGAGCGCCAGCTGGAGGACGATCGAGTCGGTGATGTTCTTGTCGGTCTGAGATGCGATCGTTCTCGCAGCGTCGAGCGAGACGTTCGAGGTGAGGCCCGAGAGCACGCGGAGTCGCATCAGCGAGCCCTGCGCGCCGATGTGCTCGCCGCCCGTCTCCGGCAGCGAGTCGACGGGCCTTCCGGCCAGGTATGCGCTGCCCGTTGCGACGAGGTCGTGGATGAGCTTCTGCTGCTCCTCGATCTGCGCGCGAATGGCGGGCGAGGTCTGCCCTTCGATCTGAACGTCGTCGTCGTCGCCTTCCACGGCCGGCGCCGTGCCGCCGTTCAGAAGGGCCTCTGCGCTCTGCGCGAGGAGGACGCCGGTACGCGCCGGGTCGGCGCGCGCACCGTGACGCACGAGGAGAAGCTGGGCAACGTAGCGCTCGGCGAGCGTCCGCTGGCGCGCTGCGATCTCGACGACTGCGGCGCGGTTCCGCGACTTTCCGGTCGACCAGATCGAGATCACCGCGCTTGCGGTGAAGACGAGGGCGAAGGTGCAGACGATCGCGATGATCGTGCCGCGCCCACGCTCGGCGAACGGACGAAACTCCCGACGGGGCAGCGTCACTGTGCGATCAGCTCCGAGTGCATGCCCGCCATGAAGTGCCCGTACATGTTGCAGAGCAGGAGGTACCGCCCCGGCGGCAGGTTGACGCGCAAGTCGCGCACCGCGCCGGCACGCGCGGGCTCGAGCCCGCCGACCGTCTGCTTCGTGAGCGCCTCCTCGTTGACGGTCATGCCGTCGGCGCGGAGCGGCAGATGCCCGTTGTCGTGCACGACGATCAGCTCATGCGCATCGGGGCCGTGGTTCGTGATGCGAAAGAGGGTCTCGCCGGCAGGGACTCGGTGGGTCGAGAGCGTGATCTGGAAGTCGTGCTCCTGCACGGCGACCACGTGGCCGCCGCCGACGGGCGCGGGGCCGCGTGCGCGCAGCGCGAGCGCCACGCCCGCAGCTGCGAGGACGCTCGTGACGAGGACGAGCGCGCCGACGATCCCGAGTCTGATGCTCACCGGCCACTTATCGGGTGCGACGGGGCCGACCTTGAGCGTTATTGCACTAAACGACGTTGCCGAGTGCTCGCGCCACGCGGGGATCCGGGACGAACCAGAGCAGCGCGACGGCGACGAACAGCGCGACGGAGGCGACCGGCACCACGAACGAGAGGCCGAGCGCGACCACGTAGGCCGCGAGCGATAGGCGTCCCTTTCGGTCGCGGCCGATCGCCTGCACGAGGGGCGAGTCCGCGTCGTGGAGGCTGAGCAGAGCGAGGGTGAGCAGCGTGTAGGCGATCGCGCAGCCCAGGAGCACGATCGCGTATGCGGCGACCGGACCGCCCTTCACTCCCGACTCGCCGAGCCAGTCGGTCGCAACCGGCGTCAGCGAGAGCCAGAAGAGCAGATGAATGTTCGCCCAGAGAGCGCGGCCGTCGATCGTGTGCACTACCTGCATCAGGTGATGATGGTTCACCCAGTAGATGGCGACGAACACGAAGCTGAGCACGTACGCGAGCAGGCGGCCTTTCTCATGGACGATGTCGCCGAGGCGGTCGCCTGCGGGTGGGCGCAGCTCGAGAACGAGGATCGTGATCAGGATCGCGACCACTCCGTCCGTGAATGCGACAAGCCGGTCGGGGCGCATCGGCGAACTATCGCACCGGCACCCGCCGTGCGATTGGCAGGATTGGCGCATGCCGCTCGACGCCGCCGTCGAGATCGCCCCCGGTGTGCAGATGCCGCTGCTCGGCTTCGGCACGTGGCAGATCCGGGGCGCGACCGCCGCCAAGGCCGTCGCGGACGCGCTGGCGCTCGGCTACCGGCATGTCGACACGGCACAGATGTACGGCAACGAGTCGCAGGTCGGCCGCGCGCTCGCTGAGAGCGGGCTCGGGCGCGATGAGGTCTTCGTCACGACGAAGCTCTGGCCCGACCGTGCGGGCCGCGAGCGCGAGACGCTCGAGGAGAGCCTCGAGGCGCTCGGGCTCGACGCTGTGGACCTCTGGTTGATCCATTGGCCCGTGAACGGCGGCGCTGCGCCGCACGTCTGGGAGCACTTCATCGAAGCCCGGCGCGACGGGCTTGCGCGCGCGGTCGGTGTCAGCAACTACGAGGTCGCCCAGCTCGACGAGCTCGCACGGTCAACTGGCTGCATGCCCGCCGTGAACCAGATCGAGTGGGGGCCAGCCATGTATGACGCGAGCCTCGCGGCCGCCCATCGCGAGCGCGGCGTTCAGCTCGAGGGCTACAGCCCTCTTCGCACCACGAACCTGCGCGACCGCCGGCTCGGTCGCATTGCCTCTGCGCACGGCGTCACGCCCGCCCAGGTCGTCATCCGCTGGCACCTCGAGCATCGCTTCGTCGTCATCCCGAAGTCGAGCCACCGCGAGCGGATCGCCGAGAACGCGGACGTCCTCGGCTTCGAGCTCACCGCGGACGAGCTCGCCGAGCTCGACGCCCTCGGCTCCGGCGCGCGCCGAGACTGACGCGCCTCGACAGCCCTACGCAGCCAGCCGGCGCGGGAGCCGGAGCGACGGGGCGGCGGCCGGCCGGGCGACGTGGAACCCCTGCACGACGTCGCAGCCGAGCCGTTCGAGAAGCTCGAGCGCGGCCGCGTCCTCGACGCCTTCCGCGACCACTTCGAGGCCAAGGCTGTGCGCGAGTTCGATCGTCGCCTGGACGAGGGTTGGGTTCGCGTCCTCGTCGAACAGGCCCGCGACGAACGAGCGGTCGAGCTTCAGCTGGCCGACCGGGAGGCGGCCGAGGTATGCGAGCGACGTGAAGCCGGCCCCGAAGTCGTCGATCGAGATCTGCGCACCGAGGTCGTGCAATGCGTCGACGACGCGCTTGCAGTTGTCGAAGTCCGAGATCAGCGTCGTCTCAGTGATCTCCAAAATGAGTGCATTCGGCGGAACGTCGTGCGCCGCGAGCCGCTCCTGGACGAGGCCCGTGAACGTGGTGTCCTGGATCTCGCGCGCCGATACGTTCACGGAGATCGTCACGTCGCTTCCTTCGCTCCGCCAAAGCGCGCATTGCGCGAGCGCGCGGTCGAGCACGAGCTGGGTCAGCGGACGCATCAAGTCGCTCTCCTCGGCGAGCGGCAGAAACGTCAGCGGCGGGACGAACCCGAGCCGCGGATGCTCCCAGCGAAGCAGCGCCTCGACGCGTGTGAGCTCACCCGTTCTCAGGTCGCGCTGCGGCTGGTAGTGCAACTCGAGGTCGCCCGCCGCGAGCGCGGCGCGCAGGTCGTCGAGGAGACGCAGCCGGTCGGTCTCGGTGTCGAGCGAGCGGTCGTAGACGGCGTAGTGCGCACCTGCGCGCTTCGCGCGGTACATCGCCTGGTCCGCGTGCCGCATCAGCTCGTCGGCGTTGCGCGCGTCGGACGGCGCGACCGCGATGCCGATGCTCGCCTGCACCTGCACGCTCACGAGTTCGAGCACGAAGGGCTCGCGAATCGCGGCGGAGATGCGCTGGGCAACCTCCGTCGCGTGCTCGACAGACGCGCCGACGAGCAGGACCGCGAGCTCGTCACCGCCAATGCGCATCAGCAGGTCGTCGTCACCGAGGCAGCGGCCGATTCGCGGGCCGATTTGCCGAAGCAGCTGGTCGCCCGCGGAGTGCCCGAACGAGTCGTTGACCTGCTTGAAGCCGTCGAGGTCGACGAAGAGGAAGGCCACGGTCGCGAGCTCGTCGTCGCTGCGGGCAAAGAACCGCTCGAGCACGTCCGCAAGCCGGCGGCGGTTCCCGAGCCCCGTCAGCTGGTCGGTGACCGCTTGGCGACGACGCTCCTCCGTCAGGCTGCGCAAGCTGCGCAGCGAGAGAGCGAGGCGCAGGGCGACGACCGCGAGCGTGCACCCGGCGAGCGCGATTGCGGTCGGCTCGACATGGCGTGTCGATCCCGTGACCAAGATCGCGAGCGCGGAGATCGTCCCGAGGGCGGGGAGCGCAAACCCGGGAGCCTCGTCGTGCCCGGTCAGCGACGGCCGGGCCGGGCGTAGCCAGACGGCGACGGACATCATGAGGATCGCGGCCGGCCACGCGATTCCGTCGACGATCGAGCCCACGCCCGCGTCCGTCGAGCCGAACAGGTTGAACGTGTCGCCGGCCGCGTTCAACGCACAGCCCGCGGCCACGAGGTACCACGAAGCGCGACGCTCGCCGGAGAGCAGCGCCGTCCCGCCGACGACCATCGCCAAGAGGAGCACGTCGCCGACGGGGTAGGCGAGGTTGGTGGCGACGGCGGCGGCGCTTCCACCCGCGAGGTGCTCGATGTGCCGGAAGGCAAAGGCAGCGCAGAGCGCTGCGACGCCCGTTCCCGCGACGATGCCGTCGAGCCACGTTGCCGGCACGAGCCGCGTTGCCTGGCGGCGCACCATGAGCCCGAGCGCGAGGTACGCGAGCGGGAAGAACACGAGGTAGAAGCCGTCAGCGACCGACGGCACCGGCGGTTGCTTGCCGCCGAGCGACTCGATCGTCAGCGCCACGTCGCCGAGCGCCCACATGAGCGCAGCGCCGCCGAGGGTCAGTGCGACACCACGCCCGGGCCGTCGCACGAGCCCGCGCCCGATCGCGAGGCTGCAGACGACGAGCTCGAACGCGTCGACTCCCCAGCCGTCGAGCCACTCCGGCCTGGCCGACGCCGGTCGCACGAGGAGGGAAACGAAATACACGCCGAGAAGCACCGCGAGCACGCCAAACGCGAGGACGACGGGGCGATCGCCACGCCGGCCGCGGCCGGTGACGCCGTCGCGCCAAGCCGCGGTGACGAACGGAGACACGGCTCATTCATCGACAGCGGTGGCTGTGCTCTTGAGGAAAATCACTCGCCGCGGAATCCGTGTCGCGGGGCCCCGCGTATCGGTTGAGGTAGATACCGACAGGGAGGTTCCATGCGCAGCAAACGACTCGTCGTGGCGGCAGCGCTCGCGCTCGTGCTCGGCTCGGCCGTGCTCGTCGCGTCCGCCGCAGCCCGGCCTGCGGGCGTGAAGACGCTCACGGGCGTGGTGGGGAAGAACAACGCGTACAAGATCTCGCTCGTCGACTCGAGCGGGAAGACGGTGACGAAGATCAAGGCCGGCACCTACAAGTTCGTGATCCACGACGACTCGTCGATCCACAACTACGAGCTGGACGGACCGCACGGCAAGTCGTGGACGTTCACGTCCGTCCCGTTCAAGGGAACGAAGACGTTCGTCTTGAAGCTCGTCGCCGGGAAGTACAAGGCGTACTGCGCGCCGCACGAGTCGGTGATGTTCCAGCACTTCACCGTTTCGTAGGCCCGTGGCGTGCGCCGGCGCGTTCCGCCGGCGCACGCGATGCGCCGTCGTCCTCCTAGGGGAGTGCGATCTCGAGGCGGGACGCCCCGATCAGCGCGAGGCCCGGCTCGACGCCGAGTGCGATCAGCTTGCGAAGCCGGCGCAGGAGGAGGTCGACGACCTCGTCCTCGCTGAGTGCTTCGAAGTCGACCGAAGCCCAAGCGGGCTCCGGGCCTTCCGGGATGGGGCTCGCCGTGGCGAGCGTGGTTGCCGCAGCCATGGCGCGTCTATCGGCAGCGCGCCCGAACCGCATGAGTGAGCGTAACTCGGTTGCCGCGCG
>Ga0070741_10017050_pt1 | contig 11997 bp, 7 predicted proteins | sample Coa_R1_4_FD_66440 | JGI IMG/M metagenome (GOLD analysis project Ga0070741, IMG submission 66440) | Surface soil microbial communities from Centralia Pennsylvania, which are recovering from an underground coalmine fire - Coalmine... | ecosystem: Environmental > Terrestrial > Soil > Unclassified ...
CGCGCTGCAACAGTATCTCGACCGCCTGCCGCACCTTATCGGCGCGGGGATGGCGCACGCTGCCGAAGTTCGAGAAGGAGAGCATGGCGATGCGCGGCTCGATCTCGAAACTCTGCGCCAGCCGCGCTGTCAGCAGGGCGATCTCCGCCAGCGTCTCCGGGCCGGGGTCTATGTTGACAGTCGTATCGGCAAAGAAGAGGACGCGGTGGCGCGTGGCGACCAGATAGACGCCTGCCGCCGTGCGTGTGTCCGGCGCGGTGCGGAGTATCTGTAGGGGCGGGCGCAGGCCGTCGGGATAGTGGGAAGTGAGGCCGGAGATCATCCCATCCGCATCGTCCTGCTCGACCATGAGCGCGGCGAAGTAGTCCGGCTTGAGAACCAGCTCGTCGGCCTCGCGCCGCGTGACGCCCTTGCGCTGCCGCAGGGTCCAGAGCCGTTCCGCATAGGGCTGCCGCCGCTCCGAAGTCTCCGGGTCCACGACCTGAATGCCTTTCAAATCGAGCTGCAAGGCGGTGGCGTTGGCGGCAATCGCCTCCGCGCTGCCGAGCAGAATGGGCCGGGCGATCCGCTGCTCCACCAACTGATGCGCCGCCCGGATCATCTTCTCATGCTCGCCTTCGGCCAGCACGATGCGCTTCGGGTCGGTCTTCGCTTTATTGAAAACGATCCGCATCATCTCCCGCGACTTGCCTAACCGCGCCTCCAACTGCTCCGGGTACCTGTTCAGGTCGAGCGCCACGCGCGCCACGCCCGTCTCCATCGCCGCCCGCGCCACCGCCGGGGCGACCCGGAGCAGCACGCGCGGATCGAGCGGCTTGGGAATCAGGTAGTCCGGCCCGAAATGCAGCGCGGGCAGGCCGTAGGCTTTGGCGACCGCGTCGGCGACATCCTCGCGGGCCAGCGCCGCCAGCGCCCGCGACGCCGCGATCTTCATGGCCTCGTTGATCTCCGTCGCGCGCACGTCCAGCGCGCCCCGGAAGAGGAACGGAAAGCCCAGCACGTTGTTTACCTGGTTGGGAAAATCCGAGCGGCCGGTCGCGACGATGGCATCGGGCCGGGCGGCTTTGGCCTCCTCGTAGCCGATCTCCGGGTCGGGGTTCGCCAGCGGGAAAATGATCGGCTTCGCCGCCATGCGCGCGATCATCTCCGGCGAGACGATGCCCCCCGCCGACAGCCCCACGAACACGTCCGCGCCGACCAGCGCCTCGGCCAGCGTGCGGCTCTCCGTCACGGCGGCAAACTCCTGCTGTGCCGGGTCGGGCGGCGGATCGCGATCCGGGCGTACGACGCCGTGAATGTCGCTCATCACGATATGCTCGCGTTTCGCGCCGAGCAGCCGGTAGAACCGGGCGGTCGCAATGGCTGCCGCGCCCGCGCCGCTGAAGACGATCTTGACCTCTTCGATCTTTTTGCCCACCAGTTCGAGCGCGTTCTGAAGCGCCGCCCCGGAGATGATGGCCGTGCCGTGCTGGTCGTCGTGAAAGACGGGGATCCGCATCTCGCGGCGCAGACGGGCCTCGATCTCAAAGCACTCCGGCGCTTTGATGTCTTCCAGGTTGATGCCGCCGAAACTCGGCTCCATCAGTTTGACCGCCTGCACGAACTGATCCGGGTCGGGCGCGTTCAGTTCCAGGTCTATCGCGTCCAGGTCGGCGAACCGCTTGAACAGCAGCGCCTTGCCCTCCATGACCGGCTTCCCGGCCAGCGCGCCGATGTTGCCCAGGCCCAGCACCGCCGTCCCGTTCGTGATGACCGCGACCAGATTGCCCTTGGCCGTATAGAGAAACGCCTCGTCGGGGTTCTGCTGGATGGCGCGGCAGGGCGCGGCGACGCCGGGAGTGTAGGCGAGCGCCAGGTCGCGCTGCGTCAGGCAGGGCTTGGTCGGCGCGATCTCCAGCTTGCCGTGCGGCGGCTTGCGATGGTACTCCAGGGCGTCCAGATCGTGCGGGTTCATAACGACCCCCCTCCCCGCCCCCCAAGAACAGGGGGAGAGAGCATTGAGTCCGCGCAGGCGGACTTTGTGCTTTTGCAGGTGCAGTTTTAACTGCCGCATCAGGTTTTTATATCGTTCCTTACAGGCGCGGCAGCGGCGGACGGATCGGCTCCTGGAAGGAGAGAACGCCTTTCGCCTGCGTTTTGCGTTTGTAAATCTTGCCGCCCGCCGTCACATAGAGTGTATCGCGCTCCGGCCCGCCGAAGACGAGACTCGTTGCGGGCGCGCGTTCTGGGTTCAGGATAACGCCGATGACGCGCCCGGCCTGGTCGCAGACCTGAAGGCCCGCTGCCGTTGCAACATATAACCGGCCTTCCGTATCAACGGTCATGGCCTGCGCGCCGCTTGCCGCCTGCCCGTAGGGAATTTGCAGGTCGAAATAGGGCTGACCGGCGGAGAGCGCGCCGTCGGGCTGACGATGGTACGACACGACGTATTTCCCCGGCGACGCCTGCGCCACCAGGAGCAGGCTCTGATCCGGCGTCAGCAGCACGCTGTTCGCTCCCGCAAGCGTGTCTCCCACCACGCGCTTGCGCCCGTTCGGAAGGAGGTGCCAGACGCGGCCCTGCTGCGGGTCGGCAGCGTAGCCGTCGCCCTGATGTGTGATAGAGAGGCGGCGCGCGGTCACGTCGCGGGCCAGCAGCGTCTCCCGGCCATCGGCGTCGTAGCGAACGATGCGCCGTCTATCGGGCAGGCAGGCGTAGAGGCTGCCATCCGGCCCGAACGCCAGGCCGCTCACCCGGCCCGTCTGCGCGCGGAACAGGGTCGCGTGGCCTGCGGCATCCAGCCGGTAGATTCCCTTCTCGGCGGCAAAATACACCGCGCCGGTCGCGTCCACCGCCAGAGCATCGGCGGAGGCGGCCTCTATGGGAACCGACTGCCAGCCCTCTCCGGGCCGCAGCACGGCCATGACCGGCTGGGGCGTGGAGGTGGGCGTCGAGATAGGGGCCGGATAGTCGCGCCAGAGCCAGCGTAGCGCGTCCGGCAGGATAGAACCGCCCTGCCTGCCGTCATGCCCGCCGCTGCCGGTGACGAACTGCATCTCGTAGCGGGCGAACTTCAGCGCGGCGGCGACATCCGTATTGCCGATGTACCAGTTGCCTGAATAGATGTCCTGATCGTTGACGCCGTCCTGCATAAAGACACGGATCGGCTTCGGCTCGGTCTTACGGATCAGCGAGGGATAGGTGTTGCCTCCGCGCAGGTCGGTGAAGCTGCCGATGAAGCTGATGACCCGGCTGAACTGATCGGGGCGCTGCCAGGCCGCCGTAAACGCGCAGATGCCGCCGGAACTCGCGCCGCAGATCGCGCGCCCGCCGGCTTCGCGGGTAAGGTTGTACCGTTTCCCCACCTCCGGCAGAATCTCTTCCAGCAGGAACCGGGCATACCGGTCATCGGGCGTATCGTACTCGAAACTGCGATTGAAGCGGGGCAGGGCGTTGGCAGAGGCGGCGGGTACGATACCCGGTTCGATCATGATGGCGATGGTGACGGGCATCTCCTTTTTGGCGATAAGATTGTCGAAGACGACGGGAACGCGGAACTGTCCGTTCACGTCCTGAAAGCCGCCGCCGTCCTGAAACACCATGACACAGGCCGGTTTCGTCGGATCATACTGTTTCGGTACGTAGACCCAGTAGCTCCGCTCTGTGCCGGGGAAGATCCGGCTCGTCCAGGCGTAGCGCGTCACCGTACCCTGCGGCACGCCGGGCTGCCGCTGCGAATCCGGGCCGAGCGGGTAGTCGTCGGCAGCGCGAGCGGGCAACGCCAGAGCCGCTATCGCAACGCAAGCGGCCAGTATTCCGTAAAGTCGTCGCGTCTTTGCCATCCTCTCCTCATGCGGCCTTGTGTTCGCCGCCGCCTCGCTTCTCGGCACAGCGGAACGCCGTCTGTTAGCGGGGCGCATCCCGCCCTCCTGCGCAACGGCTCCGCCAGGAACGCCGGTACGTTCGGTACAGGAAGGTTTCGCGATGAGACCGCGCTATCCCTCCCGCAGAGGCTTGCGCGCGTCGTTGCCCCTGTCCGATGCCTGGCCGCGCAGGGGCAAAAGGTCGGAGGCGTGGTATAATCCAGACAGGCGTTCTCCACGACAGAAGGGCGGTAGCAGATACGAAGATGGGACAACGGCAGGACAACCAGGCAGCGCGGGCGGCCTCCGCGACAGCGCAGGCCCGGACGAACACCTACTGGCAGCAGACCATTCAGAATCGAATGCTCGTCGTCGTCCTGGCAATGGTCGTCGCGATCCCTCTGCTGGCCTCCCCGTCGAATATGCAGATGCAGGACATCGCCGGGAAGGCGCTGCAACTGATGGCCGCGCTGCTGGCTGGTATCCTCGTCCTGCGCGCCCGCGTGGCGGCCAATCGCGCTGAAGTCCTGGCCTTCCTCTCCACCGGCCCCAACGCGGCAGTGCTGCTCTATCTGGTCGCCTCTGCACTCTCCGTCGTGTTCGGGCCGCGCGATCCGGCGTTGCGGCGGCTGGGTCTGGCAGAACTACAGCGTATTCTCGCCGGAACGCTGCTCTACTTTGCTCTGGCCTACCACGTCCGCCGCTCCGAACACCTGGTCAAAATGCGCGACGCGCTCACGCTGGTCACGGCGCTGATGGCCGGTCTGGGTCTGCTGTTTCTGGCGTTGCAGGGAGCCAGAGTGCATGTGGCGCTGTTCGGTAATCCCCAGCTTTTCAGCGCCTTCCTGATGATTCTGTTTCCCGTGCCGCTTATCCAGGCGCTCACGGAGAAGGACGCCCGGCGGCAGCAGCGGGCGCTGCTGATCTCTATCTTCACCGGTGGCTGCCTGATGTTTACGGGGACGCCGACCGCGTGGCTGGGCGTGCTGGCCTCCCTCCTGACGCTGGTCGGCGTGGGCCGTCTCGGTCTGCCGAAGCGCGAGGAGAGCGCGCAAAAACGGCGGCGGTATCTTCTGCCCCTCCTGATCGTGCTGGTCGCCGGGGGAGCGTTCGTCGCGTTGAGCCGCACCAGCGGGTTCGGGCCGAATGGGGAAGCGCAAGAACAGACGCTGGCGTATCACCGGCGGATGTGGTATGCGGCGGAACAGTTGTTCCTGCGCAAGCCCCTGCTCGGCAGCGGCCTGGGAACGTTTCCCGTGTTGCAGCATCCCTACAGCCACAACGGGCGCGAGGGCGAAGCCGTGAAGCGCAGCCGACCGACTCTGGCGGAGATGGCGCATAATCTGTGGCTGCAGACGGCGGCGGAGCAGGGGATCATCGGCGTGGGCCTGTTCCTGGCGATCATCGTGGGCTTTTTGATGGCCGGAATCCGCCGCCTGCGCTTTATGGAACGCGGCATCCGGCGGTTCCTGCTGCTGGCCTGCGTCGCGGGGATCGTGGGCTTTGCCATAGACGCGCTCGGCAATCCCGCATGGCAGTTCGCGCAGGTCTCGATGTTCTTCTGGCTGATTCTGGGACTGGGAATGGCGTGCCTGCGCCCGCGCAGCCCGCGCGCCGACACCGGTTAGAGGAAGGAACGCAAGAGAGCGATCCCGTCTTCGCTTCCGGCAACTCCGCCATTTTGCAGCAAAACGGGCCGCCTCCGGTCAAACCGACCAGTCTTCGGCTTCGAGGGCTGCTGCGCCTCTCGCCACTCGCGCCCCAACCGCATCGCCTCCACGTAAGCTGGATCGTTCTTGAAGGTTCCCCGTATCGCTTCCCACCAGGGCTTTTGGGGTTCTTGTGCGTTCCGGCGTTCCTGCGGAACTCTCCGGTGCGAAGCGACCGACACCTGTGGTATAATTTGAACTCCCTCACTCTTTTTCGATGCAGCACGTTTTCGAACGGACAGTGAAGCGAAAGGCGGCAGCGCAGCAGGCATGATAACACCCAGTCGCGAGGAATTCCTCGTCCGCGCCCAGCGCGGCAATCTCATCCCGGTCTACCGCGAGATCCTGGCCGACCGTCTGACCCCGGTCTCGGCCTTCGAGAAGTTGATCGCCACCAGCGACCCCCAGACCGGCAACGACAACGCCTTCCTGCTGGAGAGTGTGGAGGGCGGCGAGCGCATCGGGCGCTACTCCTTCCTGAGCTGCGATCCCTCCCTGGTCTTCCGCAGCAAGGGCAACGTCGCCACCGTCACCGAGGGCCACCTGACACGCACGGTCGTCATCGCGCCCGGCGACGACCCGCTCACGCTCCTCAAAGAACTCCTGGGCCGCTACACCTACGTCGAATCGCCGGACCTGCCCCGGTTCTGCGGCGGCGCGGTCGGCTTTTTCAGCTACGATGTCGTGCGCTTTTTCGAGGAACTGCCGGACAAGAACCCCGACGAACTGAACGCGGACGACGCCTGCTTCCTCTTTACCGATACGCTTCTCATCTTCGATCACGTCCGCCACCGCATCAAAGTCCTCTGCAACGCCCACATCACCGATGGCGACGACCCCGGCAAAGCCTACGACGCAGCCGTACAGAAGATAGAAAGCCTGGTCGCGCGGCTGCGCGCTCCCGTTCCCACCCCGCCGCCGCACAAAGGCTCCGGCGAGCCGATCCGGGTGCAGGCGTGCTTTCCGCGCGCCGAGTATGAGGCCGCCGTCGAACGCTGCCGCGAATATATCCTCGCGGGAGATGCCTTCCAGATCGTCCTTTCGCAGCGATTCATCGTGCCGTTCACCGCGCCGCCCTTCGATCTCTACCGCGCCCTCCGCTCCGTCAACCCCTCGCCCTACATGTACTACTTCATGCAGGGCGACCGTAAGATCATCGGAACCTCGCCCGAGATCCTCGTCTCCGTTGAGCGGGGAACCGTGCGCTCCCGCCCCATCGCCGGGACGCGCCCGCGCGGGCAGAGCGTCGAGGAAGACCTGCGCCTGGAGGCCGAACTGCTGGCCGATGAGAAGGAGCGCGCCGAGCATATCATGCTGGTGGACCTGGCGCGCAACGACATCGGGCGCGTCTGCGAATACGGCACCGTCCAGGTCAACGAACTGATGATCATCGAGCGGTACTCGCACGTCATGCACATCGTCTCGGACGTGACGGGCCGCCTCCGCCCCGACAAGGACGTGTTCGATGTGCTGCGCGCCACCTTCCCGCACGGCACGGTCTCCGGCGCTCCCAAAGTGCGTGCGATGGAGATCATTGACGAGCAGGAGCCGACGCGCCGGGGCTTCTACTCCGGCGCGCTGGGCTACTTCAGCTACTCCGGGGACATGGACATGGCGATCACCATCCGCACGATGATGGTGGACGGGCAGACGGCCTACCTGCAGGCGGGCGGCGGTTTGGTCGCCGATTCGGTTCCTGCCAACGAGTATCAGGAGTGCGTGAACAAGGCCCGCGCCCTCGTGACCGCTATCGAACTGGCCGAAGCCGGGCTGGAATGACGATGAGTGTAATCAGTGGCACACTGACGAGTACAATGACGATGGCGACGCCGCTCCTGCTGGCCGCGCTCGGTGAAAACGTCGTCCAGAAAGCGGGCGTAGTGAACGTCGGGCTGGAAGGTATGATGCTGGTCGGGGCGTTCGCGGCCACGATAGGCGCGAAGCTCAGCGGCGATCCGTTCGTCGGTATCGCCGTCGCGGCGGCGGCGGGCCTGCTGATGGCGCTGCTGTTTGCCGCCTTCGCCATCAAGCTGACGGCCAACCAGGTCGTCATCGGCGTCGTGCTGAATCTGTTCGCGCTTGGCCTGACGGGAACGCTCTATCGCAAGCTGTTCGGGGAGACCGGAACCTTCGTCACGACCCGTTCCCTGCCGCGTGTCCTCGGCGACCTGACGCTGCTGACGCCTCTTGCGGCGCTGGCTGTTCCGGCGGTCTGGTGGGGGCTGAACCGCACGCGGCGCGGGCTGGAGTTCCGGGCGTGCGGCGAGCAGCCGGTCGCGGCGGAGGCGGCAGGTGTGAACGTGGCGCGCACGCGCACGACGGCGCTGCTCTTCGGCGGCGCGATGGCAGGCATCGCGGGCGGCTTTCTTTCGGTCGGCGAACTGAACACCTTCAAGGAACACATGACGGATGGGCGGGGGTTCATCGCGCTGGCTATCGTCACGTCCGGGCGCTGGAGTCCCTGGGGCTGCCTGGCGGCGGCGCTGGTGTTCGGCTTTGCGGACGCCTTGCAGTTCCAGTTGCAGGCGCTCGGCTGGCGGCTGCCCTATCAGTTGTTCGTCGCGCTGCCCTATCTGGTCACGCTGGTTCTGCTGGCGACGGGCGGCAAGAGCAGTCAGGCTCCCGCCGCGCTCGGCCAGCCCTATCGCCGCGCCTGAGCCGAAAAAGAGAGTTCCGGGAACCTGGGCGCGCAAATCGCACTACTAACAGGGAGAGAGGCCGCCTTCGTTGTTCGTAGAAGAGAGTAGAGAATGCGCGCAACACGCCGGTGTTCTCGCATAAGGAAGCAGAGACGATGATACAGATGACGCGACGGCTGACGTTTTCTGCGGCGCACGCCGACTGGCTGTTCGGGCTGTCGCGCGTGGAGAACGAGGCGCGATTCGGGCCGCACGCCAGCCCGGAGCCACACGGCCATAACTTTATCCTGGATGTCACAGTGGGCGGCGAGATAGACCCCCGGCAGGGCATCGTCGTCAACATCAAAGAGATAGATCGCATCGTCAAAGAGCGCGTTATCAAGCGGCTGGACGGCAAGTTCCTCAACCGCCAGGTTTCCGCCTTCTGCGAGCGACCGCCGACCTCCGAAAACCTGACGGCCTTCATCGTCTCCGAACTCCGTCCGCATCTGCCCTCCTGCGTGACGCTGCGAGAGATACGCCTGGAAGAGACGCCGCAGCAGAGCGTGGCCTGGCGCGCGCCGACGACCGATACAAAGGAGCCTATCCCGATGCAGTTGACACGGGTCTATGAGTTCGCCGCCTCGCACCGGCTGCACAGCCCGCATCTCTCCGAGGCGGAAAACAGGGAACTCTTCGGCAAATGCAACTACCCGCACGGACACGGCCACAACTATATCTTGGAGGTGACGGTGGCCGGGCCGGTAGAGGAGGCTTCCGGGCGCATTGTAGACCCGGAGGCGCTGGATCGGGTCGTCCATCAGGAAGTGGTGGATCGCTACGATCACCGCCATCTGAACTACGACATCCCGGAACTGGAAGGTTTGATTCCCTCGACGGAAGTGGTCACGAAAGTCGTCTGGGAGAGGCTGCGCGATCACATTCCTGCGCCCGCCCGCCTGCATCGCATCGTCATACGCGAGACGGCGCGCAATTTCTTTGAATATCAGGGAGAGGACGAACAGAACTGATGAAGACCCGCCTGGAAGAGATATACTACGCGCTGCTCGAAGAGGTCGGAGAGAATCCGGAACGCGAGGGCCTGGTCAAGACGCCGCACCGGGCGGCGGAGGCGATGCGCTTCCTGACCAGCGGCTATAAGAAAGACCTGGATGCCATCGTCAATGGGGCCATCTTCCACGAAGACTCCGATAACATGGTGATCGTGCGCGACATCGAGTTCTTTTCCTCCTGTGAGCATCATTTGATACCATTTTTTGGTCACGCGCATATCGCTTATATACCGAATGGGAAAATCATCGGCCTTTCAAAACTGGCGCGCATTACCGATATGTATGCTCGCCGCCTGCAAGTGCAGGAGCGCCTGACCGTCGAGATCGCCGAAGCGATTCAGAAAGTGCTGCAGCCGAAGGGCGTCGCGGTCGTGATGGAGGCCAAGCACCTGTGCATGATGGCGCGCGGCGTCGAGAAGCAGAGCAGCAACATGGTGACCAGCCACGTCCTCGGCGTCTTCCGCTCTGACCCGCAGACCCGCGCCGAGTTTATGAACCTGCTCACCGGCTGCAAACACAGCTAACTGGGAACCACCCGCTGCGCTAGAGGCGCAGAGACACCGAGGACAAACCAAAGCCGAAGAGCCAGGAGAACAGAGAGAAGAGAGGAGCCATGAAGGATACGCAGGCAAGAGAGCTTATTCCTGGGTTCTTCTCTTCCTCTGTTTTGCTCTGAGGACTTTTCCTCGGTGTCTCTGTGCCTCTAGCGCAGCGGGTGGTCTATTTGTCTCTGGCGTGAAGGCGGCAGCGGCTTCCAATGCGTTGCGCAGGAGCGGCATCGGGACGGGCGCGGCCCCGAACACGATGCTGACCCAGGCGGGGAAGCGGCGCACGGCGAAGACGGTCTTGTTGGCCGCGTTCGCGCCCAGCCGGAGGCTCGCTTTGTCCGGGATCGTCATGGTGGGCGCGATCGGGCGTTCCGTACCGAATGCCGCGCCCACCGGAAAGCCCTGCGTCAGCGGATCGTCCGCCGTGACGACGCGCGCGCGCAGTTGCGCCGCCTGATTCTCCAGCCGCAGCTTCTGCCCGCAGACCTGCTGCCCCAACTCCGCGCCGATTCGCTCCTCCCCGATCACGCCTGGCGACCAGAGCCAGATCGCCGTCTGCCCGCTCCGCTTGATCCGCGCATCCACGCGCCGCCGCTCTGCCTCCGAGAGATAGAAGCTGTTGAGGAAGAGGAACGCCGGATAGTCCGGCAGTTTCGGAGAGAAGAGGTCGGAGAGGAGATAGAGATCGAACGGCACGCCGAGGCGGGCCACTTCCCGCATCTGCACGTTCAGGAGGGTCTCGTTCAGCCAGTTCTCCGGCCCGTCGGGAGAATGGAGCGAGAGAACGCTGGCGAAATCTATCACGACGGCCAGCGGCTTGCTCTGTGTACGCTTGCCGGAGGGAGCCTGGGGCGCGCGTTCTACTTCCTGTTTCAGCGTGGAGAGGGCTTCTATGGGCGTGGAGGCAGGCAGGATCAGTCCGGCGTGGTGGGCAAGGGCCAGAGTCAGAGCTTGTTGCGGCGGCTGGTGCGCGGACGCGACGTGAAACAGAAACTTCTCGCGCAGGGCCAGGCTGCCGGTCAGGGCGCGCAGCGCGAGAGGAGTTTCGGCGGCGGCATTGGCGAAGAAATCCACATCGGGCGAATCGAGAACGGGCTCGGGAAACCAGTGGCCGCCTTCCGCCTGGATCGGCTGCCCGAAGGGGGTCGCATAGGAGAGTCCGACAAGCGCGCGGCCTGCGCTGGCCCGCTTCACGACAGAACAGAAATGCAGCGCGGCGGTATTCTGCGCGTCGTAGAAGCACTCATAGTAGTCCAGCAGACGGCGGGAGCGAGAGGGATTGCGCAAAACACCGACGTCGGTTTTGCGGCGTTCGGCGGCATCGGGGCAGGCGATAGCCGCGAAATCGGCGCGCGTGTCGAACCAGGCATGGCGCAGCAGGCCCGCGTTGCGGCGATACCTTTCCAGAGCGAAGGCGCGGAACCGCTCGGTCATGCGCGGCCCGATGTCCGGCAGGCGTTCCGCTTCGGGATGCCGCCACTCGCCCTCCACGCCCGCCTCGATCTGGAAGCCCAGGCAGCGATCCCCCCACTCCACCGACAGGACATGCCGCACAAGCCGCGCCAGCGCGTCTCCCGCCTCGTTCCGCCAGCGTGACGACGCCCAGGATGCCATCGGCACGGAGGACGGCACGGCGGGAAGGCAGTAGGCGGCGCACTCGCCGGGATTGGCTTCGCGCCACCAGAGCGGCGCGTCCACCGAGACAGCGAGCAGAAAGCGGGCGGCGGGGGCGGCGGCGAGGAGCGCCTGAACACGGGCATCGAGCGCGGCAAAGTCGGAACGGCCCTTCGCCGCCCAGCCGAGATCGAGGCTCCGCAGGCGGCAGAGAGTCAGCCCCGCCTCCGCCCATGCCGCCATCTGCGTGGGCGGCGTGTCCGGCATCACATCCGCCAGCAGCGCGGGCTGCGGCTTGCCTTCGACAAAGAGCGTCAGCGCGCCCCGCTGTTTTCGGAATTCGGCGGCGCGCGTGGGCGACTGCCGGTCTTCGCCCGAACTCGGTCGTTTTCTATCTGTCATTTTGCCAGTTCGTAGAGGGCGTGGGCGTAGATTTTGGCCGCGTTCAGCACGGTCGAGATGGCGATGCGCTCGTCCGGCTCATGCGCGGGGCCGTCGTGCGCGCCGGGGAAGCCCGCGCCGTAGGCGACAGCGTTGGGCGTGGCGCGGGCATAGGTTCCCCCGCCCATCGTGCCGGGCTTGCTCTCGATGTC
>Ga0070741_10017051_pt1 | contig 11997 bp, 6 predicted proteins | sample Coa_R1_4_FD_66440 | JGI IMG/M metagenome (GOLD analysis project Ga0070741, IMG submission 66440) | Surface soil microbial communities from Centralia Pennsylvania, which are recovering from an underground coalmine fire - Coalmine... | ecosystem: Environmental > Terrestrial > Soil > Unclassified ...
TTCCTGCAGCGCAAATATGATGCCGCGGTGAAAGTGCTGGAATCGGTGCTGGCCATTGATCCTGAAGATCTGCAGGCTCACTACAATCTCATGCTCTGCTACAACGGCCTGGGCCGGGAGAACCTGGCGAAAGAACACGAGGCCCGGTACCTGCGCTTCAAAGCCGACGAGGCCTCGCAGGCAATCACCGGCCCGTACCGCCAACTCCATCCCGAAGACAATAACGAGAGACAACCGGTGCACGAACACCAGTCAGTGACATTACCGAAAAACGCAAAGACAGCGCCCCGGGCCGCCGGGTCGGGCAAGAGCCAGCTGTCCTCCGCCGCAGGGGCTTCCAAATAAATGTCCAACTCGTTCACCGCGGGGGCATGGAGACGGAGAACATTCTTTTCCTCCGGGATTCTCCGTGCATCCTTTTCTTCGTCGTTGACGATTGTGTTGCTGGCGCTCGCCGTGCGAGCCGAGGACCAAATTCACTTTCAGGACATTACGGCTCAGGCAGGAATCCGCTTCACCCACAATAACGGAGCCTTCGGCAAGAAATGGCTGCCGGAAACCATGGGTCCCGGCTGCGCTTTTATCGACTACGACAATGACGGGTATCCCGACCTCCTGCTGGTGAATGGCACCGATTTTCAGGGCCATCCTCATGCGGGAGCGACCACGCCGAAGCTGTATCACAACAATCACGACCGAACCTTTACGGATGTGACTCGGCGCGCCGGGCTGGCGATCCCGATGTTCGGCCTGGGTGTAGCCGTAGGCGACTATGACAACGACGGTTTTGATGACCTCTTTCTCACTGCGCTTGGGCAGAGCCGCCTCTTTCACAACAACGGAAACGGCACGTTTACCGAGGTGACGAAGACCGCCGGGATGTGGGGGCCCAGCGAATTTTCCACCAGCGCCGCCTGGCTGGATTACGACCGCGATGGAAAATTAGATCTTGTGGTCGCCAATTATGTGCAGTGGAGCGAGCAGGGCGATCTTTACTGCACGGTCGATGGCGCGCACAAGTCCTATTGCACGCCTGAATCGTACAAGGGAACCTCGATTCGACTCTGGCACAACCTGGGCAACCGCAAGTTTGAAGATGCCACACAGAAGGCAGGACTCGGCGATCCAACCTCGAAGAGCCTGGGTATCGCGATCCTGGATTACAACGAAGACGGCTGGCCCGACATGGTAATCGCGAACGACACCCAGCCGAACAAGCTGTACCTGAACAAGAAGAACGGCACCTTCGAGGAACGGGGCGTGGCGGCCGGGATCGGCTTCAGTGAAGATGGTGTGGCGCGCGCCGGCATGGGCGCCGACGCCGCCGACTATGACCGCAGCGGCCATCCCAGCCTGATCATCAGCAACTTCGCCAACCAGATGGTTTCGCTTTACCACAACGAAGGGAATGGACTATTTGTGGACGAGGCGCCGCAGTCGGAGGTTGGCCGCGCAACTCTCGTCACCTTAGGCTTCGGTTGCTTCTTCTTTGACTACGACAACGACGGTTGGCCTGACATCTTCGTTGCCGACGGGCACATCGAAGATCAGATCGAGCGCGTGCAGAAGCGCGTCAGCTACGCGGAACCTCCCCACCTGTTCCGTAACCTGGGAGGCGGCAAGTTCACCGAAGTGACGGGGCACATGGGCAAGTCTTTTGCCGCGCCGAAGGTGGCGCGTTCCGCCGCTTATGGGGATATCGATAACGATGGGTATCCCGACATCCTGCTGACCACGAACGCCGGTCCTGCCTATCTGTTCCATAACGAAGGCGGGGCCAATCACAGCCTGAGAATCAAGCTGGCGGGAACCCGGTCGAACCGTGACGGCATCGGTGCGGTGGTGCGCGTGACATCAGGAAGCGATAAGCAGTGGAAGATGCTGCGCTCCGGATCCAGTTACCTGTCCCAGAGCGAATTGGTCCTGACGTTCGGGCTGGCGGGGCAAACGAAGGTTGATTCGGTGGAGATCCAATGGCCCAGCGGACAACTCGACAAGCTTTCCAACATCGAGGCGGGCCAGACCATCACCGTGCAGGAGGGGAAAGGCGTCATTGGCCAACGCGCGTACGGGACGCCGCGAGTCCCGGCAAAGCAGCAATTGGCGCGAACTCCGTAGGCCGGAGGATGGTTGCCGAATTCTCCTGTGTTCCCTATGTCCTGTGTGGTTAAATCTTTACCCAGATGAATCTGAAAATTTCCGCTGCATTTGTCACTGCGCTGCTTGCGGCCATGGGTCTGCTGGCGCCCGCGTCCCAGCCCAACCCCATCGAGGCCGCGCGCTTGAACAATCTCGGCTGCGCCTACATGAACCAGCAGCTCTTCGAGAAGGGGTTGAACGAGTTTCAGAAAGCCCTGCAAGCGGACCCTACGTTCACGATCGCGCGCCTGAATGAGGGCGTCGCGTATCAGAATCTGCAGAAAGTGGACGAAGCCAAGGCCGCGCTGGAAGATGCGATCAAAAAAGATCCGAAGAATCCCAATGCGTGGTACAGCCTGGGGTTGCTGGCCAAGAATATGGGAGACGCGCCCGCTTCCATTGAAGATTTCAAGCATGTCACCGAAATCGATCCCCAGGATGCCGACAGCTGGTATTTCCTGGGCACCGCGCACGTGCAAGCCAAACAGTTTCCGCAGGCCATCGAAGCCTTCCAGCATGCCTTGCAACTGAACCCGCTCCATGCCTCGGCAGAATTCGGGCTATCCCGCGCCTACCAGCAGTCCGGAGATGTTAACAACGCGCGCGAGCACCTGAAGAAATTCCAATACATCACGCAAAACAAGATCGGCGCTCCCATGAGCCTCGCCTATGGGGAGCAAGGCCAATACTCGCGCGCGGTGGAATCGCCGCAAGCGCAACTGAAAGCGCCCGCACCGATCAAGGTGCGGTTCGTGGATGTGACCAAGGAAGCGGGGTTGACGGTTAGCGAATCCCTGGGCGCTGCGCAATTTGTTCACGGGCCGGGCGCGTGTTTCCTGGACTACGACAATGATGGACTGGTCGATCTGCTGCTGACGGACTATGGCGCGCAAGGAGGGTTGTCGCTCTACCACAACACCGGCCATGGCAAGTTCGAGGATGTTACGGCGAAAGCTGGATTGGATCCAAAATCTCACGCGATCACCTGCAGCGCCGGCGATTACGACAACGATGGCTACTCCGATCTCGCCCTGAGTTTCATGGGGCGAATCGCTTTGCTGCACAATGAGAAGGACGGGACATTTAAAGACGCAAGCGCGAACCTGCCGGTAAAATCCAATCAGTCCTTACGCACAGTGGCGTGGGTTGACTATGACCACGACGGCGATATCGATCTCTTTCTGGGCAGTTCAAAAGGGCAGTCCAACGACGCTCCTACTGCCGATGAGCTGTGGCGCAACGACGGTAACGGCTCCTTCACCGACGTAAGCGAGGAAAAGGGGGTCGCGGGACGGGGGAATCACTGGAGTGCATTGGGTAGCGATTACAACAATGACCGTGCGGTCGACATCCTGGTGGCCGGCCTCGATCCGGTGTTGTTGGAGAACCCGCGGGAGGGAAAGTTTATAGCTCGTCAGCCCTGGGACAAAAAGTCAATGCAGGATGAGACCGGAATGGCAGTCGCGGACTTCGACCATGATGGATGGATGGATTTGGCGACCAGTCATTTTGGTCAGGGCGTGGCCGCTGTCACGCTTTGGCACAATGATCATGGGAAGAGTTTTCGCCCGGAGCAGCTGCCGAAGACGGATCTTGATGTTGCGTTCGGCCTCGCCGCCTTCGACTACGACAATGACGGCTGGGTTGACCTGGTCGCGGCCGGCCAGACGAAAGATGGCAAGGGCGCAATACGCTTGTTCCGCAACCTCGGCCCGGACGGCTTCAAAGATGTCACCGCCGATGCCGGCCTCGACAAGATTCAACTCAAGGACCCTCGCGCCATCATTACCGGCGATTACGACAGCGATGGGGCTACCGATCTGCTCATCACGCAGAATCACGGTCCGGCTGTGCTCCTGCGCAACGACGGCGCGACCCAGAACCACTGGCTGCGACTTTCCGTGAAGGGACTGAACGACAACAAGTCCGCCATTGGAACGAAAGTGGAAGTCTTCTCCGGCGGCAACCGGCAGAAGTTCGAGATCTATGGATCGAACGGTTACCTCGGCCAGAACTCCACCGACATCGTCATCGGCCTCGGCCAGTCGAAGGAAGCCGATATTGTCCGCATGCTGTGGCCCACTGGTGTGCTGCAGGATGAAATCCAAATTGCCGCCGACAAGCAGCAGAACTTTTTGGAGATCGACCGCCGCGGCAGTTCCTGTCCAACTCTTTTTGCGTGGAATGGCGAGCGCTACGAGTTTGTCGCGGACATGCTGGGCGCTGCCGTTGTCGGACATTGGGTGGGGCCCGGGCAGCGTGACATTCCTCGCCCGGTCGAGTACATCAAGATTCCCGGCGGGATGGTTCGGGAGACGGCTGTTTCCCATGTCTCGCAACAGCGGCGAGACATGGGGCACCCCACTGGTCAACACCCCACTGATCAACACCGCACTGATCAACACCGCACTGGGGGGAGCCTGAGTTTCCGCTTCATGGAACCGCTGGAGGAGGCCGTCTACCTGGACCAGGTGCGGCTGCTGGCGGTGGATCATCCCGCAGATGAAGACGTCTATCCCAATGAATATTTCGCGTCAAACCCGCCGTACCCGGAATTCAAGGTAGTGTTGAGCCGCAACGCACAGCCGCCTGCGGGCGCCTGGGACGAGCATGGCCACAACCTGCTGCCGGACCTGCTGGCGCGTCGTTACGTCGGGGATTTTGAAATGACGCAGTTCCAGGGCTTCGCCAAGACCCACGCCCTGACCCTCGACGTCGGCAGGCCCTACGATGGCGGCCCGCTCTGGCTCCTTATGCATGGCGAAATCGAGTACTTTACCGCCAACAGCATGTATGCGGCGTCGCAAGCAAGACTCGAGCCGGTGGCTCCTTACGTGGAAGCGCTCGATGCGAACGGGCGCTGGAAACGCATGGTCGAGGATATGGGCTTCCCGGCCGGCGGACCCCGAACGATGACCGCCGATTTATCCGGCAAGATTCCCCTGGGTGCACAGAAGATTCGCATCACGACGAACCTGCAGATCTACTGGGACAGCATCCTGATCAACCGCACGCCGCAGGCGACGAGCCCACGGAATGGCCCGCGCGTGCAATCGATCCCGCTAGTCCGCGCAGACCTCGAGTTCCACGGCTATCCTTACAAGATCGAGGGACTGCCGCCGGGCAATGTTCGCTACGTGTACGAGAAGACCAGCGCGACCGGTCCTTACACGCGGCCGGCGGGAACTTACACGCGCTACGGCGACGTGCTTCCCTTGCTGACTGCGACCGACGACGAGCTTGCGGTGCTGGGATCGGGCGATGAAGTTCGCCTCGACTTCGATGCTTCGGAACTTCCGGCTCTGCGCCAGGGATGGGTGCGTGACTACTTCTTCGCCGCCAACGGCTACGAGAAAGACATGGACTTCTACGCCGCGGAGGGCAACTACGTCGCGCCCCTGCCGTTCCTGAGCATGGGCGAATATCCCTATTCACCGAGGAAGAGTTTCCCGCTGGATGACGCGCACGTGAACTACCTGCTCGAGTACAACACGCGCCACATGTCAGGCAACGAGCAGAGGGGATACTGGTTTGACTATGCGCGCCAACCTGTGAGGGACCCAGACTGAGTGAGCGGCGTCCGTGCGGGCGTCCGCCCTTCATTCGAAAGTCGAGGGCCACTTGCGCGCGCCGTGGAGAACCGCAAGGATCTCGATTCTGTTGCGCCGAACCCGGTATGCAAGCAGGAAAGGCAGCGGCTTCAGCACTAGCTCCCGGGTTGACCGAACGCGGCCTATGCGACCGAGTTCGGGATTATGCTCAAGTAATTCAATTGTCGAGAAGATGTGTTCGAGCATCGAATCCGCGGCGTCCTTAGATTGCTCTCTTGCCCAGTAGTCCCGAGCGGCCCGCAAATGGCGTGTGGCAAGCCGCGTCCAGACTATCTTCATGTCATTTCCGCCGACGCCACTTCGCAGTCATGGCTTTGACCTTGGCGTGACTCAGCAGGTGGCCGCTATCCGCCTCCTCAAGTCCCGTCTGGATCTGTTGGAGATGCCACTGCTGAGTTTCCAGGTATGCATCAATTGCTTCACTCAGTAAGTACGTCCGATCGCGGTCAAGGGTATCTGCCAGCGCATCGAGCGCCGCGAGCCTATCCGACGGCAGGCGAAAGCTGATCGTTTGTTTCTCCATTCGCATATTGTAATACACTGCATTACTGCGTATTACATAAACTTGCGGTGGGCCGACGGAATGGCGAGGCCGAGCTGCGCGTACCGAACCGTTTTAATATTGACATTTTCCCGCCATCCATAATCCAATAGCCGTTCTCATGGAAACCTCCACCCCCGCACGTACTGCCGTCCCGCGCCTGCGCCGCACGCTCACTCTTTGGGATCTGATTTTCTATGGGATCGTCCTCATCCAGCCCATTGCCCCGGTTCCGCTGTATGGGGTGGCGCAGAAGCTGTCTGACGGGCACTTCGTTACGATCATCCTGATCGCGCTGTTCGCCATGCTGATTACAGCCGTGAGTTATGGCCGCATGGGCGCGCTTTATCCGACGGCTGGCTCTGCTTACACCTACGTTGGAAAGGGACTGAACCCCCATCTCGGTTTCCTGGCAGGATGGGCGATGATCCTGGACTACCTGCTGCAGCCGCTGATCAATACGGTATGGATCTCGACCGCGCTGCACGAGCGCTATCTGCACCAGGTCCCGTTTATCGCATGGGCCGCGCTGATCGCAGGTATCATGACCCTCCTCAATCTGGCTGGCGTGAAGTCCTCGGCGAATGCCAATAAGGTGCTGCTGGCGGTCATGTCGGTCGTGGTCGTTTTCTTCGTCGCGCTGGCCATCAAATTTCTGTATGGGGGCCAGGGCTGGGCGGGCCTGTTTTCCATGCAGCCCTTCTACGACCCAAAGACGTTCAACTCCCATAAGATTCTAACGGCGACGTCATTTGCGGCCTTGACCTACATTGGCTTCGACGGCGTTACCACGCTGGCCGAGGACGTGGAAAATCCCAAGCGCAATGTGCTGCTGGCCGTCGTGCTGACCTGTATCTTCGCCGGAGTATGCAGCGGGATCGAAGCGTATCTGGGGGCGCGGGTATGGCCCGACTGGCGCTCGTTTCCAAACCTGGAAACCGCATTCATGGATATCTGCAGCCGGGTCGGCGGAGTAATCCTGTTCAATGCGATGGGCGTGATCCTGATCGTCGCCGCCTTCGGCAGCGGATTGACCGGGACCCTGGGAGCAGCACGGTTGCTGTTCGGCATGGGGCGCGACGGCGTGCTTCCCAAGAAATTTTTCGGATACCTCAAGCCCGGCAGCAGCACGCCGACCTACAACATCCTGCTGATCGGAGTGCTGGCCTTTGCCGGCGCGGTCCTGTTGAACTACATCGGGAGCGCCTACCAGCACGCAGGAGAGCTGCTGAATTTCGGAGCGTTCCTGGCATTTATGGGCGTCAACTTCGCGTGTTTCTGGCAGTTCTTCGTGCGCCGGCCGCAGGGAGAGGAGCGCCGTCTGCTGCGAGACGCTATTCTTCCGATTATCGGCTTCTTGTTCTGCGGCCTGATCTGGTTCAACCTGAACATGGTTGCCAAGACCGTCGGCGGGATCTGGTTCCTGATCGGCATCCTCTACGTGGGCTACAAGACTAACTGGTTCCGCTCCGCCCCGGTGATGATCGACTTCAGCGACTCCTGAACAAATTGGGTAATTTTGTAATTTGGTAATTTTGTAATTGAAAAACGATGCTGGATTTCTTGCCTGAGGCCTAATAAAAAACCCACTTCTCCCAAAGACAGGGAGAAGTGGGGCACCCCTCAATTACCCAATTACCCAATCTGGTTCACTCCGCGTTCCATCCTTTTACTTCCACGCTGGGCTTGGCTGCTCCCAGCTGGCTGGCGCGGTAGGTAGCGCTTATCTCGCGCTTCTCGCCGGGGAGCAGGGAAATATAGTTGTCCTCCCAGACAACCGGCAGGATTTCTTCTCCCTTGACGCCCTGATTTACTTTCAGGCGCACGAAGAACGCCACGTTCTTGCTGGAATTTTCTAGCGTGACGTGAGTTATGGCATCCTCCCCTTTGCGCTCGGTGCGATCGATGACTTTCAACTTCACCTTCGGCAGCTGCGAGAGCGCGGTGAAGTCGGCGTACGAAGCCGTCGGCGTCATCCACCATGTGGTCTTCGCCCAGTCGAGCGTTTCGGGCTTGGTCGAGAGCCAATAGAAATTCGAGCCCACCTGCCTGCCGGTGGAATCCTGCAGGCGAAGCACGAGGAAATAGGTATTACTCAGGCCGGAGACATCGGGCAGCGTGAAGATTTTCGCCGTGCTGTCGGCGGCGGCATCCAGCGGATTATCCTGGGTGAATTTCTCGGAGCCGTCTAGGTTGTAGATCTTGGTGATCAGCTTCAGCCCCTTGGCATCTTCATACTGGCTGCTGACGACCCATATGGAATGATCGTCATAGCCATAGATGGGATGCAGGTCCTCCATCGCGCGCTTGGCGCCAAAGTATCCGCCGCCCGGACGCAGGTAGTAGTCGTACAAGTGCCAGATCATCGACGGCCAGGCATTGTTGAGCATCCACTGAATGACGCCCGTGGCTTGATACTTGTTGCGGCTGTACGCCTCGTACATGGCGCGCACGCCTTCGTAGGTCTGCATCTGAGATTTGATGGCGAAGTCGTCCACGTTGTCTGATTTTCCATAACGGTTCGCCAGCGCCTCGCTGAATACGTTGATGGTTTTGAACTCGCCTCCGCCCGCGTGATAGTTCCACACGTCATCGATGGGCCAGAGGTGATCCTTCCCGACCATGGCACGAATGCTTTCGACCGGCGGAACCGCGGGCCCCATGCTGGTTTCGGTGTTGAAGCCGTAGGCGCCCCCGCAGCCGCCGGGATTGCACTGCTTGCGTCCGGGCTGGCCTTCGGGAGTATCAACCTGCCAGTAGTTCGGCGCCACATATTCATACGGCCCGGTCATCTTCACGCCGCTATCGCCGGTGACGCTGGTCTTCTTCCCCGTGGCCGAGGAGACGACAGGATTGGGCCACAGCAACTCCTTCTCGATGTCCAGGTACATCTGCTCGACATCCGGGGGCGGAGGGTTATCGCTGCCGTTTAACCACATCACCAGGCTGGGATGGCTGCGGAGGCGGTAGATCTGATCGCGCAGAGACTGCTTGGCGATCTCGAAATCGGCCGGTTTCCAGCGCGGCCAGCGCTCCCAGAAATCGCAGCAGCACCAGCCCGCCATGACCAGGAGGCCCTGGGTGTCGGTGAGCTGATAAAAGTCCTCCGTCTCGAGCTTGCCCTCGAGCCGGATGGTGTTGAGGCCCATGTCCCTCACGTAACGGACTTCATCCTTCAGACGCTGCGGGCTCTCGCGCAACATCATGTCGGGCGTCCAACCTGCACCGCGGATCAGGATGTTCTTGCCGTTGATGTGAAACACGCGCCCGCCAATTGAGTTCAACTCGGATGTGATCTCGCGAATTCCGAACTGGATATTGGAGTGGTCGCTGACCTCGCCAGCGACATCGAACTCCATGGCCAGCTTGTACAGATTCGGTTTGCCCATCTGCACCGGCCACCACAGCCGGGGATTCGAGAGCACAAGCTGGCTGAACTTGTCGGGAGTGAAAGTGACGTCCTTCGCCTCGTTGGGACCAAGCTCCACGTCCTGCTCAAAATCGACATTCTCGATGCGTCCTTTGAGCTTGCCCTTGACGCTCTGGCCGATGGCGTTCTTGAGCCGTGCGGTAACGGTGAGCTGCGCGCTGTCATTGGCGGGCGGATTCAGTTTAGAGACCACGGTTGGATAACGCAGCGCCACTGGACCGCCGGTGGTCAGGTACGCATCGCGCCACAGTCCCATGTTCTTGTCGGGGGGAGCGGGGTTCCAGTCCACAAACGTGATTGCCAGATCATGCTCAGTGGGAGCGAATACCTGCACGGCCAGCGCGTTCTCCGCGCCGGGCTTCGCGTTCTTGGTGATATTGAATTCGTAGGTTCGCCACGCCCCGGCAACCTCATCTGAATTTGCGATCTGCTTCCCGTTCAGCCAGATATTTGCCCGATAGTTGATCCCGTTAAACTTCAGCCAGATCGTCTTCCCCCTGTACGAGGCGGGAACGGCGAACGCCTTGCGGTACCACCAGGAAACCGCGTACGGGCTGTCGGGGGCCATGGCGATGTTCGAAAAATTCGCGCCGATGGGATAATTCACTCCCGGCAGGCTTCGCAGGTTCATGCCGGGAAAAGGGTCGGGGAAAATCTTGTGGTTCACCTGCGCGGCCACTACCGTGGTGGGGACAGTTACTGCAAGCCAGCCTTTCGCCGCATATTGCGGCGTGGAGATGACCTCGCCCTTGGCCTCGACCTTCGCGGAAGTCTGCAGGGACCAACCCTCATGTAAGGGCAGCCTGGCTTCCGCGCCACGCGCGCTAGGATGCGCCACCGTTTTTTCCTGGGCTACGAGGGAGGAGACGAAGAGGAACGGAACTAGAAGGAAGAATGAAAAAACAGTCAGTCGCTTGCCTGAGGTCATAGTGCTCCTGGAGTGCGGGGCCCGACGTTCGGAATTCCTGGAAATATCCCGACCTGAATGGATAACATTTCTATTAATTCGTTTCAATAGCCGATTTCTTGGCGCTAGGGCGCGCTACGCGTGGTGATGCGCGGGGGCCGGGACGGCCTGCGCAAAAGGGCTGACGCGGCACTCCTGCCACATGCCATCGTTTATAATAGGCAATTCGCCCCCCAACTCCTGGAGTGATAAGAACATGATCCGATTTCTGCAACAGTCTGGCCAAACCACCAAGTACGTGCTGGGAGGCCTCCTCCTGCTGATTTGCGCGTCGATGGTGATCACGCTCATCCCCGGCGGCGTCGGGGGAGAGGTTTTTGGCGGCACGCCCGGAAAGGGTATTGTGGCCAAGGTGAACGGCGACGACATCACCGCGGACGAGGTGCGCCAGACGGCCCGCCAGATGCTGCAGCAGCAGATGCCCCAGGGCAGCACCGCCAACATGAGCATGCTGTTGCCCTTCTTCACCCAGCGCGCCGCCGAGCAACTGATCACGCGGCAGGCGTTGATCAGTGAAGCCGACCGCGTCGGACTGCGGGTCAGTCCGGAGGAGATCAAGGACGAACTGCAGCACGGCCGCTATGCTGCCACCTTCTTCCCCGGCGGAACCTTCATCGGTCAGACCGAATACGAGGACATGCTGCAGCGCGCCAATCTCACTCCGGCCAAGTTCGAGGAAGCGGTCGGCAACGATATTCTGCTGACCAAGTTGCAGGCGCTGGTTTCAGGCAGCGCCAACGTGAGCGATGCCGAGATTCACCAGCAATTCATAAAGCAGAATACGAAGGTAAAGTTCCAGTACGCCGTGCTCAAGCAGGACGACATCAAGAAGGGCCTGCATCCTACAACCGAGGAACTCAAGGCCTACTACGACAGCCACAAGGCCAGTTACGCCAACTCGATCCCCGAAAAGCGCCAGATCAAGTATGCGGTCATCGACATCAACAAGGCCGAGGCCGGTGTTCAGGTCACTCCCGACGACCTGCGCAAGTATTACGACGAACATCGCGATCAGTACCGCGTTCCTGAGCAGGCAAAGGTCAGCCACATCCTGATCAAGACGCCCCTTCCCGGGCCGGACGGCAAGGTGGATGAGAAGGGGGCAGCCGAGGCCCAGCGGCGCGCCGAAGACCTGCTCAAGCAAGTCAAGTCCGGCGCCAACTTTGAAGATCTCGCCAAGAAGTACTCCGAGGATCCGGGCAGCGCCAAGCAGGGCGGGTCGCTCGGTTGGATCGGCAGGGGCCAGACTGTCCCCGAGTTCGAGAAGACCGCATTCTCGCTTCCCAAGGGACAGATCAGCGACCTGATC
>Ga0070741_10017052_pt1 | contig 11996 bp, 11 predicted proteins | sample Coa_R1_4_FD_66440 | JGI IMG/M metagenome (GOLD analysis project Ga0070741, IMG submission 66440) | Surface soil microbial communities from Centralia Pennsylvania, which are recovering from an underground coalmine fire - Coalmine... | ecosystem: Environmental > Terrestrial > Soil > Unclassified ...
AGGCGGGTTAAAATCGTACGTAACGAGCACGTACTCGCCTGACGCATCAAGCGAAATCGAACCCGGCTGCTCCACGATCACAGTTGGCGCCGCGTCCCTGCCCTTTATCTGCTCCGCGACCTCGATCGTTGAAACGACTCGTCCGGCACCTGGTGCGGCGGGATCTACCTCAAATCGCTGCTCTTTCACGACACCGCGAACTACGACGTTCGCGCGATCGTACGCTTCCTTCGGAGACAGCGGCGACTCCAGAGTGTCGACGAGCGAGCCGATGCGATCCAACGATGCGATCGACTTCCCAGAAGCCAGAAAGCCGCGCACTATCTGCGACCTCTGCCCGACCGCTGTTGCCTCGCCCCTTGCGTGGAGGGCCTGGCGCTCGCCGTCGGAAAGGCCCGCCTCCGGATCGCCGGAGCGTTCGGCGGCGGCCCTTAATGCGGCGACGGCGGCAGCCGCGAGAATAAGGGGCACGATCAGAAACGGCGCGAGTCGGCTCGTTCTCTGCAGCATGCTCACCGTGCTGACCGGTCGGTCGTTCCTCAATGAACTTATTACAAAACTTCAACGCTGTCAAGAGCCGGCCGGGCTCAGTTGCCCGGCTTTAACGCCCCGGCGGCGCGCAGATGGCGCATGCCTAAACGCTGGCGGGGCGCCCGTTGAAGCCGAGGACCGCCGCCCCTAGCCTGAACGCGTGACGACGACCGCCCCGGCGCCCGTCGGCCTCCGACTGCGGCGCGCCATCGACGCCATCGAACGCCGGCGCGTCTATCGAGACGTCTTCGAGATCGGCCTCGTCGCCGTCGCCTTCCTGCTGTACTTCCTCGTGCGCGGCGCCGTCGTCGACCGGCACGAGGAGGCATTCCGCAACGCCACGCGCATCATCGACCTGGAGCGAGCGCTCGGCATCTTCTGGGAGCCGCGCATGCAGGAGATGGTGCTCGGCCATCAGCCGCTCATCTCGCTCTTCAACTACATCTACTTCTGGCTCGACTTCCCGCTCATCGTCGCCTTCGGCCTCTGGCTGTACTTCACGCACCGCCACGAATACACCGTCGCGCGCGACGCCCTCCTGCTCTCGGGCGCCATCGCGCTCGTCATCTACAACCTGTTCCCGGTCATGCCGCCGCGGCTGCTGCCCACCGGCGAGTTCGTCGGCACGATCGAGAAGTACAACGACCTCAGCTACCAGGCGCAGTCGCTGAAGGCCTTTGTGAACCCGTATGCCGCGGTCCCCAGCCTGCACTTCGGCTGGGCGATGGTGATCGGCGGCGCGATGGTGATCACCGTCCGCAACCCACTCGTCCGCGGCTTCGGCATCGCGCTGCCGTGGCTGCAGCTCGCCGCGATCGTCTTCACCGCCAACCACTTCATCTTCGATGCGGTCGTGGGGTGCGTCGTCTGCCTCGCCGGCCTCGCGCTCGCGATGGCGATGCAACGCTGGGTGTACCCGGCCATTCGCCACGTGATCGAACGGCGCATCCCGCCGCCGCGCCCGGTTGGCGGATCATACGCACCGCCGAACGGCGGTTGACGCCCAGTCTGATGCATCGGCTGCTGTGGTGGCGTCGCGCGCGAGCCACCACAAGCGATCAGGCGAGAGGCGACACCAGCGCCCGCACTCGACGCCGCCCCGCCGTCACGGGCATTGGCTAATGTTCTTCCCGAACTGCGTCGCCACGATCCCGAGGTCGGCCGCCGTTACGAGCGAGTCGAAGTTCTGGTCGATGTCCGTGGGCGCAGGCGTCACGCCGAACTTGCTCGCAACCTTCCCGAGATCCGCTGCGGTAACACTACCGTCATGCGTCGCATCGGCCTGTGCGATCTGACAGTAAAGCGTCACAGTAGCCGCCCCACAGGGCATGTACGAGCCGGCCGCCGGATTGCAGCCAGAAATCAGCCCGCTCGGCGAATGAATCTCCACACCGCCGGCGGATAACGACACGGTCCCTGGCGATGCCCCGGCGGGGATGGTGTAGTGCACCCGCGCCAGTTCGATGCGAGTGAAGTTCGGAAGGTTCTGCCCGGATGCCGAGTTGACGCAGTCGATTGACGATACCGCCCTCCCGGGTCCGTCTTCGCCGGTGTCCGCGATCGGCCCCGGCGGGTTGCAACTCCACCCGCCGGTGACGCCGCTGAAGTCGGGATTGGCGTTCAGCGACGGCGCAGGATCATTGATGGTCATTGGCAACAGTCGCGTCGTATCGGAATCGCGGACCTTCGCGAAGACGACGCGCATGAGCTGATGCGAGGCGCCACTGGTGTTCTCGATCAACAAAGGCACATCGAGGCTGGTTGTGCCTGTGGGGACATGGCAGTCCGCCTGCGGGCCGCTTTGTGCGGGGTTGCAGTCGATGAAGAACTTGAACGGCTGAAGGGTGATCGTCGCATTGACACAATTCAGCGCGGCGCCGTTCTGCGGCAGACACGAACCGCCATCGGAGAAGCCATCCCGGGTCACCTGCACATCGGACAACGAGAGTGTCACCGCCCCTCCGGGCGGCACCACCGGAATCGTGTACCGAACCTTGCCGAGGGTCACGCTCCCACCCGCCGGTACGACAACGCCGACTCCGGCGACGTCAGAGCAAGCTCCGCTCGACGCGACCGCTGCGTTCGGGCCGTCCTGGCCTGTGTCAGCCAATGGATCAGGTGACTGACAGCTCATTGGGCTCGGTTGGTCCGTCGGCGCGCCGTTTGGCGAGAGGTTCGCGCGACTCGGGTCGTGCAGGAGCCACTGATAGGAGGTGATGTGCAGCGCATCTGTCGTGTTGTTCGTCGCCACCACGCCGACGTCCTTCGTCTGCGCCCACACCGTCGTGCAAGTCGATTGCACACCGGCTGAGGCCGCGTCGCAGTCAACCGCCACCGTGATCGCCGGCATCAAGGTAAGGGTCGCGCCGATACAAGTCATCGGCACGCTCACGACAGGGGCACAGGTACCGACCTCGTAGAAGGTAGAGCCATCGAAACCCGTGACTTGCGCGGTCTGAAAGCTCAGGGTGACCGAGCCGGCCGGCGCCGCTGGCGCCGGCGTGTAATCCATCTGGTTAATGACAGCCGTCGCGCCAGGCGCGATCGTAGGGACGGTCTGGTTACAGTCGCCTGAGTACGTCAGGGTCGCGTTCGGGCCAGCGCCCCCTGTGTCGGCCTGCGACGGCGGTGGGCCGCAATGGAAGTTGGCGGACGTGCCCTCAGTGGGGTTGCCAGGAAGGAACGTCGCCTTGCTCGGGTTCAGCAGGTACCACTGGTAGTCATACGGGTACACCGGCGAGCCGGTGTTGTTCGTCAGCGTGATCGCGAGCTTTGCAGTGGGCGGATTCGGCCCGCCGCTATAGATCGTGCAGGCCGATTGGATGCCAGACACAAGGCGGTCGCAGTCGACCGCCAGGACGACGCTCCCGGTCGCGCGCGCGGGCGTCCGTGCTGTGCCAGCGGTGACCGCAGCGACGACCGCAACGAAGACCAGGTACGGGACGCGCCGAAGCATGCCGCTCCCTAGCTAGGCACCGATCGTACGCCTTAAGATGGGCGCTGTCAACGGGGCAAAGACGCGCGGCGGGCGGCCGGGTCGTGCGAAAGAACGAGCAGTGGCAGTTGCCCCGGGACCGCCCAATGCCGGGCCCGGGGCAGCGATTACGCCGCGAGGGTGCGGCGGGCGTGCTCCGCCGCGAGCTCTTCACGCAGCCGAACGCGGATGCGCTCGACGGCTTCCGGCGAGGGCTGGCGCGCCAGCTCCTCCCGCGCGTGCGCGAGCTTCCGCTTGAGCCAGCGGGCGGTGGTCTGCTGGTCGATCTCGACCGGGCGGGCGGTAGCGGCGGAGTCCATCGTATCCCTCTGTCGTCAGCTTCGGCGCGCCGCCGCGAATCTGAGGGGGTGCACGCACCCACTCACGACGGCCGACCGGACCGGCACCCATCGCGCAGGCCCTCGATCCCAACGCGCGATCTGGCCGATCGTTACAGCGGATCACGCTGATTTTGCCAGTTGTTACGGCGGCGCAACCCGGGCGTACCCGGTAGGCGCATTCCCGATAGAGGTGCGCGCGGCCACAGCGCTACCCTATGTCCGGTGTCATCGGTCCTCGTCTTCGATTACGGCACGCCCCGGGTCCGCCTGCTCGCATGGTTCCTTTCGGACAGCGGCCTCCCCAACGTCCGCGTGGAGTCCCTCGAGGACGCCGCCTGGGCGCTCGGCGGCAGGCCCCGCGTCGTCATCGTGAACTCCACCGCCCCGGCGAAGGAGCTGGCGGCCCTCACGCTGCAGATCCGCGAGCGGACGCCGGATGCGCGCATCGTCGTCATCCACGATGGCAAGCACGACGAGTCGGAGCTGCCGGTCGACGCGGACGTCTGCGTCCACGACCCGAATGACCCCGACCACCTCGTCGAGGTCGTGCGCGCCGCCCTCGCCGATGACATCCCGCAGACGCCCGACCCCCACGAAGCGGCGGAGATCATTGAGCAGGAGGCAGCGGGTGAGTGAGGCGCGTGCCTGTTGCGGACCTGTTGCCCGGCGCCCGGTTTACAGGTGGTTAACACTTCGCTAAGGCGAGGTTCATATCCACGCTGATAAGGTGCCAACCGCGGGCGGACCGCTTGCACGTCTAATTCAGGCGTAGGGTGTGACTATCTTTGAGGCAGGGAGTGAGCAAGCGGTCCGCCCGCTTGCTCTCTTCATATAATGGCCCCGGCGTTACAACAGCAGAATCGAGCGACCGCCCATGCCGGGTACCATCCTCGTCGTCGACGACGAAAAGAACATCGTGCAGCTCGCGCGGCTGTACCTGAACAACGAGGGCTTCCGGGTCGAGACCGCCCACGACGGCAAGCAGGCCCTCGATAAGGCCCGCACCCTCAAGCCCGACCTCATCGTCCTCGACATCATGATGCCCGAGATGGACGGCCTCACCGTCTGCAAGGAGATCCGCAAGACCTCCAACGTCCCGGTCATCATCCTCACGGCGCGTGGCGACGACGTGGACCGCATCGTCGGCCTCGAGATCGGCGCCGACGACTACATGGCGAAGCCGTTCAACCCGCGTGAGCTCGTCGCCCGCGTCAAGGCTGTCCTCCGCCGCTCTCAGGGCGAGCGCGAGGCGCCTGAGGTCATCGAGGTCGACGGCCTCCGCATCGACGCGGCTAGCCGCGAGGTGACCCTCGACGGCCAGCAGCTCACGCTGCGGGCGAAGGAGTTCGACCTGCTCACGGCCTTCGCCCAGCACAAGGGCACGGTGCTCGACCGCGAGCGGCTGCTCCGCATGGTCTGGGGCACCGATTATTACGGTGACTCCCGGACGATCGACGTCCACGTCGCCTGGCTTCGCGACAAGCTGGGCAAATCGAAGGTGAAGATCCAGACCGTGTGGGGCGTCGGATACAAGCTGGTGGTGGAAGGCGATGCTGGGCAGCCTTAGGGCCCGGCTGATCATCTCCTTCGCGCTCGTCGTCGGACTGGCGGTCTTCCTCGCGGGCGCGGGCGCCCTGTTCCTCATGCGCGACGAGCAGCAGCAGACGGCGCGCGAGCGTTACGGCCGCCTCCCCGAGCCCCTCAACAACACCGTCGCCGACGCCGTGCGCGACCGCCGATCCCTCTCCGATATCGAGGCCGACCTCACCCGACGCGCCCAGGAGGCGAACATCCGCATCATCCTCCTCGACCAGGACGAAGCGGTCGTCTTCGACAGCGCCGGCAAACTCGTCGGCCGCTCGATCCTCGTGTTCGAGAACAACAAGGTCGCCGCCGGCAAGATCGACGGCTTCCAGTACCGCTGGGTGGACTACAACCGCTACGGCGAAGAGCTGACGCTCTTCGGCGGCCCCCCGCTCGCGCGCGAGGACGACCCCTCGTTCGCCACGCCCGTCTACCAGGCCGTCATCGCCATCCCGCGGTCAGAGCTGGCGTCCGCCTGGCTCGACCTCGTGCCGCGCCTCGCGCTCGCCGGGGCGATCTCGCTCACCGTCTCGTTCCTCGTGTCGTTCGTCATCTCCCGCTCGATCTCCGGGCCGCTCGCACGCATCACCCAGGCGTCGAAGCAGATGGCACGCGGCAACTACGACGTCCACATCCCGATCCGCGGCCAGGACGAGGTCGGCCGCCTCGCCGAGGCATTCAACCAGATGGCGCGCGAGGTGAGCACCTCGCAGCGCATGATGAAGGACCTGCTCGGCAACGTCTCCCACGAGCTCAAGACGCCGCTTACCTCCATCCACGGCTTCTCGCAGGCGATCGTCGACGGCGTCGTCACCGACCCGGACGACATCAGGGAGTACAGCCAGACCATCCACAACGAGGCCGAGCGCATGCGCGACCTCGTCGAGGACCTCATGCTGCTCTCGCAGATCGAGTCCGGACAGATGCGTATGCAGCCCAAGAAGGTCGACCTGCGCGCGCTGCTCGAAGGCACGCTCGAACGCTTCCAGTGGTCGATCCGCGACGCGGGCATCCGCACCGGCATTCACGTCGAGCGCGTGCCCGACGTCTGGGCCGACGAACGGCGGCTCGAGCAGGTGTTCTCGAACCTGCTGCAGAACGCCGTCCGCCATACGCCGCCCGGCGGGATGATCACGATCACCGGCAAGACGCTGAAGGACGGCGCCGTGAGCATCGGCGTCCACAACACCGGCTCCGTGATCCCCGAGGAAGACCTGCCGCGCGTCTTCGAGCGCTTCTTCCAGGTCGACCGCGCCCGCACGCGCAAGGGCGGCAGCAGCGGTCTCGGGCTCTCGATCGTGAAGGAGATCGTCGAGGCGCACGGCGGCACCGTGCGCGCCATCAGCTCCGAGGAATTCGGCACCGAGTTCCTCGTCATCCTCCCGAGCCAGCGCGCCTCAGGGATCCGCCAACCGCGGCCCCACGATCCGACGCCCGACACAGCGCGCAACGGCACGGCCGCGGGGCCTCGCAAGACGCCCGCCGCACCCCCCGCCTAGCACAGCCGCCCCCGGCTGTCCCGCAATGCCAGGCACCACCACGAGGGGCCACACCGCGCGCGTAGTAGCATGCCCGCATGTCAGACACGGTCGCACTACCCGCGCGCCAGGCGCCGGTCGTCGCCGAGTGCGACGTCCTCGTCGTCGGCGGCGGCGCCGCCGGCATGGCCGCCGCGATCGCCGCCCGCCGCCAGGGCGCCGACGTCATCCTCGTCGAGCGCTACGGCTACCTTGGCGGCCTCGCCTCTGGCGGCCTGATCGTGCTGCTGCTCACGCTCGACGACGGCAACGGCCGCCAGGTCGTCGCCGGACTCTGCCAGGAGCTCGTCGAACGCCTGCAGGCGCGCGGCGCCTGCCACTACCCGCCGCGCGACGAGTGGGGCTCGTACGATGCGGCGGCCGTCGAGCGCGCCCGTCGCTGGGGCCTCGTCTGGGGCTCCGGCCCGCACCGCGTGCGCTACTCCGTCGCCTACGACCCAGAGGAATACAAGCACATCGCAAACACCTGGGTGCAGGAGGCAGGCATACGGCTCCTCTACCACCGCTGGGCCAGCGAACTCGTCGTGGACGCGGCAGCAGGCGGCGCGCAGCGCATTACCCACGTGGTCTGCACCTCGAAGGCAGGCCACCAGGCGATCCGCGCCGCGTGCGTCATCGACGCCACTGGCGACGGCGATGTGTTCGCCCTCGCCGGCGAACCGTTCGAGCTCGAGCGCGTGCACCCATGGCTCTGGTTTCGCATGTCCGGCGTCCGCGATGTGGACGCGGCGCAGGCCGGGCGCTCCGGCTTCTTCTTCCGCACGGTCAAGCCCGGCCAGGTGCTCATGCCCTGGGGCGCCGCCGAACGCATCTCCCGCCGCATCGACGCGACCGACCCTGACGACCTGACGTTCGCCGAGCTCGAATGCCGACGCATGGTGATGGACGAGGTCGACCGGCTGCGCGGCCAGGTGCCGGGCTTCGAGGACGCGTACCTCACCGATGTCGCGCTCACACTCGGCATCACCGAGTCGCGCCGTCTCCAGGGCGCGTACGTGCTCGGCCGCGACGACATGGACCGCGTCTTCGACGACACGGTCGCCACCACCGGACACTGGACCAAGTACGGCGCGCTCTATCACATCCCCTACCGTAGCCTCGTGCCGCGGCGCACGACGAACCTGCTCGCCGCCGGCCGCTGCATCAGCGTCGACCACCGCGCACACCACGCCACGAAGGAGATCCCGGCATGCTTCGCCACCGGCGAGGCCGCCGGGATCGCCGCGACGCAGGCGCTGCGCCTCGGAGGCCGCGTCGGCGACGTCGACGTGGATGCGCTGCAGCGGGCGATCGTGAAGGCAGGCGGCTGGCTGCCCGACGAGGTCACGGCGCGCTCATGAAGCACGTCGTCGTCTACACCGATGGCGCCTGCCTCGGGAACCCCGGCCCCGGCGGCTATGGCGCGGTGCTGCTGTACAACGGCACGCGCCGCGAGCTCTCCGGCGGGTATCGGCTCACGACGAATAACCGCATGGAGCTGCTCGCCGTGATCCGCGCGCTCGAGGCGCTCAAGGAGCCGTGCGAGGTGACGCTCTACAGCGACTCGCAGTACATCGTGCAGGCGATGCGCGAGGGCTGGGCCGAACGCTGGCGCGCCAACGGCTGGCGGCGCAACAAGAAGGACCGCGCCGTGAACCCCGACCTCTGGGGGCGCCTCCTCGACCTCGCCCATGAGCACCGCGTGACGTTCGAGTGGGTGCGCGGCCACGCCGGCGTCCCCGAGAACGAGCGCGCGGACGCCCTCGCCGTCGCCGCCGCGCAGCAGCCGGACCTCCCGGCCGACGAAGAGTACGAGCGCCACGCGCTGCCGGCGCCGCGCCAGACGCTGCTCTAACGACAACGCGCGGCCCGCCGCCTCGAGTCGTTTAGTGCATTACCGTCCCGCCGCTGACATTGAGCGCACTGCCCGTCACGTTGTCGGCGCGGCAGAGGTAGACGACGGCCTCGCCCATGTCCTCCGCCGTCTGCGGGCGGCCGAGCGGCACCTGTTGCTTGATGAACGCGTCGAACGCCGCGTCCGGCGTGGCGCCCGTGGCTGCGCCGATCGCCGGCGACAGCACCTCGCGCCACATGTAGGTGTTCACCTCGCCGGGGCAGATGCAGTTCACCGTCACGCCGAACGGCGCCATCTCGTGCGCGTGCGCCTGCGTGAAGCCGATGACGCCGAACTTCGACGCGCAGTACGCGGAGGTCATCGCGCTCCCGCGCTTGCCGGCGATCGACGAGACGTTGACGATCCGGCCCGCGCGCCGTTGCATCATGTGCGGCGAGACCGCCTTCGAACAGAGGAACGTGCCCTTGAGGTTGACGTCGAGGATCAGGTCCCAGTCCTCCTCCGGGAACGCCGCCACGGGACCGATCTTGATAACGCCCGCGTTGTTGACGAGGATATCGAGCTGACCAAAGGCTTCGAGGGCGCGCTGCACCATCGCCTGCACCTGCGGGAAGTCGCGCACATCGACATCGATCGCGATGGCCTCGGACCCGAGCTTCGCGATCGCCGCCACCGTCTCGTCGCGGTCCGCCGCCGTCGCCGGCAGGTCCGCAATCGCGATCCGCACGCCCTCGCGCGCCAGCGCATAGGCGATGCCGCGGCCGATGCCGCGCGCACCACCCGTCACGATCGCCGCGCAACCCTTCAGTTCCATCACACACCTCGTTGCTTCGCTGGCCTGGCGCGGGGATTGTCGGCGATCCCGTCGGCGAGCGCGAGCCGTTACGACGACGGCCGCGCCTGCAGCGTCACATCGACGCTCCGCCGCTGGCTGCCCCGGTACAGGTCGACGGTCACGCGGTCCCCCGCGCGGTGCCGCGCCAGGATGGCGAGGAAGTCGCCGTTGTTCGCGACGTCCTGGCCTTCGATCGCGACGATCACATCGCCGACGCGGATGCCGGCGTCATCCGCCGGCGTCCCCTGGCCCACGCCCGTCACGGCGATGCCGCGGTCGACCGGCAGATTGAAGTTGCGGGCGATCGCCGGCGTCACGGGCGTCGTCGCCACCCCCATGTAGGCCCGCTCGATGCGGCCCGTGCGGATCAGCTCGTCGACGGTGGGCTTGACGAGGGCGACGGAGATGGCAAGGCCGATGTTCTGCGCCGACGAAATTACGGCGGTGTTGATGCCGATCACCTCGCCCGCGGCGTTCACCAGCGGTCCGCCCGAGTTGCCGGGGTTGATGCCGGCGTCGGTCTGCAGCGCATCGTTGATCGTGTAGGGCGGCTCGTCGATGCTGCGATCCTTGGCGCTGACGACGCCGCGCGTGACCGTCGGCGGCCCGGCAAGCGCGAGCGCGTAGCCGATGGCGACGACGTCCTGCCCCACCTGGATGGCGTCGGGGTCACCGAGGACCGCCGGTGTGAGGTTGTCAAGCTCGACCTTGAGCACGGCGAGGTCGGTCGGCTGGTCGCGGCCGACGATGGTCGCCTGGGCGGTGCGCTGGTCGTTCAGCGTGACGGTGATCCGGTCGGCCGGCGTGTCGCGGTTGCCCGTCGTCACGACGTGGTTGTTGGTGACGATGTGTCCGTCGGTGTCGATGATGACGCCGGTGCCGACGCCCTGGCTCGGCTGGACGCGGCCGAAGATGTCGAGCGTCGCCGTTTCCGTCTGCACACGCACGATCGAAGGCGCCAGCTTCTCGACGATCTGGGGCACGGTCAGCGCGCCCGGCGGCTCGGCGACCGAGAGCGGCGCGGCCCCGGCGCGCGAGGCCGACGTCGCGGAGACGGTGCTCGGTCCGGCGGACGGCGTCGCCTGCTTCGTGCCGCCACCGCCGCAGCCGACGGTGACCGCCGGCGCCAGCGCCGCCACCGCCAGCAGCACCCATGCTCGCATCGGATCGCCCTCCCTCCGCGAATGCTTGGTCCGCTTCGATTCTTGCAGAGCGATGGAGCGGCGCCAATGGCGAGACGGTTGCGCGGGGGCGATTCTTGCAAGTTCCCGATCCCACGCGCGGACTGCCACCGGCAGGGTACGACGGCGCTGGGGATAGAATGCGATCAGGCAGCAGCGCCAAGGAGGCAACGCGTGGCCATCCTGATCACCGTCATCGTCATCGTCGCCGTCGTCGTGGTCATCGGCTTCATCCTCGCCGGCATGTACAACGGCCTGGTACAGGGACGGCTGCGCGTACGCGAGGCCTGGTCCGGCATCGACGTCCAGCTCAAGCGGCGGGCGTCGCTCATCCCGAACCTCGTGGAGACCGTGAAGGGCTACGCCGCGCACGAGCGCGAGGTCCTCGAGAACGTCACGCGCGCCCGCGCCATGCTCCAGCAGGCCGGCTCGCCCGCGCAAGCGGCCGAGGCGAACAACATGCTGACGCAGACGCTGCGCTCGCTGTTCGCGGTCGCCGAGAACTACCCGAACCTGAAGGCGAACGAGAATTTCCGCCAGCTCCAGGAAGAACTGACCGACACCGAGGACAAGATCGCCTACGCGCGGCAGTTCTATAACACCAACGTCCTCAGCTACAACACGAAGACCCAGACGTTCCCGAGCGTCATCTTCGCCAACCTGTTCGGCTTCAAGCCGGAGGAGTTCTTCGAGGCGGAGGAGGAGGCACGGCAGGACGTCCACGTCAGCTTCGCGCCGGCGGCCGCACCCGCGCCCGCCCCGCCACCGGCAAACCCGCCGGCGACGCCACCCGCCTCGAGCACCTAACGCGCGATGACCGACGCTCCCCGCATGCACACGCGCGCCGACGGCGGCGGCCAGCCGTCCGTCCTCATCTACGACCGCATCGCCGCGAACAAGCGGCAGACGTGGCTGATGATGGCGCTCTTCGTCGGCCTCCTCGGCGCCTTCGCCACCGTCGTCGCACTCGCGCTCGGCTTCCCCTGGCAGGCCGCGCCATTCGTGTTCGCCATCCTCATCTCCTACGCGCTGTTCAGCTACTACGCCAGTTCGTCCATCACGCTGGCCGTCAGCGGCGCCCACGAAGTCACCCGCGAGGAAGAGCCGGAGCTGTATCGCATCGTCGAGAACCTCTGCATCGGATCCGGGCTGCCGATGCCGAAGGTGTACGTCATCGA
>Ga0070741_10017053_pt1 | contig 11995 bp, 10 predicted proteins | sample Coa_R1_4_FD_66440 | JGI IMG/M metagenome (GOLD analysis project Ga0070741, IMG submission 66440) | Surface soil microbial communities from Centralia Pennsylvania, which are recovering from an underground coalmine fire - Coalmine... | ecosystem: Environmental > Terrestrial > Soil > Unclassified ...
GCCGAGCGAGTAGGCCAGCCGCCCGAACCCCGACACGGCGGTCGCGATGCTGGCCAGCAGGATCAGCGCACCGGACACGCCCACGAACCCGCGAACGGCGGCGACCACCCCCGAGCCGATGTGGCCGTGCAGCGCCTCCGCGATGCCGATCAGCGGCGCCTTCAGCCACTGATGGCCGAGCTGCGTCGTCCCGTGCTCGACCGGGAAGGCCGAGAGGCCGACGTAGGCGATGGCCACGTAGACGAGGAGGACGAGCGCCACGGCCGAGAAGACGCTCCTCGGGATGTCGACGCCCGGGCTCCTGGCTTCCTCGGCCATGTTCGCGACGGTCTCGAGGCCGGTGTAGGCGAGCATCGCGAGCGGCACCGAGAAGAGCAGCGCATGCCAGCTCGGGCTCGAGCCGAGATCGAGATGGTGGGTCAGGGCGTCCGAGTGGGCGAGCAGGACGAAGCCGAAGCCGAGCAACAGCAGTTGCGTCAGCACGTCGAGCGCCGCGACCAGCACGCCCACCGTGTAGAAGCCCGGCCGCCGGACGAGGCGCACCGCCGCGACGAGCGCGATCGCGCCGACGGCGACGACCTCGTCCCAGGGGCCGCGCCGCAGCGACGAGATCTGGAACGCGCCCGCGAGGTAGTGCGGCAGGAACAGCGCGGAGAGCGCCATGACGATCAGGTAGTCGAGGAACAGCACCCACCCGGTCATGAAGCCGGCGAGGTCGTTGTACGCCTTGCGGACGAAGGTCGCCGCACCGCCGGTCTCCGGGATCGCCGCCGTGCCCTCGGCGTACGAGAGCGAGATGACGAGAAAGAGGACGCCCACGGCGAGCAGGACGGCAGGCGTCAGCCCCAGAGCTTTGAGCGCGACGATCCCGAGCGCGACGTAGATCGACGAGGCGATCTCGCCGTAGGCGACCGAGAACAGCGCGGGGGCGCCGAGGACCCGCTCGAGAGCCGGCAGCTTCCTGGCCACGCGCGGAGCCTAGCGCCGCCGCTGGAGATACAAGCGCCCGATGCCGAGCCCGACGAAGAGCACGCCGATCAGGTAGCCGAGCCCGCCGCCGAGCTGTGCCGTCCGGACGATCAGCCCGATCCCGATGCCCATGAACAGGCAGCTCAGTACGAGCACGTAGTAGCCGTAGTGGCGCCGCATCACGCGGCCGCGCGGCGCCCGGCGCCGACCATCACGCGGCAGGTCGCGTGCTTGAGGACGTAGTCGACGGTCTTGCCGAAGATGGCGCTCCGGCGGGTGCGGTGGGGAAGCCGCGGCGCGCCCATGACGATGATCTCGGCGTTGCGGCGCTCCGCCTCCTCGACGATCTCGCGCCCCGCGTGCCGCGCGCGGACGACGCGCTCGATCACGCGGACGCCGTAGAGCTCGCCGATGTCGTGCGCCTCGTCGAGCAGCCGGTCGGCGAGCGCCTCCTGCTCCGGCATGGCCTCGTCGAGCGGGTGCTCCACCGGCACGACGATCACGCGCATCGCGACGATCGCCGAGCGCCGTTCGGCCGCCAGGCGGCAGGCGAGGTGCACGGCCTCGCGCGACTGCGGGCTGTCGACGACCGGGGAGAGGATCATCCGGTACTCCAGGGCCATCGCCGGGCCCATCAGCGGCGGCGCCTTGACCGTCTCCGTCACCGACACCTCGACGTAGCGCCGCCGGTAGATCGTGTACATCACGAACCCGGCGCCGAGCCAGCCGAGCCCGACCCAGCGCGTGGTGGGGTTCTGGACGAGGATGACGAGGAACGAGATCCCCGTCGCGATGCCGCCGACGATCGCGAAGAGCGGCCAGTCGACGCCGCGCAGCCGCAGGTTCGGCTTTGCGCGGTAGAGGACCTCGGAGTGCCTGTCCTTCCGTCTGAGCGCGGTGATCGACGAGTGCGCGACCGTGAACGAGAGCGTCGCGCCGAACGAGTACAGCGTCCCGACGAAGGTGACGCTTCCCGGGATGATCACGCAGATCGGCGCTATCCCGGCGAAGAGAATCAGCGAGAGCCACGGCGTCTTGAATTTCGGATGCAGTCTTCGGAAGATCTCCGGCATCTGCCGGTAGGTCGCCATCGAGTACGTGATGCGCGAGGCGCCGATGACGCCTGCGTTCGTGGCGATGAAGAGGATCGTGGCGGCGAGGATCCCGACGTAGATCCGAAGCAGGTGCAGCGTCGCGCCGTGGACGCCGAGGTTGTCGACGATCCCGAGCACGGGGTCGTTCGCGTGGCCTCCCTGGTCGGGGCCGCGCGCGAGCTGCGTCGAGTAGCCGCCGTGATAGCGCGTCACCGGCATCGCCGAGAGCGCGACGAGCGGCAGCGTGAAGTAGATCGCGAACACGGCCCCGGCGACCCAGCGGTATGCCTGCGGCACGCTGCGCGTGGGGTCGCGCGCCTCCTCGGCCAGGTTGGAGACGGTCTCCACCCCCGTGTATGCGAGCATCGCCACAGGGATCGCGATCGCGAGCCGAGTCCACGTCGGCGCCACCCCCCAGTGGACGTTCGACGTCAGCACGTGCGGGTGGAGCACGAGGACGAAGCCGAGGATGACGAGGAAGACCTGCGTCGCGAAGTCGATGACCGCGAGGACGATGCTCAGCTTCGCCGCTTCCTGGACGCCGACGGTGTTCAGGACGACGAGGATCACGATCACGACCGCGCCCCCCGCGATGTCGCCCGGGTTGCGGTCGAGCGAGCTCCAGAAGATCGACAGGTAGTGCGGGACGAAGAACGCCGACGTCGCGACGGTGACGACGTAGACGAGCATCTGCGCCCACGCCGCGCCGAAGGAGACGAGCTCGTTGAAGGCGTGGCGCGCGAAGCTCGAAGAGCCGCCCGCCTCCGGGTAGCGCACCGTTCCCTCTGCGTAGGTCGCGGCGGTGGCGGCGAAGATGACGCCGGCGACGACGAAGACGAGCGGCGTCAGCCCGAGCGCGTAGACCGCGGTCAGGCCGAGCGCGTAGTAGATCGACGAGCCGACGTTGCCGTACGCCGTGGCGAACAGCGCGGGCGTGCCGAGCACGCGCTCGAGCGTCTGCTCCCGCCTGCGCCGTCGCGGCATGGCGGGACTCTAGTGCTCGCTCCGGTGGCTAGCCGTGGATCGAGACGATGATCGGGATGATCAGGATCGCGACGATGTTCGCGATCTTGATCATCGGGTTGATCGCCGGCCCGGCGGTGTCCTTGTAGGGGTCGCCGACCGTGTCGCCGGTGACCGCCGCCGCGTGGGCCTCCGATCCCTTGCCGCCGTAGAGCCCGTCCTCGATCAGCTTCTTCGCGTTGTCCCAGGCGCCGCCGCCGGAGGTCATCGCGATCGCGAGGAAGAGGCCGGTCACGATCGTGCCGATCAGCAGGCCGCCGAGCATCTTCGCGTTGATGATCCCGACGACGATCGGGAAGGCGATCGGGACGATCGCGGGCAGGATCATCGAGCGGATCGCCGAGCCCGTGACGATGTCGATCGCGCGGCCGTACTCGGGCCGCGAAGTGCCTTCCATGATCCCCGGGTCCTCGCGGAACTGGCGTCGTACCTCCTGGACGACCTCGCCGCCGACGCGCCCGACCGCCTGCATCGCGAGCGATGCGAACAGGAACGGCATCAGGCCGCCGATGAAGAGCCCTGCGATCACCCACGCGCTCGAGAGGTCGAAGCTGAGGCCGTGCAGCGGGCTCGAGACGTGCGTCTGCTCGGTGAGCCCGTCCCGGTACGAGCCGAAGAGGACGAGCGCGGCGAGCGCGGCCGAGCCGATCGCGTACCCCTTCGTCACCGCCTTGGTCGTGTTCCCGACGGCGTCGAGCGGGTCGGTGATCGCGCGCACCTCGGGAGGCAGGTCGGCCATCTCGGCGATGCCGCCCGCGTTGTCCGTGACGGGCCCGTAGGCGTCGAGCGCGACGATCAGGCCGGTCATCGAGAGCTGCGCCATCACGGCGACGCCGATCCCGAACAGGCCCGAGAAGTGGTTCGCGAGCAGGATCCCGATCGCGATCACGACAACCGGGGCGGCCGTAGCCTGCATGCCGACGGCGAGTCCCTCGATGATGTTCGTCGCGTGGCCGGTCTGGGAGGCCTTCGCGATCGACTTGACCGGGTTCCAGCGCGTGCCCGTGTAGAACTCGGTGATCGCGACGAGCAGCGCAGTCACCGCGAGCCCGATCAGCGCGGAGCCGTAGAGATTCCCGAACGAGTAGGGGCCGGTGGTGTCGAACGCCTTCGTCACCGGGATGAAGATCAGCGCCGAGATGACGGTCGCGACGAGAACGGCGCGGTAGAGCGCGTTCATGATGTTGCCGCCGGCGCGCACGCGGGCGAACTGGACGCCGATGATCGACGCGATGATCGAGACGCCGCCGATCGTCAGCGGGTAGAGCCACAGGTGCTTGCCGGTCGTCGCCGCGGCGCCCGTGACGCCGAGGAGCATCACGGCGACCGCCGTCACGGCGTAGGTCTCGAACAGGTCGGCGGCCATGCCGGCGCAGTCGCCGACGTTGTCGCCCACGTTGTCCGCGATCACCGCAGGGTTGCGCGGGTCGTCCTCCGGGATGCCTGCCTCGATCTTCCCGACGAGGTCGGCGCCGACGTCGGCGGCCTTCGTGTAGATGCCGCCGCCGAGCCGGGCGAAGACGGAGATCAGCGAGCCGCCGAAGGCGAGCCCGACGAGGTGCTGGATCGCCTTGTGAGGGCTGTCGCCGATGCCGTCGGTGAGGATCCAGTAGTAACCGGCCACGCCGAGCAGGCCGAGGCCGACGACGAGCAGGCCGGTCACGGAGCCGGCGCGGAACGCCACGTTCAGCGCGGGCGGCAAACCCCGGCGCGCTGCCTCGGCGGTGCGGGAGTTCGAGCGGACGGCCACGTTCATGCCGATGAAGCCGGCCGCGGCAGAGAGCGCCGCGCCGATCAGGAAGCCGATCGCGGTTCCCCAGCCGAGCGAGTGGTAGAAGCCGAGCAGCAGGAAGGGCACGATCGCGACGACGGCAATCGTCGTGTACTGGCGGCGCAGATATGCGGCGGCGCCTTCCTGCACGGCGCGCGCGATCTCCTGCATGCGCTCGGTGCCCGCGGGCTGCTTCAGCAGCCACACCGTCAGCCCGAGCCCGTATGCCACGGCCGCGCCTGCGCAGAGCAGCGCGAACAGCACTGCGTGATGCATGAACCAGCTCATCTGTCCGGCCACTCCCTCCGTCTCTAAAGCGTCACAAAGTGAACGCCGAGTCCGCTCGGCGCGGCTGGAATTGTACTCACAAGCTCAGACGGATCCAAGGCTACGCGCGAGCGCTCGCGAGAGCGGAGGCGCAGACGTCGTCCGGCTGCGGCCCGATCCTCGGGATGACTGCGAACAGCAGCTCGCGCAGGCGCTCGTTGTTCTCGTTGAAAACCCGGATCACCTGCTCGTGCGACACCGGCTCGGCGCCCTCGACGCCGACGTCGTGGTCGGTGACCATCGAGATGTTCGCGTAGCAGAGCTCGAGCTCCCGGGCGAGGTAGCCCTCGGGGTACGCGGTCATGTTGATCATGTCCCAGCCCGCGTCCTGGAACCAGCGCGACTCGGCGCGCGTCGAGAAGCGCGGGCCCTGGATGACGACGACGGTGCCGCCGTCGCGCACGGGGATCCCGAGCTCGCGCGCGGTGTCGACGAGCAGCTGCCGCAGGTCGGGGCAGTACGGGTCGGCTGCGGAGACATGCGTGACGGGGTCGCCTTCGTAGAAGGTGTCCTTCCGGCCCGAGGTCCGGTCGACGAACTGGTCGCAGACGACGAACTCGCCGAGCTGTAGCTCCTTCTTCAGCGCGCCCGACGCGCACGGCCCGATCAACCGCCGCACCCCCAGCTCCTTCATCGCCCAGACGTTGGCGCGGTAGTTGATCTGCGCGGGCGGCAGCTCGTGGGCGCGGCCGTGGCGCGGAAGGAACGCGACGCGCTTGCCGCCGACCTCCCCGACGGTCAGCGGCGCGGACGGCTTGCCGAACGGCGTTTCGACCTCGACCTCCTCGACGTCGTCGAGGAACGAGTAGAAGCCGGAGCCTCCGAAGATGCCGATCTCCGCGGTCACGAGCTCGAGCCTGCCAGAATCGGAGGATGAGCGACTACACGATCGTCAACATCCGCGAGCACGAGAACATCGCGCCGCAGTTCGGCATGCCCGAAGAGCTCGAGGCCCGGTTCCCCAAGAAGGCGCTCAACTGCGAGATCGGCGCCGTCGGCCTGCTGACCCTGGGCCCGGGCTTTCGGAACCCTTTTGGGCACAGGCAAAAGACGCAGGAGGAGCTCTACGTCGTCGTCCGCGGCAGCGGCCGCGTCAAGCTCGACGACGAGATCGTCGACGTCCGTGAGTGGGACGTGATCCGCGTGCCGCCGCAGGTCATGCGCAACTTCGAGGCCGGCGACGAGGGGATTGACGTCCTTGCCTTCGGTGCGCCGATCAGCGAGGAGAACGACGGCGAGCTCGTGCCCGGCTGGTGGACCGACTGAGCTAGCCGACGAGGGCGGCGAAGCGCTCGTCTGACCGCAACGTCTCGAAGTCCGGGTCCTCGCGGGCCATATCCCTGAACGCCGGGTGCGCGTCGAGCGCCTCGCTGAGGTGGCTGATCGCAGCCTCGGTCTCGCCGAGCAGCGCCTCGGCGCACGCGAGGTTGTAGAGCACGCCGGCGTCGTCCTCGTACTTCCCGAGCGCCTCGACGAGCACCCGCTTGAGCTCCACGTGCTCGCCCCGGTCGAACAGCGGGCCGACTCCCAGCTCCCACGACCGCGGGCGGTACGCCTTTCCCGGCGCAGCGCCGACGGCGAGAACCGTCGTGTTCGCCGCCCGCGCCCACGCGGCGCGCCTGGCCGCCGGGTCGCGCACGTAGAGCACCGTGCCGTGGGGCGCGTCGATCTCCTCGTCGTCCACCGTGAACCGCGCATGCCCGGCGATCACGACGTACAGCTCCTCGTGGCCGGAAGGCGACTCGTCGTGCTCGGGGATGATCCGCTCGTCCGCGCCGGCGACCGTCCACGCGTTGATGCCGAAGGACTCGACGCCGAAGCGCTTCCGGATCGGCGACCAGCCGTGGGAGTCCTCCATCTCGCCGATGCTCGCGGTCTCCCAGCGCTTTCCCGTCATGTTGCCTCCTTGACCTTCTGGGCGTAGGCGAGCTGCAAGTTGGCAGTCGCCTGACGCAGGTCGCGCACGGCGTCCTCCGGAGCCGAGTCCTCGAGCACCGGCATCACCGCGCGCAGCGCCTCGATCGCGAGCCTGGTCTGCTCGGTCTCGCCCTCGCCGAGCTTCGCGTAGCCGACCTGGACGAGCGACGCGAGCGTCCCGAGCAGGACGTCCCGCACGTGCAGCTTCCTGAGCAGCTCCTCCGCGGCGGCGTGCGGGTCAGCCGACTCGCTCACCGGCTCCGACCTGTTCGGCGTAGATCTGCTCCATCGTCGCCCCTTCGTCGTGCCGTGCGATCTGCCGCTCGGCCGCGTTCGCGGACGGCACCGCGAGAAACGGAGCCGCGCCGAGCTCCTCCGCCACCGGCATGACCCATTCGATCAGCTCCTCGATCGCGGCACGCGCCGGGCGCACCTTGAGCGTCCGCAGGTCGATCAGGTCGCCCGAGAGCCCGTAGCGGATCGCGCGCCAGAAGTTCTCCTCGATCATCCGGTGCGGCGGCAGCGGGACGGGCTCGCCCTCGTCGAGCGCCCTGGCGATCCTGGCCGCGAGCGAGTAGGCGAGCGCGGCCAGCGACTGCGACTCGGCGACGTCCGGCTGCGCGTCGCAGATGCGGATCTCGACCGTCGGGTAGGCGAGGTGCGGCCGGACGCTCCACCAGATCTGCGTGTGCTCGTCGATGGAGGCCGTCTCGTAGAGCACGCGGACGTATGCCTCGAAGCCGTTCCAGCCGTCGTACGGATCGGGCACGCCGCAGCGCGGGAACATCTTCGTGAAGATCTGCGTCCGCGCCGAGTGCAGGTACGAGTAGACACCCTCGACGAACGGCGAGCTCGCCGAGAGCGCGAGAAGCTCGGGGAGATGGGCGCGCAGGCCGTTGCAGACCGCGACCGCGCGATCGGCGCCGCGGATCCCGACGTGGACGTGGAAGCCGAAGGTGTTGTTCCGCCAGACCACGTAGCGGAGGAGCTCGTCGTTCCGGCGGTAGTGCGGCGTGTCGATGATCCGCTGATCGCGCCAGGAGCTCCACGGGTGGGTCCCGACCGAGCCGAGCAGGATCCCGAGAGGCTCCGCGAGCGCGGTCAGCTGGCGGCGGCGCTCCGGCACGAGGCCGGCGAGATCGGCGAACGAGTCGCAGCGGCCGGTGCGAACCTCGACCTCGGAGGCGATCAGCTCGCCGACGAGGTGGCTCTCGAGCTCGGTGCCCTCGGCGGCCGCCTTCAGCTCTTCGAAACGGTTGTCGAGCTCGAGCGTGACCGGGTCGAGGATCGCGAACTCCTCCTCGACCGCGACCGTGAAGTCGGTGCCCTCGTCGTACCGCTCGCGCGCCTGCACGAGCAGCTCCTGCCAAGGGAGCGTCTGCGCTTCACCCATTGAAGTAAAGGCTACGCGACGAAGGGCGCCAGCAGGCCCTCGGCCACGCTCTTCCAGCTCCAGCGCTCGACCGCGACGCGGCGTGCGGCCTCGCCGAGCCTTGCGCGCTCCGTCGGGGAGAGCTGGAGCAGCTCGTGCAGCTTGTCGGCGAGGTCGATCGAGTCGCCGGTCGCGAAGGCGGCGAGCGAGCGGTGCTCCTGGGGGTAGGCCTCCTCGACTCCCGCGGCGACCTCGGCCAGGCCCGAGTGCCGGGCGACGAGCGGCGGGACACCCGCGGCTGCGGCCTCGGCGGCCACCATGCCGAACGCCTCCGGGAAGATCGACGGGACGACGACGACGTCCGCCAGCGGGAGCAGGTTCACGAGGTGGCGATGCTCGAGCGGGCCGGTGAACAGCGTGTGTCGCGGCGCCAGCTGCTCGAGGCGCTCCCTGTAGTCGCCGAAGCCGACGACGAGGGCGCGGGCCGCGAGCCCGTGCAGCGCCTCGATCAGCAGGTGGACGCCCTTGTTGTAGAGCAGCTTCCCGAAGTAGACGACGGTGGGCAGCTCGCCCTCGAAGAAGCGCTCGAGCCGGCGGGCGTTCCCCTCGTCCGGCAGGCGTTCGTTGCGGTTGCCGGGGTTCGGCAGGTCGCGGCGCGCCTCGGCGAGCAGCGCGGCGAGCGCCTCGGCGCGTCCTTTGGGGCGGAACTCGTCCACGTCGACTCCGGGCGGCACCTCGTGAACCCGCTCGACGTGCCCGACCACCTCCTCGAGCACCGAGCGGATGTGCGACGAGCCGACGAACACCGAGTGCGCCTTCTCGAGCGCCTCCTGCGCCTCCTCGACGAGCTCCTCGTTCCCGCGGATCGAGTACTCGAGCTCCGACCCGTGAGCCTTGACGCCGAACCGCGCGCCCGTCGCCGCGGCGACGGCGCCGCCCGGCAGCACGTGGTTCGCGAACACGAGGTCGGCGGGAAGGTGCGCCTCGAGCGCGCGGGCGTTCGCGTCGACGTACCGGGCCCGCTGGATCGTGCTCAGATCCTGCAGCAGCCGCGGCTCGAGGCCTTCGTAACGGTCGAGCACGAACACCGGCAGGAGCCCGTCGGGCAGCTCCGGCCGCACGACCTGCGCCCCCCCGAGGTCGAACCGCCCAGGGTTCGGTTCCTGGCAGAAGACCGTGACCTCGTGGCCCGCGCGCTGCCACTCGCGCGCGACCGCGCGGGTGTAGACGTTCGACCCGGTGCCCTCGAGCAGGTACCCGTGCCAGAGCAGGATCTTCACGGCCGGAGCCTAGGCCATGCCGCCCGCCGAACGGCCGTTCCGGACATGTCTACGGCTCAGAGCATGGCCCAGAGCCTGGCTCAGAGCCACGAGCTGAGCCTGGCTCAGCTTCTGGGACTGTCCCAGTGGCTGCCCATGGGACAGGCAAAGTCGCAGGCAAGGTCACAGGCACCTGGACCTGGCCAGAAAGGTCAGGCCAGGTGGAAGTAGAGAGCGTGCAGCAGCTCGACAGCGGGGTTCGACGTGTGCACCTGCACGTCGTGCGGGACGTCGAGGAGCGCCTCGGAGTAGTTGAAGAGGATGCGGACGCCCGAGTCGACGAGCTCGTCTGCGGCCTGCTGGGCGCTCGAAGCGGGAACGGCGATCACGCCGACGATGATGTTCTTGTCGTGGACGACGTCCTTGAGCTGCTTCGCGTCGAGGACGGCGCCGGAGTTCGGGCCGATCGAGCGGCCGATCATGTCCGGGTCGCGGTCGAAGACCGCGGCGATGTTGATGCCGTGCTCGGCGAAGATCGGCGAGCTCGCGATCGCCTGGCCGAGCCGGCCCGCACCCACGAGCGCGATGTTGTGCTGGCCCTGCGTGCGCAGGATCTTGCGGATCTCGCCGAGCAGGCTGTCGACGCTGTAGCCGACGCCGCGCTTGCCGAACTTGCCGAACCCGGAGAGGTCGCGGCGGATCTGGGTCGCGTTGATGTTCGTGTAGTCGGAGATCTCCTGCGAGGAGATGCGCTCCTTGCCCATCTTCTTTGCCTGCGTCAGCACCTGGAGGTACCGACTCAGGCGCGACGCAACGCCAACCGTCAGCCGATCCGCCACATCAGCTCCTTGTGTCGAGGTTTGTAACAGCTGCTTCCCATTCTGCCAACCACGTGAAGGCGGTCGCTGGGCCAACTGTCGCCGAGATCGTGCCGGACTTTGTGGCGTGCTCATGCGCGCTCAACCCCCGCCTGACACTCTAGCCACTTTCCTTCGTAGTCCGTTGGGATCGACGTGGTAGACGAACGCGCGCTCACCGTCGATCTCGACGACGGGCAACCACTCCCGGTAGCGGGCCTCGAGCTCCGGGTCGCCCGAGATGTCGACCTCGACGAGCTCGAACGCGAGCTCGTCGCGAGCTTCCAGCAAGACCTCACGCGCCCGGCTGCAGAGGCTGCAGCCGGGCGCGTGAAAGAGCGTGACGCGAGGACTACGGATAGAGGCCGCGAGTCGTGGTCGCCTCGGCGACGCGCATCACCGCCGTGCCGTAGGCCGCCATCCGCATGCTCGTCTGGCGCTTCTTGCGAAGCTCCCAGGTCTCCTCGAAGGCCTTGCAGACGATGTCGCGGAGCTTTTCGTTGACCTCGTCCTCCCTCCAGAAGTACTCCTGGAGGCCCTGCACCCACTCGAAGTAGCTGACGACGACACCGCCGGCGTTTGCGAGCACGTCCGGGAGGATCAGGACGTCCATGTCCTCGAGGATGTCGTCGGCCGCCGGGGTGGTCGGGCCGTTCGCGCCCTCGACGATGATCTTCGCCTTCACCTTGGCGGCGTTGTCTGCGGTGATCACCTGCTCGAGCGCGCAGGGGGCGAGGATGTCGCACTCGACGAGGATCAGGTCCTCGTTCGAGATCGCCTCGCCGCCGCGGAAGCCCTCGAGCGAATGGGTTTCCTGCTTGTACGCGAGGACGGCCGGGATGTCGAGACCCCTGGCGTTGTAGATGCCGCCCCTGGAGTCGGACACGGCCACGACCTTGGCGCCCTCCTCGTGCAGGAACTGCGCGAGGAAGCTGCCGACGTTGCCGAACCCCTGGATCGCGACGCGCTGGCCGGCGACCTCCATGTCGAGCTTCTTCAGCGCCTCGAGCAGGCAGTAGAGCCCGCCGCGCGAGGTGGCCTCGAGCCGCCCGAGCGAGCCGCCGACCGTCAGCGGCTTGCCGGTGACGACGCCGAGCACCGAGTGCCCCTTGTTCATCGAGTACGTGTCGAAGATCCACGCCATCTCGCGCGGGCTCGTGCCGACGTCCGGCGCCGGGATGTCCTTCTCCGGCCCGATCAGCGTGATGATCTCCGTCGTGTAGCGCCGCGTCATGCGCTCGAGCTCGCGGACGGACATCTGCTTCGGATCGCAGACGATGCCGCCCTTGGCTCCGCCGAACGGGATGCCCATGAGCGAGCACTTCCACGTCATCCACATCGCGAGCGCCTTGACCTCGTCGACGGTGACGTCCGGGTGGTACCGGATGCCGCCCTTCGACGGACCG
>Ga0070741_10017054_pt1 | contig 11995 bp, 12 predicted proteins | sample Coa_R1_4_FD_66440 | JGI IMG/M metagenome (GOLD analysis project Ga0070741, IMG submission 66440) | Surface soil microbial communities from Centralia Pennsylvania, which are recovering from an underground coalmine fire - Coalmine... | ecosystem: Environmental > Terrestrial > Soil > Unclassified ...
TCGGCCACGTGTTCGTAGGCCAGCGGATATCGCAGATACCAGCGCACGCACAGCAGGATCACCTCGCCGGGGAAATGGCGCCCTTTAAACGGATTCGTCGAGGTGATTGGCATGGACCTCCTACCCTACCAGATCTCCTCTTCAAATTTCGCAACGGAACCCAAAACCCCGTGCCTACGCCGTTTCTGAGACGCTGATTTGGGGAAGCGGTCCATCGCTCCGGCCGCGTGAGCCCCGCAGCGGAAGAACATCGAAAAGGGTTCTTATTGTCGTCTCATGGCCGGCAGTAAAGCGTGGACCGCGGACGCAATCTGGTGACCGCTAAAAGGCTTCTGTAAAAACCCCGATATATTCAGGCCTTCGAAATGCCGCTGGACCTGCTCTTCGCTATAGCCGCTGAAAATCAACACCGGAACCTCATCGCTGATTCTCCGTAAATGTTCCAGTGTGTCTTTGCCGCTCATCGCAGGCATGCTCATATCCAGAATAACCAGGGCGACCTCGGATCCGGCCGCTTTGAAAATTTCCAGACCTTCCGCGCCACCGGCTGCGAGCAGCACTGCGTAGCCCATTTTACGGAGCATCGCGCCGGCCGTCTGCCGGACAATCGGTTCATCATCGATCACCAGCACAACCGGCGGACTTGGGTCCGTCTTCACATCGCCATCGGGCACGGCCGCCGCGCTCGCAGGGGCAGCGTCCGCTGCAGGAAAGAATACCCGGAATGTGGTCCCGCGACTCACCTCGCTGCATACTTCAATACCGCCATGGGCTGACCGTACGATTCCGAGAACCGCAGCCAATCCCAGTCCTCTTCCGGTGAATTTCGTTGTAAAAAACGGATCGAAAATTTTCATCAGCTTATCCGGCTCGATGCCCGAACCGGTGTCCTGCACCTCTATACAGACATAGGCTCCTTCGCGCGGAACATCCCCTACGAACCTATGCTCTTTCAAATAGAAGGGGTCCAGCTCAGCAAGTGCTGTGGTTATTCGAACCCAACCGGTATGCTCTTCGCCGATAGCCTCGGCTCCATTGATCGCGAGGTTCATTATCACCTGCTGAATCTGGCCAGAATCAGCTTCGATTGCAAGGGGCTGCCGGGCAGCGTTGAGGATTAGCTGCACGGATTTTGGAAATGAGGCTTCCACAAGCAAGACCGTGGATCGCACCAAAGCGTTCACGTCCACGCGCTCCACAAAAAGGCGGCCTTTACCCGCATATGCCAGCATCTGCCGTGTCAAGTGCGCCGCGCGCTCGCCCGCCTCGACAATAGCGTCGGCCAGCGAGCGGAGCGAATGGTCTTTTTCGAGACATTCAGTAATTAGGGAGGCGTTGCCCAGTACACCCACCAGCAGATTATTGAAGTCGTGCGCAATGCCCCCGGCCAGCAGCCCTAGGCTCTCCCGTTTCTGCTGCTCGAGCATATTCCGCTCGGCCGCTTTCTGGTCCTCGATATCGGTACAGGTGCCGAACCATTTTTCGATAGCGCCCGCGCTGTTGCGCATCGGCGTGCCGCGCGTTCTGAAACACCGATAAACCCCGTCAAATCGTTTTAGGCGGTATTCAATATCATAGGGTGCGCGATCTTCTATCGCTGCCATCCAGGCGTCATAAGTGCGCTGGCGATCGTCGGGATGCAAGACGAGGCTCAACCAGCGCAGTCCCAGTTGTTCCGCCTCCGCGATGCCTGTGTAGGCAACCCATTGCGTGCTCAGGTAGTCGCAGTTCCCGTCCGGAAGAGATGTCCATACCAACTGCGGAATCGTTTCGGCCAGTTTTCTCAGGTGCCGCTCGCTCTTTTCTATCGCTTGCCGTGCTTTCACGAGGCCCGAGATGTCCCGGAAATAACATACAACGCCATAGCCGCCCTCCGGCAGTGGAATGCGACTGATTTGCCATTCGTAATACTCAAGAACCCCACGATCGCGCCGCTCTTCAATGCGCTCAGCGACCATGTAAGGTTCCCCGGTTGCGAGAGTGCGCCGGAATTTCCCGGCGACTTCATCGGCCACTTCCTGCGGCCACAGGATGTGAAGTACTTCGTCGAAGTCTCTTCCGATCAGGTCCGAAATGTCTCCGAAGACGCGAAAGGCAGTGGGATTAACCTCGCGAATCCGAAAGTCGCTGTCGATGAGGTATACGCCGAGCGGAGCCTCATTCAGTAGAGTTTGGAACTGGGCCGTGCGTTGCCGAACCGCTTCCCAGGCTCTCTTTTGTTCGGTGATATCCTGCAGCACCAGGAGAAGCATCTCAGTGCCTTCCCGGGATAATCGGCGCGCATCGATAAGAATGGTCCGGAGTCCAATGGCCGGGAACTCGCGCTCTGCCGCGACGGGTTGGAATTCAGTCTTTTCCGCAAGCGTTCTCTTTAGCGATTGCCACAAGCCTGATTTCTTCCAATCGCTGTCGCCTAGTTCGTAGAGCGGAACTCCGTGTGTCTCCTCCCGGGAGACCTGGAAAATTGTGTAGAAGGCGCGGTTCGCGGTCTGAACGCGTAAATCGGCATCGAGCACGACCAGCGGCTCGATCACGGTATTCAGGATCGCTTTCGTGTATTCCCGCTCGTAAATCGCCTGCTCGATACTTGCACGAAAAGCAGTGACATTCGTAAATGTCAACACGGCGCCCAGAATCTGGGCATCGCTTGCGTTGTACGGTGCTATGCGCACGAGGAAATGCCGGTCGCCCCGTTGTATCTGGAGCCGGTTCGGTGTCCTGTCCGCAATCGCTTCCGCGCAGAGCGAATCGACATTTTTGACGTCCGGCAATACATCGGCCACGGACCGCCGGATATCGAGAGGATCGAGGCCAAGCACGGCGGTCGCCGCCCGGTTGAACCGGGCTATTCTGCAATCGCGGCCGACGACGATGATCGGAAGGTCCACCGTGTCGAGGATGCCGGCTATTGAGGCGCTGGTTTCGACCGGATCCTCTTGTGCTCGATCGGCTTGCCCATCCGCGGTCATAGCATTAGAAATGCACTCAAGAGGAGGCCTCGTACATTATACGGCTCCGTAATAGAACGTCATCCGCTACCTGCGGGAGAACCTGGCGCAAGGCGAGGAGCAACGCCTGGGATCGCGGCATCTGAAACGGCCCCGGGTAGCGTGAGAGAAGCTTGTCTTCGAGCACGCGGGACTCGTCTGGCCCAACCGTCTCGCGAAGGGCCTCCGACACGGCACGCTGAAGCCGCGCGTAATCCTCCACCGGAATGAGGTGCGAGTGATTTTCCCCCAGTCGTGGCAACATACGCGCGTGCACGTCACCATTAAAGTTATCCATCAGAAACGAACAGAAGATCGCGATACCCTGTTTATCGGCGAGCTGGTCGAACAGGTCTTCAAGGTTCATGCTGGCCGCGACTTCGCCACGCTCCCACAGGATATTGACCATCTCACCCCACCAGCGCACCCTTGGATAGCGGCCCGCGCCGCGCGCTCGTGCGATTACGTCATCGGCCAGGCCGAGGAACAAAGGCCCGTCCGGCATAGCTTCCCGCATGAAGCCGGGCATGAGATCGTCCGCGTCCACAATGCTGAGTTGTCGGCGACTCTGTGCAGCCTTCACATCCACGCCCTCGGCCTCCAGGCGGGGGCGAAAAGCATCCCAATGAGCGACCGTGGGAACCAGAATGACACCCTCGCCGTTGGCAATCGCCGCTGCCGCGAAGCGACACACTGCGCGATTGAGGAATTCCTGATCTTGATAAAGCTGGACGATGTGATCGCGAGGTGCCGCATCGCACAAAAGTCTGCACCACGGCTCCTTGTCTTCCAGCATTTCGCCGTTGTTGTTTTCCATCGATATTCTCCAGAACTAGCCGCCAGATCATCATACCCAAGATGGTTCAGCGGTTGGCGGACAAATCGTGAGTTCCCTAACTGTTTGCGAGCGTTCAGGAGTGAAAATTTGTTATCTGCTAAGCATTGGGAGGGTGCAATGTCCGGCGAGCGTGAATTGATCAAACCGGCTTGGCGCGCGCCCATTCGAGTCACGGGCAAATGGACCTACTTATATCGCGCAGTGGATTCAGCGGGCGACACTATCGGTTTCTATTGAGCGCCAAGCGTGATGCCGTTGGCCAAACGCTTCCTGCGGAAGGCATTGCGTTCGCCTGGCCATCCTTCGGCCCAGGGTCATCAACGTGGACCAGAATCCGTCATATCCGAAGGCCATATCAGAACTGAGGCGGAGCGGGCATCTCGGTCGCCGATGTGGCTGTCGACCGGTACGGTACTTGAACAATGTCGTCACATCAAGCGGCGCCTTCGAGCATGTCAGGCGTTCCAGTCGTTCCAGGCGGCGCAGCGAACCATTCAAGGGATCGAAACGATGAACATGATTCGCAAGGGACAGGTGAGGTGGATAGCGAAAGGCGACATCGCCGCACAAGCCATGTTCGTCGAAGCATTCTCGGTCTCACCAGTCGATTACCCTCACGGCAAACTGACGCCGTCTACGCTGTCGGCTTCCTACTGCAACACTACCCTCCTGCCGTTACCTCGACGCTATGGCCACTGCAGGATCTTGCGCCGCTAACACCAGGGCCATCGTCGCCCAACTCGACGCCGCTGCCGAAATAAACTGATCATGCCCATGCGAAAACCCCGCGTCGAAATACGGCTGGAACGCGAGCGCGCGAGTTTTCACGAACCACGACCCGTCTTCCTGTTGCGTATTGAGCAGGTACTGCACTCCGCGTTTGTACGCCTCATCGGATGCCGGCAGTCCCGCGGTTCCTAGCGCAGACAACGCCCTCCCGGTCGCGTAAGCATTGCTGCGCATGGACGGCAAGTCCGACCAGCCGCCATCCGGTCGCTGCGTAGACAGAAGGTCTTGCATGCTTTTCTTGATTGCGTCGCCGTTCGAGTGCTCCCATGCCAACCCGAGTAGTTTCCAGCACCGGTCGTCGTTGTCCAAGGGTTGCAACTCGCTGAGCCACGCTGCTGCCTGCTGCACCGACTTCTCATATGCCGGGCGGTCCACCTTGGGCGCGTAAAGCTGCAGCGCGTGGAGCGAAAGCGCGGTTTGACCGACATAATCCGAGCCCAGCGGGGGGCGCGTATCGGATCGATTGCTGGCCCAGTGTCCGTCGGGCCGCTGCTGCATCTGGATGAACATGGCCGCTGCATCGGTATCGAGATTCGGCTGGTAGTGTTCCCCACTCAGCCCGATCAGGACATAAGCAATCAAATCGGAGCCCAAAGTGTCTCCGGCCGAGATCAGAAAGCCCTGATGCATTCTTTCGCGGTATTTGGCGACGAACGCCGCGTTCTCCTTCACTTGCTGAACGGCAATCTTTTCGTCTACGCGAAAACCGGTCTTACGGGCGAGGCTGACGGTTATGGCGGCAAGACTGTTGTTGTGGCACGCGACGCAACCCACTTTGGGGACGAAATTGGCATCCGCGCGTTGAATCAGCGGAAGACTTCCGTCAACGGCCGTTCGAATTGTGTTTCCGGACCTCGATTTCCAGCTTCTGGATGCAGGTGCGGCCCCTTTCGCCCCAGCCTTGATCAACAAATCCACAATCGGGGTATCGCCATGCCAGCGGGCGATATCGAGCGGGGTGACTCCGCTGTCGCCCGCGGCCTGGTGCCCATTGACGGCATTCACATTCGCTCCGCGCTCGATCAGCAGTTTCACTGCTTCAACGGGAAGAACATCCGAACCGGCGGCGTACATCAACGGAGTGCGGCCGAACGAATCAGTCGCATTTACATCCGCGCCATGAGCGAGCAGCATGCGTACGCTCTTCACGTCGCCCAGGATCGCCGTATCCTGCAACGCACCGGTGTAGGCGGCCCGATCGAGACCCTTTGCGACCAGGAGATCAACGCATTTCGCGCACTGCAGCGTAATCGCCATGGCCAGCATCGGTTCCGCGGCTGATTTCACATCCGCATCGTGGTCGAGTAAGAGCGCCATCGTCTCTGCGTCTCCGCCCGTCGTCGCTTCAAAGAGCGGCGACGATTCACTCCCGGGGTTGGCGTTTGGATTGGGATTTGCTTTGTGATCGAGGAGCAGTTTAACGGTCTGGAGATTGCCATGGCGGCGGGCTGGATCATCAGCGGCGTCCGCATTTCGTTCGATCGCACATTGGGGTTCGCGCCAGCTTCCAGCAGGAGCCGCGTCTTTTCCAGATCGCCTGCAGCCCACATGAGGGCCGTGGCGTTGCCGTCATTGGCGCGATTCGGATCGGCGCCCAATTTTAGTAACTGCCTGAGGAGAGCCACATCGCTGTAAAGAACCGCGTACATAAAGGGAGTGGACTCTTCCGGCCCGCGCGCGTTCAGCAGCTTTTTATCCTGGGAGATGGATTTGGTGAAGCCCGCAAGGTCGCCTTGCCGCAATAAGTCGACCAGGGCCACGGCATTTTTGTCCAGCGGCGGAAGGTCGGCTTCGTTGGCCAGCGCGTCCGGCCAGTCGGCGCCTTGATCGATCCATGCCTTAATGACATTGATCTGGTCCGGTTTCAGCGGGCCACTCGGTGGCATCTGCGTCCCGTACACGTTGCCGATCATCCGGTGATAGATCATGCTGGTCCCACTGCTACCGGGAACCAGGCGGCGAATGCCCCCTTTTATGACGGAGCTTCTGCGGTCCAGGCGCAGACCGGCGTTCTGCTGCTTCGGTCCATGACACCCGATGCAGTTCTGGCGCAGCACCGGCAAGACATCGCGTTCGAAGTCGACGCGCCCTCCAGTCTGGCCGGACACGCCGTCAACCAACAGAAACATGGAAATCGCTGAACTGACTGCTCTCATACTTCCCTCCTAGAGGCGATCTTGGTAAATGTTGACAGAAAACCGATCCCGCGAGAAGCGAAATCCAAATATCAAAGCGTTTTCAAAAACGCGATCAGGTCCGACTTATCCTGGTTGGACAACTGTATTCCATACTCGTGGCCGGGGACGGCGCGGTGCTCGATCCGATAGCCTTTGAAACCCTTGGGAACGTAATCGTCGCGAAGGCGCGCCGGATCGAGCCATTCTTCCAGGCTGGCGACCGACCCGTCGTGCGAAAGGAAGGTCCGGTACCAGAGACCTTTCAAAGACGGCACCTTGTAAAGTCCGGGGCCTTTTCGCGTCTCGAGCGCGGCCGCGGGCTCAGTGCCGACGGTCAGCAGCAAGATGTCGGCGCGATAAGGATGGTCCTTCGGCGGAACGTAGTCCTTGGCCAAAGTGAGCTTGTTATCGGTATAGAGAGGCGCCGGGTGACATCCGCCGCAGCCTTCACGCTCGAACACCCGCTTACCGGGAGACCAGGCCAAAACGGGGGCGAACTACGCGGCGGCAGCCATCCCATCCTGATTACCCGAATCACTCTTCATGCCGGGATACCACCGACAGAAAGTTCCACGCAGATCGCCGTTCAGGGCCTGCGTCCGGATCTGCAGCAGCAGATGAGCGCCCTGCTGAGTCCATCTCATCTGCTGCTGTTTGACCATTCGCTTGCTGACGACCTGATTCACGGTCGATTCTACGAAAGCGGTTGAGATGGCCTCTCCGTGCCGGTATCGATCACCGTAGTTTGGAACGAAGGCACGGTTGACAGTGATATAGTGCCCGAACTCCTGAATGGCCTTGTGGGGCTTCCGGCCGTTCTCGAACGGAGCGCCGTCAATGTCGAGATCCTCTTCCAGGAGGTCAACAATCTGCAGTGCGCGACGGGCGTTGCCGTGCCATAGGTTCCATTTCAGCCGCTCAAGGCGTTTCGCGATATCGGAAGCCTCGATGCCTTCATCCGGTTCATTGCCGTCAGCTGGAACGGACTTCTTCTTGTCTGCGGCATCCAGTTCTGCCGCAAGCCCCTTCACGTACTGCCCCATCACGGTCAAGCGCATCGTGATGTGAAACCAGTCCAGCCAATGCTCCGACTCCGGGCTCAGGTACATCTGCAGGTCGCGAACGGTGTCGCCTCCATCGGAGAGGAACATCAGCTGCTGATTCGGCTGCAGCCCCTGCGCTTTCAGAACCTCGAACAGCCTGCGCTTCGGTTTGGCGTCTTCCCTGTTTACAAACGCAAAGCACTTCGCGCCGCCATCCTCGACGACGCTCTTGCCGACGATGACCTCGAATGACCCAGCCTGCCGGCGCTCTTCGTCGCGCGCGTGGACGAATCCACCGTCAAGACCCACCGTCAGCGGAGGGCCGGGATCCGGCAACTTGTCCAGATCCAACTGGCAACTATCGATGAAGCTGAATCGTTCCTCTCCGAGTTCGCTTTCGAGTCGATCCGCAGTCGAGTGAACGTGCCGCCGGACGGCTGTAGTGCTGATTGCAGCGCCGAGTGGGAGAACTTCGGACAGGACATTCACCGTCAAGCCATACGACATCAGCCCTGCAAACTTGTCCTCCAGATACATCAGTTCCGGGGCTGTGCGCTCAGCCAGGATTTCGGTAAGGGGGCTCACCGATTTGACACTCGTCGGCGTACGGCAGCATTGGTAGTAACGCGGGCTTTGGAGGCTGAGCTTGCCGAACGCAGTTCGGAAAACAAGGTCGTGGTAGCCTTTTCTCCCGCGTTGGGTGCCGCACGAAGGGCAGTGGCTTTGTTCTTCAGCGAACTGTGCCGTTTGCTCGGTAACGACCGCCTGCTGAAGGCCGCGCAGGAGTTCCCTCGCTTCGGCCAGCGTTAGGCCGAGGTCCTCCGCGCGCAGTCGGCCACGCTGAAAAACGCCGATCTCCTCGACAACATCCGGCCTGTCGTTGTCGCCTTCGATGATGAGCTGAACCCGAAACTTCATATCGCCTCCCCATCCTTCGCATAGAATCACAATTGCGCGGAAGAGGGATGCTGCGCAATCCCGACGCCACCGCCAGCGGGATTTGTTTGGCCCTATTGGGCAGCTCTCCGGCTCAGGTAGTTGTAGACGCTGCGTTGTTTGACCCCAAGCGCCGCCGCGATCTCTGATACCTTCAGCCCTTGCTTTCTCAACGCCTCTGCGCGTGAAGGTACGGCCTTCGTCGTGCCTGATCGTCGCCCGGTATACACGCCACGCTTGCGGGCAAGAGCAATGCCGATAGCCTGACGCTCCTTGCTGTGCGGCAATTCGATTTCGGCAATGCCGAATAGCAGGCTGGTTATCAGGTGTCCGACTGGGCCGGTGAGATCGATCTGCTGGGTGATGGCGATAACCCGGACGCCGCGATTGCACCAGTCCGCCAACACGTTCACGCCTTCTTTCAGGCTGCGGGCCAGCCGGTCGAGTTTCCACACGATCACCGTTGTTATTTTTCCTGCGAAGATAGCCGCTTGCAGATTCTCGAAAGCCGGACGCTGCAAGCTGGCCCCGCTCTCGCGGTCCTCGAACCATTGCGCGGTTTTCATGCGGTGCCGCTTCAGCCATGCTTCAAGCTCGGCCCTCTGGCTGTCGGTCTTCTGTCCCTTCGGGGACGATACACGGATATAGACGCCTGCGCTCATGCAAATATGGGTATACTCTATTTTGCAGCATGTCCGAGACCAACGAAACGCCCAATCGATGCGGATTTCAAGCTACCGGAAAACGGACTACCCTATTTTGCAGGCCCCGGGCCATCATTTGCGTGATCAGTCCCACTGCCACTTCTCATCGCCGGTCGAGTATTGACGAAGTCGGCGGTTGACTTTTCGCCGGTCGAATTTATCGAGCAGGAGCCATTCTTTGATTGTGGCGATCTCCTCGACATGGTCCTCCAGTGCGGCAATATCGCGTTTGTCGACGCATTCCGCAATCTGGTTCAGCAGTTTTCGCGCTTCCCACGGTGCCACATCGCGGCGCTCCTGAAACACAGATGGTCCGCCACAGTCCTCGGGCGGCGCCGACCGGCTGCCGCCGATACACACCGGATAAAGTGGGGCCTGCTCGGGGGGAATGAACTGCTCGATCCGCACCTGGTGTTTCCAACTGTCGGTGAAATCGTATTCGTACAAAAAGCGCTCATTCACACGAAAGCCGAAGTCTATCAGCCGTACGTCTCGAGCATTCCGCGAGTACCAGGGCCCGCCGAGCCGGGGAATCCCGTATTCCTTACCACGGATGCGGAATCGGTGAAGGTGGTAGTCGGTCCAGGCGAATGCGATCTGGATGAAGTAGTGGAGGTCGGCGAGCGAGCTGTCCGAGCGAGCAATAATTCGCCGCCAGATCATCGGGTTGATGTGTTGAATCCAAACATGTATCCGGTACGCGGCCGGCCCAGGTTCCTCACCCACGGCTGTCAGCTTACCAAGTTGCTAATTCTGTGAGCCGGCATCCTGAGTTCAGCCCCCGTTTTGTCCTGGTCTCGTATCCCTTTTAGCTTGTAACGCCTGAAGACCTCGCGAGCTCGGAATCGCATCTTCGGCCGAAAACCTTATCTTTTTCGCTGTTGATTACGTTCCATTGAATGAGCGGATCTGTTCGGGTCTGATCCCACGCCTCTCTAGCGCGGACGTATAATCCAAAAATCGACTATGAGCGTCCAGGTGTTCCTCTCTTATGTTCGGGAGGACTCTTCCACAATCGAGGGCATCGCCACGGTTCTTCGGGACTTCGAAGTCAACGTCTGGATGGACAAGACAGCATTGAAGCCTGGACTCCGGTGGCAGGGTCAGATCCGGCATGGGATTTCAAAGGGCGACTTCTTTATCGCCTTTTTTTCGGACGCATACGTTAACCGCTCGAAGACGTACATGAACGAAGAACTGACGTTGGCAATCGAGGAGCTTCGGCAACGACCGGCAGACCGGGCGTGGTTTATTCCGGTGAAGCTGAACGCCTGCGACATCCCAGATCGGAACATCGGTGCTGGTGAGACTCTACGTTCCATTGAGTGGGTGGATCTGTACACGGATTGGACGGCGGGGATGGAAAAGATCCTGTCGGTCATCGTGCCGGGTTCGGAGCGGATACCCGCTCTGATTCAACAATTGGGACATGACTCCGCACGGCGACGAACGGAAGCGATTGAGGCGCTTGGCCGATTAGGGCCGTTGGCGAGAAAGGCGGCTCCTACTCTCATCGCACGGGTCGAATCGGAGTCAAAATCCGTCTTGGGTCTGTCGCCATTAGTTGCCATTAAAGAAGCATTACGAAAGATGGAAATTGTAGATCCTTCGGTGGACGCTACCGTGGCAGCAGCGTTTGTTAGGATGGCGATTACCCGAAGCATTAGCGCAAGTGGTCCCGTTGTATTTGGCCCCGTCTTTCTTGGAAGACTCTTCCGCCAGTGGGATGTCGTCCGATTGCAAGGTCAAGAGTGGAACAGCACAGCGTCAGATTCGACTTCTGCTTGCTCAATGCGATGTTATCGAAGCGTACCTTCAACAGCACGGTATAACTGCCGAAACACTCCGACAGCCGATGTTTGCCGATGCAGCAGCTGATTCCGGCTTACTGGAAGTCGTCCGAAACTGGTGGCTGACATCCTGCAAATCAGTCGTCTTACCTCCAAAGCCCAAAGGACTTGGCCCAATAATGATGGGGAACTTGATGAATATCAGCATTCTAGGGAGCGCCTTGGAAAGTCGCTTTCTAGTCACAAATCAGCATATGTATGATTTTATGCGTGCAGTTCGTGGTGAACTCGAATGCGGTGACCAATTTCTTTCGAACCCTGAAATCGACTGAAATTCGATCATGTAGAATCGGTCGTGATGATCCGCAAGCATCGCTTTATAACGACACACGTTCTTTTCGCTCAACGCGAGAAACTTCTTGTCCTACTTACGGGGGGCACCCTCGTGAATAGCTCTGCTGCGGCGTAAAAGTTAGCTGCTGACTAGAAGTCTGAGCGTAGCTGGGCGGCACATAACACGTCAGCCACCAAGTATTGGATATATTTACCGTTCCCGGAGCAACGGTTGACACAGATACGGGGGTGCCAAAGTGTGTTTGTCAACTCGATTTGGGCTCTTCCGCAATTTTGGTGCAATCATGGAGCCGGTCCGGCGACCGTTACCGGCGAGTACGGCAACACGCGGGCACGCAGAAGTTCGAATCCAGCACGACCATACATTTGGCGTTTGA
>Ga0070741_10017055_pt1 | contig 11995 bp, 10 predicted proteins | sample Coa_R1_4_FD_66440 | JGI IMG/M metagenome (GOLD analysis project Ga0070741, IMG submission 66440) | Surface soil microbial communities from Centralia Pennsylvania, which are recovering from an underground coalmine fire - Coalmine... | ecosystem: Environmental > Terrestrial > Soil > Unclassified ...
GGCGTCGGCGTGAGCGGACTCGGGCCGCCCATCCGACAATTGGGATTGTGGGATACGGATGCAGAGAAGTCGCGCAAATTGCAGGAAGCCGTGGATGAACTGCGCGAGAAGTACGGCGAAACCGTGATTCACCAGGGAGAACTTAAATGAATTGTTACTATCATCCAGATCGCCCAGCCGCTGGATTGTGCAAATACTGTCAGCGCGGACTGTGCGCGGAGGATGCCGCGCTTGTCGAAGATTCGCTCGCCTGCAAGAATCATCACGAGGAACAAGTCCGCGGGTTGGTCCTGCTCGAAGCGCGCGCTATCTTGCAAGCGCGACGCGTGGGCGCGGGGTACGTCCGCAATGCCATCTTCTACGCGCTGGTCGGGATTCTATTCTCAGGCTTCGGTTGGATTCAACTCCGTTTTTTAGGATTGCAGGCGGTATTTTTTATGTTGATTGGCGTGTTCCTGTCGTACGCGGCAGTCGCGAATTATTTGGAGAGCAGGAAGTATAAATAGGAAGAGTCGTTATTCCATCTTGATTAGTTGTCCGACAATTAATCATTGCTTCGCGCTTGACATCACTTTATTTTTTTTGTAATATAGTATCAGGAATTCGCTGAAATAAGCCCGTGGGGGATTTTGATTGACCCCCATAGAAATATATGAACAACTAAAAAGTTTCATCTGATTGTTGATTGCCCTCATAAGCGAAGAGGAATGCATCACGTCTCTGGCAAGTCTGGTTATTCAACAAGGAGGCTAACATGAAGAAAATGCTTGTATCACTGTTGGCGGTTGTTCTAATTGCCGCGCTGGGGACTAAAAGTGTTGTCGCAAAACTCCTGAATGCAAGCGCTGATGGTCTGTTTGAGCCTTACATGACTTATGCGACTGGCGGCGGCTACGCTGTAGGAATTGGTGATTTTAATAGCGATGGACTACAGGATGTTGCAATGACTACATCCGGCCAGCTTCTCGTCCTTTTGCAAAATAGTGATGGAGCGCTTGCAGGCCCTGTTGCATATGACGCGGGGCTACGTCCCGAGTCTTTGGCTGTTGGCGATCTCAATAACGACGGTCGGATAGATGTGGTAGTCGCAAACTATTCGAGCAACACAATCAGTGTCTTCCTCCAACAAACAGATGGTTCGCTTGCACCTAGAACAATTTATCCAACTAACAGCGGACCAGATGCTATCGCAGTTGGCGATGTGAATGGAGATGGCCTGGCAGATGTCGTCGTCTCTCATTGGACATCGGGAAGCATCGGCGTATTTACACAAAATCAAGAAGGTGCATTGAATTCATTGACTGCCTACGCCGCACCACAAGCCGGGTATGATGATATTGCAATAGGCGACGTCAACGGCGATGGACGAAATGATGTTGTCAAGATGAACGGGCAAGGATACGCGAATCCCAATCTGTCAGTTTATTTGCAGAACGCCGACGGAACACTTGATAATGCTATTTCATATACATTGGGATGTACCTGCCTCTCTCATGGAATTAGTATTGGCGATGTCACAGGCGATGGACGAAATGATGTTGTAATTAGCTACGGAGGGAACCGCCCTGCTTCATTTATTGCCGTCTTTGCTCAAGGCGTGGACAGCTCGCTATTAACTCCAGTATCTTACAGCGCTTACGATATTCCAGAACCGGTCGAGCTTGGAGACCTCAACATGGATGGCTTGCTCGATGTAGCAGTCGCGCATGGAGGCTGGTATACCCTAAGCGTCTTCCCTCGGGAAAACAACGGAGCACTGGGCGCCTATTCACTTTACGCCCTTCCCTATGTTAGTCACTACAGCTCACAGGGAATGGCTATCGGGGACATCAATCATGATGGCCTTCCAGATATCGCAATCGCCGACTCAAATAATGGCTTGGTCATCCTCCGCCATGCTCCGCTGGTTGTACCAATGCATGTCGGGGACCTCACAGCAACCAACAGGAAGATTTCGCATGGATGGGATGCTACTGTAACCATCACAGTACATGACTCCAATCACGCCGCTCTGGCAAATGCAACTGTCAATGGGACGTGGAGCGGGGCTTATATAGGAAACGCTTCATGCACAACTGACGCCAATGGAAAGTGTTCATTAACGACAGGCTCCATGCCTCGCTCAAGTACAAGTGTCACATTCGAAGTTGATAACATTGTAAAGAGCGGGTACCAATATAGCCCTCTAAATAATCATAGTAGCAACAATTACAGTGATGGCACAAGCATCACAATTATCAAAACAGATTGGTAATTACGCGCGAGCAGAGCATTTAAGAAAAGACGCCAATCTCAATTGGCGTCTTTTCTTTCAATTTGCTACCTTTCCAAATTGGCTGCGTATGTCCTGTAGAAAATCAAAAGGAGTCATTCGATGAACAACAACTACAAACAATTGATGCGCAGTCGCACGAACCGCATGATCGCCGGTCTGTGCGCGGGGATAGGCAATTATTTCAACATGGACCCAACCATCGTCCGCCTGCTTTTTGTGCTGGCCTTCTTCACAGGCTTTGGCGGAATCGCCCTCGTCTATTTGATCATGGCGCTCATCATCCCCGAAGAGCCGGTGAATCAAGCCCAGTAACAAAATTGACCGTCACCTTCATGGTGACGGTCAATTGATATTCAGCTTAGTGCGTCGCACCAAACAGATGAGCCAAACCGATTAAACGGCTGGCTCTTATTGAGGAGGCTTATCTCGTTTAGAAGGTGCGACGCACTCTCGACTTCATCTCGCCAGTGACAAAAACACATCCTCCAGCGTTGGTTCGCCTGCGGCAATGTTCGCAACATGCACGCCTTTTGAATCAAGCCCAGTCTGCAAAGCAGTTTTCTTCATGCCGCGCTGAGTAATGGTTCGCAGATGATCGCCAGCCAGACCCACGCGCAAGACGCCGTCAATTTCATGCAGAGCATTCAATCCATCCTGCAACGGTTCGGCGAACACTTCCCATACATCACCGGGGATCACTTTTTGTTTCAAGTTGGTGGGTGTGTCCATCGCCAGTAATTTGCCATCACGCATGATGCCGACGCGCTCGCAATACTCGGCTTCGTCCATGTAGTGTGTGGTAACGAGAATCGTCACGCCGCTTTCAGCAAGTTGATAGATCAAATCCCAAAAGGCGCGGCGCGCGGTCGGGTCAACACCGGAGGTGGGCTCATCCAAGAAAAGCAATTTGGGTTGATGCACCAACGCGATGCCCAACGCGAGCCGCTGACGCCAACCGGCGGAGAGCGAACGCGTCAGCGTGGACTCATGCCCGGTCAGGCCGACTAGCTCGAGGGTCTGTTTGATGCGGTTCTTGTCGGTGATGCCATATACGCCGCCGTAAAACGTCAAGTTTTCCAGCGTGGTCAAATCATCATACAGCGCGAACTTCTGCGACATGTATCCGGCGCGGGCGCGCACATCTTCGCTTTGTCGAAACGCGTCGTAGCCCAACACCGTGGCTTTGCCCTCGCTGGGTTCGAGCAAGCCAAGCAACATGCGAATCGTGGTGGTCTTGCCCGATCCGTTTGGGCCGAGATAGCCAACGATCTCGCCCTGTTCCACTTCAAATGAAACATGATCCACCGCGACAAAGTCGCCGAAGCGCCGCGTGAGATTTTGCACCGAGATCACGGACTCACTCATTGGACGCCTCCGACAGCGCGATGAAGACATCTTCCAGACCGGGCGAGGTGACGCGCAAATCTTCGATCGTTCCACCTGCGCTTCGTATCCTGGACTTCAGGCGGCTGAGGACGTCATCGGCTTTTTTCTCTCTGACGCGGATGTGCAGACGGTCGCCGAAGGCTTGCACATCCTCGACATCCGGATCAGAATGCGCGGCGCGACGAAGGACATTCAATGGTGAGCCGCGCAATTCAAGGACGCGTCCAGTCAGGCGATCGCGTAACTGCCACGGCGTGCCTTCCGCGATAATCCTGCCGCTCTTCATGAATCCGATACGATTACAACGCGAGGCTTCATCCATGTATGGAGTGGAGATGAGGACGGCCACGCCCCCCTCGTCCCTTCGGGACACTCCCCCCAAATTCTCCGAATTTGGGGGGAGATGGAGTGGGGTAGATACCAATCGAATCAGCAATTGCCAAAAATCCTGGCGCGTGACGGGGTCAACGCCGGTGGTGGGTTCATCGAGCAACAGCACGCGCGGGCGCGTGACCAGCGCCGAAGCCAGCCCCAGTTTCTGTTTCATGCCGCCGGAAAGTTGTCCGGCGCGGCGGTCTTTGAAATTGGCGAGACCCACAAAGTCAAGAATCTCCAATGAGCGCGGCAACCACTCATCCGGTTTCAGTCCGCGCACTTCGGCAAAGAAGCGGATGTTCTCCAACACAGTCAAATCTTCGTACAGAGAAAACCGTTGCGAAAGATAACCGAGTTGCGAACGCGCGTCTTCGATGTGTTTCTTCACATCATAGCCGCATACCGAACACTCGCCTGAATCCGCTTTCAGCGCGCCGACGATGAGCCGCATGGTTGTGGTCTTGCCTGCGCCATCTGAGCCGACGAGGCCATATATCTCGCCGGGCTTGACGCGGATGGAGACACCATCCACGGCACGCACTTCGCCGAAATGCTTGGTTAGATTTTCCGCTTCGATAAAAAAGGTTTCGTTCACGGCAGTTTATTTTTCAAATGTGACATCAGCCGGCATACCGATTTTCAGTTCGTTGGTTGAGTCGAGCACTTTCAACTTGACAGCATACACTGTCGAACTGCGACCTTCCACTGTTTGCACATTGCGCGGCGTGAACTCGGCCTGGTCAGCGATATGGATAACTTCGGCCTTGAAGGTGGGCCGCGGGCCAGTGGCCGCATCTATCATCACGGTCGCTTGTTGTCCCACACTGATCTCGTGGATTCGATCCTCCGGAACATAGACTGTGATGGTCAGTTCATTGATGTTCGCCATCGTGAGCGCGGTCGCGCCGGGCTGGACAAATTCACCAGGCTCCACATTGCGCGTCAAGATGATGCCGTCCATCGGAGCGTAGACTGTCAGTTTTGCCATTTGCGCATCAATCAAGGCCAGGTTGGCATCTGCTTGTTGGGCCCCGGCCTTGGCCTGATCAAGAGCCTTTCCTGCAGCAACGACCGCTGGAGATTGCAAACCGGTCTGCAAAGCAAGCAAGCGGGCATAGGCAGTGTCAAAACGCTGTTGAGCAACAATGACTTGGCCGCGAGCGTTTTCGACGTCGAACCTGGCTTTACTGTTGAGGAGCGCATCGTATGCGTATTGAGCGGCGCGCAGTTCAGCGAGGGCGGCATTGTAGTTCGCGTCGCCGGCCCTTTGCAAACCGCCGCCTTCCACGGCATTGTCGGTTGTGGTTTTGACGTCATCTGCAACGAGGAACGCGGCGCGCGCGTTCGCCAGCCGCTTTTCCGCGTTGATGAAATCCGCGTTATTCAAATCGGAAATCACCTTTTGGAGATTGGTTTGCGCGTCATCCAGCGCTTTCTTGGCGGCGTCCACTTCGGCCTGTGCGGCGGCAATCTCCTCGGACTGCGAGAAATACCACGCGGGCTGAGAGAACTCATCCGGTGCAGAGAAGCGCAGATCGTTGGAAGTCGAGGCTTGTTCCGCGGCAAGCGCGTTTTGCACAACGGTATCGTAATTGGTTTGAGCCGTCGCCAGCGCGGCTTTGGCTGAGTCGGCCTGGGCGGAGGCGACTGCGCGTTGCGCGGTCAGCAGGCTGTCGTCGAGGTGAAGAAGCGGATCACCGGCTTTGACTGTCTGGCCTTCGTCAACCAACACTTCTTTGATCTTTCCGGCCAGTTCCGGTGAGATGTTGACGGTGGTCGTTTCAATCGTGCCGGAAGCGCTCAGCGTTCCATTGCTGTTGTTGTTCAGCGAACGAATGCCATAGTAAATTGCTACAATCACCACCAGCACAATAACGATGACTGCGGGAAGAGGGGGGCGTTTGTGTTGCATGATTTACTCCTTTGATGAATTTCTAATCAAGCCGTTTGCGGAATCGGAGAGCGGCCGCGCCCATAATCACGACCGCAAAAATGGTCAATGCGATAATCTCGTTCTGAAGCGCATCCACGCCGACTCCTTTCAGGAGCAAGGCGCGAATGATCACCAGATAATAACGAAGAGGGACTGCATACGAAACAATCTGCAGGAATTTCGGCATGGCGTCAAGGGGAAAGAAAAAACCGGAAAGAAAGATGCTTGGCAACATGGTGAACATCACTGTGAGCATGGCTTCCTGTTGCGTGTTCGCGACGGTGGACGCGAACAAACCGATGCCGAGGCTGGAGAGGACGAACAGGCCGGATAGAAGCAGAATCAAACCCAGATCGCCTCGTACCGGGACCTTGAACCACCAGTGCCCGATGATGAGCACTTCCAACACGTCAACAAAAGCCAGCATCACGTATGGAAGAATCTTTCCCACAATCAACTCCCACGAGCGGATCGGCGTGACGATCAATTGCTCGATGGTGCCGCGTTCACGCTCGCGCACCACCGCGGTGGCTGTGAGCAAAGCCGTGATGAAAGACAAGATCATGCCAATCACACCGGGGATATTGAAGTAGGCGGAGATCAGATCCGGGTTGTACCAAACCTGCGTGCGGACTTCCACGGGCGGCGTGATGGTGGCACTGCGGCCCGTCAGTGCGAGCTGTTCGGTCAACACTTTGGTCGCGTAGGATTGACCGATTAACCGCGCCGTGGAGAGGGCCGTCCCACCCACCGTCGCGTCCGAACCATCCAGTACCATAGAGACTTGAGCATTGCCTTCCTGCAAACGATTGGCATAATCGGGAGGGATGATCAAGGCCGCGCGGGCTTTGCCGGTTTCGATTAACATGCGATATTCTGCCTGAGAACCAACCGAATAGGCAATCCGAAAATAATTTGCAGATCGAAAGGCATCCAAGAAGGCGCGCGATTGAGGCGTCTGGCTTTGGTCCCAGACGGCCAGGGAAATATTCTTGACATCGGTCGTGGCCGCGTAACCGAGTAAAAACAACTGGACAATCGGCATGACCAGGATAAGCGCCAGGGTGCGCGGGTCGCGCCAAATCTGGATGAATTCTTTGCGGATCAGCGAAAACAATCGCGAGTTCATAGAAACTCCTTCGATGGTTAATCCAACGTCTTATGGAAACGCCGGGCCGCCGCGCCCATGATAATGAAACCAAACAAGGCAAGCGGGATGACTTGATTTTGAATGGTCCCAAGCCCCGCGCCTTTAAGCATCAGCGAGCGCAGGGTGATGATGAAATATTTCAACGGAACGAGATATGAAATCCATTGCAGGACGCGCGGCATGGCGTCAATTGGAAAGAACAGGCCGGAAAGAAAAATGCTCGGCAACATCGTCATCTGCACCATGACCGTGGCCTCCTGTTGCGTGTGGGCAACCGTCGAAGCAAACAGACCGATCCCCAGACTGGAGAGCAGGAGCAAACCTGAACTCAAAGCGATCAGGCCGAGATTTCCAATCACCGGGACTTTGAACCACCAATGTCCGATGATGAGCGCCTCGATGACTTCTACAAAAGACAAAATAACATATGGCGTGATCTTTCCAACCATTAACTCCCACGGGCGGATCGGAGTCACAATCAACTGTTCGATGGTGCCTCGCTCGCGTTCGCGCACGACCGCGCTGGCCGTGAGCACAGTCGTGATCATAAACAGCAATTGACCGATCACGCCCGGAATCATGAAATAAGCCGAGATCAAATCGGGGTTGTACCAAACCTGAGTCCGAACCTGAAGCGGCGAAGCAGATAGCATTGGCCGTCCCTGCAGAGCGGCTTGTTCCTCAACAATCTTCGCCCCGTACGATTGACCGATCAATTGTGCGACCGATAACGCGGTCGCGCCCACCGACGCATCCGATCCGTCCAGAATCATCGAGACTTGCGCGTTGTTCTCCAACAAGCGGCGATCGTAATCAGGCGGAATGATCAACGCGGCGCGTGCGCTGCCTTGTTCAATCAACGATTGAATTTCAGCCTGCGACGAAACGGCGTAGGCAATGCGAAAGTAATCAGCGGAGCGGAACGCGTCCAGCAGCGCGCGGGATTGCGGCGTCTGACTCTGATCCCAAACTGCGATGGGAATGTTCTTGACATCGGTAGCGGACGCATAACCGAGCAGGAACAATTGCAAGATCGGCATGACCACGATCATGATCACCGTGCGTCGGTCGCGGAATGCCTGAATAAATTCCTTGCGCATGACAGAGACAAGGCGCGAGTTCATGCGGCCTCCCTGATGACACCGTGTAAGTAAATATCCACCATCAGGTCAAAACTGTTTTTGGGCATCAATTTTTTCAAAGATGTACCTTTCAGGAACAGTTCAGTAATGTAAAACGAAAAGAACAACCCTAAAAAAGAACGCAGTAAAACAGGCGGAGGAATGGGCCTCAGGTTCTTTCTGATCTTTACCAGCTTTTCAAAGACCGGCAGAAGTTTCGGCGCAATCTGATTCAATAGAAGAGAAACATGTTTTCCATTGAACTCGACGATTTCGATGAACATCAACTTGAGAATCTCCGGCTCTCTTCCCAATCCCTGCACGAGCGCTTGAGCCGCGTTGTGGATAAACTCCTCGGCTGTATCTCCCTCCGCCGCAAGAATTGCCGGTATGATGTGTCGGTAGGGGTGCTTGGCTTCGATGATCCCGCGGAAGATTTCATCCTTGTTGGAGAAGTGGTTATAGATACCGCCCAGCGCCAGCCCCGCCCGGTCCGCGATCTGGCGCATTGAAGTAGCATGATAGCCTTGTTCCATGAACAGGCCGAAAGCCGCCTCTTCAATGGCGTGCCGCGTGCGCGCGCCTTTGGTTTGAACATCTACGATCATATTTCCTCATCTCAAGAAATTCGAGAAATGAACGAACGTTCGTTTTTATTATAGACGTAGGAGATAAAATTTGTCAATGGTAAAATCAAATCCATGCCCGCCCCCGCCGACGCCCACATCCGTAAAAACCTGCGCTTCAACTTCATGGTCGGCATGTTCGACGGCGGTTCATTTGGTCTCGGCATGGGGTTTGCATCGTTCGCGGCCGTTATTCCTCTTTTCGTTCACCACCTGACAGACTCAGCCCTGCTCATCGGCCTGGTTCCCGCTATCCACAATATGGGCTGGCAATTGCCTCAATTGTTCACCGCCGGCTGGTTGTCCCGCGCGAAGCAGTACAAACCGATGGTGTTGTGGATGACCATCCATGAGCGTCTTCCTTATCTTGGGCTGGCCATCGTCGCGTTTTTTCTAGCGCGATTCTCTACATCCGCCGCGCTCGTTGTTACTTTCCTGATGTTGATCTGGCAGGGATTCGGCGCCGGCCTGGCGGCTAATCCATGGACAAGCATGATCTCAAAGATCATGCCGAAGGAATTGCATGGGACTTTTTTCGGAACTCAAGCCGCGGCTTTCAATGGCTTGGCCGGTATCTCAGCCATCTTTGCGGGTCTTATCCTCGACAAGGTAACGGAGCCGCTGAACTATAGCCTTTGCTTCGCCCTGACCTTTCTTTGCATGGCCGTATCGTACATGTTTCTAGCCCTGACGCGCGAACCGGATTCAGTTCCCGAGGAACAGCATCCACTCGCATTCTGGGGCAAATCACTTGATATTCTCAAACGCGATACAAACTTCCGCGCCTTTTTGGGAGTACGCGTTCTCAGTCAATTCGCGGGAATGGCTTTTGCATTTTATGTGATCTATGCTGTTCAACGCTTCGGAATGAGCGACGCGGCGGCCAGCATCATGATTTCCATTTTACTGATCGGACAGGTGATTTTGAGTCCGTTGATGGGACGCCTCAGTGACCGATGGAGTCACCGCAATGTGATGAGCATCGGCGCGGTGGGCGCGGCGCTGAGCGCTGTTCTGGCATGGAAAGCGGATTCGGCGGGTTGGTTCTACATGATCTTTCTGCTTGAGGCAATTGCCATCATCGCCATTTGGACGATTCCGCTCGCATTCAGTGTCAGCTTTGCCAATAACGAAGAAGATCGTCCGCTTTACATTGGAATGGCGAACACTATTCCCGCTCCGGCCACCATCCTTGCCCCGATCATCGGCGGCTGGCTGGCCGATGCGGCGGGATTTGAGATTACTTTTATTCTATCTGCCGCGAGTGGGTTATTGATGGCCGCCGCATTGTGGTTCATGGTGAAAGACTAAAAAAGACGGATGGGTGTCACCCATCCGTCAACTGTTCATGTTACCCGGGAAAAGCGGAGCAGTTCCTTCTTTTCGTTTGGAGAACGTCTGGAACTTGTAAACTCACAGAAGCTTTGTCCAGGTCAGGGCGTCTCGCTCTTCCCTTCGTGGTGTATTTCAGGTGGTATTCCTATGGGTACCTCCTTTCGTTGTTGTCATCATACAACAAAAAAATTTGAAGTACATTAAAACAGGATGTCAATTTCGTTATGATTCTCTACATGACCTTGATTCACAGGCATTCACTTGTTAGAAAATCTATTCGATAAAATTTTGCCGGAACAAGGTTTATATAAGTCGCATAAGAATAAAAGAAGAGCCTCGGCGTGAGGCTCTTCTTATTGAATCGAGAGAAAAACTTAACCTTACTCTTCCTTCTTGGCTTCCATTTCTTTCTTGTGCGCTTCAACAATCGTGGCCGCGATGTGAGATGGGACGATATCGTAATGATCGAGTTCCATGGTGAAGTACCCGCGCCCACCGGTGATGGAGCGCAACTGCGACGTGTAACGCAACATTTCCGCCAGCGGGACATGCGCCACGATGACCGTGTTGCCGCGCTCGGCTTCCGTGCCCTGCACGCGGCCGCGGCGGGTGTTGAGGTCGCTCATCACGTCACCCATGTTGGCGTCGGGAACAACGATGCGGACATTCATGATCGGCTCGAAGAGCACGGGGCCTGCATCCTGCACCGCCGCTTTGAATGCTTCGCGTCCGGCAATTTCAAATGCCACCGGCTTCGAATCCACGGGGTGCTCCTTGCCGTCATACACAATGACCTTGACATTGCTCATCGGGTAGCCGGCAAAGGCGCCCTGCTCCAACGTGGCCTTGATGCCTTTTTCAATCGCGGGCAGGTAGGAACGCGAGAGATTCATGCCGACCAATTCATCGGTGAATTCAAAGTCTGTTCCGGGAAGCGGTTCAATTCTGAGATGAACCTCGCCGAACTGGCCCGCGCCGCCGGTCTGCTTTTTGTGGCGATATTGCGCGGAGGCTTTTCGGGTGATGCCCTCGCGATATGGAACCTTCGGTTCACGCGTGACCAACCCAACCTGGAATTTGGTTTGCGCCCGGTGAATGGCAACATCAATGTGCTGATCGCCCATGCCCTGCAGAACCGTCTCGCCGGTGGAACGTTCGTTGTGCCATGAGAGAGTCATATCTTCTTCGCACAGACGAGTGAGCGTCGGCGAAATCTTGGCCGCGTCCGCTTGTGTCTTCGGCGCGACGGCCACCTGGAACAGTGCCGCGGGGAATTTGGGCGGAGCAATCGTCAGTGGATGATTTTTGTCGCAAAACGTATCGCCTGTTGCTGTGACGGTCAACTTTGCAACCGAACCAATGTCGCCCGCATGAATGACCTTGACTGCGATCTGTTCCTTGCCGCGCTGAATGTGCAAACCGGACATGCGTTCTTCCGCGCCTTTGTTTTGATTCCAAACGCGCGCATCCGCTTGAATGGACCCGGAGAATACGCGGAAATAAGTCATCTTGCCAACAAACGGATCGGCGGTCGTCTTCCATGTGTACGCGGCTAATGGGCCTGTATCGGAGGCGGTCAATTTTTCTTCGCCGTCTTTGCCTTGCGCCACGCGGGCCGGAGCCTGTGCAGGAGACGGCAATATATCCACGATGTCGTTGAGGAGCGGCAGAATGCCGATCTCGTGTCCGCCCGCGGCGCAAAAGACCGGGATAAAAGCCCCGGAGTGGACCACGTCTTTTAAACCGCGCGTCAGTTCCTCGTCTGAGAGAGAACCGTTCTCCAGATATTTTTCG
>Ga0070741_10017056_pt1 | contig 11995 bp, 7 predicted proteins | sample Coa_R1_4_FD_66440 | JGI IMG/M metagenome (GOLD analysis project Ga0070741, IMG submission 66440) | Surface soil microbial communities from Centralia Pennsylvania, which are recovering from an underground coalmine fire - Coalmine... | ecosystem: Environmental > Terrestrial > Soil > Unclassified ...
CTGCGGGCCCTGACAGGCCGCGCATCCTTCCGGGTCGCACTCGCCGATGATCACGGGTTTGTCCTTCAGTTCGGGAAATTCTGCCACAGTTCGAAAGCCGCCCTCGATGTTTTGCAGTTGGTTGGCGATGCCCATGCGGACGTGGCCATTCTCGAACACCGGATTGCCTTTGGCATGGAACGCGATGAAATCAAGCGGCGACCCGGTTTGGCCCGTGGCGTAATTGGTGCCGCGCAGGCAGTGGACCAGAAAATCGTGCAGGAAATGTCCGCCCGGGCCGCCGGCCGTGTGGGGGCCGCCGATCTGCGCTTGCGGAACAGCGCGCCGGACACCCGCAACGGCAAAGTCGTAAAGCTTGTCGTATTCCTCCGGTGTGCCTTTCCAATAGGAAATATTCGGCTCGTTCCAAACTTCCCAGCGCCATTGGGCCAACTCGAGAGCGCCATAACGCTCGAGGCAATGCCTGGCCCATTGGTAACACAGTTCGCTCCACTTGGCGTAATCTTTAGGCGGATAACTGAAGCCCAGACCCGGGCTGACCATTTTGTCCGGCGGCGGATGGTGCGGGTAATCTTGCGGATGGATGGACAGCGCCTCCGGCATGAAGCCGATCTCGACGAACGGTTTGAGCTTGTTTTGGACCAAGGTGTCGAAAATCCGATCGACAATCGTCCAATTGTAAATGGGTGCGCCGTTCGAGTCTTCGGTGTAAATGCCCGTCGATCCCCATTTCAAGGCAGGCGTGCCGTCGCCGCTGGTCAGCAGGTGATGAGTCCGGATATACACCGGTTGCGAACCGAGTCCGCTCAGTTCGGAGAGCAGCTTCCGGCCGTTTGGCGCGTAAGTGAAATTTGGCTCGTCATATCCAAAGAAACGCCAGATGGGCCGCAATTCACCTTTGCGGTCGCTGGCCTTGATTTCAATGGAGACGGGGAAAGCCTTTTCTTCGCTGCCCGGCGAAGGGTCCGCCGGCGTCCCGGCTGCGAGCACCGGCATCCAGCCAAACGCGCCGAGCGCAACAAGCCAGGCGAGGCTTTTGTTGTTTTCAGAACGGTGAAGCATAAAGACGAACCCCAGCACGCCGGTTAAGCTGCGGCGGCTGGGGTTGCAACAAAGTTTCTTACCGCGAGCGTCGGCTTACTTCTCCATTTTCTCGCCGGCGTCATGCCAACCGGAGATGCCCGCACTCAAGTGTTTGACGTTGGTGTAACCGAGTTTCTCGGCGGCTTTGGCAGCCGACTGGTAGGCCTGGCATTGCGGACCGCCGCAGTACGCGACGATGAGCGCGTTTTTGTCCTTGGGCAGGACTTTGGCGAGCTTTTCTTTGGAGGCATCGAAATTGATGGCGCCAGGAATGTGGCCTTCCTTGTAAGTATCCGTGCCATTGGCGTCCAGCAGCGTCACGGATTTGGAAGCCATGGCGCTCTTGAGCTCGTTAATGGTGATGTCCGGGTAATGAGCGGCGTAAACCGAGCCGGCCAGCAAGGCGGCGGCACAAATAGTCAGAAGCTTCTTCATGTTTATATTTTTTTGCTTATTTCTCGAATCAGGTCAACTGACCTTACGGCCAAAATGCCATAAAACCCGCCGGCGTCCAGTCCCGAAAAGAGAGCTAAATAGGTCGAATGCGGGAAATAGGTCCAATCAGACAAATAGGTCAAATAGGTTGATTTGTTGGACGAATTGGAAATGGATTGATAAAACGAGGGGCATGCCCATCAGCCCAACTTCGGAAGCCGCCAGCAGGTCCGAGAGGGGTTTGGGATGGCGGCGTTTGGTTCCCGGGTTGAGCGTGCTGAGTGAATACCGCGGCGAATGGCTTGCGGGTGATGTTCTGGCCGGGGTGAGCGTATGCGTGGTGATGATCCCATCGGTGATCGCCTACGCCGGGCTCATGGGCCTGGCGCCTCAACACGGACTGTACGCCGCGCTGGTGCCGTTGCTGATCTACCCCTTGATCGGCAGTTCCCGGCAAGTGATTGTCGGGCCGGACATCGCGATTTCACTGCTGATCGCCAGCACCATCGCACCGATGGCGGCAGGAAACGCCATTGGGTTGGGCATGTTGGCGGCGATGATTGCCGTGTTAAGCGGTTTGTTGCTCCTGCTGGCAGCGTGGGCCAGGCTGGGGGCCATTGCCGATTTCCTGTCCAAACCGGTCCTGGTTGGTTACATGACGGGCGCGGCGCTGATATTGGTGGCGTCGCAACTGAATAAGCTCTTCGGGGTGAACCTGCGAACGAGCGATTTCTTTCCGCGTTGCGTGGAACTGGTAAGCAAGCTGGGGCAAACGCATTTGCCCAGTTTGATGCTCGGGTTGGGCTGCCTGGGGATATTACTGGCGCTGCGGCGGCTGGCGCCCAAGGTACCCGGAGCCCTGGTGGTCTGTGCGGGAGCCATCCTGTTGTCCCGCGCATTGGATCTCCAGCACAAGGGTGTCGCCGTCGTGGGGTCATTTCCGCGCGGACTCCCTGGCTTTGCGATTCCCGTAGTGAACTGGCGTGAGCTGCATTCACTGGCGATAGCCAGCATTAGCATTGCCCTGCTGACCTATACCGAAGGCATCCTGTTGGCGCGCGCGTTTGCGGCGAAAAATGGCTACGAAGTTGCGCCCAACCAGGAACTGGTGGCCCTGGGTTTGGCCGACATTGCGACCGGCCTGTTTCAGGGCTTCGCCATTACCGGCAGCCAGGCGCGCACCACGATTAGCGATTCGACCGGCGGCAAAACACAAGTGGCAAGCCTGGTCGCGGCCATTACCCTGGCCTTGTTTCTGTTGTTTCTCACTCCGGTCATTGCCCAGCTGCCACAAGTCGCGCTGGCGGCGGTGCTGATCTTTGCCGGCTTCGGCCTGGTCGAGTTTGGAGTGATGGCGCGCATCTATCGCTTTTATCCGCGCAGCGCGGTGGTGGCGGCGCTGACCACCTTGAGCGTGCTGATCGCCGGGGTGGTCCCCGGAATCATTTTTGGCGTCGCGCTCTCATTGCTAGGCCTGATCAGCCGCATTTCGCATCCGACCGACGCCGTGTTGAGCGAAGTGCCCGGGCGCGGATTTCATGATTTAGGCTCCGACTCCGGAGGGCAAACGATTCCCGGTCTGGTTGCGTACCGCTTTTACGCGCCGCTGCTATTCCCGAATGCGGGGCATTTCGTGGAAAGGGTCCGCAAGGTCATTTCCCAATGCGCAACTCGGCCGCGCTGGTTTCTGCTGGATGCCCAGGCGATCACGGACATTGACGTCACGGCCGTCGAGTCACTGCACTCGATAAATGAAGAACTGCGGCGTCAGGCAATCGCTTTGAAGATTGCTCACGCCAATCCGCCGTTGCGCGCTCTCCTGGTCCGGACCGGCTTGGCGGCGGAAATCGGACCGGACAGCTTTTTCAGCTCGGTCCATGAATGCGTTGCCGCGTTCGAAAAATCCGCAACCGTGCCCTCACGGTAAAACAGCCTCCGGGTGCCGCGGTCGATTGAATTAGAATGCCGAATTTCAGATTCGGATTTCGGGTTTCAGCCTTCGGATCTCCTTTGAAGCTACTTCACCTGTAACAGTACCTTGCCCATCGGCCCCTGCGCAAGGCGTTGAAATGCCTTCGGGAGTTCTTCGAAAGAAAAAGTCGAATCGACCAGCGGACGCGCCTTTTGGGCAGCGAGCAGGCGCAGCACTTCCTGCCAGGCAGCGCGGCTTTCGGCGTTGGTGTAGGTGCCGACGGCAACGCCCCCCAAACGCAGGCGCCGGAAAAACAAAGTTGCCGTGTTAAAGTTTGGAACCGTGCCCGCCAAGCGGCCGACGAGGCTGACGCGTCCATTTTGGCCGAGGGTGTCGATGACTTCAGGGAGTAGTTTGCCTCCGACATTGTCGATGGCCAGGTCCACCCGGCGGGGGCTCAGGCGGGCTTTGAAGGCCTCGCGCCACTGCGGGTCTTCGGGATTAAACGTGGCGGCCGCGCCAAGTTGTTCGAGGCGTCGGCTTTTTTCGGGGCTGCGTGACAGCCCAACCACTGTGTATCCCATGGCGGCGGCGAGTTGGACTGCCGCCACTCCCACGCCACCGGAGGCGCCCGTCACCAGGACGAGCGCCGCGTCGGGTAATTTTCCCCACATTGTCAAAGCCTGGTAGGCGGTCAGGTAAACCAGCGTCGCTCCGGCGGCCTCTTCGTCCGTCCAGTCGGATGGCGCCTCGACCAGGTTCTCAATCGGGATCGAGACCCGTTGAGCAAAGGTGCCCCAGCGATTGACGCCGACCTCTCCACGCAGAACAACTCGCTTGTCTCCAATGCCCATCTCGCTGACACCGCTGCCGAGTTGCACGACGCGCCCAATGCCGTCCCGGCCGAGAACATGGGGCAGCGGCGGTTTCGCCGGATATTGCCGCTCAGCCAGATAGCGGTCGGCGGGATTCAGTGCGGCGACCCGAACTTCCAAAACCGCTTCGCCCGGTCCGGGCACCGGGTCTGCAACGTCGGCCAGACGCACGTGTTCGATGCCATTTAATTCATCCAGGAGCCACGCTCGCATAGGCTTTAAATCTCAAAAGCGCGACGGCTCGGGCATAGGCATCTCCATTTGCGGAGGGCTCCTTCTTTTCAAATTGTGTTCCCGCGCGGCCAGTTCGTCGGACATGGACTCCGGCGTCGGATATCTGGTGAAGCCATCCGGCGGAGCAAAGATCGTTGGTGACAAGGTCTCGAGGCGGACCTTGGAGAAAGTCAAAACGAATGGCATGGCATTGGTGGAGCTTTGGATTTTCAGGGGGAACCCGTTCAAATCCATGGCTCGCAGCACGTCAAAGGTTGCGCTGGAACCCTCAGCGGTCCGGGTCGTAACGCTGATGGATTCGCAGGGATGTCCGGCGATTCTTTGCGCCGGCGCCGCCCCGACGCCGTTCTCGAGATTGGTGACGTGCAAGGCCGAGGCAATCGGGGCGTATGCCTGGAGGGCATCGCTCAGCACGTAGCCTTTGTTTTCTGCCGCATCCCAGATGAAGGCGTACGTGCCGCCCTGGCGTGGCACATCAACCGCTTCCTCCGTTTGAGGCGCATAGAAGAATTTGCCGCCACTGCCCAGCAGTTCTCCGCCCGATTTGGCCGCCACACCCAGCGAATTCTGACTTTGCAGCTCGATGCGGGCGCTGAAGCTGGCGGTATTCGTCAAAAGGAGGATGGCCGGCCCGGTGAGGAACGCTGGCGGGGTGGGAGTCATTACGCGACTGTAACCGGCGCGACGGGCCGCCTGGCGGCGGCTGGAGCAACCCGTGCCGGCCAGCACGAATATAAGCATGCCGGCGCTCGCGAAAAAGAACGCTGCGGTCAGGGTCCGAAAAGCGTGGCGCACAGGTTTCATATCGGCGCGTACTTTGGAGCAATCGACACCGATTGACAAGGGCAGCCCGGCAGGCCCATTTTCTCCCGCGCGAAGATCGGCCTGAGTACCGCAGGCATTCTTGCCTGCTGTATCGCCGACTTTCAGTCGGCCAGGCGGCCCCCGCTATAGCGCGACGCAACTCAGGTTCGCGCAAGCTCCATGCCCCAACAGATGAGTGACCTGCGATACGGCAGACTTCCAGTGACACTGAAAAGTCTGCGGTATCCTAACGCTGCCAAACTTCGGGATTGCGTAAGCGCTGGCGCTGCCTTAGCCATACAGCCATATGAAACACCCGCTGCCCCTGATTTTGAGCACGAGCCTTTTGTTTGGTTGTTCAACCTCAAAATACGAAGGCGCTCACTCCCCGCCTCCCGGGTTCACTCCCTTGTTTAACGGCACCGACTTGAGCGGGTGGTGGGGCGCTGAGACAGAGGATCCGCGCAAGTACATGGCGCTGGACCCCGAGGCATTCAAAAAGAAACATGACGACAGCCTCGATGATATCCGCAAACATTGGCGCGCCGAGAACAACGAGCTGATCAATGACGGGCACGGGCTATATCTAACCACCGACAAATACTATGGCGATTTCGAATTGCTGGTGGATTATCGGACCGTGCCCCTCGCCGACAGCGGCATTTACCTGCGGGGTTGCCCACAGGTGCAAATTTGGGATTCAACCGAGAAGGACAAATTCAATCTCGGCGCGGATAAAGGTTCCGGCGCTTTATGGAACAATAGCCCCGGTGCGCCGGGCAAAGATCCGCTGGTCAAGGCGGACAAACCCTTTGGCGAATGGAATCACTTCCGGATCGTGATGGTGGGCTCGCGGGTGTGGGTTTGGCTTAATAACCACCAAACGGTCGATGGCGCGAACATGGAGAACTATTACGACCGTAAACTGCCCGTGCCGCCCAAAGGCCCTCTGCAACTCCAAACGCACGGTGGAGAAATCCGCTGGCGCAATCTGTATATCCGCGAGATCGGATCCGATGAAGCCGACAAGCTGCTGCGGGGCAGGGATCCGGCGGGGTTCGAGTCGGTTTTCAATGGCAAGGATTTCGAGGGCTGGGCCGGCCCCCTGGATAATTATCAGGTCAAAGATGGTGCGATTCTTTGCCGGCCAGGAAAGGGTGGCACGATCTACACCAAGCAGGAATACGGTGATTTTATCGTGCGGCTGGAATTCAAGTTGCCGCCCGGGGGGAATAATGGTTTGGCCATCCGTTATCCTGGCACCGGCGATACTGCCTACGGGGGCATGTGCGAATGCCAGGTCCTCGACGATAATTATGAAAAGGCGACCGGTGAAAAGATCGATCCGCGTCAAGCCCATGGCTCCGCTTATGGCATGGTCGCCGCCCAGCGCGGATACCAACACCCGATCCAGGAATGGAACTATGAAGAAGTCACCGTGAAAGGCCCGACCATGAAAGTCGAACTGAACGGGACGGTGATTCTGGATTGTGATCTAAGCAAAGTGACCGAGTACATGCACGGCTCCGCGCATCCGGGGAAAGATCGCACCAAAGGATATTTCGGATTTGCGGGGCATAATGACCCGGTGATGTTCCGAAATATATCGATTAAGCGGCTTGACTGAAGAGGCCCCCCGCAGATTCGGGGCAACCGCAGATGGTGAAAGAGAGGCCCCGCAGATTCGGGGCGACCGCGGATGGAGAAAGAGAGGCCCCGCAGATTCGGGGCGACCGCAGATGACAAAACAGAAACCTTTAGAATCGCCCTCTGGCAATTCTGAACAGATTTGCGGAGATCCTTTGACCTATAAGGTCATTGGGCTGGCGATGGGTGTTCACACGGACCTCGGCCCTGGTTTGGACGAAATATTCTATCATCGCCTGCTTGCAGCACGTCTGAATTCAGCGTGTATTCAGTATCAGTTCAAACCTCGATCCGAGCTGAGATATCATGACAAAGTGGCTGATATTTTCGAACCAGACTTGGTGATCCCTAGCCAACTTGTGATGGAACTCAAGGCTCAACGTGGCGGCTTCACGCCTGAATGCCTGACTCAACTTCTCTCGTATCTGAAGTTCTGGAAGGTTTCGGTTGGTTTGCTTTTCGACTTCGCCAAAGAGCGGCTCATTTTCCAGCGGGTAATCTATACCGAATCAGAGTTGGCCCCTTTTCCCAAAGCCGATGTACCCCCTTTTGTCTGCGACATCAGTTTGGCCGCCGCCCTTTTCCACGAGCTCGAGGCGATCTATCGGATGCACGCGCTGGGTTATCGAGATACCACGTACAGAGGACTTTTGCTTGCCGGGCTGCGAACTCTTGGGTTTGCCTGTTCAGATGGCCCGATCGTCTCGGTGGAGGAATTGGGTCCGACTCGGCTCCGTTGCATCGTGGTGAATGAGCACTGCGTTCTGACAATTTCCGCCTTGGGCGATGGACTTACGGCCGCCCAAAGAGCCATCACCCAAAACTATCTTCGTCTGTTGAAACTTCCCTGGGGACTGGAAGTGCACTTCGGAAGGCACGCGCTGGAGATTCAATTCGTGAACCAGCCTGTGCATCACAGTCGAACGGCCTCCACATTAGCCAAAACAAGCAAATCCAAATTCCTACGGCGTTTCAGCGTTGGAGTGGAAATGAACCACCGCCCTTTCGAACCGGCCCTTGATGAATACTCCATATAATCGGCGACCGCAGATGGTGAAAGAGAGGCCCCGAATCTGCGGGATTATCATTCGGTCATCTGTGGTCGCCTCGAATCTGCGGGGATTATCATTCGGTCATCTGTGGTCGCCTCGAATCTGCGGGGATTCTCATTCGGTCATCTGTGGTCGCCTCGAATCTGCGGGGATTCTCATTCGGTCATCTGTGGTCGCCCCGAATCTGCGGGGATTCTCATTCGGTCATCCGCGGTCGCCCCGAATCTGCGGGGATTCTCATTCGGTCATCTGTGGTCGCCTCGAATCTGCGGGGATTCTCATTCGGTCATCTGTGGTCGCCTCGAATCTGCGGGATTCTCATTCGGTCATCTGCGGTCGCCTCGAATCTGTGGGGTCTAATCTGTGGAGACTAATTTGATATGGAGCTTCATGCGCTGGATTGGGCAATCGTAGTTGTCACGCTGCTGATCTGCTTCGCGCCGGCGCTATTCTTCGGGAAGCGCGCGGGCAAGAACACGACTGAGTTCTTCGCTTCGGGGCGTTCGGTGCCCTGGTGGCTGGCGGGGTTGTCCATGGTCGCCACTACGTTCAGCAGCGACACACCCAACCTGGTCACTGACATCGTCCGTCGGCAAGGCGTGGCCGGCAATTGGTGCTGGTGGGCCTTCACCTTAACCGGGATCCTGACAGTTTTCTTTTACGCGCGTCTGTGGCGGCGTTCGGGAGTGATGACCGATCTGGAGTTTTATGAGATTCGTTACTCGGGGAAAGCCGCCGGCATCGTTCGTGGGTTTCGCTCGGTGTATCTGGGTTTTCTGTTTAACTGCATGATCATGGCGACGGTCATGTTGGCCGCGTGCAAAATCGCGGCCATCCTTTTTGGCCTGTCTCGCACGCAGACCCTCGTGTTTTGCGGTGTGCTCAACGTCCTGTTCGCGGCGCATTCGGGTCTATGGGGTGTCCTGGTGATTGATATGATCCAGTTTTTCGTGAAGATGACGGCGGTTATCGCCGCCGCCTGGTTCGCTGTGAAACATGTCGGTGGGCTGCACGCGATGGTATCGGCCCTCTCGGCGAAGACCGGTCCAGGTGGGATTAATTACTTGAATATTCTGCCGGATTTCACCAGCAACTGGAATATTGCGGTCGCCGTATTCATCATGCCGATCGCGGTGCAGTGGTGGGCGGTGTGGTACCCTGGCGCAGAGCCCGGCGGTGGCAGTTACATCGCTCAGCGCATGCTGGCGTCGAAGTCGGAGAAAGACTCACTGGGCGCCGTCCTGTTTTTCAATCTTGCGCATTATGTCTTGCGGCCCTGGCCCTGGATCCTGGTGGCTCTCTGCTCGTTGCTGGTGTACCCGGAGTTGTCGGATATCCAAAAGGCTTTTCCCAGGCTCGACCCGAGCTTGCTCGGCCACGACATCGCTTACCCGGCGATGTTGAAATTTTTGCCAGTCGGCTTCATCGGATTAATGACCGGGGGCCTGATTGCCGCCAATTCATCGACCATCTTAACCCATCTGAACTGGGGTGCCTCCTACCTGGTTCATGATTTTTACCGGCGATTTATCAACAAAACCGCTGGCGAAAGGCACTATGTCTGGATGGGGCGGGCAGCTACGGCCGGGTTGTTCATCTGCGCGGGTGCTTTGACGTTTGTGCTCGATACCGCTAAGAATGCATTCGATATCATTTTGCAGATCGGCGCTGGCACAGGACTTCTGTATCTTCTGCGTTGGTTTTGGTGGCGGGTCAATGCCTGGTGTGAAGTGGTGGCGATGGTCAGTTCCTTCGCAGTCTCTGTGATCCTGCTGTTATTAAACCGAAATGGCGCGAATATCAGCACCCAGGCAGGACTGTTGATCACGGTGACTGTGACGACCATTTGCTGGGTGGCCACGGCCTTTCTCGGGCCAAAGACCGAGCAAGAGGTCCTGGTGGCGTTTTATCGAAAAGTGCGGCCGTTCGGTCCCGGGTGGAGGCGCGTACGGATGGAGGCTGGGATTAGTGAAGCCGAAGCCCGGGCAACGCATGAAAACATACCGATGGCTTTGTTGGGCTGGGTAGCTGGTTGCACGGTGACCTGGTCCGGGCTTTTCATGGTTGGCAACTTTTTGTACGGTCGAACTGTCCCGGCATTGGTTCTTTTGGGAATTTTGATCGTTAGCGGAGCCGCTCTCGTCGCTGTCATTAACCAACTCTGGTCCAATGGCGGGGATGCCGACGCTCATCTCGAACTTGAGCAAAGCCGGGATGCCGTGACGAAAGCCCACTAAAGCCCGACTATGGACCCCAATTCGGAATCCTGCTCCAACCCAGGATGCGGGTGCCATTCACAAAAGCGGGCCGAGAGCTGGGACCGGCGGCAATTTCTTAAAATCGTGGGGCTTGGGACTGGTGTGCTGGCGAGCCACGCCTGGCAAGCGATGGCCGGACCTTTTTCCCGTGGAGATTTCGATCGCCTTGTGCCGGCGGATAAGAAGCTGCGGCCGGAATGGGTCGATTCACTCCGGGCACGAGGAGAGCGCAGTCTGTATCGCGGGGAAGATCTCAAGAAAATCGGTATGCCCATCGGCGGTTTGTGCGCGGGCCAGGTGTACCTCGGGGGTGATGGCAAGCTCTGGCATTGGGACATTTTCAACCAGCGAATCTCGACCGGTGCGGAGCATTATGCCAAGCCGCTGGCGCCTTCCGCGCCTTTCGAGCAGGGCTTCGGAATTCGGATAGCCCGGCATGGCACGAAGGAGTTTCGGCCACTCGATAGCGCCCATTGGCGAGTCGTCTCATTTATCGGGGAGTATCCGATTGGCTATGTCGAGTATCGCGATGCGGATATGCCGGTGCACGTGCGCCTGGAGGCGTTTTCGCCGTTCATTCCGCTAAACACGGAGGATTCTTCGCTGCCGGCGACCCTCTTTCAGTTCACCGTACGAAACGAAAGCGCGACGAAACTCGAGCTTGAAATTTGCGGTTGGTTAGAAAACCCGATCTGCCTCTTCTCGAGTCAACGGCGAGCGGGACAGCGGCTGAATCGGTTAACTCGGAACAGGGGCTTGTTATTGCTCGAGTGCAGCGCTTTGGATTCTCCCGCAGATCCGGTGCAGAGCCGGCCGGATATTGTTTTCGACGATTTCGAATCGCCCACGTACCAGGGATGGACGGTGGATGGCGCTGCGTTTGGCGGCGGGCCGATCGAGATGTCGAAGATCCCGGCTTACCAAGGAGATGTGGGAGGACATGGAAGCCGCGTTGTGAACAGTCATGGATCGGCGCCTGGTGAAACGGTTGAGCAGCGCGATGCTGCAACGGGCACGCTGACCAGCCGGTCCTTCGAGATTGCTCGGGATTACATTAATTTCCTGATCGGTGGCGGAGCGCATCCGGGGAAGACCTGTATGAACCTGGTCATTGACGGCAAGGTCGTCGCCAGCTCAACAGGCCAAAATGATAATCATATGAGCGCGGTCAGTTGGGATGTGCGCCGGTGGAGCGGCAAAACGGCCGTGATACAGGTGGTGGACCGGGAGACAGGGCCTTGGGGAAACGTGGGTGTCGATAATATCGTTTTTAGCGATTCACCGCATCAAGGCAACGGACGGTTGGCTGACGAGGCGGACTTCGGAACCATGGCATTGGCGGCGATCGATGCGGTCCGGCAAGATTATGGAAGCACCTGCGCATCTTCCGTGGGAGATTTGTCCTCAACAACGGAACCGGCGGTCAAGCCCTTTGGTGAAAAACTGATGGGTTCCTTGGCTCGCAAGCTCGAACTGGCGCCCGGTGCCTCGGCCAATGCGACTTTTATTCTGGCGTGGCACATGCCAAATCTCCGAATCAGCCGGCTGCCACCGGGCCGCCACTACGCCATTAGATTTGCCACGGCGGCGGATGTGGCGGCTTATGTGGCCAAAAACTTCAACCGCTTGAGCAGCCAAACCCGGGCCTGGCACGACACCTGGTACGACTCGACGTTGCCTTATTGGTTTCTCGAT
>Ga0070741_10017057_pt1 | contig 11994 bp, 7 predicted proteins | sample Coa_R1_4_FD_66440 | JGI IMG/M metagenome (GOLD analysis project Ga0070741, IMG submission 66440) | Surface soil microbial communities from Centralia Pennsylvania, which are recovering from an underground coalmine fire - Coalmine... | ecosystem: Environmental > Terrestrial > Soil > Unclassified ...
TGGCGTAGAAGGGCATCCCGCGCCAGACGTTCACGATGATCACCGAGAGCAGCGCGAGCACCGGGTCGGTGAGCCACCCGATCCGGGTCGTGATCAGGCCGGCGCGGTACAGCGTCCAGTTCAGCACGCTGAACGTCGGATCGAACATCCACTTCCAGGCGAAGGTCGACAGCACGGTGGGGATGATGAACGGCAGGAGCATCGCCGCCCGCACGAGCCGTTTGCCCTTGAAGTGCCGGTTCAGCAGGAGCGCGAGCCACATCCCGAGCACGAGCTTCCCGATGGTGGCGACGCCCGTGTAGACGAACGTGTTGTAGGTCGCGCGCTGGAAGATCGTGTCGTTCCAGACCTTGACGAAGTTCTTCAGGCCGACGAACGCGCCCGGGTTCCCGACCGTCGTGCTGCTGAGGGCCAGCCACACGCCCTTCACGAACGGATAGGCGATGAACAGCCCGAGGAGCACGATTGTCGGCAGGAGGAGGAGGAATCCGAGGACGCGCTCGTTCTCGAGGAGGGAGCCCCGGCGCCGTCGCCCGGCGGCGGGGGCCATCGGCACCGCGACGGTGGCATGGCGGGCCTCCCCGCGCCCCCCGGCGATCGGGCGGACCCGGGGCGGATCCGGTCCGAGTTCGCCCGGCGAGCCGCGCCCCCCTACGTCCCGGCGGTCGTCCGGAGCTGAACCTCCGCCCACTTCACCGCGTCCTGGGCCAACGTGGCGTGCACCGTCCCGGCGACGGGCATGTCGACGACGACGCTCTCAGCGTACACGTCCACCGGGCCTTCGGAGGCGGGACCCAGAGACCCGGCGCGGAGCGGTGGGCGGGGCGCTCGCCCGCGCGTCCCGGCGCCCGGCCGACGGCGGCCGCCCACGATCGCGGCGGGGAGCGACGCGCGGCGCGAGGGTCCGTGTGATCCCGTGAGACAGTGCGGATCAGCGGCTCGCTCACTGAGGGTTCGAGGCCACTCGCGATGGCCCAGGGTTGTCCCGTCTATAGCAGAGGTGTCCGGGACGTGTCAACGCCCGGCGGGAGCCCGACGGCCGGGTGCCGGCCGCGGCGGCGCGGGATGCCGCGCCGCTCGGCGGCGGCGCGGCCGTCCCCGGTCAGCGGGCCGGCGCGGGGCTCGGGGCCGGGCGGGGGGGCCGCAGCCCCAGCGCGACCACCACGGCGGCGGCCCCGACGATCGTGCTGCCGAGGTGGAGCATCCAGTAGGAGCCGAGCCGATCGAAGACGATGCCGCCGGCATAGGCGCCGAGCCCCATCCCGATCGTCGAGACGAGGAAGATGCCGCCGAACGCGGTGCCGACCACCCGCGCGCCGAAGAACTCGCGCGCCAGCAGCGCGTAGAGCGGCATCGCCCCGCCGTACGCCACGCCGAACGCGAGCGCGACGAGGAAGAGGGAGCCCGCACCGCCGGCGGCAAGATACGTCGAGAGCGTCGCCGCCTGCACGGTCAGGAGCAGGACCAGCGCGGGGCGAGGACCGAGCCGGTCGGCCAGCACCCCGCTCCCGAGCCGGCCCGCGATGCTGGTGCCGCCCGAGATGCCCAGCATGGCGGCGGCCGCCATCTTCGGCACGCCGAGATCCATCGCGTGGGCGACCATGTGGAAGATCGGCCCCGAGTGGGCCGCGCAGCATGCGAAGTGCGCCAGCGCGACACCCCAGAACGCGGGGTGGCGGAACGCCTCGGCCGGCGTCATCTCCAGGCCGCCGACACCCGGCGCGGCCGGGGCGCGGCCGCCCCCGGCCGCGGCGTACGGAGCCAGGCCGCGGTCCTCGGGCCGGTTCACGATGAAGCGCACGGCGACCGCGGCGACCACCCACGTCAGCGCGCCAAAGGTCGCGAACGCGCCCCGCCAGCCGAGCAGCGAGATGAGCGCTCGTGCGGCGGGCGGAACCGCCAGGATCCCGAGGCCCATGCCCGCCGAGATGATCCCCATCGCGAGCCCGCGCCGCGCGACGAACCACCGGGTGGCGGTGGCGGAGAGCGGCACGTAGCAGGCGCTGGCGCCGGCCGCCCCCAGGATGCCGAACGCCGCGTAGAGCTGTCCCGCGGTGCGCACCTGGCTCGACAGGAGCATGGCGCCGCCCAGGAGCGCGGCCCCGAGCGCGACCACCCGGCGGGCGCCGACGCGATCGGAGAGCGCGCCCCAGACGAGCGAGCCGATTCCGAGGACGATCCAGTTGACGAGCGCGACGCCGGAGATGAGCCCCCGGCTCCAGCCGAACTGCTCCTCGAGCGGGCGGAGGAACACGGCCAGGGAGAACGTGACCCCCATCGCGACGGCGATGACGGCCACCGACGCCGCCAGCACGACCCAGCCGAAGAACAGGGGCGGCCGGGCCGGCGCGGGCCGGCTCACCGGGACAACACCCGCGGTCGACGAGCGCGGCCGCGGGCGGGCGGGTTCACGGCGAGGCGCCGAACGCGCGCCCGCGCCGAGGGAAGGCGCGGGATCACCGCTCGGAGGGGGGCGCCGCGCGCGCCCCCGGGCCGCGCGGCCGTCTGCGCCCGCCCGGCCGGCCGGCGGGGGCCGGCAGCGGCGCGTCCGGCCGCCCCGCCCGCGAGCGTCGCGCCGTGTTCGCGCCGCCCCGGGTCGCCGGCACCGGTGACCGGCCGGCGGGCGCGGCGGGCGGACACGGGGCGCGGCGGCGCCGGGGAACGTCCGGACTCACGGCTCTGGCGAACCTGCCGGCGGGCCGGGAAGCGACCCGTTCGGGCTCACCGCTCGAACACGCTCGCGCGCGCCGGGCACGACCCGGCTCAGAACGACCGGATGAGTCGCTCGACCCGCTCGTCGTGCGCCTGGAACGGATCCTTGCAGAGGATGGTCTCGCGCTCGGGGTCGTTCAGCTTGAGGTAGACCCAGTCCACCCGGTAGTCCTTCCCCTTCAGGTTGGCCCGCCGGATGAACTCGCCCCGGAGCCGCGCGCGCGTGGTCTGGGGCGGGGTGTGCTTGGCCTGCTCGATCTGCTCGTCGCGCACCAGGCGCTCGACCATCTCGTTCCGGACCAGCAGGTAGTAGAGACCGCGGAACGGCCGGATGTCGTGGTACTGGAGGTCGATCAGCGACACGCGGGGGTCCCGCCAGGACAGGCGATGCTTCGTCATGTACGTCTCGATCACGTCTCGCTTGATCACCCAGTCGACGTCCCGGCTGCACTGCGCCGGGTCGGCCTGGAGGCGGGCCAGCACGTCGGTCCACCGCTCCAGCACGTCGCGGGTCACCGCGTCGGCCCCGACGTGCTGCACGTAGGCGAGGCACGCCTCCAGGTACTCCTTCTGGATCTCCAGCGCGGTCATCGAGCGGCCGTCCTTCAGCTTGACCGTCTCCCGGAGCAGCGGGTCGTGAGAGATGTCGCGGATCGCCTGCACCGGCGACTGGAGGCTGTAGTCCCGGTCGAAGTACCCGTCCTCGATCATGTCCAGCACGACGGCGGTCGCGCCGACCTTGAGGTAGGTCGCGGCCTCCGACATGTTCGAATCCCCCACGATCACGTGCAGCCGGCGGTACCGCTCGGCGTCGGCGTGGGGCTCGTCGCGGGTGTTGATGATCGAGCGCGAGGAGGTGGTGGCGCCGGAGATCTCCTGGCAGATGTGCTGGGCGCGCTGGGAGAGGCAGTAGTGGAACCCGCGCGGCGTCTGCAGCACCTTGCCCGCCCCGGCGTAGATCTGGCGGGTGACGAAGAACGGGATCAGGGCCTCGGCCAGCCGCTGGAACGAGACGTCCCGCGACACCAGGTAGTTCTCGTGGCACCCGTACGAGTTGCCGGCGGAGTCGGTGTTGTTCTTGAACAGGAGGATGTTCCCGGAGATGCCGTCCTCGCGCAGCCGCTTCTCGGCCTGGTGGAGCAGGTCCTCGACGATCCGCTCGCCGGCCTTGTCGTAGACGACGAGGTCCATGACGTCGTCGCACTCGGGGGTTGCGTACTCGGGATGGAACCCCGTGTCGAGGTACAGGCGCGCCCCGTTCTCCAGGAACACGTTGGCGTTCCGCGCGCCGGGGATCACCTTCTCGAACAGATAGCGGGCGACGTTGTCCGGCGAGAGCCGGCGCTGCCCGTTGAGGGTGCAGGTGAGGCCATACTCGTTCTCGAGGCCGAAGATGCGCCGCTTCATGCCTACCCCATGCTCCGGGCCCCGTCGCCCGCATCAGGGCGCCCGAGGACAGCGCGGAGTTCACCCTCGACGATGCGCCGGAACTTGCGGCGCTCGCGATGACGGTCGAGCACCGCCACCTCCAGGTCGCGGTCGGTCAGGGTCTTGTTCTGGGTGACCGTGAGCGCGCGCACGCCCAGCCGCAGCGCCTCCGGGAGAGCCAGGCCCTCCCGGTACTGCTCCTTGAGGAACCGGCGGATCTCCTCGGCCTGGCCGCCCATGGCCGCGTAGTTCCGCTCGTCCTCGATGTAGCCGTCGTACAGGATGTGGTACATCTCGTTCTTCCCGTTCGCGTCGTCCGCGACCTCGACCACGAGGACCTCGACCTCGAACGGCTTGATCCCCTCGGTGAAGATGTTTCCCAGCGCCTGGGAGTACGCGTTGGCGAGCGCCTTGGCCGTGACGTCCTCGCGGCAGTACGAGTACCCCTTGAGGTCGGCGTGCCGCACGCCGGCGATCCGGAGGTTCTCGAACTCGTTGTACTTGCCGACCCCGGCGAACGCGATCCGGTCGTAGATCTCCGAGATCTTGTGCAGGAGCCGGGACGGGTTCTCGGCGACCAGCAGGACGCCGTCCTGGTACTCGAGCGCGACGAGGGAGCGGCCGCGCGCGATGCCCTTCCGGGCATACTCGGCCTTGTCCTTCATCATCTGCTCGGGCGAGACGTAGTACGGGAGCGGCATGGCGCCCTCTAGGCCCGGGTCCGCGCGCCGGCGCCGCGGCTCACGGCAGCCGCTCCTGGCGGCGGTCGCGCAGCACGGCCTCGCACTGGGCCTGCACCTCGGCCTCCGGCACCTCGGCGAAGCCGTCACGGGTGATGGACTTCAGGGTGGGGAAGATCCCGTGGACGAAGTCGGGCCCGCCGGTGCCGACGTCTTCCTCGGCCGCGTCGATGAGGGCTTCGACCGCCCAGTGCACGGCGTCCTCGCGGCCGGCGGCGACGCGGTACACCTTCTTCAGGGTGCTGCGGGCGTCCTTGCCGCCCGAGCCGGTCGCGTAGTAGTCGATCTCCTCGTAGCGTCCCCCGGTGACGTCGTACTTGAAGATGCGCCCCTCGCCCCGGCGGACGTCGTATCCCGCGAACAGCGGCACGACCACCAGCCCCTGCATCGCCATCGGGAGATTCATGCGGATCATCTGGGCCAGCTTGTTGGCCTTGCCCTCCAGCGACAGCCCGTCCCCCTCGACCTTCTCGTAGTGCTCGAGCTCGGTCTGGAACAGCCGCGCCATCTCGATCGCCGGGCCGGCCGCGCCGGCGATGGCGACCGCCGAGTGCTCGTCGGCCTTGAAGACCTTCTCGATCCGCCGGTGCGCCACCTGGTAGCCCTCGGTCGCCTGCCGGTCCCCGGCCACGATCACGCCATCCGCGTAGCGGAGGGCGAGGATCGTGGTGCCGCTCGGCACGCCGAGGGCGCCGCGCGGCTCACCGGCCGTGGCCCCGCCAGCGGCGACCGGGCCGGCGGGCAGGCGCGGCGTGAGCAGGTCCGGCGCCTCTCGCCGGAGGAGCTCGACGAAGCTCGTCGTCAGGTGTCCCGAGAACAGCCCTTGCCAGGAGGCGTCCATGGGTGCTCCGTGCCGCGATTATACCGCCCGGGTCGGTGCGCGCCGCGAGTTCCGGCGGTCGAGACACCTGGGGCGGGCGATCCGGGCCACGAGCGTGGAGCGGCGTCTAGACGACGGTCGGCTTGGAGAGGTTGCGCAGCAGGTCCCGCGCGGTCGGCGACTGATCGATCACCCGGCGGACCAGGGCCTCGGTGCCGCGCAGGGGCTCCAGCATGAACACCTTCTTCAGCGGTCCCTCCTTGAGGTCGAACAGGACCGAGTCCCACGATGCCGACACGATGTCCTCCGGGTAGCGCTGGAGGCACATGCCGCGGAAGTAGGCGCGGGTGTCGCGGGGCGGGTCGTTCACGGCGCGTGCGATCTCGTCGTCGGTCGCGATCCGCTCCACGGCGTCGGACTGCTCCAGCCGGTAGTACAGGCCCTTGCCGGGCCGGATGTCGTGGTACTGAAGGTCGATCATCGCCACGCGCGAGTCCGACCACCCGACCTCGTGCTTGGCCCGGTAGCTCTCCAGGAGTTCGAGCTTCATCACCCAGTCCAGCTCCCGGTTGAGCGTCATCGGATCGCGGCCCAGCCGCTCCAGTGCGTGCTCCCACCGCGCCAGGACGTCCTTCGTCACCGGGTCGAGCTCCCGGTCGCGGTAGTAGCGGTGCGCGCACTCCAGGAACTGCTGCTGCACCTCGAGGGCGGTCGCGGTCCGGCCGTCCCGCAGGCGGAGCGGCGCCCGGCAGGTCAGGTCCCGCGAAACCTGGCGGAACGCCTGGACCGGGTTGTCCAGCGAGAGGTCGCGGTCGATGAAGTCGTCCTCCAGCATCGAGAGCACGACCGCGGTCGTCCCGACCTTGAGGAAGTTGGCGACCTCGGACATGTTCGCGTCGCCGACGATCACGTGCAGGCGGCGGTACTTCTCCGGGTCCGCGTGCGGCTCGTCCCGCGTGTTGATGATCGGGCGCGAGTGCATCGTCTCCAGCCCGACCTCGGTCTCCAGGAAGTCCGCCCGCTGGGAGATCTGGTACTCGACGTACTCGAGGTTGTTCTCCGCGCCGACCTTCCCCGCGCCGGTGAAGACCTGGCGCGTCACCAGGAACGGCATCAGGTGCTGGACGATGCGCGCGAACGGGCAGCGCCGGTCCATGAGGTAGTTCTCGTGGGTGCCGTAGCTGTTGCCCTTCGAGTCGGTGTTGTTCTTGTAGATGAGGATGCGCTGCTCGGGCGGCGACACCGACTCCGCCCGCCGCCGGGCGAGGTCGAGGATCCGCTCTCCGGCCCGGTCCCAGATCACCAGGTCGCGCGGGTTCGTGCACTCCGGCGTGGAGTACTCCGGGTGGGCGTGGTCGACGTAGAAGCGCGCCCCGTTCGGCAGGATCAGGTTGATGAGCCGTGACTCCTCCTTCGATGGCAGCTCCTTCTCCTCGGCGTACTCGAACCCGCGGGCGTCGCGGAGCGGGCTCTCCGCCTCGTAGTCCCAGCGGATGCGGGCGGTTCGGTAGGTCTCGTACGAGTTGATGAGGAGGAGCGAGGACAGGATCGGGTTGAAGTCCGCCTGGTTGCGGACGGTGATCCCGTACTCGGTCTCGATCCCCATGACCTTGGAGATGGCCATTCCGCCCTCGCGCCGGCTCGTTCCGCCGTCCGCGCTACCGTCTCGGGGCTCCGCGCGCCGGACGGGCTGACAGAAAAGGGGTGAGGGGAGCGCGGTCGCCGCCCCTCACCCCGGCTTCTACAGGTACTGGCCCGTCGTCATGCGCTCCACGGGGCGATTCTTGTCCTTGCTCTCCCCGGTGAGCGGCTTCACGTACACGATGCGCTCGCCCTTCTTCCCGGCGATCTTCGCCCAGTCATCGGGGTTCGTCGTGTTCGGCAGGTCCTCGTTCTCCTTGAACTCCTCGCGCACCGCGCCGACCAGGTCCTCGAGCCGGACGCCCTTCTCCCCGGTGGCGATGTACCGCTTGAGCGCGAGCTTCTTGGCGCGGCGGACGACGGACTCCATCATCGCCCCCGACGCGAAATCCTTGAAGTACAGGACCTCCTTGTCGCCGTTGGCGTAGGTCACCTCGAGAAAGCGGTTCTCGTCGGCGACCGCGTACATGTCATCGACCGCGGCCTCGATGAGGCGCGCGATCGCCGCGCGGACGTCCCCGCCGTGGGGGGCGAGCTCCTGCTCGTGGATGGGGATGTCGGGCGTCAGGTACTTCGCCATGATCTCGGCCGCCGCCGCGCGGTCGGGGCGGTCGATCTTGATCTTCACGTCCAGCCGGCCCGGGCGCAGGATCGCGGGATCGATCAGGTCCTGCCGGTTCGAAGCGCCGATGACGATCACGTTCTTGAGCCCCTCGACCCCGTCGATCTCGGCCAGGAGCTGCGGGACGATCGTGGTCTCGACGTCGGAGGAGATGCCCGAGCCGCGCGTGCGGAACAGGGCGTCCATCTCGTCGAAGAACACGACCACCGGCACGTCCTCGGCCGCCTTCTCCTTGGCCTTCTGGAAGATCTCCCGGATCTTCCGCTCGGTTTCGCCGACGTACTTGTTGAGCAGCTCCGGGCCCTTGATGTTCATGAAGAAGCCCTTGATCTTCTCGCCGCGCTTCTCCGACACCTTCTGGGCCAGGTTGTTCGCCACCGCCTTGGCGATCATCGTCTTGCCGCACCCCGGCGGCCCGTAGAGGAGGACGCCCTTCGGGGGGGCCAGCCGGTGCTCCCGGTAGTAGTCCGCGTAGAGGTACGGGAGCTCCACCGCGTCCCGGATCGCCTCGATCTGGCTCGTGAGCCCGCCGATGTCCTCGTAGCCGATGTCCGGCACCTCCTCGAGCGCCAGGTCCTCGACCTCGCTCTTGGGGAGCTTCTCCAGCAGGTAGCCGGACTTCGAGTCCATCAGCAGGTGGTCGCCCACCTTGAGCTTGGTGCCCCGGAGGGGCTCGGCGATGATCGCGACCTTCTCCTCGTCGGCCCGCAGCGTCACCACGGCGCGGCTCTCGTCCAGGGCCTCCTTCATCACCACGACCTCGCCCTGGATCTCGTATCCCGCCGTCTCGATGACGTTGAGCCCCTCGTTCAGCACGAGCTCCTGGCCGGGCTTGATCCCCTCCTTCACGATCGAGGGGTGGAGGTTGACCTTCACCTTGCGCCCGGCCGAGAGGATGTTGACGGTGCCGTCCTCGTTCAGCGACAGGAACACGCCGTAGCTCGACGGCGGCGCGCAGAGCTTGTCCACTTCCTCCTTCAGCGAGGAGATCTGCTCGCGCGCCTCGTAGAGCGTGTTGACGAGCTTCTCGTTCTGGTTGAAGGCCTGGACGAGCTGCCGGTTGGCCTCGCGCAGCTTGTTCTCCAGGACGACGAAGTCCTTCGGGATCTCGTCCAGCTTCTTGCGGAGGTGGCCGACCTCGGCCTCGAGCGCCCGGCCGTGAGCCTGCAGCTCCTGGACCTGGATCTCGTACTCGGTGAGGCGGCGCCGGTAGGCGGATTCGGACATCGGCAGGAACTTCGAGAGCCCCTTCACGCCCTCCGGTTCGCGGGGAGGATTTGCCTTCTTCTCGAACTCTTTCATGGCCTCCCGTCCCTTTCGGCGAGCACCGCGACCGCGCCGCGTCGGTCGAGCCCGGCGAGGGCGGGTCTGCCCCCGCCAGCCTGAGCCACTATAGGCGGTGCCGGAAAACAAAGTCAAGTTGCGGACGTCGCGGACTCCAGTCATGACGCGAGGTTGTCATCCACCGCCTCTCCCTCACCCGGAAACGGTGCAACGACGGTGCCAGGCGCGGGTGCGGACCGCTCCGACCGGGACGCGGAACGACGATCGGTGGGGCGGACGGCGATCGTCCCCGCGGATGATCGCCGGAGCGCGCACGTGCGACGACGGCATCGGCGCGCGAGGTCACGCGCGGATGCCGTCCGCGCACGACGGCGCTCGCGATGTCGCCCCGCTCGGGCGAGGCCGCGCTGACCCGGGGTCCCTATAATGGTCGCGATGCGGCTCTCGACCTGCCGGTGGGGCGCGCGCGTTCGACGCCGGTGGTGCACGCGCGTCCGGTGGCCGCTCGGCGCGTTCACGCTGCTCCTCGCGCTGGCGCCCGGCGCCGCGCGGGCCGGCGCGCCCGCGCCGGGCGAGCTCCGCGTCGGCGTGGCGCGCGTTCCGGCCTCGCTCGATCCCGCCGCCGCGACCACCGCGGACGAGCTGATGGCGCTCCGGCTCGTCTACCAGGGGCTGCTCACGTTCGGCGAGCGCGGCGACCTCGAGCCGGCCCTGGCCACCGGCTGGTCCGTCTCGCGCGACGGGCTGGTCTGGTCGTTCCGGGTCCGCCCCGACGTGCCGCTTCACGATGGCACGGTCCTTGGGACCGACGACGTGGTGGCGGCGCTCGCCGAGCGCGTCTCGGCCGAGGAGCCGGCGGAGACCACGCCGCCGTGGCTGCGGCCCTTCCGCGGTCCCGGCCGGATCGTGCGCGAGGTCCGCCGGGGGGCGGGGGGGAGCGTCGAGGTCGTCCTCGCGCATCCATACGCCCCGGTGCTCGCGCTCCTGGCTCACCCCGGGCTCGGCGTCGCGGTGGCCCGCGACCCGGGGCGGCGCGTCGGCAGCGGCCCTTATCGCGTCCAGGAGCTGCGCCCGGGCCGGCTGACGCTGGAGGTCGCCCCGGCGTGGCGGGGCGAGCCGCCCGCCAGTTCGCGCATCACGCTCCAGGAGATGGACGACGATGCGACCGCGCTGGCCGGGCTCGGCCCGGGCGGGGCCGTGGACGTCGCCGTGGTGCGCGCTCCGCCCGGGTGGGCCGCCCTCGGCCTGCGCGTCGTGGCCGCGACGAGCTGGCGCGTCGGCCTGCTGGCCATCCGGACGGACCGGGGGCTGACCAGCCGGAAGCCGGTCCGGCAGGCGGTCGCGCTGGCTCTCGATCCGAGCCTCGTGCGGGCCGCGCTCGGGCGGTGGGCGGTCCCGCACGGCGGCTGGCTGCCCCCCGGCGCCTGGGCGGCCCGCGACGGTGCCGGGCTTCCGTTCGATCCGGCGCGCGCGCGGCGGCTCCTGCTCCCGCTGGGCGGGATCGATCGGACGCTGACCCTGCTGGCCGGCGATCAGCCCACGGGGCCGGAGGCGGGCGGTCTCGCCGAGGCCATCCGGGCGTCGCTGGACGCGGTGGGATTCCGGACCCAGGTGCGGATCGAGCCCCCGGAGACCGCCCTGGCCGCCGTCCGGCAGGGTGGCGCCGAGCTGGCCCTGGTCGAGAGCGCGCTCGAGGTCAACGATCCCGACTTCTTCCTGCGCCCGCTGCTCGCGGCCGACGGCGCCGTGCCGGGCAGCGCGAGCAACGTCGCGTTCCTCCGGAGCTCGCTCGTGGACGGGATGCTGCTCCGTGCCGGTCAGCTTGGCTTTCGGCCCGAGCGCCTGCGCCTCTACGCGCGGCTGCAGACGCTGCTCGCGGAGGAACTGCCCTACGTCCCGGTCTACGCGCGCTTGCAGTGGCTGGTCGCCCGGCCAGAGGTGAGCGGCGTGCGAGTCGAGCCCTCCGGGTGGCATCGGCTCGAGACGATGCGGATCGATCCCTCCGGCGGCGCGTCCGCGGGCTCCTCGCCGGACCCGGGCCCCCGGTAACCGCCGCCCGCCGGCGGGGCCGCCCGGGGCGGCCGCGCGGCCGAACTCCCGCCCGCGGATCGCCGCCCGCGGCGGACCGTCGATGGTCGCGCCGCCGCGAGAATGCCCGACCGGCGGATGCTGGCGCGGCGGCGAGAGTGCCCGACCGGCGGCACGGCCCACCCCATGGTCGGCCCCGGCCCTCGCGCCTCCCTCTCCCCGCGGGCGGCCGCCCGGCGGCGCGGGACTGCACCGCGCAGCGGCTCCGCGGCGCTCTTTCCTGAGCTGTTCGCGGCTCCATGGGGCTCACCGGCCTCGCCCCCGCCGCCGCGCCGGGCGCGCGGGACGCGGACCCCGCGGCGGTCCGGGGGCCCGGCCGGCCGGCGATTTGCCGGGCGGAGGGGGGCCGGCTACAATGGAGCGTTCCTCGACCACGGGAAGGAGTCGCTCGTGCCCACGGTCCGCGAGACCGTCGCCGAGATGGTCCAGTACGTCTTTCCCCAGTACGCGGGCGCGCCGGGCCAGATCTACGGCGGTCGCATGATGGACTGGATCGCGACCGCAGGCACGCTGGCGGCGTCGCGGGTCGCCCGCGGTCCGGTGCTGGTCGGGGCGATGGACGATCTCGATTTCCTCCACCCGGTCCGGGTGGGAGAGATCGCGATCCTGCGAGCCCGCGTGGAGTACGTGGGCCGGACGTCGCTCGAGGTCGGCGTGCG
>Ga0070741_10017058_pt1 | contig 11993 bp, 8 predicted proteins | sample Coa_R1_4_FD_66440 | JGI IMG/M metagenome (GOLD analysis project Ga0070741, IMG submission 66440) | Surface soil microbial communities from Centralia Pennsylvania, which are recovering from an underground coalmine fire - Coalmine... | ecosystem: Environmental > Terrestrial > Soil > Unclassified ...
ATCGGCAGGGCCGGGACACGGACGATGAACTCGCTTCCCCGGCCGGCGCCATCGCTGCGCGCCTCGATCGACCCTCCGTGCAGCTGGATGAGGTTCCGCGCGATGGTCAGGCCCAGGCCCAGTCCGCCCGGCGACGCCGATCGATGCGAAGGATCCTGGAAGAACGGCTCGAAGATCTGCTCCAGCATCGGCGGGGCGATGCCGATCCCGGTGTCGCGCACCGAGACCTCGATGGCGGTGTCCTGCCGGCGCGCCCTGAGGCTGATGTGCGACGCCGGCGGGCTGTACTTGCAGGCGTTCGTCAGCAGATTCGAGAGGACCTGGGCGAAGCGGTCCGGGTCCGCGTCGAGCACGATCCCTTCGGGGACGTCGATCTCCAGATGGTGCCGGCCCTGCTCGAGCAGCGGGCTCGCCATCTCCACCGCGCGTCCGATCAAAGGCGAAAGCTCCACCGCGCGCTTCTTCAGCTCGATCTTGCCGCGGGCGAGGCGTGCGACGTCGAGCAGGTCATCCACCAGCCTGATCATGTGGCGGAGCTGCCGCTGCACGATCTCCGCCTCGCGCGTGGCGACGCCTTTGAGCTGCAGGATCTGCATGGCGGTCAGGATCGGGGCCAGCGGGTTCCGCAGCTCGTGTCCGAGCATCGCCAGGAACTCGTCCTTGGCGCGGTTGGCGGCCTCCGCCTCGCGCCGCGACTGCTGCTCCCGGGCGAGCAGGGTCTCGCGCTCGCGCCCCGCCTCCTCCATGCGCAACCTCGCGCGGACCTGCTCGCTCACGTCCACCGCAACCAGCATCATGCTGGTGGCGTTCCCCAGCGGATCTCGCAGCCGCTGCAGGTTGAAGTTGAACCAGCGCTCCTCCAGGACCCCGTCGGCGCGGCGCAGCCTGGTCGCGTACTCGTCGGCGGCATACGGCTCGCCGGTGCTCCAGACGCGCTCGAAGACCTCGATGACGGGCGTTCCCACGAGCTCCGGAAACGCTTCGCGCAGGGTGAGCCCGGCGACAGGCCGATTGTTCACCAGCTGCAGGTAGCGCGGGTTCGCCAGCTCGCAGGTGAAGTCCGGGCCCGAGAACACCGCGATGGGCACCGGCGCCTGCTCGAAGACGCCGTACATGCGCTCCCGATCCCGCTGGACGGTCTCGCGGGCGGCCGCGAGCTGCAGGTGCGTGGAGACGCGCGCCACGAGCTCCCGCGCGACGAACGGCTTGACGACGTAGTCGTCGGCGCCCGCCTCGAGCCCTTCGATGCGCGCGTCCTCGCCCGCGCGCGCCGAGAGCATGATCACGGGGATCGTCTTCAGGGCGGCATCGTGGCGGATCTCGCGGAGCAGGCCGAACCCGTCGAGACCGGGCATCATGATGTCGGTGAGGATCAGATCGGGCCGGAGTCGCCGGGCGGCGTCCAGCGCTGCGGCGCCGTCCGCCACCGCCTCCACGTTCCAGCGGCCGGCGAGCACGTGCACCACGTACTCGCGCATGTCGGCATTGTCGTCCGCCACCAGGATGCGCGCCCCTGACCGCGCGGCGACGCTGCCGGTGTCGGCGGATGCCCCGTCGGGAAGCCAGCGCAGCGCTTCCTGCAGGTACGCGTTCGCGGCGGTCGAAGTGGAAGGGAGCCTCTGTCCCACGCCGATCCGGTCGGCTGGAAGGTGCGCGCTTCCTCTCGGGATGTGGACGGCGAACGAGGTGCCCTCTCCGATCCGGCTCTGCACGTCGATGCGGCCGCCGTGCATCGCCACCAGCTCGGAGACCAGCGAAAGCCCGATGCCGGTGCCTTCGTACGTGCGTGACTTCGCCCCCTGGACGCGGTGGAACCTCTCGAAGACGCGGGGAACCTCGCTCTCGGGAATGCCGGTCCCGGTATCGCGCACCTCGAGGATCACCTCCTGGTCCACGGCGCGGAGGCCGACGGAGATGCCGCCCTCGAAGGTGAACTTGAACGCGTTCGAGAGCAGGTTGAGGAGGATCTTCTCCCACATCTCGCGGTCCACGAAGACCGGCTCCGGAAGCGGTTCGCAGGCGACCTCGAATCGAAGCCCCGCGCGCTCCAGCGCCGCGCGGAACGAGCTGGCGATGTCCGCCGACAGCGCCGAAAGATCGGTCGGCTCGTAGGTGGCCTCCGTCCGCGCCGTCTCGATGCGGGCGAAGTCGAGCAGCATGTTGACGAGCTTGAGGAGGCGCAGCGCGTTTCGCTCGACCACCTCGAGCTGCTTTCGCTGCGGCGGGCTGAGCGTCCCCTGCGCTCCTTCGAGGAGATCGGAGAGCGGACCGGTCATCAGCGTCAGGGGCGTGCGGAACTCGTGGCTGACGTTGCTGAAGAACGCCGTCTTCGCCCGGTCGAGCTCCGCGAGCGCGGAAGCGCGGCGCCGTTCGCTCTCGAACGCCCGGGCATTCGCCAGCACCGCGCCAGCCTGATCGCCGACGGTCCGGAGGAAGCCGCGGTACGACTCGTCGAGGGGCAGCATCGGCGAGAGCGCGATCACCAGCGCCGAATCCTCGCCCGGCGCCGGCAAGGGAAGGACCAGCGCCCATTCCCCGCCGCCGTCGCCCCAGGGATTGCGCATGACGCCCATGTCGACGCCTTCCAGCGATGCCTTGACCGCATGCAGCAGCCCGTTCGAAGAACCGGCGGGCAGGCCGAAGCTGCGCGCCGGATCGAATGCGGAGCGCGTCGCGTCGAGGCCGAGGAGCGCGCAGTCCGGGACGTCCGCCTTGTTGAGCGCGACGATCTCCACCAGCTCGCGGGAGGCTTCCGCCTCGGATTGCGCCCGCGCCGAGAGAGCGCCGAGATCGCGCAGCGTCCGCAGGCGGCGCTCCGAGAGCACCTGCTGGGTGGTCTCGGTGACGGCGGTGAAGACGCCGCCCACGTTGCCGGACTCGTCGCGGATGGGGCTGTAGGAGAAGGTGAAGTAGCACTCCTCGGCGAATCCCTTCCGCTCGAGGGGCAGCATGATGTTCTCCGACCACGTCGCCTCGCCGCGCTCGATCACCGAGGCGAGCATCGGGCCGATGATGTGCCAGATCTCCGGCCAGACGTCGCGCCCTCGCGCGCCCATCGCGGCGGGATGCTTGGCGCCGAGGATCTCCCGGTACGCATCGTTATAGAGCTTCACCAGATCGGGCCCCCACCAGATGAGGATGGGGAACCGTGAATTGAGGCAGATGCTGATGCTGGTGCGAAGGCTCTGTGGCCAGCGCTCGACCGGGCCGAGCGGCGTGAGGCTCCAGTCCAGCGAGCGCATCAGCTCGCCCATCTCGCCGCCTCCGCTCAGGGTGGAGATCGGAGGCGCAATCCGCGGCGCGTCCATCGCCCCAGCGTGGCACATGCCGGCCTTCGTTGAAGGGACGGCGCGCGCCGGTGTACGCAACTGGACCGCCCGGATGGGCTCTCGCCGGCAGCGTCGATTCTACGGGGCGAGCGCCGGAAGCGCGGATCGCGACGCGCGGCGACCCGCGCTCGACGCGTCGGGGTTGGATGGGCGGCTGCCGGGCGTGAACAGCTCCCACCGGCCTGCCCGCTCCAGCAGATTCCAGCCGCTGGCGAACTCCGCGGAAGGTTCGGGACTGTCGAACGCCTCAGCGTCGGGATCCGGATCGGGCGTGCGGACGAGGACGTACTCCGCGTCGCCCAAGGCACCCTGCCAGTCGAAATAGCCGGGCTCGAACTCCCAGCGCACCGGATATCGCCGCGCCGGGAGCACGTCGGTGCGGAAGCGCAACGGCATCCACGGGAGCTCGGCGAAGTTGAAGCGCGTCCGGCCTCCGCGCAGCACCTCGTAGTACAGGCCGAAGTGCAGATAGGGCTCGAAATGCACCACCTTGCTCTTGCGGTCGAGCATCAGCGACACCATGCGCTGCCCCGGGGCCGCCTTCGAGAGCACCTGCGCGAGCTGCACGACGTTGGCCTCGCGATCGAATCGCCGGTAGCGCTCGGCCACGTAAGGCGCATAGAGCACCTGGAGACACGCCGCGCCGGCGAGCAGCGCGGAGGTGCGGCGCGTCGCCGCCGTGACCGGTGAAGCGATGGCGAACATCAGCAGGAAGGGGATGGCGCGCAGATGGATGTACGCGACGTATCCGATGTAATTCGGGGCGGCGAGGTACGCGGCGAGCAGCCCCGCGGCGAGCAGCGGCATGCGGTACGCGCCTTCGGGGGGCCGCGGCTTCGCCGCCTTCTGCCGCACGACGGCGACGAAGGCGATCACCAGGAGCAAGGTGAACACCTCGTCCACCCGGCCGGCGAAGACGTTGGCGAAGCGAAGGATGTCCTTGATCTGCAGCAGGGGCGACTGCCAGACCGCGCCCGGCTGCGCGATGCCCGGCACCGCCGGCTTCGGCGCGTGCAGCGCCCACACCGCCATGAAGGCCAGCGCAGGCGCGAACGGAGCGAGCGCGACGGCGATGCTGCGCCGCGACCTCCGGGTCAACGCCAGGACGCACGCGGCGGCCAGCGCGACCACGAATCCGCTCAGATGGAGCTGCAGGAGAGCGAAGGAGACCGCGGCGAGGAGGAGAGCGCGAACACGCGAAGGCGCGCGCAGCTGCCGTTCCACCAACGCGACGACGAGGATCGCCACCGGCACGGCGGCGATGAAGTTGTAGACGCCGATGAACAGCGTCGCGGTCTGGAAGAGCGCGGGCGCGAACACGGCGAAGCGCCGGTCTCGTTCGAAGCTGCCGAGCAGCATCCAGGCCGCGAGCGGAAGCAGGAGCGCGGCCACCGTCAGGAGCAGCCGAAGCGCGACGTCAGGACCGACGAACCGCGCGAGCGCGAGCGCGGCGAGATACACGCCGGAGTACTGCGCGTTGGCGAAGCCGACTTCGAAGAACGGGCGCGACGCGGCCGCGGCGGCGCCCTGGCCGGCGAGTACGGTCAGGGCCGCGAGGTGCTGGGGAGCGTCCTGGAAGGGGAGAAGATGGCTGCACCACAAGGGAGCCGCGGATGCCACGCCTGCCAGGAGGACGACCGCGGGCCAGATCAGTCGCCGAAGCATCGAGGGGAGCTGCACCTCTACGAGATGCGAACGGCGTCGGGAACGAGCATCCGAAGCGGCCCGGCGCCAGCGTGCCGCTCGCCGACCGGCTCAGCGGAAGCGGGGACCTACAGACGCCGCAATAGCGCCTTGGGAGCAGCTTGACGACAATGGCTCCCCTCAACTCCACGGATGGCGTACGGGCAGTGGCTGCGGAAGGGACGATCCCCGCCCGGGGCCAGTTCGCCGCGCTGATCGAATCGGCGCGGCCCAAGCAGTGGGTCAAGAACGTCTTCGTCCTCGCGGGGCTCGTCTTCGGCGGACAGCTCTTCGACCCTGGCGCCTGCGTCCGCGCTTCCGTGTGCTTCCTGCTCTTCTGCGCCGCATCCAGCGCCGTGTACCTGGTCAACGACGTGTTCGACAAGGCGAGCGACGCGCACCACCCCGTGAAGCGGCTGCGGCCCATCGCATCGGGCCGGCTCCCGGTGCCGGTCGCCGCAGCCGCTGCGTTCTTTCTCGCTGCCACCGCGCTCGGCGGATCCCTTCTGCTCTCGAGTCCGGTGTTCACGGCGGTCGCGCTCTACCTGGCGATGACCGCGGCCTACACCACCGGGCTCAAGCGCGTCTTCATCCTCGACGTCCTGATCGTGGCCGCCGGGTTCGTGCTGCGCGCCGTGGCCGGCGCGGCGGCGGTGCGCGCCGAGATCTCCCCGTGGCTGGTGTGCTGCACCTTCCTGCTCGCGCTCTTTCTCGCCCTGGGCAAGCGCCGCAACGAGCTGGTGCTGCTCGGCGACGCTGCCCGCCAGCACCGCCCGAATCTCGGCAGCTACAGCGTCGGGCTCCTCGACAGCTGGCTGACCGCGGTCTCGGGCGCGACCATCGTCTGCTACGCGCTCTATACGCAGTCGAGCCGCACCGTCGAGCACTTCCACACCACCAACCTGCTCTACACCGTGCCCTTCGTCGTCTATGCGCTGTTCCGCTACCAGCACCTCGTGCTCCGCGAGAACGGCGGCGGCGATCCCGGCAGCTCGCTGCTGCGCGACCGGGGCATGAAGATCGCCATCGGCGCCTGGGCCGCGGTCGCGGCGTTCATCGTCTACTCGGGCTGAGCGATGGAATCCTGGGGGCGCTATCCGCGCGCGACGCAGACCGTGCAGACGATGCGCTGGCGCAGCGACGTCCCACGGTTCGACGGGGCGAAGGTCCTGCCGCGCGGGCAGGGGCGCAGCTACGGCGACTCGTGCCTGAACGACGGCGGCGTGCTGATCAGCACCGCGGGCCTGGACCGCTTCATCTTCCTCGACGAGGCGGGCGGTACGCTGCGCTGCGAAGCCGGAGTGACGTTCGAGGCGATCCTCGACCTGATCGTCCCGCGCGGGTTCTTCCTGCCCGTCGTGCCGGGCACCAGGTTCGTCTCGGTCGGCGGCGCGATCGCGAACGACATCCACGGCAAGAACCACCACCGCGCCGGCACCTTCGGGCGGCACGTGCGGGCGCTCGAGTTGCTCCGGTCCGACGGCAGCCGCCGCGTGCTCGGACCGCACGATCCCCTGTTCGCCGCGACGGTCGGCGGGCTCGGCCTGACGGGGATCGTCACCTGGGCGGAGATCCAGCTCATCCGGGTCCCCGGCCCCTGCCTGCGCACCGAAGCGATCCCCTTCGCCGACCTCGATGCCTTCCTGGCGCTCACCCGCGAATCCGACGGGAGCTGGGACTACACCGTGGCCTGGATCGACTGCCTCTCGCCGAAGCCCGGCCGCGGCGTCTTCCTCCGCGGCGTGCACGCCGAAGGCGCGGCACGCGCTCCCTCCCGGCGCCTGCGCGTCCCGCTCGATTTCCCCGCCTTCGTGCTCAACCGCCACACGGTGCGCGCATTCAACCGGCTGTACCGCCTCGCGACGCGCCCCGGAACGCGCCTCTCCCACTACGATCCGTTCTTCTTTCCCCTCGACTCCGTCCAGGGGTGGAACCGGATCTACGGCAAGCCGGGTTTCTTCCAGTTCCAGTGCGTCGTTCCGGAGATCGGGACCATCGGCTCGCTGCTGCAGAAGGTGGCGCGCGCCGGGACCGGATCCTTCCTCTCGGTGCTCAAGACGTTCGGCGACCTGCCCTCGCCGGGACTGCTCTCCTTTCCGCGGAAGGGCTTCACCCTCGCGCTCGACTTCCCGAATCGGGGCCCGGCGACGCTCGCGCTGCTCGACGATCTGGAGCGCGAGGTCCGGGCCACAGGCGGGGCCTTGTACCCGGCGAAGGACGCGCGGATGTCGCGCGAGACTTTCGTGCACGGCTCGCCGCGGCTCGATCAGTTCCTTCCCTTCCTCGACCCGGCGTTTTCTTCTTCCTTCTGGCGGAGGGTGACCGCGTGAAAGCGATCGTGTTCGGCGCGACCTCGGGGATCGCGGAGGCGGTGCTGCGGCTCTGGGCTGCCCGCGGCGATGAGCTGTACCTGGTGGCGCGCAGCGAGAGCCGGCTCGCGGCCATCGCCGCCGACCTCCGGGCGCGAGGTGCGCGCTCGGTGCGGACGGCGACTGCGGACCTCAACGATCCGGCCACGCATTCGCGCCTGTTCGCGGACGCCGGCGCCTTCGACACCGTGCTGGTGGCGCACGGCATCCTGGGCGACGAACGCGACGTCGATCTGGTGATGCGCACGAACCTCTGCTCGCCGGCGGCGCTGCTCGGCATCGCTGCGGAGCGCGCGCAGCCCGGGGCGCGCCTCGCGGCGATCGGCTCGGTGGCCGGCGATCGGGGACGCGCCACCAACGGCCTCTACGGCGCGTCGAAGGCGGGGCTCGAGGCGTTCCTCTCCGCGCTGCGGCAGCGGATGTTCCGGCGCGGTGTCCGCGTGATCACCGTCAAGCCGGGGTTCGTCGACACGGCGATGACCGCGCAGATGCCGAAGTCGCGGCTCTTCGCCACTCCGGCGAACGTCGCCCGCGGGATCGTACGCGCCGTCGATCGCGGCACGCCGGTCGCCTACGTGCCCGGGTTCTGGCGATGGATCATGGCGGTGGTGCGCGCCATCCCAGAAACCATCTTCAGGCGCCTGGCGTTCTGATGGCCTTCCCGGCGCGGTTCGTGAAGTTCTGCCTGGTCGGCTTCTCCGGCGTGATCGTCGACATGGCGGTGTTCTGGCTGCTCTGTGAGATCGCGCGCTGGCCGATCGCGCCGGCGAAGTGCGTCTCCACCGAAGCGGCCATCCTCAACAACTTCCTCTGGAACGATCTCTGGACGTTCGCCGACGTCGCGGGGCTGGATGGAGGAGGAAGAGCGCGCCTGCGCCGCTTCCTCACCTTCAACGCCATCTGCGGCGGCGGCCTGATCCTCAGCCTGCTGCTGCTCTTCACGCAGATCTCCCTGCTGGGATTCAATCGCTACGTCGCGAACGGCGTGGCCATCCTCCTCATCACCGGGTGGAACTTCGGGATGAACCGCGCGTTCAGCTGGGGCGCTGCTCCGGAGCCCCAGGTGGAGCGGAGCGCGTGACGGCCGAAACACAGGACGGGTACCGATACGGTTGCCCGGTTTGCCCGGGGTGGCAAACGTGATCCGGGGGGAATCGATGCGGCGCAGCGCCCTTGCCGGCCAGGAAGTGCGCCTCGCGCCGATCGCGGTGGCGCTGCCCGCGGCGGCGGCGCGCGCCTCCGATCTCGTCTGGCCCGCGCTGGTCGCGCTCGCCTGCGCCGCCGCCATTGCGCCGCTCTGGTCGAGCGAGCTCCTTCCCTTCCAGGACGCGCCCCAGCACCTCGCCGCCATCCGGGTGCTGGCCGATTTCCACGCGCCCGGAGCCGGGTTCGAGAAGTGGTTCGAGATCGACCTGATGCGGCTCCAGTACCTCGGGTTCTATCTGCCGGCGGCTGCGCTCGCGAAAGTCCTGGGCCCCGACGTGGCGTGCCGGGTGATGCTCTCGCTGATCGCGCTGGCGCTGCCTGCCGCGTTCTGGATGCTGCTCGGCGCGCTCGGCCGCGACCGGAGGCTCGCCGTCTTCGCGCCGGCGGTGTTCCACACGCTGCCGCTCTACCTCGGCTTCTTCAATTACCTCGAGTCGATCCCTGCGGCGATCGCGGTGGTCGCGCTCGCGGAACGGCAGCTGCACGACCCCACCTCGCGGCGCGCCGTCGCCATCGGCGCCGGAGCGGCGTTCCTGCTCTGGCTGCATCCCAGCGCGCTCGCGTTTGCCATGTCCGCGACCGCCCTGCTCGCGCTCACCTCCGGGCGCCCTTTGCGGCGGGTCCGCCGCGTGCTCGCGCCTTGGCTTCCCGCGACCGCGTTGTTCGGCGTCTGGGCCGTGCACGCCGCGCTCGCGCGCGACGGTGTGGGACAGGCTGCACGCACCGCGCCACGCTGGCTGCCGCTGCGCACCCGCTTTCTCGATCTGGTGCACTTCGGCGACGTCCTCCCGGGGCGCACCGACGACCTGGCGGTGCTCGCGCTCTTCGGGCTGTTCGCGGCCGCGACGGTGCTCGGCATCCGGCGGAGGCGTCCGCGCGCGTGGCGCGTTCCGCTGCTCGCGGCCGTCACCCTCCTCGCTTACTTCGCGGCCCCGTTCGACCTCGGATACATGAGCTGGATCGGGCAGCGCGCGATCCCCTTCTTCATCCTGCTCGCGATCGCCTCGCCCCTGCTCGCCCCGGGCCGCGTCACCAGCGCCCTCTGCGCCGCGGCCGTGGCCGTGCAGATCGGGTACGCCGTCCATCTGGCCGCTGCCTGGCGCGCCTTCGATCGGGAAGCGCAAGCGACCGAGCTGGATCAGGTCCTCGCCGCGGCGAAGCCAGGCAAGCGGCTGCTGGGGCAGATCTGGGAGCCCGGGAGCGCGGTGGTGCGCTTCCGCCCGTACATGCATTTCGCGGCGTACTACGAGGTGCGCCGCGGTGGCCGCGCGATCTTCAACTTCGCCGAGACTCCCTGGACGCCGGTCCGCTTCCGCCGGGGGACGGAGCCGCGGGCCGAACCCCAGAGCTGGGAATGGCACCCGGAGTGGATCGATCTTTCCCGCGCCGCGGCCGAAGAGGATTACCTCTTGACGCGGGGATCGGCGCCGGATCCGGGCGGTGCGTTCACGCTGCTCGCCAAGGCCGGCAGCTGGTCGCTGTACGAGGCGGTGCGGCGCTGAGTTGCGCCGCATCGTTGGGATGATGACCCTTTCCGCCGCCAGCGACTCTTCGCCGTTCGACGTTCCGCTCTGCGTCGATCTCGACGGAACGCTCACGCGCACGGACACGCTGTTCGAGGCGGTGCGCACGTTGGTTCGCAAGCGCCCCTGGTCGATCGCGCGCCTCCCCTTCTGGCTCCTGGGCGGAAAAGCGGCCTTCAAGCGCAAGCTGGCGGCGCGCGTCCGCGTCGATCCGTTCGAGCTGCCCTACAATGCCGGGCTCCTCGAGCTCCTCTGGGCGGAGCGCCGGAGGGGGCGGGCGATCTGGCTGGTCACCGCCGCCGACCGCAGGATCGCGGACGCGGTCGCGGCGCACGTCGGGCTGTTCGACGGCGTGCTCGCGAGCGACGGCGCCCGCAACCTCAAGGGCGCGGAGAAGCTCGCTGCCCTGCGGAAGCGCTTTCCCGCCGGATTCGACTACGCCGGCAACTCCCGGGCGGACCTCGTCATCTGGCGCGGCGCCCGGCGCGCGATCGTGGTGAACGCGCGTCGCGGGCTGATCCGCGCCGCCCGCGCGCAGGGCCGCGTCTCGCACGTGATCCGCTGAGCGTCAGCGCCGGAGCGAATCCCAAGCCGACCCGACGATCTCGCGCAAGTCCTGGAGGTGCGGCGTCCAGCCCAGCTCGGCGCTGATCCGCTGCGAGCTGGCGACCAGGACCGGCGGGTCGCCAGGCCTTCGCGGACCCGTCCGCACCGCGATCTCGCGCCCCGTCACCGCGCGGGCCACGTCGATCACTTGCTTGACGCTGTAGCCTTTGCCGCCGCACCCGAGGTTGTACGCGCCGCCCGGGTTCCCTCCGGCGAGAGCCTCGAGGGCGAGGACGTGCGCGCGAGCGAGATCGCTGACGTGGATGTAGTCGCGGACGCAGGTGCCGTCGGGCGTCGGGTAGTCCGAGCCGAAGACCGTCACCTCCGGCAACGTGCCGAGCGCGACCTGGAGGACGACGGGAATCAGGTGCGTCTCCGGGTCGTGCCGCTCGCGGCAGAGCGCCGTCGCGCCCGCCGCGTTGAAGTACCGCAGGCTGATGGCCCGCAGCCCGTACACGCCGTACCAGCGCAGGGCGTGCTCGAATGCCAGCTTCGATTCCCCGTAAGGGTTCGTCGGCGCGGTGGGATCGCGCTCCTCGATCGGCTGTTTCGCCGGCTCTCCGTAGACGGCGGCGGTGGAGGAAAAGACCAGGTGGCGCGCGCCGGACTCGCGCATCGCATCGAGGAGGACCAGGCCGGCGACCAGGTTGTTCCGGTAGTACTTCGCTGGATTTCCCACCGACTCGCCGACCAGCGAGTCCGCCGCCATGTGCACCACGGCGTCGACGCCGTGGAGCGCCAAACGGACCGCATCTGCATGCAGCAGGTCCTCCTCGATGAATTCGGCCTCCGGGTGCACCGCGTCGCGGTGCCCCTTGGAGAGATTGTCGAGCACCACCGCGCGGTGTCCGGAGCGGATCAGCTCCTCGACCACGCCGCTACCGATGTACCCTGCACCGCCCGTGACCAGGACACGCATCGCCTCCTCCACAGACGGTGCGGCCACCGCCGTTCACCGCAGCAGGGGCGAGCTGCCGTTCCGCCATCCGCGCCCCCACGCAGCGCGCCAGCGCGTCGTCGAGCGCCGTCAGCCGCGCCAGCTCGGCCCAACTCACCGCCTCGTCGCCCGCAACGTGCCAGATGCCGCTGGCGCCGTCGATCAGCCAATCGAGGCACTGCGTGGTCTTGACGGTGCGCTGGCGCGAGCCGTGACGGCGCCTCGCCCGACGCGAGTTGGCGGACGGCCCCCGGCGCGCACGTGCGGTCGCCACGCCCGGGGGGCCGGCTCTGCAATGGCCCGGACGGCCTGCGCCACCTCGCCTGGATCAAGAACGCGC
>Ga0070741_10017059_pt1 | contig 11993 bp, 8 predicted proteins | sample Coa_R1_4_FD_66440 | JGI IMG/M metagenome (GOLD analysis project Ga0070741, IMG submission 66440) | Surface soil microbial communities from Centralia Pennsylvania, which are recovering from an underground coalmine fire - Coalmine... | ecosystem: Environmental > Terrestrial > Soil > Unclassified ...
TTGTTGGCGTTGCGTGCCAGCAAGTCGGTTTCGCCCGGACGGCTGGAAAAATCGCCCACGCCGGCGAAATGCCATTCCGAGCCGAGGTTGCCCAGCTGGGTGACCGACGTCACCTGGTTGTTGCCGAACTCGACCAGCTCGACATTGTCGGTATTGACGTTGCGCATCAGCAAGTCGGTTTCGTTCGGCTTGCTGCTGAAATCGCCGAACCCGAACACCTGCCATTCCAGACCGGCATTGCCCAACAGGGTCGCGAACGGCACATTATTGTTGCTGAAGTCGTAAAGCTCGAAGTCGCCGTTGTTGACGTTGCGCATCAGCATATCCGTCTCGCCCGGATGGCTGGAGAAGTCGCCGAACCCGGCGACCTGCCATTCCAGGCCGACAGCGCCCAGCATTATCGGAGCGCTGGCGTTGTTGTTGCGCACGTCGACGATCTCGAAGATGCCGGTCGTCATGTTGCGCAACAGCATGTCGGAGGTGCCGCTGCCGCTGAAATTGCCGAGTCCGACCGTCTGCCAGGGCAGACCGATATTGGTCAGCACAAAGGCGGCGGGCGCCGCGTTGTGAACGAAATCGTAGATCGCGTAGTCGCCGGTCGAAGACCGGAAGTTTATCAGGTCGGCCGTGGTCCCGGGCGGCGGCGGCGGATTGGTGGGTAAAAACGGCGCGATGGATGCGCTGCCGTTGACCTGTTTTTGGCTGCCGCCGTCATCGGTGATCGTCACGGTGGTGGTGAACGAGCCTTGGCTCTGATAAGTATGCGAGCCGTCCACCGCGAAGCCGCCGCCGTTCGCTGTGACGATTGTGCCGGCCGACACCGTGCCGTCGCCCCAATCGATGGTGGCGGAGAAGTCGCCGACCATGCCGTCCGGGTTGGCGTCGGTGAAGGTCGCAACCGCGGCGTTGTTGATCGCCGTGCCACCGGTCCCGCTGATCGCTTGGCCGGCGGCCGTGAGCGGCGCGTCGGCGATCGTCGCGCTGTCGGTCGTCGCGCCGGTGTTGCTGCCGTCGTTGACCGACACGTGGATCGTGTACGAATTTTCTTCCGTGTAAGTATGGTTGCCGGTCACGTCAAAGACGCCGCCGCCCTCCGCGGCGACCGTCCCGGTGGACGGCGCGGTGCCATCGCCCCAATCGATGGTCGCCGTGAAGCTGCCGGGCATTGGATTGCTGATCGCGGCGTCGGTGAAGGTTGCAAGCTTCACCGTTCCGGTCGAACTGCCTTCGGTGCCGGCGACCGGCGCGCCGGCCGTGAGCGCCGGCCCGGACAGCACGTTGGCCGTGGTCATGGTGGTGATGCCGCCGGCCGGCCCCTGCCCGGTATGCCCCTCGTCGTCGATCGAGATCGTGACCGTTGCACCGGTCGTCGCGCCGTCTAAAACCAGATCGCCATTGGCGATGAAGGTATTGAGGGTGGCGATAGAGCCGAGCAGCGTAACGGTGTTGGTGCCGTTGCCGACTGCGCCGAGGAGTTGGCCGGCCGGGGTGACCATGAAGGTGCCGCTGCTCGTCACGAAGGTCGCAAGCTCCGAGCCGCCGTCGGCGTCGACATCGCCGAAGGTGATGCCGCCGATCGTGATCGCAGCGCTCGGCGTGTAGGACGACGGCGCGCTCACCGTCGGCGCGTCGTTTGTCGCCGTGACGCCGAAGGTCGCGCTCGCCGTGCCGATCGGATTGCCGCCATTGGCGGTGCTGCCGCCATCGTTGACGCTGAACGTCACCGTGCGCGCCGTCGCGGACGGATCGTCCGAACTGTCGGCGTAGGCAATATGCTGCAACAACGTAGACACCGCCGCCGGCGTCGCGTTGGTGCTGTCGAAATCGATCTCGAGGGAAGCGCCGTTGAGGCCGTTGTTGGCGACGTTGACGGTGCCGATCTCGTTGCCGCCGACGCTGACCACGCCACCCGACACCGTCACCGTAGCGTCCGTCAGGATCGAAAGCTGGTCCTCCGGCAACCCGGAGGACGACGCTGTCAACGAGCCGCCGTCGAAGTTCGGCGAATCGGCGTCGGTCACCGACGCCGCCGGCGCGATCGCCGTCGCCGCAGCGTTCTCGGTATACGATCCCAGGGTGACGCCCAGAGTCACCGCTGGCGGCTGGTCGGGCGGGACCGGCGCGTTCCCCACCGTAAGGACGACGTCGTTGCCGGTGCCGCCCACATAGCTGATCGAATAGGTGATGCCGCCCTGGGTGAATGTGGCGCCCTCGGCCAGACCGGCAAATGTGCCGTTCACGGCATCGTTGCCGTCGTTGTTGATGAGCTCGAAAGTGTCGCCGGTCGCCGGAGTGAAGCCATTGAGCAGCGAGAAGGAAAGCGCGCCACCGAGCGTCACCGAGCCATTGACGTCCACCTGGTCGAAACCGCCAACGCCCGGCGACGTGCCTTCAATCTCGGCCGACAGCGTCGAGCCGGTTTCCAGATCGAGGTCGCCGGTGGTGATCGTCCCGGGATCGTCGCCGGGCGCCAGCGTGCCGCCGCTCTCCACGGTGAGCGCACCGGTCGTGCCGGTGCCATCGAGGGTGCCGTCGCTCTGCACGGTCGCGGTTCCGATCGTGCCGTCCACCTGCAGCGTGCCTTGCTCGACCGTCCAGCCGTCCGTGCCGGTGCCGGTGAGCGTCCAGGTCGAGGTGTCAATCTTGTTGAAAGTCGAAAAGCCCTGGTACTGCGCGGCGGCGCCGATATTGCCCAGGTCGAAACTCGCGCTGCCGGTGCCGCCGAGCTGAAGGATATCCGAGCCGGCGCCGAGCACGTTGCCGTTGATCAGGGAGTCGGTTCCGAGCGTCAGCGTGTTACCGACGGAGCCGGTTGAGAATTGGATAGCGGTGGGCGTGGCGCCGGTTCCGGTTATGGTCCCGTCGTTGAATACGGTGGATGCGGCGTTGCCGGCGCGGAAGACGATTCCGATCCCACCGGAGATGCTGCCGTTCTGATCGTTCTCGATGGTTGCCGTGTTGACGCGGATGGCGGAGCGTGCGGTGACGGAGGCGGTGCTGGTAATGCTGATGCTGCCGGAATTGGTGATCGTCGTCGTTCCGCTGGTGTTGGTGTTGACGCCGTCGAGCGCAGCCGAGATCGTTCCGGCATTGTGCACCGTCGCATCCCCGGTTGCTCCGGTCGTTCCGATCAAAACACCGATCTGGCCAAATGGTCCGGTCGCCTGGATTGTTGCACCGGATTGGTTGGTAATGTCGGCAGCGGTCAGCGCCTCGACTGCCACGATCGCCGCCAGCGCCGCTTCGCCCGCTGTCGTGCCCGTGGTCTCGATCGTCGCGCCGGACTTGTTGGTCAGCGTCACACTGTCGACGTTGACGCCCGATGTCGTGCCGGAAATCGTTGCGGAATTCGTCACCGTGGCGGCCACGCCGCCGACGCCGGATGACAGCGAGCCGGTGCCCTGCACGGTGCCGGAATTATCGAGCGTGGCGACGCCGTTTCCGAAGCTGACGGCGGTCTGGCCCTCGACCGTGCCGCCCGACTGCACCGTCACCTTTACGGTGCCGGTGCTGCTGGCGTCGGCTCCGCTCGATGCTGCGATGCCGTTTCCCGTGGTCGAGCCACTGATCGTGCTCGTGCCGCTGACGGTGATGTCGACGTTGCCGGTGGGATCAGTGATGGACAGCGCACTGCCGCCGCTTCCCGTGTTGGTGACGTTGCCGGAACCCGCATAGGTGAAGTCGCCGAAATTCCCGACCTGCCCTGCATTGGCGGACAGCGCTGCAGTTGAATTCTGATCGGTCGAGACCGCGCCGTTATTGGTGATCTGGATCGTCGCTCCGGGCGGCGGCAGGATGCCGAACGTCGTGACGAAAGCGAGCCCGAAACCGTCGACCGTCACCCCGCTATCAATGATGCCAACGATGCTGTCATTGATATCCTGGAGCGCATTGGCGGGACTCGTGGTCGTCGTATCGCTGGTTGCCTCGACCGTGGTCGGATTGCTGCCGGATGTGGTGATTGTCATGACGTCTTGCTTCCCTGTTGCGTTCGGCCGCGCCGTCGGCGCTGGTCAATCTTGCGTCGGCTAGACGAGAGTCGAAGAGCGGTGTGGTCGTAAATTCCAGATGGCGCCGAATGAATTGTCGAAAAAAAACATTTGTCAGCAACAAACTGCAGAAAGACGACCAGATAAAGACAACGAGGTTACTTTTGACGAGCGGCAATTTATGTTGATCAACATAGGTTGGCTCGGCGTTCTGGCTGCGGACGAATCCATTAAGGTTCACTGTCGTGTTTCTTTGCCGCAACATCACGCTACTCACCGTGCAAGCCGCACGTCGACGCCCGTGCCGAAGAGTTCATGAAAAGTGTCGCGAACGACGGGTCGGCGGCAAGAACCGAACGCGTTATGGGGTGCGAAATTCTATGTCGGTTGTCATTGCATCACGTACATTATGACACTGCGTGTCGGGAAAAGGCCTCCGCGGTCCGAGGTTTCGAGGGAACGAAATTATGTTGATCAACATAGGAATAGATCGCCCGAACGCGGGTTAGACCATGGGCCTTTGGGGCCGTGGGATTTTAACAACGGGCGAAAAGATCAATGGCAAGCCGCCGCAGCAAGCACGATCAAATCCGTGACAAGATCCTCGACAGCGCCAGCCGCCTTTTCAATCGCCAGGGCTTCAATGCCGTGTCTATCGACGGCGTCATGGCTGACGCGGGCCTGACACGCGGCAGCTTCTATAGTTATTTTTCCTCCAAGACCGACCTCTATGCGCAGGCGGTCGCGCGCGTGGTCTGCGCCAAGCGCGAAGGCGCCAACGGTGATGATTCCGGGCGCTTTAGTCCCGACCAGATCGTGCGCGATTATCTTTCAGCGCGCCATTTTGAAGACAAGGAGGGCAGCTGCCCAATGATCGGACTGCCGAGCGATATTTCGCGAACCGACCGCTCGGTCAGAGAAGCCTTCGAGTCGGCGCTGCGGCTGATGATCGAGTGTTTCGAGCAAAGCCCGCAGGAGCGCGCCAAGCCGGACCGCAAGCGGGCGCTGGCGATCGCCGCACTGTGCGTCGGCGGCATGGTGCTGGCGCGCTCGGTCGAGGATCGCGGCTTGGCCGATGAGATGCGCGAATCCGCAATGGCGGTCGCCCTGTCGCTCGGCAACTGGGGCTGAACGCACAGCACTGGCGCGTGCTTGCACATGCCGCCGCCGTGTCGAGGTCGGTCGATGCGCATGAGTGTGGCGGGATATGGCCCACGTGTCGTCATCGCTCAGCCAAAGCCCGGGCTGAGCACAGTTAAGGTCTAGAGTGATCCCTGCCGTTGCCGGAACCCCGTCGCGCCGTCCGCCGCGCGGCGGCTGCAGCTTCGATCTTGACGGCCGGCCGCGCCCGACCTCAAGCACGCCGAACCGGCGCTTCGTGTCCGTGCCATCAGCTACTGCAAAGACACCTACACCGTGACCACGGCAGACGGGCAGACGCACAAGTTCTGGGAACGTAATTTGCGCCTGAAGACGGATTCGAGCGGCGAAGGCCCGGAAAAGCATGCACCAGCGTTGATCCCGGCCGGCATGATGGGCGACCGTGCCGACGTGATCTTCTCCGATCCTGCGGAAATCAGTGCTTCGATCACTGGCCGATGCTAGGTCCACGACGGCGCGTGCGCCAGATTTCGGATGCCATTGCTGGAGAGACTGCCATGATCCTCGAATCGGTCGTGACCTGCCCGAATTGCGGAACGGCCAATTCCGAGACCATGCCGACCGATGCCTGTCGGTTCTATTACGAGTGCACCGGTTGCGGCGCGCGGCTGCGGCCGAAGCCGGGCGATTGCTGCGTGTTTTGCTCCTACGGTTCGGTGCCTTGTCCGCCGATCCAGGCCGAGCGTTCGGGGCAGTCGGGACCGCCGTCTTGCTGTGTCGGTTCGCCGTCATAGTTGAGAATCCGATGCATTCCCTCGTGGATGAAAGGTGTCCGCGCCCGAGGGGAGGCGAACAGAATGGAAATTCCGTGTTCGTGATGCCGTAGCGACGACGGCCGCGTAGCGGGTGAGTCGCCCTCCACGAGGCCTACATCAAATTGCTGAAATTCGTACCCGATCGCGACCTGCGCCACGCGAGCCCCGACTTGGATGCAAGCGTGCGCGCGGTTCTGCGAGACTCCCTGAACAAGATCGTCCAGCTATGCGATGCTGGTCCGAATTGATTGCCGGCCTTATGTGCTCTTAGATACGGCAGGAGTTGCGACAATGGCTGAAGCCGAACCAAAGCCGGTCCCACCGAAGGTGAAAGTTCTAAGGCGTACCGCGCTATCGCCTCAATACATCAGGGCTGACGCCGAGCTACGACAGGCAGCCGCGCGATACTTTGCCGCTACCGCTCAATCCCCCGGCGACATTGCGCAAGTCGAGGAGGCCGGTGCCAACCTCAAACAGAAGCTCGTCCCCAAGCTTGGCTTCGATGGCAAAGTGGACTGGCGGGTCATCGCAGACGAGCGCGTGAAGGGCGGTCTTATCGTCGAAGAGCTGCAAAAGGAGCCGCGCTAAGCCGCGCATTGACAACGAGCGCAGCCGGACGAGCGACCCTCCTATGCTCGCGTGCGAGCGCGGGGGAGGATAACGGGCGCCATGCCGCTTTCCTTTACGGCGCCGCTGCCATAGCCTGCGGCGCAAGGCGCATAGCGCCGCAACGACAAAGCTTCCGGGGGAAACATGGCCGGCGAAACCGAAGTCCAAGTCTCGCACCTGCTGGACGAGCACGGGCTTGGCGCGTTCCAGATCAAGCTCATTCTGTGGTCGACGCTGATCGCCTTCATCGACGGCTATGACATCGGCGCCATCGCGTTCGCCGCCCCCCACCTCATCCAGGCCTGGCACGTGCCGCCGAAATCGCTCGGCCTGGTGCTGACCGCGAGCAATTTCGGCGTGCTGTTCGGCTCGCAGATCTTCGGCTGGGTCGGCGACCGCTACGGCCGCAAGACCTCGCTCCTGCTGTGCAACCTGTTGTTCGGCGTCTTCACCTTCTGGGCCGCCTACTCGACCAACCTGACCGAACTGTTCATCCTTCGCACCATCGCCGGGCTCGGCATCGGCGGCGTCATTCCCAACGTGGTGGCGATCAACGCCGAGTCGGCACCGCGCCATCTGCGTGCGACGCTCGCCATCATCGCCACCGGCATGGTGCCGATCGGCGGCGCGCTCGCCGGCTTCGCCGCCGCAGCGTTCATTCCGCATTACGGCTGGCCGGTGCTGTTCTATATCGGCGGCGTGGTGCCGGTGGTGTTCGCCATCGTGGCGTTTTTCGGCATGCCGGAATCGATCAAATACATGGCGCTGCATGAAAGCCACCGCTCCAAGATGGAGCGGCTGATCGCGGCGATCCGTCCGGACTACAGGGTGCCGGCCAATGCGCGCTTCGTGATCGAGGACGAACAGCAATTCCCCAGCTCCCATCCGCGCTACCTGTTCCAGAACGGTTTGGAGCTGATCACGCCGCTGACGTGGCTGATGTTCGTGCTCAACCTGATGGGCTATTTCTTCCTCATCAGCTGGACGCCCACCATGCTGGTGGCGGCGGCGCATGCGTCGCAAGCGGTCGGCGCCCTCACCGGAGCGGGGCTGCAGGTCGGCGGCACGGTCGGTTCGTTGCTGCTGTGCTGGTGGCTGCAGCGGCAGCGGTTTCTCGGCATCGCCATCCTGTTCCTGGTCGCGATCCCCATCGTCGCGGCGATCGGCTATGCCGGCTTGTCGTCGACCACGGCGCTGATCGTCGTGGCGTTCCTGGCCGGCGCGGTCGTGCTCGGCATCCAGTCCGGCATCAACGTGGTCGGCGCCATGATCTATCCGACCTCACTGCGCGCCATGGGCTCCGGCTGGCAGCTCGGGCTTGGCCGGTTCGGCGCCATCATCGGCCCACTGGCCGGCACGCTCCTCGTCGCGCTGCCGATCCAGCACATGTATCTGTTCGCGGCGATCCCGTTCGCACTCGGCGCGGTGGTGACATTCATCATCCACGCGCTCAACCAGGCCCGGCTGCGCGCGCACCCGGATTTGGCCAAGGGCCAGTGATTGGCCGCAAAGAGCGCGCCGTCCAAGTTTCGGGCGGCGCGCCGAAGTGCGCGACTCGATGAAAATTTGAGCGAATGCATCCGGGCATTTGAGCCGAATGCGCCTTGGCATTTAAGGCGAATGCGCTTGCCTTCGGGAACTTTCCGTCATTGTGCGAGGCGCAGAATGGGCCCGTTTGCCAATGCAGGAGGCGATGATGAAGACGCAGCTGACTGCAGTAGCCATTTGCTTCGGCATTCTGTACGCGGTCGATGCGATGTTCTTCAACGGCTGGTACTTTGCGATCACCCATCAGGTGATCGACCGGGCTTGGACGCTCGGCTGGTAAGGCGGGCGCTCGAGCCGGCGGTGCGCGGAAGGCGGGCGTCGCCTCCCGCTTCGCGCCGGCCAAAGCAGCAGGGTGGTGCGCCGTTGCGGTTACTGCAACGGCTCGGGATACATCGTGTTCAAAATCCACTTGTATGTCGGATCGAGGATGAAGCCGAAGAACACGCTTTTTGCGACATACAGAGTCTTCGCGGTGCATTCGCCGTTGGCATTCGCCGCAGTGCAGCTGTAGGCGTCGAGATTCGAGATGCCCAAATCCTTCAACGACACGCTTTGCGATTGAGCTCCACCGCTGCAGCCGACCGGATTCTTGACGTACTGGTATTGCCGCCACGCGGCAGTGGCCTTCCCTTTGTCGGCGAAAAGCGTGCGATTTTTCTGAGACTCGCCCTTGGGCGGCATCATCCCCAGAATGTGCGCGGTCATGTGGCCGTTCATGCCGGTGTTTTTGTCAGGATCGGCGCTTTGCGCCACGTTCGGCGTGACGCGGCACGCGTCGGCATGTGCGAACGACACCGGCGCCAGGCATGAAGCGATCACCAGGGCGACGGTGCCGACATTCGGGAACCCTAAAACGCGATGGATCATGACATTCTCCTGTTCGGCAGACGGACCGCGGCAGCGGCCGGCCGCAGGCCGCTGCGCCGGCCGCAACCCTTGTCCATCCAGGAGTTGGATTCTATAGCACGACAAATCTTGGTTGCGAGCCCGGGTAACCGGCAGCTGCCATGCGCATGCGCAAGGCACGCTAAAAGGGATCGTAGCTGCGTAGCGCCGGAATCACCTTCTCGCCGAACAGCCGGATCGAGCGCATCAGATCCGGCTCCGGCAGGTCGGAAAAATTGAACTCGCCCATGAACACGTTGAACACGCCGTCGCGCGCGGCGGCATGAATCTTCGCCGCCACGGTTTCGGGCGAGCCGATGAACACGAGGTCGTGCTTGAGCAGATAGTCGGCGTCGAACAGGTGCTGCATGATCTCCGACGCACCGGGCTCGCCGCGGCCGACGAACATTCTGGCGTGCTCGGCGGCGCGCTGTTCGAACGTGTCGCCGGGCTGCGGCGGCTTCAGAAAGCCCTCATAGGCGCGGCTCGCGCGAAACGACGCCAGCTCGAGCGCCTTGTCGTCGGTCTCGTCGACATAGACCACGGTGCAATAGGCGATGTTCGGCTTGTGCGGCCAGCCCACCGCCTGCCAGTCGTTCAGGAACTTGCGGTAGCGCGGCGCCGCGTCGGCGCGCGGATAGACCAGGAAATAGCCGGGGCTGATGCCGTGTTTAGCGCAGAATTCCAGGGTCTGCGGATCGCGGCTCATCATCCACAGCGGCGGATGCGGCCGCTGCACCGGCGGCACCGCGATGCGGGCGTTATCGGTATGAAAGTCGTGGCCGTGGAACGAGAACGGCTGCGTGTCGCCGAACGCGGTGCGCAGGTAATCGATGAATTCGAGCGTCGGCGATTTGCGCTGGCCGTAATCGAGGCCGAACGGGCGAAAATATTCGGGATTGATGCCGGGCACGAGGCCGAGCTCCATGCGGCCGTCGAGCATCTGGTCGACGATGGCGATCTCCTCGGCGAGCCGGAGCGGATGATAGAGCGGCACGATGTAGCCCATCGGCCCGATGCGCAACCGCCTGGTGCGCGCCCCGGCGCCGACCGCATAGAGCGACGGCGCCGACATCCAGCTCTCGTCGGGACGGAAATGATGCTCGACGCAGAACGAATGATCGAAGCCGAGCTCGTCGCACAATTGCAGCTCGCGCCACAGCTGCTCATAGCGCTGGTGCGGCGACATCCCGGGTTTGCCCCAGATGTGGGAGAAGTGGGAGAATTTCATCGGAACCCTGCAAACGCCGAAGAGGCACGAGAGCCTTTATGGCATCGCATCAATGCGCGCAATGTGGTCCCGGTTGAGCGCGGCCTAGGCTAAGGTCGCAGCGTCAGACAAAGGTCATCCGCCCATGAACGAACAAACCAGTCCCCGCGCCGCCGCCAAGGCCTATTGCTTCGATTACCTCGACCGCAATGCCGCCGCGGTGGCCTGCCTCAACGACAGCATCTTCTATTTCGCCGAGCTTGGCATGCAGGAGTTCGAGACGGCCAAGCTGATGACGGCGTTGCTCGAGGAAGCCGGCTTTACGGTCGAGCGCGGCATCGCCGGTTTTCCGACCGGCTTCTGCGCCACGTTCGGTTCCGGCCATCCGGTGGTCGCGCTGCACACCGAATACGACAGCAATCCAGATAACTCGCAAGTTTCCGGCGTTGCCGAGCACAAGCCGATCGTCGAAGGCGCACCGGGCCATTGCGAGGGCCACAACACCAATGCCGCGGTGCTGATCGCGGCGGCGCTGGCGGCGAAAGCCGCCATGGCGAAGTTCGCCCTGCCCGGCACCTTGAAAATTTTTGGTGCACCGGCCGAGGAGCAGCTGGTCAGCCGGCCGTATTTCGTGCGCGACGGCTGGTTCGATGACGTCGATCTCGCGTTCCACAACCACATCGCCGGCAATTTCGGCGTCGGTTACGGCCTGGTCCAGGCCGCGCTCGTGTCCGCGACGTTCACCTTCCACGGCGAGACCGCCCATGCCGGCGTGGCGCCGTGGCGGGCGCGCGATGCGCTGGACGGCGTGGTGCTGATGGACATGGGGCTGGCGCAATATCGCGAGCACATGACGCCGTCGATGCGCATGCATCGCGTCATCACCGACGGCGGCGACCAGCCCAATGTGGTGCCGCGCCGCGCTTCAGTGTGGTGGTATTTCCGCGATTTCACCGCCGAGGGCGCCGGCAAGCTGTTCGAGCAGGCGCGCCGCATCGCCGAAGGCGCCGCGCTGATGTCGAACACCAAGGTCGAGATCGACGTCATGAGCGCGGTGTGGCCGGTGCGCGGCAACCGCACCTTGGCCGAGCTGGTCGAGCGCGAGATCGAGCGGATCGGACTGCCGCAATGGAGCGACGAAGAACAAGCGCTGGCGCGTGCGCTGCAAGCCAAGGTGAACGAGCCGACCGAAGGCCTGGCGCGCGCTTACGTGCCGATGCGTGGGCCGAGCGAGCAACGGACCTCGGCCAACGATTCCGGCGACATTTCCTGGAAAGTGCCGATGGTGAAGCTCTACTTCCCGGCGACGGTGCCGCATATCGCCTTCCATCATTGGGCCGCCGGCGTGCCGCTCGCCACCTCGATCGCCCACAAGGGCGCGGTCGCCGGCGCCAAGGCGCTCGCCGCGTCGGCGCTGGAATGTTTCGGCAATCCGGCCGTGGTCGAGGAAGCCAAACGCACCTTCAAGGAAGAGCTCGGCGGCATAACCTACAAATCGCTGCTGCCGCCCGGCCAAAAGCCGCCGGTCGAGCTCAATCGCACCACGATGGAGAAGTTTCGGCCGCTGCTGGAGAAACACTACCTGAAAGAGAAGCCGAAGTTCGTGCCGTAGCACCTATACACCTCACCCTGAGGTGCTCGGCGCGAAGCGCCGAGCCTCGAAGGATGCAGGCCACCGCGCGTCGGCCTGCATCCTTCGAGGGCCGCTTCGCGGCCGCCTCAGGATGGAGACCTTTGCACGGATAGGGGCTTACGGGCAGTTGTTGGTCATAAGGTGTGCAATGGTGAACTGGATTGATCTCGATAGAAGCGGATGCGTCTGAAGAGAGCATTTCT
>Ga0070741_10017060_pt1 | contig 11993 bp, 15 predicted proteins | sample Coa_R1_4_FD_66440 | JGI IMG/M metagenome (GOLD analysis project Ga0070741, IMG submission 66440) | Surface soil microbial communities from Centralia Pennsylvania, which are recovering from an underground coalmine fire - Coalmine... | ecosystem: Environmental > Terrestrial > Soil > Unclassified ...
TGTTCCAGGCGTCGCTCGAGAAGAGCGAGCCCACCATGGCGGCGCCCACCACCGGGAGCACCGCGAGGGTCCACTCGCCGGTCCCCCAGAAGGCCCCGAAGTTCGCCGCCGCCACGTCGGCCCGTCGGAACACGGTGAGGCCGAGCAGGATCAGGGCCGCGAGCGCGCCCACCTTGGCGATGGTGAAGATGCTCTGGATGGTGGCGCCGAGCCGGACGCCCCGGATGTTCACCGCGGTGAGCACCGCCACCATGGCGATCGCGACCAGCCGCTGGGGCGAGAGGCCGAGCTGGATGGTGCCGCCCGGCATCCGGAAGGAGCCCAGCTTGAGGAACACGTCGGGGGTGAGGCTCGGGATCAGCACGCCGAGGAAGCGGCCGAAGGCGACCGCCACCGCGGCGATGGTCCCGCTCTGGATCACCGCGAAGAGGGTCCAGCCGTAGAGGAAGCCCGCCGAGGGGGCCAGGCCCTCGCGGAGGAAGACGTACTGCCCGCCCGCCCGCGGCATCATCGCCGCGAGCTCGGCGTAGGTGAGCGCGCCGATCACCGTGATGACGCCGGTGGTGAGCCAGACCAGGAGCAGGCCGGCCGGCCCGAGCGCGGACACCTGGCGGCTGATGTCGGCCGAGACGATGAAGATCCCCGACCCGATCATCGAGCCCACCACGAGCGAGATCGCGGCCAGCGGGCCGATCCCGCGGACGAACTGGGCCTCGCCCGAGCCGGCGGCGACCGCGGTCGCGGGGGCGGGGGCGGGGGCGGGGGCGGCCACTAGACGGTGAGCGGTGAGCGGTGAGCGGTGAGCCGGGGCGCGGCGAGGGGCGGCAGGCGGGTCGCGGGGAGCGCGGGCACGGCGACGGGCAGCAAGCGGGTCGCGGGGAGCGAAGGCATCAGGCGGAGCGATCGGCGGGGGGACGGGAGCTTTCGGCGGCGCGGACCGCTTCTTCGACCACCGCCTGGCCCGCCGCGGCGAGACCCTTCATCACCTTGGCCGCGCTGTCCACCAGGCCCATCGTGCCGCTGATCGCCTGGATCGGGATCTTGCCCGCCCGCATGGTGTCCTCGACCGTCTCGGTGATCTTCGCCAGCAGCCCGCCGCCCCGGGCCCGCTCGGCGTACTTGCTGGAGAGGAACTCGATGTAGTCCAGCACCTCGTACGCCCGCTCGTCGGACAGAGTGTCGAGGGCGCGGAGGATGCGTTGCTTGAGGAGATCGTTCATTGGTGAAATATAAGCCGTCAGCCATCAGCCATCAGCCGTCAGCTTGCGCCGACGTGCAGCGGACCTCCGGCCTCCTGGGCCTCGGGAGGCACCCGGCCACGGAACAAGCTGACCGCTGATAGCTGACGGCTGATGGCTCATTTCACCACCACCGACGCGAGCTCCACCACCGGCGTCGCCAGGTACTTGGTGCGCGCCGCCTTGAGGGTCACCCGGAGGACCAGCTCCTGGAGCGGGGCCAGGCCCTGGAACTCGGCCACCCGGTCGCGCGGGATGATGACGTACACGAACCCGGGCTCCGGCAGCGGCCCGCGGGTGAGCAGGAAGGGCTGGCCCTGGGGCAGCTCGGGGCGGAGCTCGTCGGCGGTCTGGATCGCGATGAACTGGAGCCGCCACTCGACCACCTTGCCGAGGTAGCGCTCCGGGTTGGCCCGCACCTCCGCGGCCGAGACGCCCACCAGCGCCCCGTCCCGCGCGGGCCCGACGTCGGTCTCGGGGATCCACGCCTCGAGCTGCACCCGGGCCCAGTCGCCCGCACGGCCCAGGACTTCGGCCGTGGCGCCGGGAAGGAGCGAGCCGATGGAATCGCCGCCCGGTGTGGCGCGGAGCGAGGTCGCGCGGCTCACCTCGACCCGCGACGGCGCCGGGCCGGTCCCCGCGCCGGACGCTCCCGCCCCCGGCGGTTGCGCCGTGGCCCCGGCCGGGCCCTGCGGCGCGCCGGCCTCGGGCGTCGGCCCGGCCCCGGCTTCGGACTCCGGCGCGGCTTTCCGCTCGGCCGCGGCCTTCGGTTTGGGCGCCGCCTTGGCCTTGGCCGGTGCGGTGCGTCCCGCGGGCGCCGGCTCCGCCGGAGCGGGGCTCGCCCGCGCCACGGCCCCGGTCTCGACCGGCGGCGGGCCGGCGAGCGCGCGGCGGATGATCCAGCCCGAGCGGCGCACCCGGATCCAGTCGCCGCGGGACTCCAGCCGGTCGAGCAGCATCCCCTGGCGGAGCCGCGCCACCACGCGGCCGTTCGGCGTGGCGCGCAGGTTCTCGCCGCCCGCCGCGGTGACCGCGAGGTCGTAGCCCTCGCGCCGGGTGCGGCCCACGGAGCGGGCGAAGATCCAGCCCTCCAAGGTCACACGGGTCCACTCGCCGCGCGCGGCCGCGGGCGTCACTTCGGCGCCGCGGAGCAGGTTCGCGAGCACCGCGCCGGCCGCGCTCCGCCGCAAGGTGGTCTCGCGCGCGAGCTCGGTGCGCTCCTGCGCCGCGACCCGCGCGGGCAGGAGCAGGCAGAGCGCGAGCGCGCAGGCTGGTAGCCGGCTTGGGGTGGAACTAGATTGGGGCGCTTGAGTCACCGTCGCGCATTGTAGAAGACGCGGAGATCCATGTCAAACCGAAGCGCCCGCGGCGGGCCGGTGGTGCTGGTGGTGCTGGACGGCTGGGGCTACCGCGCCGAGCGCGAGGGCAACGCGATCGAGCTGGGCGCCACGCCGGTCTGGCACCGCCTGTGGGAGACGGGGCCCCGCACCCTGCTCGAGGCGAGCGGGCTCGCCGTGGGGCTGCCCGAGGGGCAGATGGGGAACAGCGAGGTCGGCCACCTGAACCTCGGCGCCGGTCGCGTGGTCCCGCAGGACATCGTGCGCATCTCGCAGAGCATCCAGTCGGGCGAGTTCTACCGCCTCGATCCGCTGGTGGAGCTCTGCGCCCACGTCCGCCAGACCGGCGGCACGCTGCACCTGGTCGGCCTGCTGGGCCCCGGCGGGGTGCACGCGCTGGACCGCCACCTCCTGGCCTGCATCGAGCTCGGGGTGCGCCACAAGGTGCCCGCCATCGCGGTCCACGGCTTCCTCGACGGGCGCGACGCCCCGCCCACCCTCGGCGCCGAGGTGGTGCGCACGCTGCTCCAGGACATGCGCCGGATCGCGGGCAGCCGGGTGGAGATCGCCACCCTGTGCGGCCGCTACTACGGGATGGACCGGGACCGCCGGTGGGAGCGCACCAAGGTGGCCTACGACGCGATCGTGCACGGCGTGGGCCACGCCATCACGCACCCGGTGCTCGCGGTGCAGGCGGCCTACCAGCGGGGCGAGACCGACGAGTTCGTCAAGCCGCTGATCCACCATCGCGACGGCGCGCCGGTCGCGCGGGTGCGCGAGGGCGACGGGATCATCTTCTTCAACTACCGGAGCGACCGGATGCGGCAGATCGTCTCGGCGCTCTGCCTCGACGGGTTCGAGGGGTTCGACGTGCGCGACCGGCCGGCGCTCCGCTGCGTCACCATGACCCAGTACGACCAGACCTTCCCCCTCCCCGCCGCCTTCCCGCCCTTCACCCTCGCGCGGATCCTGGCCGAGCTCCTGGCCGACGCGGGGATGCGGCAGTTCCGCACCGCCGAGACCGAGAAGTACCCCCACGTCACCTACTTCTTCAACGGGGGCTACGAGCCGCCCTACCGGGGCGAGGACCGCTGCCTCATCCCCTCGCCCCGGGTCGCGACCTACGACCTCGCGCCCGAGATGAGCGCGATCCCGGTGACCGACGCCCTCTGCCGCACCCTCGAGGCGAAGACCCACGAGTTCCTCCTCTGCAACTACGCCAACGCCGACATGGTGGGCCACACCGGGGTGCTGCCGGCCGTGGTGAAGGCGGTCGAGACCGTGGACCGCTGCCTGGAGCGGGTGCTCCGGAGCGCCGAGAAGGTGGACGCGAGCGTGCTGATCACGGCCGACCACGGCAACGCGGAGACGATGATCGATCCCGCCACCGGCGGGGTCCACACCGCCCACACCCGGAACCCGGTGCCCCTGGTGGCGGTGCGGGGCCGGTGCGCCGGGCTCCGCTCCGGCGGCGCGCTCTGCGACGTGGCGCCCACCGTGCTCGGCCTGCTGGGTCTGGAGCAGCCGGCGGAGATGACCGGCCGCGACCTCCGGCAGTGCTGACCCGGCTCCGCCCGCTGGTCCTGGGCCTCGCGGGCGTCCTCGCCCCGGCGCTGGCGGCCGCGCAGGTGGGGCACCCGCCGGCCGGGAGCCCGTACCGCGAGCTCGCGAGGGGCAACAGCGTCACCTTCTTCGGCGGGCGGTTCGAGGGGAACGGCGGGAGCCTCGGGGTGGGGCCGAACACCGCCTACACCTACGGGGCGCGGTTCGAGTTCCGCTCCGCCAACCCGCTCTCCTTCGGGGCCGCGCTCCACCGGGGCACCTTCGAGCGGCTCATCGTGGAGCCGCGGCTCCCCTCGAACGCGGGGCGGGTGAGCGGCCCGGTGGACCAGGCGGTGACCTTCGCCGAGGTGGGACTCCAGCTCAACCTCACCGGCAGCAAGACCTGGAACCACCTCGCGCCGTTCGTCGGGGCCTCGGGCGGCGTCGCGTTCGGCGAGAGCACTCCGGCCGACACCTCGGGCTACGACTTCGGCCGCAAGTTCTACTTCGCTCCGAGCGCCGGGGTCCGCATCTTCTTCAGCGACCGGCTGCATCTTCGGGGCGAGGCCCGGGCCAACTTCTGGAAGCTCAGCTATCCTCCTATCTTCCGGCAGCAGCCCGATCCGGTGACGCCCAACGAATCGGAGTGGGACCTGAGCCCCTGGTTCCTGGTCGGACTCGGGTATGCGCTCTAGGATGGCATGGCCACCACGCTCACCCGGACCGTGCGCTTCTACGCGCTGCACCGGCTCTACCGGCCGGAGTGGAGCCCCGAGCGGAACCGGGAAGTCTTCGGCCGCTACGCGGAGGAGCCGCCGCACGGTCACAACTACCGCTGCGCGGTGACGGTGAGCGGCGCCCCGGAGGCGCCGCCCGACCTCCTGGTGGACCTCGCGGCGCTCGACGGCGTTCTCCAGGAGGAGATCGTCCAGCCGTTCGACGGGAAGTACCTCAACCGCGATCATCCCGCCTTCTGCCGCACCCTGCCCACCTGCGAGGCGCTCGCCGCCTACCTCTGGGACCGACTCGCCCCCCGGCTGCCTCCGGGCGTCCGGCTCGTGCGGGTGCGCGTGATGGAGGACCCCACGCTCTATGCCGACTGCACCGGACCCGCCTGAGATCGCCCGCCCCGCCAAGCGCGGCGGCCGGATGGCGGCCCAGGCCGCGGTGGAGGAGGTCGCGGTCTGGCTCGAGGTGAACGGCCGCCCCGCGGTCACCTGGATGTGCACCCCCGACCAGCTCGAGGAGCTGGCCGTGGGCTGGCTGCACGGCGAGGGGTACATCGAGACGGTGGACCAGGTGCGGCTCCGGCCCTGCGCCACGGACCTGGGCTTCTGGTCCGAGGTTCCCGAGGAGAGGGCGGCCGCGGTCCGGGCGGAGGGGCGCCGGCCGGTGCTCGCGTCGGGCTGCGGCGCGGTCGCCACGTTCCTGGCCGATCCGGCGACGGTGGAGCCCGCGCCGCTTCGGGGCGCGGCCCCGGAGCCCGAGCGGCTCCGGGTGCTGTTCAAGGCGCTCTTCGCCCGGGGCACGCGCTACAAGGACACCGGCGGGATCCACGCGGCCGCCCTCACCGACGGAACCGAGCTCATCGCGCACGCGGAGGACATCGGGCGGCACAACGCGGTGGACAAGGCGATCGGCGCCGCGCTCATCGCGCGCCGCCCCATCGCCGGACTCGGGCTCCTGGTCACCGGGCGCATCTCGGCCGAGCTCGCCTTCAAGGCGGCGCGGGCGGGGATCGCCTACGTCGCGACGCCGTCGGTGCCTTCCACGCTCGCGGTCGAGATCGCGCGGCGGAGCGGGATGGTGCTGGTGGGGCGCGCGGTGAGCGGCGAGCCGCATTATTGGGACGCCCGCCGCCCCTCAGCCGACGGCTGACGGCTGATGGCTGATGGCTGACGGCTGATGGCTTCAGTCCACGGCGCGATCCTCGCCGGGGGCGGCGCCACCCGGTTCGGCGGGCGGCCCAAGGGGCTCGAGCGGGTGGGGGGCGCGCGCATCCTGGACCGGCTGGTCGCGGTGTTCGTCGAGGCGCTCGGCGCCGAGCCGCTGCTCGTGGCCAACGCGCCGGACGCGGCCGGGTGGCGGCCGGGGCTCCGGGTGGTGGCCGACGTGCGGCCCGGCGCGGGCTCGCTCGGCGGGATCTACACGGCGATCCTCGAGGCCCCCGCCCCGGTGGTCTGCGTCGCCTGGGACATGCCGTTCGTGACCGCCGGGCTGGTGCGGGCGCTCGCGCGCGGGCTCGCGGGATACGACGCCTACCTGCCGCAGAGCGACGGCCGGCGCGGGGTGGAGCCGCTCTGCGCGGGCTACGGCCCCGCCTGCGCGCCCGCGATCGCCGCCCGGCTCGCCGCGGGCGACTACCGCGCGATCGGGTTCCACCCGGCGGTGCGGGTCGGCATCCTCCCGCTCGAGGAGGTGCGGCGGCTGGGCGACCCCGAGGTTCTGTTCTTCAACGTCAACTCGGCCGGCGACCTGGCGAGGGCGGAAGAGCTGTGGCGACACGCATCATATCGGTGATCGGCCGGAAGAACGCCGGCAAGACCACGCTCACCGTGGCGCTCGCCTCGGAGCTGGGCCGCCGGGGCCGGCGGGTGATGACCATCAAGCACGGCCACCACCCGGCCGACGTGGACCGGCCGGGGAGCGACACCTTCCGCCACCTTCACGAGGGCAGGGCGGAGCGGGTGCTGATCGCTTCGCCCGACCTCCGGGTGCTGTTCGAGCGGACCCCCGACGACTACGACCCGATCGGGCTCGCGCGGCGCTACATGGACGGGGGCGACATCGTGCTGGTGGAGGGCTACAAGCACGCGCCGCTCCCCAAGATCGAGGTCTTCCGCCGGGCGATCGGGGGCCATCCGCTCTACGACCCCGCGGCGCCGAACGCGGGCGAGTGGGTGGCGCTGGTGGTGGACGACCCGGAGCTCCAGGCGGAGTGCCGGGTGCTCCACTTCCAGGACACGATGTGGCTCCAGACCCTCGCCACCATCGCATGGGAACGCGCCAAGCTCCTCTGACCGCGCCGCTCTCGGCCCGGGAGGCGGCGCTCCGGATCTTGGAGGAGGTGGAGCGCCAGCCGCCGCTCCGGGTGCCGCTGGACGACGCGCTCGACATGGTGCTGGCGGAGGACGTGGTGAGCCCGCTGGACGTCCCGGCCTGGACCAACTCCGCCATGGACGGCTACGCGGCGCGGGCGGCGGACGTGCGGGGCGCCTCCGAGGCGGCGCCGGTGCGGCTCCGGGTGGTGGAGGAGCTGCCAGCCGGCCGGTTCCCCACCCGGGCGGTCGGCCCGGGCGAGGCGGCGCGGATCTTCACCGGGGCGCCGCTCCCGGAGGGGGCGGACAGCGTGATCCGCCAGGAAGACACCGACGGCGGCCGCGAGACGGTGACGATCTACCGGGACCGGGACGCGGGGATCAACATCCGGAAGGCGGGCGAGGACATCCGGAAGGGACAGACGGTGCTCCGGGCGGGCACCCCGCTCGGCCCGGCGCAGCTCGGCGTGCTCGCGTCCCTCGCGGTGGCGCACCCGCTGGTGTACCGGCGGCCCCGGGTCGCCATCATGGGGAGCGGCGACGAGATCGTGGACGTGGACCAGCCCGAGGCGATCCTCAGCGGGCGGAAGGTGGCGAGCAGCAACACGCACACCCTGATCGCCCTGGTCCGGCGGGCCGGGGGCGAGCCGGTGAACCTCGGCATCGCGCGCGACACGCCGGAGAGCTTCCGGGAGCACCTCCGGGCGGCGCGGGAGTGCGACCTCCTGGTGACGACGGCCGGGATCAGCGTGGGCGAGCACGACTACGTGCGGGCGGTGCTGGACGAGATGGGGGCGGAGCAGCGGTTCTGGAAGATCCGGATGCGGCCGGGCGCGCCAGTCGGGTTCGGGATGCTGGGGCGGATCCCCTGGATCGGGCTCCCGGGGAATCCGGTGAGCACGATGGTGACGTTCGAGCTGTTCGTGCGGCCGGCGATCCGCAAGATGAGCGGCCACGCGCTTCCGTTCCGGCGCGCGGTGCCGGTGCGCCTGGCCGAGCCGGTGGTGGTGAAGCCCCGGCTGCAGCACTTTCTCCGGGCGGTGGCGACGGAGGGGACGGCCGGGCTCGAGGCCCGGCTCACCGGGCCGCAGGGCTCGGGGATTCTGACCTCGATGGTGCTGGCGAACGCGCTCCTGGTGCTCCCGGAGGGGCAGTTCGAGAGCCCGGCGGGGAGCGAGGTGCGGGCGCTGCTGCTCGACGACCCGGTGCACCAGGCGGAGCCGGGGTTCTGATGGCGGGCCCCGCGCGGCCGAGCGGCGCGGTGCTGTACGAGGTGACGCTCGAGCCGGAGGCCGGCCTCGCGGAGGCGGTGGAGCGCTACCTGATGGACCGGCACATCCCGGAGATCCTGGCGACCGGCTGCTTCCGGCGGATCCGGCTGGACCACGCGTCGGACGGGCGGCTCCGGACCTGCTACGAGGCGGCGACGGAGGCGGACCTCGAGCGGTACCTGCGGGAGCACACGGGGCGGTTCCGGGCGGACTTCGCGGCCCATTTCCCGCAGGGGGTGAGTGTCCGGCGGGAGGTCTGGCGGGTGCGGCGGGGATGGAGGTAGGGCGCAGAGCGTCCGGCGCGATCCCGATCGGCGCTTGACGGTCCAACCGATGCGGAACTGCATGGGAGCGCTTGTTGGACGTCGCGGCGCCCGACATATTGCCGCCGAGTGGGACCGGGCCGGCTCGTGACGCACGAGGTCACGGCGGCCGGCCGGGACGACGGCGAGCGACGCGAGGTCGTCGGGTAGATACCGCTTCCACCAGATCGCCGCATGCCCGACGCCCGCCCGGCCCGAACCCAGTACTACACCGCCGCCACCCTCGACGGCTTCATCGCCGACCCCGAGCACTCGCTGGACTGGCTGTTCCAGTTCGGCGTCCAGCAGACCGAGGACTTCCCCAGCTTCCTTCAGGCGGTGGGGGCCCTGGCCATGGGCTCCTCCACGTACCGGTGGATCCTCGAGCACCTGATCGACCCCGGCGCCGACTACCCCGGGCCCTGGCCCTACACCCAGCCGGCCTGGGTGTTCACCACCCGCTCGCTCCGCCCCGTCCCGGGCGCCGACATCCGATTCGTGCGCGGCGACGTGGCCCCGGTGCACCGGGCCATGCTGGCCGCTGCCGGGGGCAAGAACGTCTGGCTGGTGGGCGGCGGGGACCTGGTCGGGCAGTTCCACGACCGGGGCCTGCTGGACGAGATCATCGTGACCATCGCCCCGGTGACGCTCGGGGCGGGTAGGCCGCTGCTCCCCCGCGCGATCACCCGGCCGCCCCTCCGGCTCCTGGGCGCGGAGGTGTACGGGCCGTTCGTGCAGCTCCGCTACGCGGTCCAGCGCTGAGCGGGCCGCGGCCGTATAGCTTGCTGACCCATGGAGCCGCCCGACCTCTCGGACCAGAGCTTCCTCGTCACCGGCGCGAGCTCCGGGATCGGCCGCGCGCTGGTCGAGGCGCTGGCCGCGCGGGGCGCCCGCGTCACGCTCGCCTCCCGCTCGGAGGAGCGGACCCGCCCGGTGCTCGAGGCCCTCCGGCGCCGCCATCCCGCGGCCGACGCCGACCTCCTGGTCGTGGACGTCGCCCAGCTCGCGTCGGTGCGGCGCGCCGCCGAGCGGGTCCTGGCCGCCGGGCGGCCGCTCGACGTGCTGGTGAACAACGCCGGCATCGCCGGCACCCGCGGGCTCAGCCCCGAGGGCTTCGACGTCACCTACGCCACCAACCACATCGGGCCGTTCCTGCTCACCAACCTCCTGCTCCCGGCGCTCCGCGCCGCGCCGCAGGGCCGGATCGTGAACGTGGCGAGCGCCGCGCATCGCACCGTGAAGCGGATGGACTGGTCGGGGCTCGAGCGGCGCACCGCGCCCAAGCGGAGCGGGTTCCAGGACTACGCGGTCACCAAACTCATGAACGTGCTCCACGCGAAGGAGCTGGCCCGCCGCCTCGCCGGCACCCGGATCACCACCTACTCGCTCCACCCGGGGGCGGTCGCCTCCAACATCTGGCGGGCGGTCCCCCAGCCGCTCCAATGGTTCATCAAGCTGTTCATGCTCTCGAACGAGGAGGGCGCCCGGACGCCGCTCTACTGCGCCACGGCGCCCGAGCTCGCGGGCGCCACCGGCCGCTACTACGAGCGGTGCCGGGAGGTGTCGCCCAGCGCGCTCGCGCGCGACGAGACGCTGGCCCGGGAGCTCTGGACCCGGACCGAAGCGGCGGTGCATGCGGCCTAGCTCGGCCGGCGCCCTGCTGCTCCTCCTCGCCGGGTCGGCCCGGGCCCAGCGCGGGGAGACCGGCTTCCTGGACCGGACCGTCACCCTGGCCGGCCAGCGGTTCCGCTATCAGGTCTACGTCCCCGCCGATTACCCGAAGCGGCGCCGCTGGCCCGTCATCCTGTTCCTCCACGGCGCCGGCGAGCGGGGCACCGACGGCCTCCGGCAGACCACCGTGGGCCTGGGCCCCGCGATCCGGGCGCACCCCGAGCGCTTCCCCGCCATCGTGGTCTTCCCCCAGGCGCCGCCGGACTCGCAGTGGGTCGGGCTCCCCGCGGAGGTGGCCCTCGCCGCGCTGGACCGGACCCTCGCGGAGCTCCGGGGCGATCCCGGCCGCGTGTACCTCACCGGGATCTCCATGGGCGGGCACGGAGCCTGGTACCTCGCCTACCGGCACCCGGAGCGGTTCGCGGCGGTCGTCCCGATCTGCGGCTGGGTGGAGGAGCGCGCGGAGTTCCCCGGATCGGTCCCGGTGGTGCCGCCGGACAGCGGTCCGGCGCTTCCCGCCCTGGCCCGCCGGCTGTCCGGGATGCCGATCTGGATCTTTCACGGGGAGAGGGATACGGTGGTCCCGGTGGGCGCCTCGCGCGACGCGGCGGCGGCGCTCCGGGCCGCGTCCCCCGGCGTCCGCTACACCGAGTACCCGGGGCTGGGCCACAACGCGTGGGACGCGGCCTACGGGTCGGACGAGCTGATTCGCTGGATGCTGGCCCGGCGGCGGCGCTGAGCCGGCCGCGGGCGGCCGCCCCGCGCAGGACGACGCAACCGTCAACGAGACCCGGCATGACCTCACCCCGCGACGATGCATCGGCCCGGCTCGCGCTCGTGACCGGCACCAGCACGGGCATCGGCCTCGCGCTCGCCCGGATCCTGCTCCAGCGCGGCTGGGCGGTGACGGGAGCGGCCCGCCGTCCCGCGCCGATCGACCACCCGCGGTACCGCCACCTCTCGCTCGACCTGTCCGACGTGGTGCGCGCCGCGGCGTCGCTGGAGAAGGACATCGGGCCGCTCCTCTCCGACCCCCGGCGGCGGCGCATCGGCCTGGTGAACAACGCCGCGAGCGCCGATCTCCTCACCCACTTCGAGCGGATCGAGGCGGCCCCGCTGCTCCGGGTGTACGCGGTCAACGCCGTGATGCCCGTGTGGCTCACGGCGCTCGTCCTCCGGAAGCGCCCGCCCGGCGCGGCCGTCCGGATCGTGAACCTGTCCTCGGCGGCGGCGGTCACCGCGTTTCCGGGCATGGCGGCGTACTGCAGCAGCAAGGCCGCGCTCCGGATGGCCGGGATGGTGCTCGGGGCGGAGCTGGCCTCGGGCGGGCGGGGCGATCCCGCGGCCGAAGATGTGGCCGTGCTGAGCTACGAGCCCGGGCTGGTGGACACGCCGATGCAGGAGGCCGCGCGCTCGCAGCCTCCGGACAGCTTCCCCCTGGCGCGGATGTTTCAGGACTTCGCGGCGCGGGGCGCGCTGGTGCCGCCCGAGCTTCCCGCCGCGGAGATCGCCGCCTTCCTCGAGAGCGAGCGCGAGAGCGGGTTCACCGAGCGGCGGTTCGGCGGGTCCTGAGCCCGACCGGCGCCGACCGCCC
>Ga0070741_10017061_pt1 | contig 11992 bp, 10 predicted proteins | sample Coa_R1_4_FD_66440 | JGI IMG/M metagenome (GOLD analysis project Ga0070741, IMG submission 66440) | Surface soil microbial communities from Centralia Pennsylvania, which are recovering from an underground coalmine fire - Coalmine... | ecosystem: Environmental > Terrestrial > Soil > Unclassified ...
AGCCATGGCGGACCACAACACGACAGGCGCCTACATCACGGCACCGGGTCGCGGCGACTGGCAGGAATTCGATTTCGCGTCGCTCCGGGTGACGATGCGCACGCCATCGCGTACCCTCGTCGAGACGGTGGGGGGCCACGCCTTCGTCGATCCTTTCCTGCCATGTGTGGTGCTGGTGAACGAGATGCGACACCGTGGCGGCGTGCGCGCGGGAGAGCTGCTGGTGACGGGCTCGTTCAGCGGATTCTTCCCGGTCGACGTGGGCGAGCCGGTCACGGCCGAGTTCGAAGGCTTCGGCTGCGTCGAGGCGGTGTATACGAGCGATTAGAAACGAGGAGGAGAAAGCGATGTTGAACGTCATGTTGAAACGCATTGCCGCGTTGCTGGTGATGACCGCGCTGCCATTGTCCGCCTTGGCGCAGAGCTATCCGGCCAAGCCGATTCGGATCGTGGTGCCGTTCGGGCCCGGATCGGCGACCGACACGATCGCGCGCATGCTCGCCGAAAAAGCCGGCAAGACGCTCGGGACCACGCTGGTCGTCGACAATCGCCCCGGTGCGAACGGGCTCATCGCCGCGCGCGAAGTGGTGAGTGCGCCCAAGGACGGTTACACCATCATCGTGTCGTCGAACTCGGCGCATGCGGCGAACCAGTATCTCTACAAGAACCTCGGCTACGATCCGGTCAAGGACTTCACCCCGATCACCGGCCTCACCATGAATCCGCACGTGCTGGTCGTGCGCGCGGACCTTCCCGTGCACAACATGAAGGAGCTCATCCAGTACGGCAAGGACCATCCGGGCAAGCTCAACATGGGCAACGGCAACACCGGCTCGCTCGCCAATGCCTCGCTCGTGCGCGCCATGGGCGGATTCACCGGCACCGATATCGCATACAAGTCGGCCCCCGCAGCGGTGACCGATCTTCTCGGCGGGCGCATCGATTTCCTGTCGACGGACTATTTCATCGTCAACGACCACATCAAGGTGGGCAAGCTGCGCGCGATCGGCGTCACGTCGAAGACGCGATTGCGGCCGCTGCCCGATGTCGCACCGGTCGCGGAAGCGATCCCCGGATACGAGCTCAACGGCTGGGTCGCCGCGTTCGCGCCCGCGGGCACGCCACCCGAGATCGTGGCCAAGCTCAACAGGGCCTTCGTCGAATTCATCAATTCGCCCGAGTTCCAGCGCTATTGCGATCAGCAGGGCATGCTGCCGTTTCCGACGACGCCCGACGAGCTGGGCAGCTTCCAGCGCGAGCAGGTGAGCAAGTGGGCCGACGTGCTGCGCAAGGCCGGCGTGGAGCCCGAATGATGCCGATCCGCGACCAGGTTGCGCTCGTGACGGGCGCGGCGTCCGGCATCGGGCGCGCGGCGGCATTGCTGCTGGCTTCCCAAGGAGCGAGGATTGTCGCCGCAGATCGCAACCTGCCGCAGGCGCAGGAGGTGTGCGCGCAAATCGAGCGCGAGGGCGGTCTCGCGCATGCGCTCGAAGTCGACGTCGGCGATCCCGCGCAGGTGAAGAAGCTGGTCGATGCCGCCGTGCAACGCTTCGAGCGCATCGACGCGCTGGTGCATTCGGCCGGCATCTGCCCGCGCTGTCCGGTGCTCGAGATGAGCGACGAGGCATGGCACGACGTGCTGCGGGTGAATCTCGACGGCACGTTCTATGTCGCGCGCGACGTTGCACGGGTGATGATGCGGCAGCGCGCCGGAACCATCATCCTGCTCACCTCGGATCGCGGCGTGCATGGCAGCGTCGATTACGCGCATTACGCGGCGGCCAAAGGCGGGACCATCGCGCTCGTGAAGAGTCTCGCCATGAGCCTCGGCCAGTACAACGTCACGGTCAATGGCATCAATCCGGGCATGACCGATACCCCGCTCGGGCGCGCCGCCGTGGCAGGCCAGTGGGAGCAGAAAAGCAGGATGGACGTGCTGGGCGGCTACAGCCGGCCGGAGGAGATCGCGCAGATCGTGCTGTTCCTCGCCGAGACGGCCGGCACGTTCATGACCGGCCAGATCGTCGGCACGCGCATGCGGCACGGCGCGTGACGGTTTCGTTACGCCGAAGGAGCAAATCGAAGCCGCACGATGTCGCCGTACCCGCCGATCAGGCCGGCGGAGATCGCCGGCAGCGGCGACGTCCCGCGCATGACCTCACTTCTGGACCGAAGCGTCCTCGATGAGCACCTTGAAAAAATAACCTGACCCGATATCGACGTCGGTGCGCACCACGCCGCGCACCACGACGGTGTCGCCGACCTTGGTCGCATCCTTCGTGGTCGCGACGAGGTCGTTGGTGTTGTCGGCGGGAGTGCCCGACCCGTCGCGCAGGTGCAGCCAGTTCTTGCCCATCACCTCGGGCGTGTACTTCACCACTTTGGCGCGCACGACGACGGTCTTCCTGTCGAGCGAGGCTGCGCCCTTCACGATTTCAGCAATCGTGCGCGCATCGGCTCCGCTCGCCTTGGTTACCTTGACGTCGGCATCGCCCGCGAACACATTGGTGGCCAAAGCCAGGGCCAGGACCGCACATGCCTTTTTCATGGTCATTCCGCAAGAGTTGAGAGATCATGAAGCGACTCGCACTTTCGCAGAATTCCCGCATCGAGCGTTGATCTGCGTCGAACGCGCGCGACACCGCGCACCGCGTCCAGAACTGGCGTCAGGCGTCACGCTCGCAGGACGCGCATCGCGCCATCGACGGCCGGAGATTCCGGCGCCGGCCCGATAAGACGCGTCTTTCCGGGTCTGTTTCGAACGCCGGTTCCATGCGGCCGCCGGCGGCTTTGATCCAGATCAACGGTCACTCGCGCGGCTGGGCTTCGGGCACGTGCATTGCCTTGCACAATGGTGCACGCCATTGCCACCGGCGCGCCGTTCCCATTACCCCATGACCGAATATCGTGCTCCTGCCCGCATCCTGATCGTCGATGACGAGCTGCGAAACATCCGTCTGCTCGAATCGCTGCTGCGGCCGGAAGGCTACGATCTCGCGCACGCGTGCAGCGGGCCCGAGGCGCTCGAGCAGCTCCAGACGTACACACCCGACCTCATCCTGCTCGACATCATGATGCCGGAGATGGACGGCTACGAGCTCGCGGGACGGCTGAAGCTCGATCCGCGCACCAAGCCCATTCCCATCATCATGATCACCTCGCTCGACGATCGCTCGGCGCGGCTCGCGGCACTCAACATGGGCGCCGAGGAGTTCCTGAACAAGCCGGTCGACCGTGCCGAGCTGTGGGTGCGGGTGCGCAACCTCCTGCGCCTCAAGTTCTACGGTGACCAGCTCGCGTCGCAAGCACGCATGCTCGAGCAGCGGGTGCTCGAGCGTACCGCGCAGCTTTCCGCAGCGTACCTGGAGACGCTGGAGACCCTCAACCGGGCGGCCTCGCACCGAGACGAGGAGACCGGCGCGCACGTGCGCCGCATCAGCGTGTTCTGTGTCGAGATCGCCGGCACGTTGGGGCTCGACAGCGATTTCGTGGACACGATCGCGAAGGCGAGCCCGATGCACGACATAGGTAAGATTGCGATTCCGGATCGCATTCTGATGAAGCAGGGTCCGCTCGACGCGACGGAATGGCAGATCATGCAGACCCACACCACCGCCGGCGCGCGCATGCTCGATGGCGCGACCTCGCCGTTCCTGCGCATGGGTCGCGAGATCGCGCTGTCGCATCACGAACGCTGGGACGGCACCGGATATCCCGAAGGGCTCGCCGGCGAGGCGATTCCACTCGCCGCGCGCATCATGAGCATCGCGGATGTGTACGATGCCCTTCGCAGCGAGCGTTGCTACAAGACCGCCATCGACCATGACGAGGCAGTGGCCGTCATCACCCGCGGCGATGGCCGCACCACGCCGGCCCACTTCGATCCGCAGGTGCTCGAAGCCTTCCGTCGTTGCAGCACGCGGTTCGACGAGCTGTACCGGTCGATCAGCGAAGCCGAAGAGGAGCCGCAGCCGTGGCCCTGATTCTCATCGTCGAGGACAACCCGACCAACCGGATGCTCGCCCACGTGATCGTCGAGCGCGCCGGTCACGAGCCGCTCGCCACCGACAATGTGTTCGAGGCGCTCCGCCTCGCGCACCGGCACATCCCGGCGCTGATCCTGATGGACATCCGACTGCCGGGACTCGATGGCATCGAGGCCACGCGGCGCCTCAAACGGCGGCCGAGCACACGCGACATCCCCATCATCGCCGTCACCGCGCAGGCCATGCCGGGCGACGAGTCGCGCATTCGCGCCGGTGGCTGCGACGGCTATCTCCGCAAGCCGTATCGACCCGCGCAACTGCTCGATATGATCGCTGCATTCCTGCCACCCATGGCGGGGCTGCCCGCGCATTGACGGTGCGCATCGCCTTGCTGCGCGAGAGCGTCCCTTCCTCGTCCGGTCTCGAGCGCGCGATCGCGCTGTGCGCTGTCATGCTCACGGCGCTGTTGTGGCTGGGGGTCGTGGAGCGCATCCACTTCGAGCGCAGTGGCGCGGAAGGCGTGGCGCGCGAGCAGACGATGAATCTCGCGATCGCGGCGGAGCAGCACGCGATCAACACCTTCGACGATGTCAAGCAAACGCTCGCCCTGGTGGTACGCGAGTTCGACCGCCATCGCTCGGCCCCGCGGCTGCAGGAGATCTTCGACGAAGGCGCCATTGCGTCGGGTCTTTACCACCGCCTGACCGTCGCCGACGAGCGGGGCGACATCGTCGCCGGCAGCACGGTCTTTCCCACGGCCGTGAACGTTGCCGACCGCGACTATTTCCAGTTCCATCGCACCCACCGCGGTGCGGACATCTTCGTCGGGCGAGCGGTCGTCGGTCGGGTGGGAGGCGAGTGGATCGTTCCGGTCACGCAACGCATCGACGCGGCCGACGGGACTTTCATGGGCGTCGCCATCGCCTCGCTGCAACCATCGTACTTCTCGGCCTTCTACCACAAGCTGCAAGTCGGCGAGCACGGCTTCGTGACGCTGCTCGGGCGAGACGGCTTTACGCGGGCGATGCGGCGTGGCGATAACGTGCTGCAGGATTTCGACCTGCGCCGCGCGAGCCTCTGGGCGCGATTGGCCGGCGAACCCAGCGCGACGTATCTGACCACGCGCCCGGTGGACGGAGTGAACCGTTACGTGAGCTACCGCGCCCTCGCCGGGCTCCCGCTCGTCGTCGCCGTCGGCTTTCCGCAGCACGATGTGCTCGCCGCGTTCGAGGAACGCAGGCTCACCTACCTCCTCACGGCCGCGGCCGGCACCGTGGTGCTCGTCCTCGTTGCGATCGGCTTCCTCGCCGCCGCGCGCCTGCAGTGGCGGGCGCAGCAGCAGATCCTGCGCGAGGAAGCACGGTTTCGAGGCACGTTCGAGCAGGCGCTGGTCGGCATTTCGTATGCGGACCTTGACGGCCGCTATCTCGCCGCCAATCGTGCGTTCTTGCGCATGCACGGCTATACGGAAGCCGAGCTGCGGAACCGCACGTTCGCCGACCTCACCCATCCCGACGACCGTGAGCGTGCCGATGCATTGCGCAAGAGCATGTTCGACCGGGGGCAGGACCAGTCGGCGCTGCCGTTCGAGAAGCGCAACGTGCGCAAGGACGGATCGTGCCTGTGGGTGTCGATCACGACCACACTGGTGCACGACACCGATGGCGAGCCGGAGTATTTCGCGACCATCGTCGAGGACGTCACGCGCGCGAGGGAGGCCACGGACGAGCTGCGCGAGAGCAACCGGCGTTTCTCCGACATGCTCGAGCATCTCGAGCTCATCGCGATAACGGCGGACACCTCGGGCAGGATCACGTACTGCAACGATTATTTCCTTCGCCTCACCGGTTGGTCGCGGCACGAGGTGATCGGACGAGGGCTCGTCGAGGTGCTGAGGCCGCCAGACGGGCCCGGCGTGCGCGACGTCTTCGATCGGGTGCTCGCGAACGCGCGCGATGCGCGCCACTACGACAACGAGATTTGCACCCGCAGCGGCGAGCGGCGGCTGGTCCGCTGGAACAACTCGGTATTGCGCTCGTCCAGCGGCGAGGTGATCGGCGCTGCCGGCATTGGCGAAGACATCACCGAGCTGCGTCGTGCCGAGATGGACCGCATTCGCAGCCAGCAGCTCGAGATCGCGAATCGGCTCAAGTCCGAATTCCTCGCCAACATGTCCCACGAGCTGCGCACTCCGCTCAATTCGATCATCGGTTTCGCGGAGGTCCTGCGCGACGGCCTCGCAGGCGATCTTTCGACCGAGCAGCACGAATACACGGGCCACATCGTCGCGAGCGGCGAGCACCTGCTCGCGCTCATCAACGAGATCCTCGACCTCTCCAAGATCGAGGCCGGCCGCATGGATCTCGTGCTGGAGGAGACGTGCGTCGCCGCGCTGGTCGATGCGAGCCTCACCGTCGTGCGCGAAAAGGCGCTGGCGCATCGCATTCGCCTCTCGGCTTCCATCGAAACCCGCGAGGACACGCTGCAACTGGACGTGCGCCGCGCAAAGCAGATCCTGTACAACCTGCTTTCGAATGCGGTCAAGTTCACGCCCGATGGTGGCAGCGTGCGCGTGACGGCACGCGAGGTCTCGGCAGCGGAGGTCCCCGATGCCAAGTTCGACCGCTATCTGGAGATCGCCGTCCGCGACACCGGCATCGGCATTGCGCGCGAGGACCTGCCCAAGCTCTTCCAGCCTTTCACCCAGATCGACAGCTCGCTCGCGCGACGGCATGAAGGCACGGGTCTTGGCCTGTCGCTGGTCAAGCGTCTCGTCCACCTCCACGGCGGTGCCGTCGCGGTGACGAGCCGGTTGGGCGAGGGTTCGACCTTCCGCGTGTGGCTGCCGTGGCGCTGCGAGCCGCCGCTCTGTTCGCACGATGATCCTGCAACCATCCGCGCTGGCGCGGCCAGCGAAGAGCGGCTCGAATCCCTGCACTGAGCCCGCGTCATTGCTGTACGCTAGCCAGGCGAGTCTGTTGCCTTGACAGGCATCAACACCGCGTGGGGCTGCGCCGCAATAATGGCGGGCGAACATGTGAGGGATCGCGATGACTCATTCCAGCCGCCGCCTGCTGTGCCTGCTCTCGCTCGCCGTCGGCTTCTGGCCGATGGCAGTCGGCGCGCAATACCCCGATCGTCCCGTTCGGCTGGTCGTGCCCTTCCCTGCGGGCGGTGGCGCCGACAATCTTGCGCGGGCGATCGTGCCGCGGGTCGCGGCGGCGCTGGGCGCGACCATCGTCATCGACAACAAGCCGGGTGCCGGGGGCAACGTCGGTGCCGAGCTCGTGGCGCACGCTGCGCCCGACGGCTACACGCTGCTTTACGGCACGAACGGCACGCACGCGATCAACGCATCGCTGTACGGGAATTTGCGCTTCGACCCGGTGAAGGATTTCGCCCCGGTGTCGCGCATGACGCAGATCGCGGCGATGCTGGTCGTCAACCCTTCGCTTCCGATCCGCACCATGCCGGAGCTCCTGCAGTATGCGCGAGCGCACCCGGGCAAGCTCAATTTCGCCTCCGCGGGCAACGGCACCACCTCGCATCTCGCGGGTGAGCTGCTGAAGACAATGGCCGGCGTGGACCTCGTGCACGTGCCGTACCGTGGCGGGGGTCTCGCCGCCGCCGACGTCATGAGCGGCCAGGTCGAAATCATGATCGATGTCATGCCCAACGTATTCCCGCTCGTGAAAGGCGGTCGCCTGCGCGGGCTCGCCGTCACCACGCCGCGGCGCTTTCCGACCGCGCAGGAATACGCAACCATCGCGGAAAGCGGGGTGCCGGGATTCGAGGTCAGCGCGTGGGATGGCATTTTTGCGCCCGCAGGCACGCCGCGTGGCATCATCGATCGGCTGAACGCAGCCATTCGCACGGCGCTCGACGATCCGGAGCTGCGCGAGACGCTGCTGTCGCGCGGCGCGCAGGCGGTCGCAGGCACACCCGAGGACCTCGCGCAACACGTCGCGCGCGAGGCCGTGAAGTGGGCCAAGGTCGTCCAGCAATCCGGTGCGCGCGTGGATTGACGATCGTTCGTTCCGGAGTGCACGATGCAACCAGCTCGATCCGAATCTTCCTTGCCACAGTGGCATGACGCCGGCCGCTACAGCGACATTCTGTACGCGAAGTGCGACGAAGGCATCGCCAGGATCACCATCAACCGGCCGGAGGTGCGCAACGCGTTCCGTCCGGAGACCGTGCAGCAGATGCAGGCTGCCTTTGCCGATGCCCGCGACGATCCCGCCATCGGCGTCGTAATCCTCACCGGGCAGGGCCGCGAAGCGTTCTGTTCCGGCGGCGATCAACGCATCCGTGGCGACGGTGGTTATGTCGGAGGCGATGGCATTCCGCGTCTCAACGTGCTGGATCTGCAGCGCCAGATCCGGACGTTGCCCAAGCCCGTCGTTGCGATGGTCGCAGGCTATGCGATCGGTGGTGGGCACGTGCTGCATCTCGTCTGCGATCTCACCATTGCCGCTGACAATGCGCGATTCGGGCAGACCGGTCCCAAGGTGGGCAGCTTCGACGGCGGTTACGGCTCCGCGTACATGGCGCGTATCGTCGGCCAGAAGAAGGCGCGCGAGATCTGGTTCCTGTGCCGCCAATACGATGCGCAACAGGCGCTCGACATGGGGCTCGTGAATTGCGTCGTTCCCTACGAGCGGCTCGAAGCCGAGACGGTGCAGTGGTGTCGCGAGATGCTCGCCAATAGCCCCATTGCGTTGCGTTGCCTCAAGGCCGCGCTCAATGCCGATTGCGATGGTCAGGCGGGCCTGCAGGAGCTCGCCGGCAATGCGACGCTGCTCTATTACCTCTCGGAGGAAGGCCAGGAGGGCAGGAACGCCTATCTCGAGAAGCGCAAGCCGAACTTCCGCAAGTTCAAGCGCCTGCCCTGAGCTGTGGCCCGATGAACGAGCTGCTCTCCATCGTCGCCGCCGCGCGTGACCGGCCGCATGCGCCCGCGCTCCGGTGTGGCGAGCGTACGTGGACGTTTCGGGACCTTGCCGCGATGGCGCGCAGGCGCGCCGACGCGCTGTCGAACGAGATCGCGCGCGATCGGCCATATGCGCTGGTCGGAAGCAATACGCTCGAGACGGTCCTGACGATCTATGCGCTATGGGAGATCGGTGCGGCGCCCCTCCTGCTGCATCCACGCCTCACCCGGCACGAGCGCGACGCACTGCGGGTCAATGCCGATCAAAACGGGCGCATGGATGTGCCCGCCGCCGCCGCGGTGCTCTACACCTCCGGGACGACCGGCATCCCGCGCGCCGCCATACTCGCCCGCGACGCCTTCGCAGCCTCGGCCGCGGCGAACGCGGCCAACCTCGGGTGGCGCGACGACGATTGCTGGCTCCTGTGCATGCCGCTTGCCCATGTGGGCGGGCTGTCCATCCTGAGTCGCTGCCTCATCGCACGCACTTGCGTGTCGCTCGCGCCGGGATTCGATGCGATCGGGGTGATGGCGACAGTGAACGCGCAGCGCGTCACGCTCGTGTCTCTCGTGCCGACCATGCTTGCGCATTTGCTCGACCGGGGATGGAGCGCGCCTTCGCACCTGCGTGCTGTCCTGCTCGGCGGCGCGCATGCAGGTGCGCGCCTGCTGGATCGGGCCGTCGAGCGACACATTCCGGTGCTCGTCACGTACGGCCTCACCGAGACCTGCTCGCAGGTGACGACAACACCCTACGAAGAACGTCATGATCCACGCCCGTACGGCGCCGGAATGCCGCTGCCGGGCATCGGCGTACGCGTGCGCGATTCCCACATCGAGGTGCAAGGTGCGGTCATGATGGAGCGCTACTGGACCGAACCGCGCCTCGCGCGCGGCGACTGGTTTGCAACCGGAGACCTCGGCAGCATCGACGCGCGCGGCTGCCTGCACGTGCACGCGCGGCGCAACGACGTCATCGTCACGGGCGGCGAGAACGTTTATCCGGTCGAGGTCGAAAATGCGCTCGAGGCCTGTCCGGGTGTCACTGCCGCAGGCGTGTTCGGCATCGACGACGAGCTGTGGGGGCAGACCGTCGCCGCCGCTGTCGTGATCGACCCTGAGGTCACTTCCGAAGCGCACTTGCATGATTACGTGCGGACCCATCTCGCGCCGCACAAGCAGCCGCGACGGTTCGTGCTCGTCGCGGATCTTCCGCACACGCGCGCCGGCAAGCTGGATCGCGCCGCATTGCCGCGGCTAGCGCGAGTCGACGACATGCTGCTCGGGATTTGAACGCACGCGCCTGCGCGGCTGCGTTATTTCGCAGCGTGCGTTGACTGACGAGTTTCGGCGGCACGCATCGCCTCGCGCTCAGGCGATCCGTCCTTCCTCCACCGCGTGACACGCGACCAGCGTTCCGTCGAAATGCATGAGCTTCGGCCGCTCCTGCCTGCAGCGCTCGTTGGCGAACGGGCAGCGCGGATGAAACGCGCAACCCGAGGGCGGAGCAATCGGGTTCGGCACCTCGCCGCTGACCGGTACGCGCGCGCGTCCGGTGAGCTCGAGATCGGGAACGGCCTCCAGCAATAGGCGCGTGTACGGATGCCGCGGCCTGCGAAACAGCGATTCCGCGCTCGCCAGCTCGCACAGCCGCCCGAGGTACATCACGCCCACCTCATCGGACATGTGACGCACCACGGCGAGGTTGTGCGAGATGAAGAGATACGTGAGGCCGAGCTCGCGCTGCAGGTCCTTCATGAGATTGAGGATCTGCGCCTGCACCGAGACGTCCAGGGCGGAGGTGGGCTCGTCGCAGATCAGGAACTCGGGCGTGCTCGCGAGCGCGCGGGCGATGGAAATGCGCTGGCGCTGGCCGCCGGAGAATTCGTGCGGGAACTTGCTGCCGTCCAGGGGTGAAAGGCCGACCTGTGTCAGCAGCTCGTGCGCGCGGGACCGGATGGCGCGCTCGCCTGCGATCAGCCGATTGGCGCGCATCGGCTCGGCGACGATGTCGAGCACGCGCCAGCGCGGATTGAGGCTCGCATAGGGGTCCTGGAATATCATCTGCATCTTGCGACGCAGGCGTTGGGTCACGTTGTCCTTGCTTCCGCGCGCGAGCTCGCGTCCTTCGAACTCGATCGTGCCGCGCGTGGGCTCGTACAGGCCCACGATGAGCCGCGCCACGGTCGACTTGCCGCAGCCGGATTCGCCCACCAGGCTCAGGGTCTGGCCGCGCGCGATCTCGAAATCGACGCCATCGACCGCGCGCAGCAATCGCCGCGGCTCGCGCCGCAGCACACGATCGAGCAAGGGCGCTGAGGCATCGAAGTAACGCGCGAGGCCGCGCACGCGCAGCATCGTGGGTGCAGCACTCGGGGAGGGCAGCGGCGAGGCCATCAGGCTTGCGACACCGCCACCGGTTGAGCCGCATAGAGCCAACAGGCGCTGCGGCTCGCATCGGTGGGCATGAGCTCGGGACGCTCCACGCGACAGCGCGCGAACGCGTGCTCGCAGCGCGGGTGAAAGGCGCAGCCGGGCGGAATGTGGGCAAGCCGTGGCATGCTGCCGTTGATCTGCTTCAATCGCTCATGCCGCGCATGCACCGACGGGATCGATCCCATGAGTCCCACGGTGTAGGGATGGCGCGGATTCTTGACCACCTCCCGCAACGGCCCGACCTCGACCAGCCGGCCCGCGTACATCACCGCCACGCGATCCGCGGTTTCGGCGATCACGCCCATGTCGTGCGTGATCAGCATCACCGCGGTGCCGTGCTCGCGACAGAGGCGCTTCAGCAACGCGATGATCTGTGCCTGGATCGATACATCGAGTGCGGTGGTGGGCTCGTCGGCGATGACGAGGCGGGGATTCGCGCAGAGCGCAAGGGCGATCACCACACGTTGCCGCATGCCGCCGGAGAACTGGTGCGGATAGTGCCCGACACGCTGTTCCGGGGACGGGATTCCCACGTCCCGCAGGAGCTCGAGCGCGTGCGTCCGCGCCTGGCGAGCGCTCATGGCCGTGTGCGTCTGGATCGTCTCGACGAGCTGACGTCCGATGGTGTACAGCGGAT
>Ga0070741_10017062_pt1 | contig 11991 bp, 13 predicted proteins | sample Coa_R1_4_FD_66440 | JGI IMG/M metagenome (GOLD analysis project Ga0070741, IMG submission 66440) | Surface soil microbial communities from Centralia Pennsylvania, which are recovering from an underground coalmine fire - Coalmine... | ecosystem: Environmental > Terrestrial > Soil > Unclassified ...
GCCGCTTAGACCAGGGTAACAAGAGGTCCGTTTAGAACTGATCACCAGACGGGGCATTCAAGCGGCAACGTCCAGTGTTCCAGAATGATGGCAAACCGGAGATTCTGCTGCTCAGAGTACCGAATTACGGTGCTAGGCGGAGGCAACTTCAGAAATCTGGCGTTGACCCGATCGCCGACTCATCTGAATGGTCACGCCGATGCAAGCCTTCGTCTCTTCCTCGGCTTCTGTCACGCGCAGTGAAGCGGAAGTACGTGCTGCTAGAGATGCGAGTCTTCGGAGAGCACCCGCAGTGCTGCTGGCGTGAACTGTTGTTAAAGTGCCGTCATGTCCGGTGTTCATTGCATCCAGTAACGTCCGCGCCTCGGTCCCGCGCACTTCACCCAGGATGATTCGATCGGGGAGGTGACGCAATACGGCTTTCAGCAGCGTATCGAAGGTAACGTCCTCCTTGTGCGTGCTGGATTGCGCCTCCAACGCGACCACCTGAGACTTTGAGAGTCGTATCTCGGCGGTGTCTTCGATGATGAAGATCCGCTCGCTGTCAGGTATTTCGCTTGCAAGTGCGTTCAATAGCGTCGTCTTGCCCGTGCCGGTTGCGCCTGAGATGAGGATGTTCTTCCGGTCTCGGACTGCTTGGCGTAGCGTTTCGACCATATCGGAAGGCACGGTTCCGCAAGCGGCTAGATCATCAAGGGTGAATTGACGGCGCCCAAACTTGCGGACATTCAGCAGAGGCTCGGGGTTGACGACAGGCGGGATGACGGCCGACAGCCGGCTTCCATCTGGCAGCCGCACGTTCAGTATTGGGTGACTCGCATCGAGCTGCTTCCCGAATTTGTTGGAGATCACTTCCAGGCCGGCGTGCAGCTCGCCGGGCTTGAACCGGTGATCGAGCATTGGGTGGACGATGCCGTTCCGCTCGATCCAACAGCTCGAATCGGGATTGCACATGATCTCGCTGATGTCATCGTCATCGAGGAGTGATTCGATTGGCCTGAGGAATGGGATGATCAGCTCGAAGCTCATAGCGCCCGCCGCGGGTCAAACCCAATCGCCTCCTGTTCGAACCACGTCATGGATTTCGGCAGGAAATCCGGCTTGAGAAAGCAGTACGTTGGCGGTAGCGGATTGATGCCGTCATAGGCGACAGTAATGGACTGGGCATTCTTGAGTTGGTAGAACGCGTTTTCCTCGAACAGCGGCTCTTTGTGCCGTTGGTATGTCTTCGAGGCGGTGATCGAAGATTTGTTCGACGAAGCCTTCCCGCTCAGTAGGCCGACGTGAGCATCATTGCTGTTCTCAGCGATGCTGTAGTTGATCTTAGTTCTTTCGGCCTTGCCGCATAGCTCCGAGCCAAAGCGTGCCGTGTCCGGATCGGAGGTCGCCAGGAAGATTTTCGTCCTGAATGACTGCAGGAGGGTTTTGCAGCCCTGGCTCGGCATTGCCTCCTTAAGCGAGTTGATGCTCTGAGTCGCTACCATGGGTATGCACTTCGGCTGTCGGGAAAGGCTGAGGAACCGCTCATCGCCATTTGGATCGTTGCTGCCAACGGTTGCGAAGTTCTGGTATTCGTCGCAAAGAAAGACAGTGGGGCGAAAGTATTGATGCGGGAATGCGTCCATCTTCGGGATTCGCAGCAGGACCGCCCTTTGGTAGTCCTGCTTCATCATCGTCCCGATCGCTTTCGCCAGACCTGGATTCAGTGCTACCGGGAAATTTAGGCCGCATACCTTTCCGCGCTCGATCAAATCAGCGAACCGAGGCATCACGACGCCCTCAGGGTCTGAGGGGCACGGCTTACCTTCATACATTGCTTTCGGTGGGCAAAAGATCTTCTTTACCTGCAGATCGGTATCGAACAGCGACAGAAAAACAGCAATGCCCTGGACCACAGACGTCTTGATGTCGGGTCGCAAGTGCTTCCAGTGTTCCCAATACCAGCGATCCACGGCCTCGAACAGTTCTCGTTTCATTGGGAAGATCGCCGGCGGTTCGTAAACCGTGGCTTCGATGTCGGTTTCTTCGGTTAATACCTGTTCGAGTTCGGGCGTGAGCTTCGCCCGAAAGGCGCCCAATGCTGCGTCCATGCGAAAGTCGAAGCGTGTGAGGTCGGCCGGGCAGTTCTTGAAATCCTGCTTCGAAATGACAACCCACGATGTATTGCTGAACCGTGCTCCAGTTTCGATCAGCAATTCTTCGAAACGACTGGGGCTGATAGCCGTCGCATAAATGTCGAAAAGGGTGACGTAATCATCCTTTACCTTGTGGAGAATGATGATGTACTTCACCAAGTCCGTGTATGACTGCTGCCAAAACGGTTCCTTGCCGCGGCCCCAGATGTTTGTCAGCAGCGACGCGATATTGAATGCCAGCGCATACGCGTCCAAATCGTTTTGGAGTGGGTTGTAGCGCCAATTCGCATCGAGGCTGAGCTCGACGTAATCATTTTCCCGGTTGCAGTCGCGCAACACCTTCCGGAGTTGGCGGCATAAGTCGCCCTTTACCTCCAGCACGAGCCCCGATAGTTTCCGCGCAGGATCATCCGCTCCATAAGCGAAGAGCTGGCGCATTAGTGGCAGGATGACGGCCTGCGTCTTGCCCGACCCGATGGAACCGAACACGGCAATACCGGTGTACAGGCCACGCTCAGGTACGCACAGCCAGGACGGACTCGCGGCCGGAATGGGCTCCAATTGGTTGTGAATCTCCCCCAGCACCACGTACAAGTCATTGCGAGTGTTCGGTTCTGGGTATGCCGGCAGTTGCCCTGCCGCTGCCTCAATCTCCGCTTTGTACCAGTGGACGTATGCGATCGAGAGCACGGACGAGCAAATTAAAAGCGGAGTGGTATAGAGCAACAGCGCGTATGACCACGCGAACATCCCGAACACAGCCGGACGCCTTTGATCGACGAACAGTAGAACGATGTTGTCGCTGGGGAATGGCCAGTGGCTAAGAAGCACGGTGCCCATTGCTGCGGCAAACAGGACGGACACGAACGCCCGCTGCTCGATCAATCCCGCGAGCAGCGATCTAGATATTTTCTTGGGTACGGATTCCATGCGTTGCGCTATCTCGCTGCCGTTACCGGCTGCGACTTGCGATCCGCCGCTGAGTCTCGCTTCGGCATTTCAGCCGTAATAGCTGGCGCGAGTGATGCAGCTGAGCCGTGCTGCTGAAGCGATCGCTTGTAATCCTGAAACTCGGACTCCTGACTGAGCGCATACCGAAGCAGCTCTGCAATGACGTAGTTTTTTTCATTCCCCGACCACTTGCAAAGCAGGTTTACGTCTTCAACCAACGTTGTCTCCAATTTCGCCTGGAGCAATTGCTTCTGTTCCTTTGCGTTGTTGCGGTTAATTCTGAAGCGTCCCATTTATCTGCCTCCTCGATCTACTACTGCTTGAATACCGCCGGGTATGGAACGGCCATACCCGACTTCAACGGTGCTGCACTAGGTTCAAAAGCGAAAGGGCGGGAACGACCAGCACGAACGGTGTTCGTGCGAGCGCTGTTGCAGAGCAAAGGCGGGGTCGTTCCCGCCCTTTCGCGTTTTTGTCCCATGCCCGGTCGCTTGCATAAGCCATGTTCCTCGTTGCATTTAGCTAGCTTGCTATAGAGCGAGAGGCCGAAATCTCACCGAGAACTGCTTCGGAGTTCGCAGCAACTGGCTTGCCGGTGTACGTATTGGCAAAGATCGGGTAGCTCTCGCGCAAAATGTAGAAGTTCAGTCGGCCTTGCGTGCGCTTAGCTCCGCAAATCGTTGTCACCTGTGCCTCGAATTCGGCTTGTCCGGCATGCCAGGACTTGCGGAGAGTGCGATGCTCGTCTAAGACATAAGCGTGCTCCCCCTCGCGCAAGACCTTCAAATCATCTTGCGTGAATCCGGGATCATTGCGATTCCAGCGGGCTTCAGCTTCGAGAAAGCGAAGCAGATGATCACGACCAAAGGGCAGCAGGTCGGACGCAATTTCCGATTTCGGAAAGAGGCGGTTGAAGACGGCTTCAGCCGCCGACTGATTGCGTGCCGACTGGGCGACGTATGCCAATTCAAACTGCCCGAGATGATCGAAAAGCGCTCGCTGCGAGCACAAATTACGAATAAACGGTTTGATCGTGGCCGTGCCGTGGTCGAAGTAAGTGAAGCGGAGTCTTGATTCCGACGCGGAATCTCGGCTGACAAACAAGGGAAACCGGTCAAGCGAGACAGGCAGCTCCGTAATATTGGCTACGGTAACGAGCTCCCTGAGAAATTGCCTTTTGATTGTGGGGGAGCAAGCGAATTGCTCTCCGATGTGGTCAAGTACGTAATCCAGGATCATGAGGTTCGTCTTGATCTGTTGATCGCCTTTGGCGCGGCGGTTCTGAGATTCTTCGTCGCCCAAGAGCCGATAGATGGTCCTCGACTTGAGGTGATACACAACGCGGCGCTGCCTGTAATCGAGCGCATCAACATCGCCGCGGACCATGGCCTTGTTGAGAAATTGCTGAATGAGCGCGCCTGGTTTGCGTTGCAGAAAACGGGCGTATTGACGAGCAAGAAAGTAACCCGAACCGACTCCAACGAGGTAAAGGAACGCGGCCTCCCGCTGGGTGTAGCCGAGGTGCACAAAATCGGGAATGGGGTCGTAGAAGTTCATTAGATATCGAGGATTTCTGACATGAGGTCGTGGTCATTCTGCACGCCGGAACCGAGGCGGCCGATGTCTCCGTTGGAGATGTACATCTTGAAACCAGCTCTTGCCTTGGCGGCGATGTGCCCGTGGCGGTACGCCGCAGTGGCGACTTCGATATCCGTTTCGCCGGACCCGCCGTTGGGCAGGTCGTATTCGAGTCGTGCGTCAGGGACGACAACTCTGTCCTTGTGCAGGTGTAAGTGGAACTGCTCAGCGACCTCCTTTTTGATTTCCTGGAGATTGCGATCAGGGTCCGCCTTTCGCGCCAGATAAACGCCGCGGTTGACTTGAGCCTTCAGCTCAAAATCGAGTCGGACGCGGACGTTGTGCCCTCCCGCTTTCTCGATCGAACCGAGTTCCTTGAGGTACGCACGGTAGATCTGAGCATCGTGCTCGGCCTCTCTGGGCTTGACGAGATCGGAGTAGATACGCTGGCCCTCGGGAACTTCACCGGTTTTGATCAGCAATTTCCGGCCTTTCTTTGTCAGCGTCACAGCCTCAAAACGTCTGACATCTTCGCTTTTGCCGTCGCGTCGAGCGTTCAAGGAATGCAGCTCAACAAGCTTCGCCTGTTTCAGAAATTCCAGGTCGTAACGCAGTTGAGCAGTGTTGCTCCCGTACATCTGGGCAGCTAGATCGGCTGAGGTGATGACCCGGAATTTGCCGACTTCGAGCAATAGTCGGCGCTCCTCAGGTCGGAGATGCAGCCCAATCTCGTGCGCTGACTCTTTGGTTCGACTTGTTCTCTGCTGATGTCTCCGGCGTCTGCTGGCCTGTTCCATTTCGGGAGTTGACCCGCCACCTGTGTGGGCTCGTTCAGCGCTGGTTTCGCGCTGGAGCTTCGGGCTAAACACCGCTCGGGCAGGCGTTACCGCCCGCGCGACAGTGTCGAACGGTGAGGCTGCTGGCATGCCGTTGGAAGGTACGGAGTCCTTCGGCGGTTCCACGCGCCGCTGATCTGAGCGTTCGCGGGAGTAATCAAGTGGAGAGTGGGAATCCATCTACTACCTCGAGTGTGCTTGGTCGTTGGAACTGCTAGGACGATCCGGACTGTCATCGGGCCTTGGAACACCCGCCGCGGAATCACGGACGGAGCCCTCGTGACGAACGGAAGAGGTAGCCGTCCGAGATGGCGCTGGTTTCCGTTTCTTAACCGTTGCAGTCTGCGGGGTGGCCACCTCTACTGGCTGCCTCAGAGCGCTCCGCTGGCCGAAGATCTTGCGCGTCTCGTATTCCGCTACGCCCCGAAAACGCTCCATTTCGATGCGGGCTGCCTCGCGGGACACACCGAGCCGAGAGGATAGGTCGGCGGCTCGGTCCTGTACGCTTGGACTTCTGTCTTGCCGCTCTCGGCCAGCATCGCTTAAGCCGTAATCATCAGTACGCGACATTGCTCATTCTCCATTCGTATTTCGTAGGTGTGTGTCGATCTCACTTGAGAGCTGGTGCTCTCCGCTGTGAATTTGCTTATCGAAGTGAATCAGTTTCTGTCCGGCGTCTTTCAGGAACACCTTTCGTTGGACGTAGATCACGACCCCAAACAGATTCACGATCAGCAGTGCCGAATACCCCGCAATTGCTTGCCAATACTGGTGCAGGATCAGGCTGCGCCAGGGTGTCAGGAATCGCAGTTGGCCCATGACGAAAAACAACAGGGCTAGATAGAGAATCGAAGCGACGAGCGCTGCATTCGCAATCACGGTCGGTACTCCTCAGGGCTGGAATGCCTGGTCCTGGCGGAAATACGTGATCGTTAGGCCCAAGGGATTCACCTGCAGCATTTCGTTCTCGACCCGGTCGCGGAACGTATAAACGACATTCGCGGTCCAGAGCTCCCGCCTCAATTCCGAGTGGTCCATCGGGTTTGAATAGATCTTGTAGAACTCGATTCGAGCTTTGTATGGCGCCGAACGGAGGTCTTCGATCGTTACGGTCCTGATTTCAACGTCGATGTTCGGAGCGCTGGGATCGAGCAAAAAGCTTTCGAAAGCTTTTGCCTTCTTGTTCTGTTCAATCACGGCACCCTGCAAATCGCCATTCAGGAAATACAATGCCTTCGTGAAGTCCTTCTGGAGCGTGTAGTGGTTTCGCGCGTAAAAGAGCTGAGCCCATTGCGACAAGAAGTAGCGGTTATCGGCCTCTTGGGGCTTGTACGCGAAGTTTGAATAGTTGACGACCTCAGCACGCCCGACATCGTTTACTCGGACCACAAGAGGTTTCATGGCGCGCATCGTCGAGTTGGTCCGAATGACCAAATACGTCAAAGACAGGCAGACGAGTGCGAGAGCGAAAATCGTCAGTTTCAAATACGAGCTTAGGACCACCGGTTCCGCGTACAACTCGAGAAACTTCTGCTTTGCCGAAGTCATTTCGTTGCTCGCGGGTCGATCAAAAAGCAATGTGTTCTGTTTCTCCATGACTTTACCCTAGTGGTGAGGCTGCAATCCCGGTTCTCCCGCTGATGATTGCGCTTGTAAGTTCCGGAATCTTGATAAGGCCGTAAATGCAAACGGCCAGGGTGACGACCAGTGCTGGCATGAGCACGTACGCGTTTGAAATCGTCACTGGCCCGATGACCGCCAGCAGGCCCAGCAATACGCGGGCGATGATGTAAATGAACGCATTGGCGACGACTTGATAGAAGGCGAAGCCGACGAACGCCCGCAGCCAACCCCAGAAGAGCCAATCGAGTTTGCCGACGACAAAGAAAGGTATGAAGATCGGCCCCACGAGAACACATACTGCTGTCGCAACGAATCCGTAAGCGATAACGGCAAGAGCGACTCCCTGCGTGACCGCCAGGACGGCGTAAACGAAGAAGTACGTCAGTTCTTCGTGGAAGCTGAACGTCCCCGGCGGGCTCCCGAGCTGCTCCTCCGCAGTCGAGATCGCATTGGTAATCATTTGGGCCTGATTCCCGCCGATCTGGCCAGCCATGTAGCTGGCTTCTTTCGTAATCAGTTCGCTGAAGCTGTAATCCATGCCGGGGAGGGGATTCGTGTAGTACGTCAGCATCGCGAAGCCGAATGCGATGAGCAGGAGCATATCGGCAAATTTCGCGAAATTGAATCCTTCGCCACCCTGTGCGCTGCTCAGCGCAGACTTGATGCCAAACCAAGCGATCATGATCAGCGCGAGACCGCGAGAGAGGTTCAGGCCCGAGGCTTCCAGAAACGCGAGTTTGCTGGTCAGCAGGTCAGAAATTGCCTGCTTGATGAATTCGAAGATGTTTTGGCCGCCCATTCCTGAACTTCTCCCTCGGAGTTATTGCGGGCGAGCGGAGAACGAGATGGACTACATGCTCTCCGTTATCCCAGACGTGACTTTGTTCATCGAATCGTTGAAGTTCTGCTGGAAATAAATCGCCTGGTTCAGGGCTCGCTTCTGCTGGTCGAATTGTTCCTTCGCCGCGAGCATCTGGAGCAGGGCTGCTTGGGAAAGGATCTGGTTCGTGTCCTGCTGCGAGCGGAGTTGCATTACGTTCGCTGCATTGATCTTTCCCAAAACCGCCATCTCCGTTTGCTGCGACGGAGCGGTGGCGTAGCTGTCGCTTTCGAGGTTGACGATCTGCTGATTCAGGGCCTGCGAACGGGCTCGAATCTGGCCGAGCGTGACGAGGGAGCCTGTCGAGATGCCGTCGCTGAGTTCCGCGGTAGCGTATTGCGCTTTAACGGCCGCCTGCGTGAGCGCGTCGAGTGAGGCCCAGGTTGACGTGGGGAACGGATTCAGTTGAATGCCAGCCTGTGTATAGCCGGTTGTCGCCTGTTGAGCATTTCCGCTGTTTGCGGCTCCAATCCAGTCGCCGGTATTCCCATACGTATTCGCGGCGGAGAGGCTGGTCCAGCGAGAGAATTCTGCCGCATACCGCTGATACAGGTTTTGCGGCATCTGCGACATCTGCCGAGCCAAGTTGTACGTCTGAATCACCTGGTCCCGCGTCTGGTTTGCAGTTGTGTAGAGCTGCTCGGCCTGGCGGATTTGGCTGATGGCGTGAGCACTCTGGGTTGGGTCATAAACGATTCCAGAGCCGAAGAATTGCGCGTGCACTGGGATCGCTACGAAAGTGGACAAGAGTAGTGACACGAGTAGCGTTGACTTCTTCACGGTTCCTCCGTTCGTCAGTCGGTGTTGGTACTAACGGTCGTTTGGCTTACGATTCGGTTGCTTAGTGGGTTGTTTCCCGGACTGCGGCCGAGTGTCGATCATGTTGCGCGTCGGATCGCATTTCTGTTTTTGCTCCTCGGTCGCGTTCTTGAGGTTCTGCTCTGAGCATGGCTGGTTAGCTTCGGCCTTGCGTTCCGCTTCTTGAGCTTGCTGAGCGCTTTGTTGCGACTCCCATTTCACAGGCTTTGGAGCCGGTTTCGAGGAGCTGCAGCCGATCGCCGCGCAAATCAAAATCAGTCCAACCATGGTGGCTTTCATTTCCGCACCTCCTAGATGTTTGGTGGAACCGTGTGGTTCTCGTACGCGGGCAGCAGAAGATCGTTGGTCAGGTACACCTTGACTCTGTGGCCCTCGCGAATCGCGAGTGTCGGGTTGATGTTGAGAAATCGGTCCAGAATCCGAGTTGATGATTGCGAGACGCTGGACGCGACGCCGGCCCGATACGCCTCGCTGCCGGTCTCGTTGATTCCCACGTTACCAACCGAGCTCTGGGCGGCACCGGATATGACGCCAAGAGCGAGCGACGCTCCGAAGATCTGCCCGTAATGGTTGTTTACTTGGTCCTTCAGGCCAGTCTCTCCGACCTGATTCAACCCGTGAAACTGGTCGAGGTCCACGCTGTAACCATCAGGCATGAGGAGTCGATGGAACACGACCGCTAAACGGCGTTGGCCGAATCCTTGGACACGTTTTACCTCGCCGAGTACGAAGGTTCCCTCGGGAATGAGCACGTGCTGCCGGTCGTGCGAAAACACCGGGTTTGTCACCATGACCTTTACCGGGCCGGAAAAGTCGCCATCGAGGCGGTTCACCAGCGTAGTTTCGATCACCGTTCCTTCAAACAGTACATACGGCTGGCCGGTAGCCCCGGTGACGTTCACATTCACCGGCTTCTTGCCTTCGGCCGCTTGCTCCCCTTGCGGAGATGCCTGAACTGCGCCCGACGACACGGGGGCAGCCGGACCAGCGTCAACAGGGCCGTTCTTCTGGACGGAGAGCGCTACAAAAGCGATGTTTGAGGCGAAGCGAGCGTTGTAAGCGCGTTCTCGTTCTCGCTGTTGAAACTGATCTGGCTCGGCGGTATCGGCCACCTCCCGCGGATACGCATCTTGGTACGGGTTTACGCGAGACGTACTGCCAACGGGCTGGGAAGACACAGCGCCCTGCGTCACTGCCCGCGCCTGGTCCGCAGCAAGCTGCTGCCGGGTCAGGTCGGCGCCGTAATCCGCGACCTTCCGTTCGTTTGTGTCTTGCACCATTGGCATCGGAACGGCTTCGCTCTTCGTCGTCTTGCGTTGACGATTGCTGGAGAACATTGCGACGAGCACGATGACCACCGCGATTCCGACGAACACGTATTGCTGTGCTCGCTTCGAAATTACGCCTTTGGGCCTCTCTGCGCGGTCGAGTACTTGGTTTGGCGTTCCCGCTGTTTCTCCAAATCGGGCCGGGGTGCTGGACATGAGTTCTCCTTGGCGGCTGCCTACTGTTTGCGCTCGAATGAAAGGTGCTTCTTGCCGATCTCTAGGTATCCTTTGTCAATCACCTTGGCGACGATGTACGTGCCGTCCCGCAGTTCGAAATTAACGAGATTCGGCTTGTTGTCTTTGAGTTCGTAGAGGGAGAATTTCTCGGAAGCATCCGATTTGATGTACGTGAACTGGTCGTCGTGGTAGATCGCGCTGATGTTGAATGGGGCTTCGCTGCGGAAACGGTAATCGAATTTGACGTGCTTCGTCGGGTACTCCGACTTGAATTGCACGATGGCATCTTGGGCTCGCATCTGAGCCATTTGCGCTTGTGCCCGGTAAGCGTCAACCTCCGCGCTGGAAACGAGCTTCGGAGCGCCGCCGAGCGCGGCTAATGCCGATGCGTCTGCCGGCTCGATCACAACCTTCAAGTCGGGGTCGCCGGAAACCTCGTCAAGCGTGAACGAGTACACGTTTCCCTTATCGGTGATCAGGTTCAGGTTGCTGTGAATCCCAGCCTTGGCGGGGTGCAGGAAGCAGAGGTTCTGAACGGCATCGATGATCCAGAAATCCTTGTCGCCGCTGGCGGCTTCGACGATCTTCTCCTCTGACGGCAGCGCGATTAGGGTGGTATAGCGCAGCTTTCCCTTGATTGCGATGATGTTTTTCGAGTGGTATTTGACGGTCCGGGCGGTCCCATCGGCCAAGGCGAGACCGCTGATGCTGATGACTGCAATGACTGTGTACATCCACTTCTTCAAGGCACACCTCTCCTGTGCGCTCGATTGAGCGCTGTTTTCTTGCGGTGGAACATTGGAGCTACCTACAGGGCGCGAGACTCCACGGGGTGATCGCGAGCGAGCCGGGCTAATCCGTCATTAACGCCGAAACGTTCGAAATATCGCTGCCGCTCGATGTTGTCCCTGGGCGTGTTCGTCGCTATCCAGTACGAGAAGGAATCAACGCTCAAGTGCAGTTTCTTCGCCCCGCTTGTGTTCTTCAGCAATAACTCACGTTTGGGAACGAGGCTGGCCAGCAGTTCCAATTCGGTGTCATTCAGGTGGAACGCATCCCGATACAGCGGGACATCGATGTCGGGATTCGCCAGGAAAATCTTTGTCGGGCAGCTTTCGCACACGATCTCCAGCATTTCCGATTGCGCAAGTTCGTGGAGCGATTGCGTGGCGAGAATCATGGCGGCATTCTTCTTGCGCCAGGTCTTCTCCGCTTTGGCCACGTATTCGCGAATCGTCTTATTGCGGATGAAGATCCACGCCTCGTCCATGACGAACGCCTTGAACTGCGCTGCTTTGGCCGCGTCCTCGATTGCGCTGCTCGCCCGGTGCAGGATGTAGAACAACAGAGGCTCCAAGACGTCTGGGTAGATCGAGGTCGCGTCGAAATTGAAGGCCTGGAATGGCCTCAACGTGAGTGTGTCTTCCGTATTGTCGAAGACGTGACCGAACTGGCCGGCACGCGTCCAGCGCTGGAGGTGCTCACCAAGCGGGCCGGACATCGCAGCGAAGTTGCTCAGCGTCCTGGTCGTTCCGTCGAGACGGTATGTGCGCTCGATTGCGGTGTACAGATTTCGTTCATCGAGGGCGCTGAGCTCATATTTGCCGTTTGCTTCGATCAGCACCTTCAAGAAGGCGTACAGGAAGTTCAGGTTTGCCTTGGTC
>Ga0070741_10017063_pt1 | contig 11989 bp, 9 predicted proteins | sample Coa_R1_4_FD_66440 | JGI IMG/M metagenome (GOLD analysis project Ga0070741, IMG submission 66440) | Surface soil microbial communities from Centralia Pennsylvania, which are recovering from an underground coalmine fire - Coalmine... | ecosystem: Environmental > Terrestrial > Soil > Unclassified ...
CAAGCAGGTCGGGCTGCCGAAGTGGTCCGACGACGACGAGAAGCTGGCCAAAGCGCTGCAGAAGGAACTCAAGGTGAAGGAGGAGGGCCTCGCGCACAAACTCGCGCCGCTCAAAGGCGTCGATGACGACAGCCGCATGGGCGGAGGTTCCGACGATATCGGCGACATCTCCTGGAATGTGCCGACCGTCACCTTGCGCTACCCCTCCAACATCCCGAATCTCCCGGGCCACAACTGGTCGAACGCGATCGCCATGGCCACCCCGATCGCGCACAAAGGCGTTGTCGCAGGCGCTAAGGTGCAAGCCATGACCTTGCTCGACATCCTCAGCAAGCCGGACCTCGTCGCCAGGGCTTGGGACTACTTCCAGAACCAGCAGACGAAGGAAACGAAATACATTCCGCTTATCCGACCCGAAGACAAACCAGCCATCTGGCTCAACCGGAACATCATGGCGGAGTATCGGGAGCAGATGAAAAAGTACTATTACAACCCGGCGAAGTATAAGTCGTACCTGGATCAGTTGGGAATTAAGTACCCGACCGTTCGTTAGCTGGACCTTCAGCTGCATTAATACCCTGGAAGGAAGATAACCATGCCAGGAACAAATTCGAGCCAGCCGCGGCTGGACTTCGCGAAAGTGCCGCCCGAGGCCCTGCACGCGGTGTACGGATTACAACGTTATGTCGACAACTCCGGCCTCGACCCGGCACTGATTTATTTGGTGAAGGTGCGCGCGTCTCAGATGAATGGCTGCGCCTACTGCATAGACATGCACACGAAGGACGCGCGAGCCCGCGGCGAAACCGAGCAGCGCCTCTACGCGCTGGTAGTCTGGAGGGAAACCCCGTTCTTCACGGACCGCGAACGCGCGGCGCTGGAATGGACCGAAGCCGTGACCATGGTAAGCCGCGACCAGGTGCCAGACTCCGTATACGAATCCGTGCGCCGGCATTTCAACGAGAAAGAGCTGATCGACCTGACCATCGCGGTAGCGGCCATCAACGTCTGGAACAGGCTGGCGATCAGCTTCCGGGCTGAGGTCGGATCGTACCAGCCTGCCAGACACAGCGGCGGCGCCGGCTAGCGTCAAGCCGACGCCCTGATATAGCCACCCGACTTGCCACCTTGCGATCGCAAAGGGTAGACTCCTCGGGGAGGGGCGCAAATGAAACAAGTAGCCGTAAGCATCCTGCTCTGCCTGACAGCCGCGGCTGCCGATTGGCCGCAATGGCGAGGCCCGAATCGCGACGGCATCTCGCAGGAAACCGGACTCCTCCCCGAGTGGCCTGAAGAAGGGCCCAAACTGCTTTGGCAACTGACTGAAATCGGTGACGGCTACGCGACACCGGCCATCGCGGGCGCGCACATCTACATGCTCAGCAGCCATGGAGTCGAAGACGAGTTCGTACAATCCCGCGCCGTCAAAGACGGCAAGCTCGAATGGTCGAGGCGCCTCGGCAAAGTAGGCAAGCCCAACCAGATGCCGTCCTACCCGAAAGCGCGCTCCACCCCCACAGTCGACGGCACACGCCTTTACGCCCTCAGCTCTGACGGCGATCTGGCGTGCCTCGACGCGGCCACAGGCAAGATCATCTGGCAAAAGAACCTGCAGACCGATTTCGACGGCAAGCCGGGAGTCTGGGCCTATGCCGAGTCTCCTCTGGTCGACGGCGACGTGGTAGTAGCCACTCCGGGCGGCAAGGAGGCGACCATAATAGCGCTGAATAAGCACACCGGCGCCGTCATCTGGAAATCCGCGGTGCCGGGCGGCGATGCGGCAGCCTACGCGTCGGCCATCGCAGTGGAAGCAGCCGGCCGCAAGCAGTACGTGCAATTCCTCGGCGCCGGTGTAGTGGGAGTAGACGCGAAGACCGGCCGGTTCCTCTGGCGCTACGACGGCACCAGCAAGGGCCCGGCGAACATCGCCACCCCGGTAGCACTGGGCGACTTCATCTATAACACCAATGCCCGCCGGTTCGGCGCGGCGCTCGTGCAATTGCACCCGACAGCCGGCGGCATCTCGAGTGAGCAGGTCTACCTGGAGCGCGACCTGCCCAACACGCTGGGCGGCCAGGTCCTGATCGGGAAGTACATCTACGGCACGAATCCCAAAGGTCCGGTGGCGGCGGAGTTCGCAACTGGCAAGATCCAGTGGCAGAACGAAGGTCTGGGTCCGGGCTCTGTGCTGTACGCCGAAGGCCGCCTGTACTTCCACGGCGAAAACGGCGAAGTGGAACTCGTGGAAGCGACACCCGAAGCCTATCGCCGGAAGGGCCACTTCACTCCGCCCGCGCAGCCCGCACATGCGACGGCAGGTGGCGGCACCCGGGACGAGCATGCCTGGTCATATCCGGTGGTGGCGAACGGCCGCATGTACATTCGCGACCGCGGTACGCTCTGGTGCTACGACATCAAAGCGCGTTAATTGCTAGAAGAGCACCTTCATCCCCATCTGCATCAGCCGCGGTGATGAAGCGCTGGACACCTTCCCGAAGTTCGCCCCGGCACCCGCGTTTCCATTCGGCAACCCGAACTGCGCATGGTTGAACGCGTTGAACATCTCCGCGCGAAATTCCAGCCGGCGTTGCTCGCTCCCCAACGGGAAGAACTTCTGAAACCCGAGGTCCCAGTTGTTGACGCCCGGACCGTAAATCACGTCCCGTCCGGCATTGCCGAAGAACCCGGTCGCCGGAACCGCGAAACAGGATGCGTTGAACGCGACCAATCCGTCATTGCGCAAATTCCCCAACAGGCTGCTGTCGTTTCCGTCGCACAGACGGTTCGGCCGATGCGTAATATTCAGACTCGCCGTCGTCGCCGGCGCACTGAGGAACAGCGGCGTTCCGCTGGCAAATGTGGTGATTCCCGTAACTGTCCATCCGCCCGCGATCATGTTCAGGGGCGCCGCCATATTTTTTCCGAAACTGCGCCCCCGCCCGAATGGCAAATCGTAAATCGTGCTGAGCACGACCCGGTGCCGCGCGTCGAAGCTGGCCGCGCCTTTGTCGCACGCCCGGCAGGTCGCTATCTGGCTCTGCGTCGAACCGCCCGATTCCCAACTATCCGTAAGCGCCTTGGCCAACGTGTATTCAACCCGCAGATTCAGGCCCGCCGCCGCCCGATGCTCGTACCTCGCAATCATCGCTTCATACGAGGAATTCCCGTTGAAGTCGGCCGTCAATAGCCCCGCGTAGCGCGGAAACGGTTTCGTCGCCGGACTGCAAAACAACGCCGCCGTGGGCACGCACTGATCGGAATCGTAACGATCCTGCAGCCGGTGCCCGCTCGATCCCAGGTAATCCAACTCCACCCAGTCGTTGTTGGTGAACGTGTGTTGGACCGACAGGTTCCACTGGCTGATATAAGGCATCTTGCCCGCCGGATTGAGCAGGAAAGCGTTCGTCCCGTTGGGCAAACTGGCCGCGAAATTCGGGCCGAGCGCCGGCAGCGAAAGCACCGGGAAAACGTTATGCCCCAGCTGATACTGCGGCGTCGGATTCGTCTGGTCCTGCGTGATCGCCAGCGTACTGCTGAACGGCGGCGCTACCATCCCGAACTGCATCTCGATCAGCGCACTGTCGGCGTAATAAATCCCTGCGCCGGCCCGTACCACCGTGTTCCGCAGTTTCGACGGACTCCAGGCGAAACCGAACCGTGGCGCCAGTTCCTTCGCATCGAACGAAAGAATCTGCGGGTTTACCTGCCCCAGCCCCGCGTAAGTAAGCAGTCCCGTCGACCGGTCGATGGAGTGCGGATAGTTCCTTGCCCAGTTCTGCGGGTTCGGAATCGTCGCCAGGAACCACGACACGCCGTAGTTCAAAGTCAGCGTCCGCGTTACTTTCCATGTATCGCTGATGTATGGCAGGTACTGCGTGAATCGATACGGCAGCCTTGGCAGTCCGTTCATCGTCCCGGTTACCGGATATCCGAGCAGGAAATCGGCGAAGCTGTCGCCGGTATTGACCTGCGGCACACTCTGTCCCTGTGCATTCGTCGTAACCTGCGCCGTAAACAGCGCCTGGAAAGTGAGACCGCCCAGCGCGCCCGCGTTGGCGTTCTGCTGCCACGTGCGCCGGTAACGAATTCCGCCGCCGAACTGTACGTTGTGACTGCCGTGGACCCAGTTCATCCCCTCGTCGATCTGATAGCTGTTGTCGATGTTTCCCAGGTCCCCCGCGCTGTGCCCGAATCCCGCATAACCTTGCCCGGACAGCGTAATCCCAGTCACGCCGCGATCGTCGAACGTGTTCGTAATCCCGATCTGCCCCAGGATGTGACCCGCCGTCAGTCCCTGGTTCGTATCCAGCGCGATGTTGCGCACGAACCCGACCCGCGCCGTATTAATGAGCGTAGGACTGATCGTCCACGTGTGCTGCGCCATCCCCAACTGGCTGCTGTTCGGAAACAGCGTGCCCGTGAGCGGAAACAGACCGCCGGTCAGCGCCGGCGAATTCTGATGCAGGAATTGTCCGTAGAGCGTCTGCTTCGTACCGATCGAGTAGTCCGCCCGAACACCGTACTGGTCGTCGTCCAGCGTGTTCTTCGGATTTCCGAAAAGATTCGACGGATGCTGCGCCAGGCTCGCGCCGGGCAGGTAATACTTCAACAGATTCACCGACACCGGATCGATGCGATTTGCCGGAATAATGCCCCCGGCGAAAGGCTGCCTCGAGCCGGTTGCCGCCGAGTACGTCGCGGGATCGTAGATGGCGTGCCCGATTGCCGTGAAGTCGCCGCCGAACATCGCCTCCGTCGGTGTGTAGGCGTTGGAGGTCACCGTCTGGATCTGCCTCAAGCCCTCGTAGTAGCCGTAGAACCAAAGCCGGTCCTTGCGAATCGGACCGCCCACCGCGCCGCCGAACTGGTTCCGCTTCAGATCGTCTTTCGCAGTGCCGAAGTAGTTTCGTGCGTCGAAGATTTTATTCCGCACGAACTCGAATGCCTGCCCGTGAAAAGCGTTGGTGCCGCCGCGGGTCGTCACGTTCACCAGCGCCGGATTCGGCCCTTGGTCGGGCATGAAAAAGCTCTCCTGTACCTTGAACTGATCGATATCCGCGATGGAGATATTCACCGCCGATTCCCCCAGCCTGCCGCCGCGCGTGGCGATCCCGTCGATCAGATAGCCCGTCGTCTGCGGCATATTTCCCGCGAGAATCACGCTGCGATCCGGATGCCCGGTCTGCGTCCCGACCACATTCGAATTGCCGATCGGAGGATTGGCGCCCCCCGCGATCAACGCCAGTTGCAAAAAGTCGCGGCCGTTCAGTGACAGGCTCTCCACGCGCGCCGAGTCCACCACCGTTCCCAGCGCGTTCGATTCGGTAGCCAGCAGTACGCGCTCGCCCGCCGACACGGAAACCACGCTCGACACGGCCCCGACTTGTAGCACAACGTCCAGCGTCGCACGCTGCCCCACGTCCACCCGGACGTCGCTCAGTTTATAAGTCTCGAACGCGGTCTTGCTGACTTCCAGCGAATAAACCCCGGCGTTCACCGTCGGAAAAAGATACGTGCCCGCCTCGTTAGTGACCGTGCTCCGCGCCAGACTGCGGTCAGTCTGCACCAGCGTGACCTTCGCGCCCGGAACCGCGGCGCCGGATTCATCCCGCACCGATCCGCTGACCGCGGCGCTTCCCAGGGTGGCTTGCGCCATCAACGGCGCCTGCCACAGCAATGTAAACACGGCAACTCTCGGAAGCATCATGCAGTAGAAACTATCACAGCCGCAGCCGTGCATGATTGTGCAGAATAGCTCACCAGTCCAGCCGCGTAAATCCCGAGTAGTTGGGGGAATAAACGAGTCCGAACTATTTTTCATCGGCTTCCTGTCCCCGTTCTTTAGCAGTTCTTAACCTAACGGGATGACATCGGCCCGCCGATTAATCCATGTGGCCGAACGACTCTCTGAAGCACAACTCCACGACCTGGATTTTCAAAAGCTCCGCGACCTGATTTATATTTCCTGCGGCATCCACCTCGTGCCTGCCAAACGGACCATGGTCGAACTCCGCCTGCGCAAACGCCTCCACGCCCTCCACATGCAGTCGTTCCGCGAATATCGCGAGTACGTCACGGGCCGCGGCGGCGAAGCGGAACTCACCTCCATGATCGATCTCATCACCACCAACAAGACCGATTTCTACCGCGAACCAGGTCATTTCGATTTCCTCACACGGGTAGCGCTCCCCTCGCTGCCCGCGGGTGTGCCGCCCCTTGCGCGTCTGGAGCGCCGGTTGTTCCAGCGGTGAGGAGCCCTATACCCTGGCCATGGTCTTGAGCCAGTATGCGGAACAGCATTCGGGATATCAGTTCACTATCCTGGCGACGGATATTTGTACGCGGGTCCTGGAAAAGGCCCGGCTCGGCATCTACGACGCGGATGCCATTGCCCCGATTCCGCCGGAGGTTCGCCGCCGGCACCTGCTGCGCAGCCGCGATCGCGACCGTCCCCGCGCCCGCATCGCGCCCGAAACCCGCGCACTTGTCGAATTCCAGCGGCTTAATCTGATGGACCAGAACTTTGGCCTGCCTTACCCGATGGACGTGATCTTCTGCCGCAATGTCGTCATCTATTTCGATAAACAGACCCAGGAGCAGCTCGTTGTCCGTTTTCTCCACAACCTGCGTCCGCATGGATACCTGTTCATGGGCCACTCGGAAACTCTGCACGGCTTCGATGTGCCGCTCGTTCAGGTAGCGCCCACCGTGTACCGCAAGGCGGAGTGAATTCCATAAAGGAAAAGCTCGGTCCTGCCGATGAATGCAGTGAAGCCGGTTCGCCCGGTCGACGAAGTCAGGAGCATATGCCGAAAAGAAATCAAGTCACAAAACAGTTCGCGACGCGTGCCAACACCGCTGTGGTCGAAGAACTCCGCGCGCTGGCCCGCGATCTGCAGGCCGGAAAGTTGGACCGCCGCGTCCAGGCGGGAAACAGCAGCGGCGGCGAACTGCTGCGCCAGGTCAATGACATCGTGGATGCCCTGGCGGCGCCGCTCGCCATCGCTACCGACCGCATTACGCAACTCGGCCGCGGAGATTGCCCGCCTCGCGTAACCGGGGAGTGGCAGGGTGAGTTGGCCAGGCTCCAGGAAGGCTTGAACTCCATCCTCGACTTGGGAGAGATGCGCAAGTCCGATATCGAGATGTTGCTGGCGGCCTCCGTCGATGGCAAGCTCGAGACACGCGCCGACATCGGCAGGTACAAAGGCACTACCGGCTCGCTCCTCCAGACCGTTAATAACATGCTGGATGCCATTCTTCTGCCCATTGCGGAAGGGAATCGCATACTCGGCCAGATTTCCGCCGGAAAAATCGATGAACTTGTTACCCAGGCGTACAAAGGCGATCACGAGCGCATGAAGCAGGCCGTCAACAATGTGGCGATCGTTCTGCAAGGCTTGCAGAAAGAGCTGAACCGTCTCACGCAAGCTTCGCACGAAGGCCAGTTGGGCGAACGCGGCAAGCCGGAACAGTTCCAGGGCGCCTACGCCGATATTGTCCGCGGCGTCAATGCCATGCTGGATGCGATTCTGCTTCCGATCGGCGAAGGCAACCGCGTCCTGGCGCAAATCTCGGCCGGCAAGATCGATGAACTCATCGCTCAATCGTATAAGGGCGACCACGAACGCATGAAGCAGGCCGTCAACAACGTAGCGACCGTGCTGCAAAGCTTACAGAAAGAGCTGAACCGCCTCACGCAAGCCTCGCACGAAGGCCAGTTGGGCGAACGCGGCACGCCGCAGCAGTTTCAGGGCGTCTACGCGGACATCGTCCGCGGTGTCAACACCATGCTGGATGCCATCCTGCTGCCGATCGGCGAGGGCAATCGCGTCCTGGCGCAAATTTCGGCCGGCAAGATCGATGAACTGATCGCCCAATCGTACAAGGGCGATCATGAGCGCATGAAACAGGCCGTCAACAATGTGGCGGTCGTGCTGCAAGCAATGCAAAAGGAATTGAACCGTCTGACCCAGGCCTCGCATGAAGGTGAACTGGCCGAACGCGGCAAGCCGGAACACTTCCAGGGCGCCTACGCTGAGATCGTCCGCGGCGTCAATGCCATGCTGGATGCGATTCTGTTGCCGATCGGCGAGGGCAACCGCGTCCTGGCCCAGATCTCGGCCGGCCGCATCGACGAACTCATCTCCCAGACCTACAAGGGCGATCACGAACGCATGAAACAGGCTGTGAACAATGTGGGCATGGTGCTCCAGGCGCTCCAGAAGGAAATGGCACGTCTGACCGAAGCCTCCAAGGACGGGCAGCTCTCCGAGCGCGGTCGAAGCGACGATTTCCAGGGCGCCTACGCAGAACTGGTTCGCGGCGTAAACAATACTCTCGATGCCCTGATCACCCCGCTGAATGTGTCCGCCGACTATGTCGACCGCATCAGCAAGGGCGACATTCCTCCCAAAATCACCGCTGTCTATAAGGGCGACTTCAACACGATCAAAGAAAACCTCAACCTGCTGATCGACGCCATGAACACGGTCACCGCCTCAGCCGAAGAGATCGCGCGCGGAAATCTCACCGTCCGGATCCAGGAGCGGTCCGAACAGGATAAGCTGATGCAGGCGCTGGTCTCGATGGTGCAAGGCCTCACACGCACCATGCTCGACATCAAGAGCGTGGCCGGCGAAGTCTCCACCGGCAGCCAGGCCTTAAGCACAGGAGCGGCCGAGCTTTCCCAGGGCGCGAGCACCCAGGCAGCCTCCGCTGAAGAGGCCTCCAGTTCCATGGAGCAGATGGTATCGAACATTAAGCAGAACGCCGAAAACGCCCAGCAGACCGAAAAAATCGCCGTCAAGTCGGCCGAGGATGCCCGCGAGGGCGGCCGCTCCGTCATCGAGGCCGTAAACGCCATGAAAGAGATTGCCAGCAAGATCTCCATCATCGAGGAGATTGCGCGCCAGACCAACATGCTCGCCTTGAACGCAGCCATCGAGGCGGCGCGTGCGGGCGAGCACGGCAAAGGTTTCGCGGTGGTAGCGGCCGAGGTACGCAAGCTGGCCGAGCGCAGCCAAAAAGCCGCTGGAGAAATCAATCAATTGTCTGCCAGCAGCGTCAAAGTCGCCGAAAAAGCCGGCGAGATGCTCGAGCACCTCGTGCCGGACATCCAAAAGACCGCCGAATTGGTTAAGGAAATCAGCGCCGCCTCCGCCGAGCAGAATACCGGCGCGGATCAGATCAATACCGCCCTCCAGCAATTGGAGAAGATCATTCAGCAGAACGCGTCGGCCTCCGAGGAGATGGCTTCCACCAGCGAGGAACTTTCCAGCCAATCCGAACAGTTGCTCACTACCATCAACTTCTTCCAGATCGAGGAATCCGGAAAACCGGCGGCAGCGGTCCAGAAGCCGGCTCCAAAACCTGCGCCCAAGCCGGTTCCAAAACCGGTGGCGAAAGCCGGCAAGCCGCGCACCAACGGAAAAGGATTCGCCATGACAATCGGCAAGCATGACCCGGTGGATGGCGAATTTGAGCGGTATTAATGGCGGATAAAGGGCAAAAATGATGGCGAATAGAGGGCGAAAATGCCGGTAGAAACGATCACCGAAATCAGACAATATCTGACATTCAAGCTGGGCGACGAAGTGTACGCGCTTGACGTCGCCAAGGTCCGGGAAGTGCTTGACTTCACGACGGTTACGAAGATCCCCCGCACCCCCGAGTTCATGCGCGGCGTAATTAACCTGCGCGGCAACGTAGTCCCAGTGGTTGACCTGAGACTGGGCTTTGGTTTGTCCGCAACTCAAAGAACTGTAAACACTTGCATCATAGTAGTGGAGGTAGATCTGGATGGGGAAGCCACCATAATTGGCGCCTTAGCCGATTCCGTCGAGGAAGTTATTGATCTGGAACCGGACCAGATCGAGCCCGCCCCGCGCATCGGCACTGGAATCAAGACAGATTTTATTCGCGGCATGGGCAAGCGTGATACCCGCTTCATCATGATTCTGGACATCGATAAAGTCTTCTCCGCCGAGGATTTAGCGCTCTTGCGGGCCGAAGGTGTGGATTGAACGAGGCCGGCATCTACCTGCACCCGGGGCAGATGTGTTTCTGCGAGCAGCCGAGCCTTGTCGAGACCGTGCTCGGCTCCTGCGTGGCGGTGACGATGTGGAACGCCCGCCTGCGCATCGGCTGCATCTGCCACGCGGTTTTGCCGCGGAATCGGGGCAGCGGCGAGGATCCGCTGAAGTATGTGGACTCCTCGATCGAGGAGATGCTACAGATCCTGGAGCGGAATTCCAGCCGACGGCAGGACCTCGTCGTGAAGCTGTTCGGCGGCGCGAGTATGCGGCGGCCGGTACCGAACCACAAAAGCGTCGGAAGCCAGAATGTGGAAACCGCTTTAGAACTTTTGCGAAATCAGGGATTTACAGTACGCACCAGCGATACCGGGGGAACGTCGGGACGGAAGGTCCTGTTTTACTCCGAGACAGGGGAGGTGTTCGTAAAGCGCATCCCGATGGAGGCGGGCGCCTGCGGTGGCAATACGGGTACTGATCGTTGACGATTCCGCGGTCGTGCGGAGCACGCTGTCGGCGGTGCTGCAAAGCGACCGGTCCGTAGAGGTGATGGCGACAGCTTCGGACCCGTATATGGCCGCGGAGCGGATGCGGGCCGAGGTGCCCGACGTCATCATTCTGGACGTCGAGATGCCGCGGATGGACGGCCTGACATTTCTCCGCAAATTGATGGCGCAGAAGCCGATTCCGGTCATCATGTGCTCCAGCTTGACGGAGCAGGGGGCGGAAACCACACTGAAGGCATTCGAGTACGGCGCGGTGGAGGTCATCGCCAAACCGAAGCTGGGGACCGACGAATTTCTCCGCGAATCGCGGGAAACCCTGATTGCCACAGTGAAGGCGGCGGCCGGGGCCCGCGTGCGGCGTTTGCTGCCGGCGCCCAAGATCGAACCGAAGCTCACGGCAGACGCGGTTCTGGCACGCGCGCAGACGACGGACGCGATGGTGCGGACGACCGAGAAGGTGGTATTGATCGGCGCTTCGACGGGAGGAACGGAAGCATTGCGGGTGCTGCTGGAGGGATTGCCGGCGGACACGCCCGGAATCGTGATCGTGCAGCATATGCCGGAGAAGTTCACCCGCGCGTTTGCGAACCGACTGAACGGTCTCTGCCGGATTTCCGTGAAGGAAGCGGAAAACAACGATACGGTGTTACGCGGCCGGGCCCTGATCGCCCCCGGCAACTACCACCTTGTGTTGAAGCGGTCGGGCGCCCGCTATTACGTAGAGGTGCGAGAGGGACCTCTGGTTTCGCGGCACCGTCCGTCGGTGGACGTGCTGTTCCGCTCGGGCGCAAGGTATGCGGGCCGCAACGCAGTCGGTATCATCATGACCGGCATGGGCGACGATGGCGCGCAGGGCCTGCTCGAAATGAAACAGGCGGGCGCCACCACGTTTGCGCAGGACGAGAAAACCTGCGTTGTATTCGGTATGCCGCAGGAGGCCATCAAACGCGGTGCGGCTGATCGCGTGTTGCCGCTGGAAGCGATCGCTCCGGCGATGCTGGGAGTGGCCTGATGAAGTGGTTCCGGCGCAAGCGGGTACTGAGCAAATGGCCAGGCTGGCTGGCAGCGCTGGAGGCGGCGCGGCTGGAGCTGCTGGAACTGAATCAATTGACCGAAAGCGATTTTCTGCAGGTTGGGGAGAAATTGCAGCGGTTCCTGGATGTGTCGACGGCGATGTCCGAGCAATGCGCGTCGCTGGTCGGAGTTCTTTCGGGAGCAGAGACAGAACGCGGGGCTCAGGACCTGTGCTCGATCCTGGAACGGGCGCGCAGCATGGGGGAGCAGGCCTCCGCGAATCGGCTGGCGCTGGAGCAAATGCTGGAAGGCGTTCGCGGCGTCTCGCAGCCGCTGGTGGAGCTCAACGCCAAGATGCGCAGTTTTCGCGTCATGGCGACGCTGATCCGGATCGAGGGTTCGAGGTTGAGACAGGCGGGCGTGGATTTTGAAACT
>Ga0070741_10017064_pt1 | contig 11988 bp, 8 predicted proteins | sample Coa_R1_4_FD_66440 | JGI IMG/M metagenome (GOLD analysis project Ga0070741, IMG submission 66440) | Surface soil microbial communities from Centralia Pennsylvania, which are recovering from an underground coalmine fire - Coalmine... | ecosystem: Environmental > Terrestrial > Soil > Unclassified ...
GCGAGTCTAGGCGCGCGCGGCGGCGAGCGCGCCGCCCCGGGCCGGGTGCCCGGCCCAGCCCGCTAGGGAGCCTGCGTCTTGATCGAGAGGGCGTGGATCGAGCCGTCCTCGAAGCGCTCGCGCACGGCGTTCCGGACCAGGCGATGCTGCTCGATCCGGCTCAGGCCCTCGAACTGCGGGGCGGTGACGATCGCGCGCAGGTGGTCGCCGCCGCCTTCGTCCACGACCTCGACCTCCGCCCCCGGCAGCGCGGCCTCGATCATCGCCCTGATCTCGGCCAGGTTCGCCACCGCTAAGCCGGCGCCCCGCTGCGCGCGACCTCGACCATCTCGTCCACGCGCACGAACTTGACGCGCGGCCGGCCCTGGGGCTCGCCGCGCGAGCGCTCGGCGGCGTCGATGGCCTCCCAGCCGGCGTAGCTCACGAGGCTGGGCTGGCGCTCGGACAGGAAGCGCTCGACGGACTCGGGGTCGTCGGCGTCCGCCGGGAGCCGGCCCGCGGCGAGGTCGGCGAGCAGGCTGTCCACGGTCTCCTGAGCGTCCTTCTTGTTGGTGCCGATGACGCCGCTCGGGCCGCGCTTGATCCAGCCCGCCGCGTAGACGCCGGGCACGGGCTCGCCGCTTCCGGGGTCGAGGACGCGCCCGGCCTCGTTCGGGATCACCCCCCGGCGCTCGTCGAAGGGTAGGCCGTCGATCCCCACGCCCCGGTAGCCGATCGAGCGCAGGACGAGCCCGCACTCGATCGTCTCCCGCTCGCCCGTGTCGCGGGCGCGGACGTTGCCCTCGTCGTCGCGGTAGAGCTCGTTGCGCGCCACGACGATCCGCTCGACGCGGCCGTCGCCCTGGATCTCCACCGGGGAGCGGCGGAAGCGCAGCACGATGCGGCGCTCCTTGCCCTGCGGCTTGCGGCGCGCGAACTCGGTCAGGATCTCGACGTTGCGGCGGTTCGTCGGATCGGCGGCGCCGGAGGCGAGGAACTCGCGGCTGGCGTCGTCGAGCTCGACCTCGGCCGGATCCACGATCACGTCGGCGATCGTCATCTCGCCCAGCTCGCGGACCTCGGGGTTCGTAAAGGCCGCCTGGGCGGGGCCGCGGCGCCCGAGGACCACGATCTCGCGGATCGAGCTCTGCCGCAGCGCCTCGATCGCGTGGTCGGCCGCGTCGGTGGCCGCCAGCTCCTCGTGCGGCAGGGCGAGCATGCGGGTCACGTCGGCGGCGACGTTGCCGTTGCCGATCACGACGGCGCGCTCGCACGAGAGGTCGAAGCGGGCGTCCGCGAAGTCCGGGTGGCCGTTGTACCAGGCGACGAACTCGGTCGCGGCGTGGCTTCCCGGCAGGTCCTCGCCGGGGATGCCGAGCTGGCGGTCGGTGGCCGTGCCGTACGTGTAGATCACCGCGTGGTAGCGCTGGGCGAGCTCGGCCGGCGTGACGTGGGTGCCCACCTCGATCCCGCCGAAGAAGCGGAAGCCCTCGCGCGCGGCGGTCTTCTCGTAGACGCGGATCACCGACTTGAGCTTCGGGTGGTCGGGCGCGACCCCGGCCCGCACGAGCCCGAACGGCGTCGGGAGGCGGTCGTAGACGTCGACCTCGGCGACCACCCCGTCGGCGCGCAGGAGCTGCTCGGCGGCGTAGAAGCCGGCGGGGCCGGAGCCCACGATGGCCACGCGAAGCGGGTTCTCTTCGGTTCCCGGGGTCATGGAGCGCGGAAGGGTAACGTCAGCCGGCCGCCAGGGCTGCGGTGGCCGCCGTGCCGTCGAGGGCATCGAGGGCGCGGGCGACGGACATCGCGACGCACGTGAAGATGGGGGTGTCCCGCAGCGTGTAGGCGCTCGACTCGGTGCCGCGAAGCTCCTGGACCAGCTCCAGGAACTGCCCCGGGTCGTCGCCCTCGAACGAGACGACGAACTCCTGATCGTCGAGGCCGAACGAGTAGGCGGTGTTGATGGTGATCTCGGGGTAGCGCCGCCCCACCTCGATGTGGCCGTCCATGATCCGCTGCCGCTCCTCCGGCGGCAGCCGGTACCACTCGCGGCGCTTCTCGAACGGGTAGACGAACAGGTAGCGGCGCTCGGACGTGCAGATCTCGGGCCGGGCCTCCGCGTCGGAGTACGGCGAGCGCTTGGTCATCGCCAGGTAGGAGTACGGGATCGTCGCCCACTTGGCGAGGCCGCTCTGGGCGAGCACCACGTGGAAGGTGTGGATGTCCTCGAGCCGGGGGCTCTGGGCGAGGAGCAGCAGGTCGGTGTCGCCGCGGGTGCCGACGGTCGAGTACGCGCGCAGCGAGCGATCGGCGGCGAAGTCCTCGCAGGCGGCGAGGAACTCACGCTTGTCCTCGGCCCGCTCGGCGGGCGTCCGCCGCTGCCACGCGGGATCGAGCTTGAAGAACGTGAACTTGACGAAGGTCCGAGCCGTGCTCATGTCAGCCATTGTGGCAGCGCCCGCCTGACGGGGGCCGCCGGGCACGGTAACCTCCACGGGCGGCCAGGCGAAACCGGCTGGCCCTTCCCGCTGGTCCGGGCGGCGTCCGTGCAAGCGGGTCGTGTGGTATCTCGCCTGAGGGCGCCGAGCAGCACAACCGCATGCGCATCGCCATCGTCAGCCCCTATTCCTGGACCTATCCCGGCGGGGTCAACCGGCACGTCGAGGCGCTGGCGAGGGAGCTCTCCGGCCGCCACGAGGTGCGCATCCTCGCGCCGTGGGACCCGCCGGGCCGCGTGAGCCGCGCCCTTCACCGCGCGGCGCCCGAGTGCCGCGAGCCGCCGGAGTGCCTGATCCCGCTCGGCCGCACGCTCGGGATCGGCGCGAACGGCGCCGTCTCCAACCTCTCGTTCTGCCCCGACGCCGTGACGGCGATGCGGCGCGAGCTGCGCGCCGGGCGCTTCGACGTCGTGCACGTGCACGAGCCGATCGCGCCGGTGATCGGCTGGGACGCCTGCTCGTTCCGCGGGGCGCCGGTCGTCGGGACCTTCCACGCCTACTCGACGAAGTGGCTGCCCAACCAGCTCGCGAGCCTCGCGGGCGCGCGCCGCAAGCTGAACCAGCTCCACGCCCGCATCGCCGTGTCGCAGGCCGCCGCCTGGACCGGCCGCCGTTGGTTCGGCGGCCAGTACCGGGTGATCCCGAACGGCGTCGACCTGTCGGCGGCGCCGCCGGGGCCGAAGCCGGCCTCCGACGAGCTCCGTGTCCTCTTCGTGGGGCGCCCCGAGGAGCGCAAGGGCCTGCCGGTGCTGATCGCTGCGTTCGAGGCGCTGGTCGAGCACGTCCCGGCGCGGCTGGTGGTCGTGGGCGCCGAGCGCGAGGAGGTCGCTCGCTACGTGGCCGACCCGCTTGCCGAGGCCCGGATCGAGGCGCTCGGGCGAGTGCCCAGCGAGGAGCTGTGGCTGCGCCTTCACGAGGCGGACGTCCTCGCCGCCCCGTCGCTCTCGGGCGAGAGCTTCGGGATGGTGCTGACCGAGGCGTTTGCGGCCGGCACACCCGTCGTCGCATCGAACATCGCCGGGTACAGCGACGTCGTCCGCGATGGGCACGACGGCGTCCTCGTCCCGCCGGCCGACCCGCAGCGCCTCGCCGAGGAGCTCCAGCGCATGTACACGGAGCCGGGAAGGCGCCGCGAGATGGCGCTCGCGGCGCGCCGCTCGGCGGAGCGCTACGCCTGGCCCCGCGTCGCCAGCGAGGTCGAGCGCGTCTACGAGGAGGTCCAGCGGGCGGCCGAGCCGGCCGGCGCCCTGGAGGCCGCGGCTCGAGGCGCGGGCATCCTGCCCGCAGCGGGCGCGCCCCGCGTGCGGCCGCGGCGCCTTCCCTCGCTCGACCCGGAGCCCGCCCGCGCCGCGGCCGGCCGCGGCCGCGCCGCGCGCCGCGCCGCGCTCGGCGTCGCCGGCGTGCTCGCCGTCGCGCTGACCGCGCTCGCCGCGCATCGCATCGGCGTGCAGAACGTCCTCGCCAGCATCCTGCGCTCCGACGCGGGCTGGGTGCTGCTCGCGACCGGGCTGATGATGTCGGCGATGCTCCTGCGCGCCGTCTCGTGGTACGCGATCGCCCGCTCGGCGCTCCCGCGCAACCGCCTGCGCAGGCGCGACGTCACCTCGGCCACGATGATCGGCGTCCTCATGTCGGCGACCCTGCCCGCGCGGCTCGGCGAGCCGGCGCGGGCGATGGTCCTGGCGAGGCGCAGCGGCCGGATGCGCGAGACGCTGCCCGTGCTCCTGGGCACGCTCGTCTCGCAGACGGCCCTCAACATCGTGGCCCTGGTGCTGCTGGGGGCGATCATCGTCGAGACCACGGACCTCTTCCACGCCAGCTCGGCGAAGCTCTTCTTGGCCTCGACGGCGCCGCTCGCGGCCCTCGTCGCCGTCCTGCTGGCGCCGCTCGTCATGCGCCGGCCTATCGGCGAGGGCAGGGCGGCGCGCGTCGCGGGCGCGATCCGGCGGGCGCTCCTGCGAGTCCGGCAAGGCCTGGCCGTGTTCCGCGACCCGCGCCGCGGGCCGCTCGCGGCGCTCGCGCAGCTCGGCGCCTGGGGGCTCCAGCTCTTGGCGTGCGCCGTGCTCTTCCAGGCGCTCGGGATCGGCGGCCGGGTCGGCATCGGCGCCGCCGCCGCGGTGCTCTTCGCCGTCAACGTGACCGCGGTCGTCCCCGCGACGCCCTCCAACATCGGCGTCTTCCAGCTCGCCGTGATCAGCGTCCTCACGACCGGGTTCGGCGTCGCGGCGGCCGATGCGCTCGCCTACGGCGTCGTCCTGCAGGCGGTCGAGATCGCGACCGCGGTCGCGCTCGGCATCCCCGCACTGGTGCGCGAGGGCCTGACCTGGTCCGACATGCGGCTGCGCGCGCTCAGCGGAGCGCCCGTGCGCCTGAAGCCGCTCCCCGTCGCGGACGAGGCCTAAGCCGCCGCCGCCCTAGCTGCAATCGGAGGCGGGGATCTGGCGCTGAAGCTCCATCTCGCCGCATATCGCCGCCACGTGGGTGCCGCCGTAGATCGCCTCGTCGGCCGCCACGAGGCCGTCCACCGCCTCGGAGAAGCGCTCGCTGCGGCTGTAGGCGAACTGCGAGGTCAGCAGGTCCACGACGATCGGCGGGCGCCCCTGGCCATCGGGGGCGAGGCTCCGGAGCAGGTCCATCAGCCCACTCGACCACACCTCGCCGATGCAGTGCGGGTCGCCCTGGCAGACGGACCGCGCCACGGGTAGGGTCGTGACGCCGTCGCTGCCGTCGGCGACCCTGCCGCAGGGGGCGGTCTGGGGGTTGTAGCCGGCGGTCCCGTCCCAGTCGAAGATGCAGCTCTCCGCCCGCTCGAGATAGGAGGGGGGCACGTTGGGCGAGATCGCCGTGTTCACGATCGAGACGAAGTCGCCGAATCCCTCGCCCAGGCTCTCCGCCTCGAGGCACCCCCGGCAGTCCGAGAACCCCGGGCTCTGGGCGGCCTGGATCGCGTGGCCGTACTCGTGCGTGATCACGTCGCCGTCCTCGGCGTCGTCGACCCCGCCGGACCCGTACATGATCCGGCGGGTCACCGGGGAGTAGAAGGAGTTGTCCTCGGCGAAGGCGTCGGCGACCACCGTCTGGCGCCCAGGCCGCGTGCTGCTGGAGCCCTTGAACCCCAGCGAGCGGAAGTAGCGCTGGATCGTGTCCACGTGGTAGTAGGCCATCAGCGCCTCGAAGCGGTTGTTCTTCCGCCTGACGTTGCCCCACCGGAGGCCGCGCTTGCATACGGGCCTCCCCCGCTTCTTGCCCAGGCGGGCCTGGACGAACCGCCCGACGAGGCAGTGCTGGCCCGCCTTGATGCCCTGAAGCTCCACGCGCCGGCGAAGGCGGGTCAGCTTGCGCGTGTTGCGATCGCGGTGATCGGCGAAGGGCCCCTGGCCGATGCCCGCGTAGCCGCCGTTCACCGCCACCGGATTCGGCGTGTACAGGCGCGCGTGGCCGACCAGGTGCTGGAGCAGGTCCCGCGTCGCGAGCACGCGCCCGCTGACGGCGTTCACTATCACCTCGAAGTCCGCCATCGGCCGCCACGCGGGGATGAGCGCGCGGCGGACGAGGGCGTCTCCGTGCGAGGGGTCGATGGCCAGCGGCGCGCGCGGGCGGCCGCGGAGCCCCCGCGTCCCGGTGGCCGCGATCGCGATCGAGATCGCGTCGGCGGCCGAGATCCGCGGGCGGGGCGGCGCCGCCGGGACCGCCTTGGTGGCGTCCATGGCCAGGCGCGCGGGGGCGCCCGGCGAGTCGAGCACCGCCGCCTCCGCGCCCAGCACCGGGATGCCGCCGATGCGCTCCTCGTAGCGGGTGACGGTGACCGCGCCGAGCCTCACGGTGCGCACGCGCTCGAGCGTCGCCGCGGGGGCCTTCGCCCGGGCGAGGGCTGCGGCCGCGCCGGCGGCGTGCGCCGCGGATGGCGCGCCACCGGCAAGGATCAGGAAGAGCGCGATACCGCGCATCACGGCGTTCAGCGCGGCATTGCGCACGGGCCGAATGTAGCAGCGGCCATGGCGCCGATTCAGTCGTTGGCGAGCAGGAACTCGTCCAGGTAGCGCCAGCCGGTGCGCTCGGCAGCCCGGCCCGTCAATAGGCCCAGGTGGCCGCCGGGCACGGTCTCGAGGCGCACGTCGGGCGCCCGGGGAAGCAGGTTCGCGACGTGGTGGACCGCGGCCCGGGGGGCCAGCACGTCGCTGTCCCCCGCGATCGCGAGCACGGGCACGCCCACGTTCGCCAGGTCGATCGTCCGGCGCGCCAAAAGCAGCCTGCCGCCGGACAGCTCGTTGACCAGGAAGAAGCGGTGGTAGAGCTGCCCGAAGGTCCGCCCCGGGTAGGCGATCATCTGGCCCATGAACGCGTCCACCGCCTCGGCGTGGGCGAGGGCCTCGCGGTCGTCGAGGTGGGCGAGGGTCCAGAGCGGCTTGCGGAGCTCGCGGCCGATCGTAGTCGCCGCGAATCCCCAGCGGACGAGCGGCGCCGGCGCACCGCCGAGCGCCCTGTAGAACGCGGACACGATCGCCCCGCCGGTCACGTCGGCGAGGCGCCGGATGGGCGCAAGGAGCCGCATGCGCGCGAAGTCGAAGGGGCTGCCGAACATCGCCACCGAGTAGGCGGCCGCGCGCCCGTCGGCGACGGAGAGGAGGGCGATGATCCCGCCCAGCGACCACCCGACGAGCTGCACCCCGTCCGCGCCCGAGTCCGTGAGCACCGCCCCGATCGCGGCGGGAAGCACCCTGTTCACCCAGTGCTCGAGCCCCAGCTCGCGGTCGTCGAAGCCGATGCGGCCGTAGTCGACGATGTAGGTCGCGTAACCGAGCGCGGTCAGGTACTCGGCCAGGCTGCAGCCGCGCCGCAGGTCGAAGCAGCGCGCGGGCGCCGCCAGCGGCGGCACCAGCAGCACCGGGGTGCGTTGCGCCGGCTCCCCGTCGGGCAGGGCGTAGCGGCTCACGGTCCGCTGCGGCCCTCGGTGGATGACCTCGGAGGGAACCGGGCGCAGGTCGGCCACCCCGCCCCCGAAGAGCTTCTCGTAGGCGTTCTCGGCCGCCGCGGGCAGCCGCCTCGGTGATAGCGCTCCGAGCACGGCGCCAGCCTAGAGGCCCCCGGTGCCCGAGCCGGCGGAGCTATCCGGCGCCAACACGGCCGGCGGCGCCCAGCGCCGCCGCGAACTCCTCCAGCATCCCGGCGAGCCGCGCCGGGGCCTCGATCTGGGGGCAGTGGCCGCAGCGCTCGATGACCTCGAGGCGTGCGTGGGAGACGGCGCGAAGGACGCGCTCGGCCCCGGCAGGCAGGACCATGCGGTCGCTGTCACCCCAGACCAGGAGCACGGGGCACGCGATGCGCTCGAGGCGGAACGGCTCCGCCAGCTCCGCCCGCAGTCGCCGGCCCGTCGCCAGCACGCGGATGACGTCGCGGCGCGAGCGCACGTGGCGCGTGAACGCCGCGACCGCGGTCGCGTCGACGGCGCGCGGGTCGCGGAAGGCCAGGGTGCGGTAGACGCGGCCCACCGCATCGCGCACGACGACCTCCGGGAGCGGGAGCGGGGCCCGGGCGAGCAGCCGCACCAGCCGCTCGCCCTCGATGATCGCGAACCAGCGGGCGTGCTCGAGCCCGGCCGGGGCGATCGGGACGATTCCCGCGAGCGGGAGGCTCGCATCCTCCGCCGCCCGCATCGCCACGCAGCCGCCGAGCGAGTTGCCGGCGAGGACCACGCCGCTCCCTCCCGCGCGCTCGCTCTCGCGGCGGGCGGCCGCCGCCACGAAGCGATCGAGCTGGGGAAGCACCGCCTCGCTTCGGTCGAGGCGCGATGCCTCGCCGAAGCCCGGCATGTCGAGCGCGACGGCGCGGTGGCCGCGGCGGTCGAGCAGGGCGAGGAGCCGGCGCCAGGTATCGGCCGAGTCGCTCCAGCCATGCAGCAGGACGATGGGCGGCCGCTCCCTGTCCGCGTCGCTCGCCACCGTGAGCGCGCGGGTCCGGAAGCCGTCCAGCTCGAGTCGCTCCTCGCGGATCATCTCGGGTCCTCCGCGGCTCGGCCGCGTTCGCGGGGGTCTTGTACCCTCACGCGCGGATGGCACTCTCGAACGTCGCCGGGTTCCCCCGCATCGGCCCGAACCGCGAGCTCAAGTTCGCCACCGAGGCCTACTGGCGCGGGGACGCCACGGCCGGCGAGCTGCTCGCCGCTGCGAAGCGCATCCGCACCGAGAACTGGCGCCTCATGGCGGAGGCGGGCGTGGACCTGATCCCGTCCAACGACTTCTCGCTCTACGACCACGTCCTCGACGCGATCGCGCTCGTCGGGGCCGTGCCCGAGCGCTACGGGCACGAGGGGGGCGAGGTGGGGCTCGACACCTACTTCGCCATGGCGCGCGGGCGCCAGGAGGGCGGGGTGGACGTGACCGCGATGGAGATGACGAAGTGGTTCGATACCAACTACCACTACATCGTCCCCGAGCTCGGCCCCGGCACCCGGTTCGCGATCTCCTCCTCGAAGCCGTTCGACGAGCACGCCGAGGCGATGTCCGAGCTCGGCCTGGACACCGTGCCGGTCCTGGTCGGGCCCGTTTCGTTTCTGCTCCTCGGCAAGCCCGCCGACGACGCCGGTGAGGGCTTCGACCGCCTGGCCCTCCTGCCGGCCCTGCTCGAGGTCTACGGCGAGGTGCTCGAGCGCTTGGCGGAGCAGGGAGCGAGCTGGGTGCAGCTCGACGAGCCCTGCTTCGTGGAGGATCGCTCCGAGCGCGAGCTGGACGCGCTCCGGCTCGCCTACGAGGAGCTCGGCAAGGTCCACGAGCGGCCGCGCATCCTGGTGAAGACGTACTTCGACCACGTCGGCGACGCCTACGGCGTGTTGCGCGACCTGCCGGTCGAGGGGGTCGGGCTCGACCTTCACCGGGGCCCCCGCAACGTCGAGCTGATCGCCGAGCAGGGCGGGCTCGAGGACCAGTGGCTGTTCGCCGGGATCGTCGACGGGCGCAACGTCTGGATCAACGAGCTGGAGCACAGCCTCGACCTCCTCCGCGGCCTCGCGGGCCGCTGCGAGGAGCTGGTCGTCTCCACCTCCTGCTCGCTTCTGCACACGCCGGTGGATCTGGCGAGCGAGCCCGCGCTCGACGGCGAGCTGCGCTCGTGGATGGCGTTCGCGCGGCAGAAGGTGGGCGAGGTCGTGACCCTGGCGAGGGGGTTGAGCGCAGGGCGCGAGGCGATCGCGGCCGAGCTCGACGCCAACGACCGGGCGCTCGCGAGCCGCCGCGCCTCCGAGCGGACCCGGAACCCCTACGTCCGCGAGCGGGTGGCGGCGCTGACCGAGGCGGACGCGAGGCGCTCGAGCCCGTTCGAGGTGCGCCGCGAGGCGCAGCGGGCGGCGCTCGGGCTCCCGCGCTTCCCCACGACGACGATCGGCTCCTACCCGCAGACGCAGGAGATCCGGCGGGCGCGGGCGGAGCTGCGCGAGGGCAAGATCGGCGAGCAGGAGTACGAGGCGCGGATGCGCAGCGAGATCGAGCGCGTGATCCGCTTCCAGGAGGAGGTCGGCCTCGACGTGCTCGTCCACGGCGAGCCCGAGCGCAACGACATGGTGCAGTACTTCGCCGAGCAGCTCGAGGGCTACGCCTTCACCCAGAACGGCTGGGTGCAGTCATACGGCTCGCGCTACGTGCGCCCGCCGGTCCTGTACGGCGACGTCAACCGCCCGCGGCCGATGACGACGCAGTGGATCGCCTACGCACAGTCGCTGACCGACAAGCCCGTGAAGGGGATGCTCACGGGGCCGGTGACGATGCTCCAGTGGTCGTTCGTCCGCGACGACCAGCCGCGCGCGGAGACCTGCGAGCAGATCGCGCTCGCGATCCGCGACGAGGTGGCCGACCTCGAGGCCGAGGGGATCAGGATCATCCAGGTGGACGAGCCCGCGATCCGCGAGGGCTTGCCGCTTCGCCGGGACCGCTGGGACGAGTACCTGCGCTGGGCCGTCTACTGCTTCCGCGTCGCCACCGCCGTGGTCCGCGACGAGACCCAGATACAGACGCACATGTGCTACTCGGACTTCGGCGACATCATGGAGCAGATCCAGCAGATGGACGCCGACGTGCTGCTGATCGAGGCGGCGCGCTCGCGGATGGAGCTGCTCCACGACTGGGAGCGAACCGGCTACGTGCAGGAGATCGGCCCGGGGGTCTACGACATCCACTCGCCGCGGGTGCCGCCGGCCGAGGAGATGGCCGAGCTGCTCAAGGCGGCGGCGCAGGTGCTCCGCCCGGACCAGCTCTGGGTCAACCCCGACTGCGGCCTCAAGACGCGGGCCTGGCCGGAGACCGAGGCGGCGCTCCGCAACATGGTCGCGGCGGCGAAGCAGCTCCGCGAGGAGCTCGTCCCGGCGAGCTAGCGGCGCGAGCGCAGGCCGAGGCGGTTGCGCAGGCCGCGCGCGCTGATGAACCGGTACATGCGCCGGACGAGGGCGCGCTGGCGCGGCGTGTAGGGGAACCAGAGGAACTCGCGCTTGGGCGGCTTGATGCGGGGGACGGTGATGGACTCGATGCGGCAGAACTTGCGGATGCCGACCGCGCCGTGGCGGTAGCCGATGCCCGAGTGCTTCCAGCCGCCCATCGGCAGCCCGAGCACGGAGTAGTTGGTCGTGAACAGGTCGTTGACGGCGACGGTGCCGGCCTCGATTCTCCGCGCGAGCCGCTCGCCCTCCTCGCTCGAGCCGGCGAAGACCGCGCCGCCGAGGCCGTAGGTGGTGTCGTTGGCGAGGCGGACCGCCTCCTCCGCGTCGCGCACCCTCATCACGGCCACGACGGGGCCGAACGTCTCCTCGCGCATCACCTTCATCGAGTGGTCGGCGTCGGCGATCACCGTCGGCTCGTACCAGTCGCCCGGCCCCTCGCGGCGGCGGCCGCCGCAGAGGATGCGCGCTCCCTTCTCGCGCGCGTCCTCGACGTGGCCGGCGACGATCGCGAGCTGGTTGGGCGAGGTCATCGCGCCCACCTCGGCCGAGTACGCGCGGCCGTCCGCCCCCTGCCGCAGGGCCTCCACGTTCGCGCGCAGCTTCTCCAGGAACTCGTCGTAGACGGGCTCCTCGACGTAGACGCGCTCGATCGAGAGGCAGATCTGGCCCGCGTTCAGCATGCTGCCGAAGGCGGCGGCGTTGGCGGCGCGGTCGAGGTCCGCCGTGCGGGTCACCACCATCGGGTCCTTGCCGCCGAGCTCGAGGCTCACGGGCGTGAGCGTCTCCGCCGCCCGCTTCATGACCGCCTTGCCCGTGCGCTCCGAGCCGGTGAACTGGATGTAGTCGCATTCGTCCACGAGCGCCCCGCCGGTCTCGCCCATGCCGTTGACGACGTCGAGCACGTCCGGGGCGCCGAGGTCCTCCTTCCAGCCGCGAACGATCTCCATGAGCGCGAGGGGGGTGAACTCGGACGGCTTGATCACGAGCGCGCAGCCGGCCACGAGCCCCGGGATCCCGTCGCCGAGCGAGAGGATCAGCGGGAAGTTCCAGGGGCTGATGATCCCGGCCACCGGGTACGGGCGGTAGACG
>Ga0070741_10017065_pt1 | contig 11985 bp, 9 predicted proteins | sample Coa_R1_4_FD_66440 | JGI IMG/M metagenome (GOLD analysis project Ga0070741, IMG submission 66440) | Surface soil microbial communities from Centralia Pennsylvania, which are recovering from an underground coalmine fire - Coalmine... | ecosystem: Environmental > Terrestrial > Soil > Unclassified ...
CCGGTGCCCGGCGACGAGATCATCGGCTTCATTACGCGCGGGAAGGGGATCACCGTCCATCGGCGCAACTGCCGCAACATTCTCAAGGAGGATGAGCCGGAGCGCCTGGTAGCGGTGGAGTGGGGCCATACGGCGCTGCAGGCCTATCCGGTCACTATTCGCGTCGAAGCATTCGACCGCGAGGGGCTGCTGCGCGATGTGGCTACCGTTGTCGCCGAGGAGAAGCTCAATATCACCGGCGCAACCGTCCAGGTCAATGAATCCGAGCGGAAGGCGGTCATCCTGGCCACCGTCGAGGTGCATGGCCTGCAGCAGCTGAGCCGGCTCCTGGGCAAGATCGAAAAGATCAAGGACGTGGTCAGCGTCTCGCGCGACGTGCGCGCGACGGTAGCCAGAGCGTCATAGGCGGCCATCCTCGCTACAATACTGGCTCGACTGGCTCAGAGCCGAGAAGGCCCAGCAGCCGAGAAGGCCCAGCAGCCGAGAAGGCCCAATAGCCGAGGAGGCAGCGTCACCGTGGCAAGCACGTCATCCGCCGGTATGTCCTTCGATCCGCGCCACAAGAGCCGTGCCCTGCTGGAAGGGCGGGACCGCGCGCCGGCCCGCGCCATGTTCAAGGCCATCGGCTTTCGTGACGAGGACCTGCGCCGCCCGATCGTCGGTGTCGCCCATAGCTGGATCGAGACGATGCCTTGCAACTTCAACCAGCGCCGGCTCGCGGCACGGGTAAAAGAGGGCATCCGCCGCGCCGGCGGCACGCCGATGGAGGTGAATACCATCGCCATCAGCGATGGCGAGGCGATGGGCACCGAAGGGATGAAGGCATCACTCGTCAGCCGCGAGGTCATCGCCGATTCGATCGAATTGGTGGCGCGCGGGCAGCTCTTCGACGCGCTCGTCGTCATCGTTGGCTGCGATAAGACGATCCCCGGCGGCGCGATGGCGCTGCTGCGCCTCAATATCCCCGGGGTGGTGCTCTACAGCGGCTCGATCATGCCGGGCAAGTTCCGCGGCCAGGATGTGACGATCGTCGAGGTCTTCGAGGGGGTGGGCGCTAACGCCGCTGGCCGGATGACCGACGAGGAGCTCAAGGAGCTGGAGGACGTGGCCTGCCCCGGCGCCGGTGCCTGTGCCGGGCAGTACACTGCCAACACTATGGCCATGGCGCTCGAGTTCCTGGGGCTCTCTGCTCTGGGCACGAATAGTGTGCCCGCCGTCGACCAGCGCAAGGACCAGGTTGGCGAGCGCATCGGCGAGCTGGCCATGGACCTGCTCCGCCGCGGCGTGTGCCCGCGTGACATCGCTACCCGCCGCGCCTTCGAGAATGCCATTGCCGGTGTCGTCGCCTCCGGCGGCTCGACGAATGCCGTGCTCCACCTGCTGGCGATGGCCCACGACGCCGAGGTGGAGCTGTCGATCGACGATTTCGACCGCATCAGTCGCAAGACACCGCTGATCTGCGATCTCAAGCCCGGTGGCAGGTATGTGGCTGTCGATCTCGATCGCGCCGGCGGCACGCCGCTGGTGGCCAAGCGCCTGATCGATGCGGGGCTGATGGACGGGACGTGCCTGACGGTGACGGGCCGGACGATTGGCGAGGAAGCTGCCGGTGCCCAGGAGACGCCCGGCCAGCCGGTGGTGCGGCCACTCGAGCAGCCGATCAAGCCCCACGGCGGCCTAGTGATCCTCAAGGGCAATATCGCACCAGAAGGCTGTGTGGTGAAGATTGCCGGCTACGAGCGGACCTTCCATCGTGGGCCGGCTCGCGTCTTTGACTGCGAGGAGGACGCCATGGCGGCCGTCACCGGGGGCCGGATCAATCCGGGAGACGTGATCGTCATTCGCTATGAGGGCCCGCGCGGTGGACCGGGCATGCGCGAGATGCTCAGCGTGACCGGGGCGGTGGTCGGCGCTGGCCTGGGCGAAACGGTGGCGCTGCTCACCGATGGCCGCTTCAGCGGCGGCACGCATGGCCTGATGGCCGGCCACGTCTCGCCCGAGGCGGCCCTCGGCGGCCCGATCGCCGCCCTGCGCGAAGGCGACATGATCGTCTTCGACATCGAGCAGCGCAAGCTCGAGGCCGAGCTTTCCGACGAGGAGATCCGGCACCGGATGGCCGAATGGCGGGAGCCGGCTCCGCGCTACACGCGTGGCGTCTTTGCCAAGTACGCGCGCCTGGTCAGCTCGGCATCGTTCGGCGCGGTGACGCAGTGACCGGCGCGGTGTTCAGCGCGGCATCCAGAAAAGTGCACACACGGCGGGCATACTCCTCCGGCTGAGTCAGCCGTGCCTGCACGTGGCCCGTGCCATCCAGCCGCCACAGGTGCTTCGGCTCGCCGGCGGCTGCGTGCAGCAGGAGGCTATCCTCTGGATCGACGATCTCGTCGTCGGTCCCTTGGATGAGCAGGAGCGGCCTTGGCGCAAGCAAGCCCACGGCTTCAATCGGCCGCACCTCGCGGACGCGCACGCCGGTGAAGCGCTCTGCAAACCAGATGGTCGGCCGGGCGAAGATGCGCGGCGGCAGGCGCAGGAAGAGCCGAAAGCTCCGGGCCACCGCCCGCTCCAGCGTGGCAAAGGGACTATCGGCTACCACCGCCCGGATCGCCGGGCACTGCGCCGCCGCCATGATCGCCACCGCTCCCCCCATCGAAAGGCCAATTGCCACCAGCGGTACCTCTGGCCCCACCCGCTGCTGCACGTAGTCGACGGCAGCCAGGAAGTCGCCGACCTCGCGCGCGCCGACCGTTGTGTAGCGGCCCTCACTGCTACCGTGCGCCTGAAAGTCGAAGAACAGCGCACCATAGCCGCCGGCCCGCAGGCACGGCAGCAGGTCCTGGCCTTCACGGCAGTTCGTCCCAAAGCCGTGGCACACAATCGCCACCGCCTTGCCATCCAGGGGCGGCACGAACCAGCCACTGAGCTGCAGGCCGGCCGCATTGCGAAACGTCACCGGCTCGCCTTCCGCCGGCGGCTGCCAGCCGTCTGGACACCAGCTCCGCGGCGGCCGGACGACGCGATACGCGGCCAGCGCCGCGATGGCCAGCACCGCCGCCAGCGACCCCACCAGGGCGCACGCCACCAGGGCCAATCCAACCGCCAGCAGCCCGATCGAAGGCAGGATCAGCAGCATAGCAACCGCAGCGGGCGACGCCGCCCGAGTGTATGTGGCAATCTTAAGCCACCGGGCATGGTCGGTGTGCATGTGAGCGGGCAGGAGCATGGGCCAGAGAGAGAGGCGGGCTCTGGCCGGCACGACACGGCTCGAGAGCCGCGCTTCCGCCACCTACCCAGCGTGGATGTGCTCCTGCGCCAGCCCGATCTGGCGGCGCTGGCCGGCCCCCTTCCGCGCTCGCTGGTGGCAGAGCTCATCCGCGGAGTGCTGGACGAGGCGCGCGCCGCGCTACGCGCTGGCGAGCCCGGTGCCACCACCGACCTCGGCAGGCTCGTGGCGCGCGTGCTCGAGCGCGCGGCGGCGCTGGGCCGGCCCAGTCTGCGGCGGGTGATCAATGCCACCGGCGTAGTGCTGCACACCAACCTCGGGCGGGCACCGCTGAGCGCGGCCGCGCAGCGCGCGATCGCGGCGGCCGCGGCTGGCTATAGCAACCTCGAATTCGACCTCGAAAGCGGCCAGCGGGGCTCGCGGCACACGCACCTCGAAGCGCTGCTCTGTCGGGTCACCGGCGCCCAGGCAGCCCTGGCCGTCAACAACAACGCGGCGGCAGTGCTGCTCGTGCTGGCCGAGTTTGCCGCCGGCCGCGAGGTGGTCGTCTCGCGCGGCCAGGCCGTGGAGATCGGCGGCGGGTTTCGCATTCCTGATGTGCTGCGGCAGAGCGGCGCGCGGCTGGTGGAGGTGGGCACCACCAACCGCACGCGCCTGGCCGACTACGCGGCGGCCATCGGGCCCCAGACGGCGGCGCTGCTTCACGTGCATGCCAGCAACTTCCGCCTGATTGGCTTTACCGAGAGTGTTCCCCTGGCCGAGCTGGCCGCGCTCGGCCGGCAGCGCGGCGTGCTGGTATTCGACGACCAGGGAAGCGGCTGCCTGCTCGATACGGCGCCGTTCGGCATCGGCGGCGAGCTGCGCGAGCCGATGGTGCAGGAGAGCCTGGCGGCCGGAGTCGATCTGGTGTGCTTCTCGGGCGATAAGCTGCTCGGTGGGCCGCAGGCCGGCATCGTGGCCGGCCGGGCCGACCTGGTGGCACGGCTCAGGCGCCACCCGCTGGTGCGCGCGCTGCGCCTCGATAAGCTCGCCATTGCCGGACTGGAGGCCACCCTGCGCCACTATCTGCTGGGCGAGGCGGCGCACCAGGTGCCGGTGTGGCAGATGATCGGTGCTTCGCCGGCCACGCTCGAGCGGCGTGCGCGCCGCTGGGCACGGCGCCTGCGCCAGCAAGGGATCGACGCCGCCGTGGTGCCCGAGCAGTCGGCAATCGGCGGCGGCTCGCTCCCCGGGGTGACGCTCCCCACGCTCTGCCTGGCGGTGCGGCCGCACTCCATGTCGCTCGACGATACCGCCGCCGCCTTGCGCCGCGGCACCCCGGCGGTGGTGGGGCGCATCGCCGGCGATCGCCTGCTGTTCGATCCGCGCACGATCCTGCCCGACGATGAAGCGCCGCTGATCGAATCACTCACCGCTGTGCTCGGCGGGGGAGGGCGCCAAGAGCGGCTGCCCACCGAGTCGCCGGGCGAGGGAGCTGCCTCGCCGGCCGCCGGCTGAGCCGGCGTCTGGGGAGCGCCGCCGCGGCGGGGTTACGCACGCAATCTGGAGAGAGGAGAAAGAGAGCATATGCCGTCCTGCCCGCTCGACTTTGCCATTGGCGCCTCGCCCGGACCAGTGCTAGGCGCACGCGACCCGGAGGGCCACGATGCGCTGGAGACGCTCGCACGCGATGGCGTCAACCTCATTCGCCTGCCGGCCATCGAGAGCAAGGAGCTGGAAGGGCTCGTCCCAGGGCGCGATTCTCTGCCTCCTTCGGTGCAGCGCGTCGCCGACCAGCTCGAATGGGCGGAGCGTGCCGGCCGGGGCGCGGGCACGCCCATGTACGTAGCGATCAACGTCGGCGAGCTCAGCGTGCTCGACGAGAGCCCATCGCGCCGCCGCTGGCTCGATTACATCATCGAGCGGTTTGGGGAGCACCCTGCTGCTGGCGTCTGGAAGGTGCTCGACGAGCCAAACAACCCCTATACGCCCGACGACAAGGAGCGCCGTATTCGAATTGGCATGCGCCGCGCGTACGCGCGCATCAAGCAGCTCGACCCGCACCATCCAATCTGGGTCACCCAGGCACCGCAGCCGGCGCGGCGCGTCACCACGCGCTATTTCCGCGCCTACGGCGATACGGCCGACATCTTTGCCGTCGATCTGTATCCCATCTCTGATCCGCTAGGCAAGCACTCCGGCATCCGCAATCACGGCCCGAGCGCCGTCGGCGACTTCGCCGCCCGCCTCGCCACGGTCGCGCGTGAGGCGACGGCGCGCGGTACCCCGAAGTGGGTGTGGATGGTGCTGCAGGGCGCCGGCTGGAGTGGGGTCGTGCCGCGCGACGAGCGCCGCCGGGCGGTTGGTCCCGTGCTGATGCAGCCGCACGCCGCCATGCTGCGCTACATGACCTACCAGGCGATCATCGGCGGCGCCGAGGGTGTACTCTACTTCGGCATGAACGTCGGCCTCTACCCAGAGACGCAGCCCTTTGGCTGGGACTGGGGCTACTGGCGCGGCGCCGTCGGGCCGGTGGTGCACCAGCTCCGCTCGGCGCCGCTCGCACCGGCGCTGGTGGCGAACCGGCGTCTCGACGTTTCAGCCGTGGCTCCTCGCGGACGTGCTCGTGTCGATGCCTGCGCGCTGCAGGCGCCGGACGGAAGCGTGCTCGTGCTCGCCGCCCGCCGCGAGCGCCTAGCCGGCGAGCCACGTGAGGCAGAGATCCGCCTTGACCTGCCGGCCGGCGCCATCGAGGTAGGCAGCCGGTCTGCCGCCGAGGTCTGCTTCGAGGGCCGCGAGGTGACGCTGGACGGCCATGCGCTGCACGACCGCTTCCTGCCCTGCGAGGTGCACGTCTATCGGCTCTCGCCGCCGTGAGACGCACTCAGCAGGGTGGCCCACCCACGTTGCGCGCAATCCCGCCTGCCGGCCGGGCTGCCGCGGCCCTTTCTTCTTCGTGATCGTGCCGGCGCTCGTGGCCATGCCCGTGGTGCGCCTCCCCGGCGTGGTCGGGCGTGTGGTCGCGGTGCGTTGCCCCTGCCTCCGATCCGCTGTGGCGCGCCTGGCCGGCCTGGCCGGCGTGGGTATCGACGCCCCGAATGATGTCCACCGCGTGCGGCAGCACCTCGGCGATCGCGTCGAAGTTCTCCGCCACGGCTTTGGGATTGCCGGGCAGGTTGATGATCAGCGTCTGGCGGCGAATGCCGGCGGTGGCGCGGGTGAGCATCGCGTAGGGCGTAATGCGCAGGCTCTCGAAGAGCATCGCCTGCACCAGTGCCGGCGTCTCACGCTCGATCACCGCCTTCGTGGCCTCAGGGGTCACGTCGCGGGGGGCAAAGCCGGTGCCGCCGGTGGTGAAGATCAGATCGAGCTGCTCCTCGTCGGCCCACTGGACCAGGGTCGCTTCGATAGTGGCACGCTCGTCCGGAACCACCTTGTACTGCGCCACCTTGCCGCCCAGCCGGTCGACGACAAGGTTATGGATCGTCGGTCCGCTGACGTCTGCGCGCTCGCCGCGCGCGCCGCGGTCGCTGCAGGTGAGAATGCCAACGCGCATTGTGCCGGCGCGCGGCGGCTGGTGTGTGTGGCCATGGCCAGGCTCGTGCACCTGCTCCTGGCGGTGTCCGTGATGCGGTTCAGGATCAGGATAATGCTCAGCGGCTCCCTCAGGCCGGGGGGCATGGGCGACGTGGTCGCGCTGCTGCTCTGCCATCTCGTTCTGCTCCTTATCTTTGCTCGATTGTACGTCTGCCGGCCAGGCAGGCCGCACCGGCTGCACTCGCGCGAATGATCGCGCAGAATTGGTAGTCTTTTGGTGAGCCCCATTTGGGCGCGTTCGCCCGTTGTAGTGGCATGGAGGGGCGATGGGGAGCACGCCGGGAGGGGGTGGTTGGTACGGCTCTTGCAGAGCTCTCTGCATCACGGGGCTGTGATGCGAGTGTCGGGCCAAGTCGAGCGTGCTCAGGCGCGCCCAGGCAAAGGAGGAGGGCACCGGCCGCCAAGCAGGCTACCCCGGCGAGGCGCACCGGCAACCGCCACCACCATCACGGGTCCGGGTGGGAGATGGGGAGTACGGGCAGTGCGGGTAGTAGTAGTACGGGTGTAGTAGGTGATGAGGCGTAACCTGACCATGCAAGCCTTTCAATTTCCAGTCTGTCGTAAGTGTGGCGAGGGCGAGCTTGTGCCGCTCTCCGATTTTGGGAGCCAGGGCGCGGCGGTGATGTTCAAGGCGTGGGTGTGCACCAACCCCACCTGCGCCTTCAACCTCAAGATCCGTAACGGCGACGTGTACATGAACGAGCCCGTCACCGATGCGTCGCTGGCGCCGCAGCATGTGGGGCATGGAGGAAGCTTTCGCAGCATCCGGTAGCGCCAGGGCCGACCGGCTCGGGAGCTCCGCTGCATCCGGTAGCGCCAGGGCCGGTATGCTTTGAATGTGCTGCGTGCATATCTAACCGGCCAGAAGCACTGCTATCTGCACACCCACCGGGTGGTGCAGACGGTCTGCGCACGCTGCAAAACTCCGTATTGCGAGGAGTGCCTCGAGCAGCGCACCGATGGGCTCTTCGCGCGCCTGGTGGTGCGTGACGAGAAGCATCCGGCGCCGCTCTTCTGCCGGCGGTGCATCGAGGAGATCGAGGCGCTCAGCCTCCGCGAGGCCGCGCGGCGCCGTCCGCTATGGCAGCGCCTCCGGCCCTCGCGGGCGGCCATTCACCGCGCGGCGATCTACCTTGCCGTTATCTGCGTGGCGCTGGTACCGCTCTCCATCGCCGTGCGCAGCATGGCCAATACCACCCTCACCCCTGACGAGATGGCGCGAATCAAGATCGGCCTCCTCGGTGGATTCCAGACGAAAGAGGGTCTCAACTACGCCAGCCGCGTTTATGGTGGCGCGTTCGTTCGTGCCAGCAAGCCGTCACAGCCGGACCATGACCCCGGCCAGCTGATCGATACCTGGGCCACGCCCAGCATCCCCGGCTGGCGATCTCAGGATGCCTCGTTCCCGCAGGAGATGGTTTTCCGGCTGCCGAGCCCTCTCCTGATTAATAAGGTGATCCTGCTCCCACAGCCCGACGAGCCCGAGGCCACATGGGTGCGCGACTTCGAGGTTCTCGTCTCGACGCAATCGGCCGATGCCGGCTTTGCCTCGGTCGTAACCGGTACGCTCGACGCGGCCCAGGCGCGCCAGGCGGTCGATCCGGAACACCCGGGCGAGCCGCCCCGCTTCCTCTTCTCGCCCGTCACGGCGCGCTGGGTCATGCTCCGCGTGCTCTCCAATAACGGCAGCGACCGCTATACATCGCTGGGCGAGTTCGAGGTCTATTTCTCGAGAAGCTGAACGTCCAGCGCTCGATCCCTCACGTTCTATTCCTGTTGTGACATCTGCCTATGCTAAATATCTTTCGACGCAAGCCAGAGACGGGCACCACCGTCACCGATTCACTGCAGCGGACGCGCGGCGGTGTCTTTGGCGCAGTGCGGACGCTGTTCCAGGCCCGGCGTGCACTCGACCCGGCTTTCTGGGATGAGCTGGAGGAGCGGCTGCTGCAGGCAGACGTTGGGGCACACACCACCGCCGATCTGGTCGAAGCGCTGCGCGCGCAGCACGCGCGGCAGCGCTTCGAGGATGCCTCCCAGGCCGAGGCGGCGCTGCGCGCGCAGATGGAAGCGCTGCTGCGGGGCGGCGAGAGCGGCCTCAGCCTGCCCCTGCCGTTGGCCGTGATCCTGGTCATCGGCGTCAACGGCGTAGGCAAGACCACCAGCATTGCCAAGCTGGGCCACTATCTCGCCGCCGCCGGCCGCAAGCCGATCTTCGCCGCCGGCGATACCTTCCGCGCCGCGGCCATCGACCAGCTCAAGATCTGGGGCGAGCGTGCCGGTATTCCTGTGGTGGCGCAGGCACCCGGCAGCGACCCCGGCGCCGTGGTCTTCGATGCCATCCAGGCAGCGCGCGCGCGGGGGGCCGACGTGCTCATCGTCGATACCGCCGGCCGCCTGCACACCAAAGTAAACTTGATGGAAGAGCTCAAGAAGGTGCGCCGCATCATCGAGCGCCAGGTACCCGGCGCGCCGCACGAAACGCTCCTGGTGCTCGATGCCGTCACGGGGCAGAACGCGCTCGTGCAGGCCAAGACCTTTGCCGGCCAGGTGGGCGTTACCGGCCTCATCCTGGCCAAGCTCGATAGCTCGGCCAAGGGCGGCGTCGTCTTCTCGATCGAGCAGGAGCTTGGGCTGCCCATCAAGTTCGTGGGCACCGGCGAGCGGCTCGACGACCTGGCTCCGTTCGACGCGAAAGAGTTCGTGAATGCGTTGTTTGACTAAACCGAAGCCACGATGGAAACCACCTTGGCGGCCGGTAGCGACACGGCGGGTTTCACTATGGCGGTTTAGCCTGGTGGAGAGCGGCGGGCAGGCCACTGCCTGATCGCTTGGGAGATCGACACCACGATGTTCGAAGCACTTACCGATCGCCTGCAGGGCGTCTTCAAAGATCTAAGTCGCAAGGGGCGACTGAGCGAGGCCGATGTCGACGAGGCCTTGCGCGAGGTCCGGCTGGCGCTGCTGGAAGCCGATGTGAACTTCAAGGTGGTACGGGACTTCGTGCGCCGCGTGCGCGAGCGTGCGCTGAGCGCGGAGGTGACGGAGAGCCTCACACCGGCGCAGCAGGTCTTGCGAATTGTCGACGAGGAGCTCGTCGCTACGCTGGGCGCCGAGCCAGGGCGGATCGATTGGACCGGGCCGGTCCCGGCGCCGGTCATGCTCGTCGGCCTCAACGGCGCCGGCAAGACGACCTCGGCTGCCAAGCTGGCGCTCACCTTGCGCCGCATGGGCCAGCGGCCGCTGCTGGTCGCGTGCGACACGTACCGCCCGGCGGCCGTCCACCAGCTCGCCACCCTGGGCAAGCAGATTGGTGTCGAGGTCTACCAGGAAGGCACCGGTCCACGGCCGGTGGAGATTGCACGCCGCAGCCTCGAGTTCGGCCGCACCCACGGCTACTCCATCAACATCATCGATACCGCCGGCCGGCTACAGATCGACGAGCGGATGATGGAGGAGCTGGTGGAGATCAAAGCGGCCATCCACCCCACCGAAGTGCTGCTCGTCGCCAATGCCATGACCGGCCAGGAAGCGGTCAGCGTGGCGCAGCAGTTCAATGAACGCGTGGGGCTGACCGGGCTGATCCTCACCCAGATGGACGGCGATGCGCGCGGCGGCGCCGCGCTCTCCATCCGCGCGGTGACCGGCGTCCCGCTCAAGTTTCTGGGCGTGGGCGAGAAGATCGAGCCCCTGCAGCCTTTCTATCCCGACCGGCTCGCCTCTCGCATCCTGGGCATGGGCGACATGCTCACGCTGATCGAGCAGACCCAGGAGCTCTATGATGAGGAGCAGGCGAAGGCGCTGCAGAAGAAGCTCACCAAGGGCCAGCTGACGCTCGAAGACTTCCTGCAGCAGCTCCAGCAGATCAAGAAGATGGGCTCGCTGGCCGACCTGCTCAGCATGATCCCGGGCCTCAGCCAGCTGGCGCGCAAGCCCGAGCTTGCCGCGGCGCTGGATGAGAAGCAGTTCCGGCGGGTGGAGGCGATCATCCTCTCCATGACCCCGGCGGAGCGACAGAACCCGGCCATCATCGATGGCTCACGCCGCCGGCGCATTGCCCGCGGGAGCGGCACCTCGCCGCACGAGGTCAACCAGCTCCTGAACCAGTTCCGCCAGATGCAGGGCATGATGAAGCAGGTCTCGCGCGGCAAGCTGCCGCGGAACCTCGCCGGCCTGCTGGGCTAATGCTGGGGCTGCTGGGCTAATGCTGGGGCTGCTGGGCTAAGCCTGCGCGGGGTTCGGCTCCTTCTCCTCTGCCACCGGTATGCCTCTGGCCCAGAAGAGCATGGCGGTTTCAAGCTCGTTGGGGGGACGCGCGGCTGGAGTGCGGGCGGACCACCCCGCTCGCTCGGATCGGTGGCGCGAGCGGGCACCCCGGGCCCGCGCTACAAGCGCAGAACGTGCGCCGATCAATGTGAAACCGCCATCCGAGCGGGCATGGGAGTTGACTTCTGCCAAACGGGCGACTAGAATGCGCTCCAGAGTGGCTTGCCTGCGCTGGGATGGCCGCATCCTGGTGCAGGCGTGAGCCACAGATTGGGACTTTATCCTCGCAAGATGGCGAGGGAAAGGGGTATTGCTGTGGAAGAGGTGAAGCTCACACGTGGAAAGTTCCTTCGGTTATCCGCTATGGCCGCGATCGGGACAGCGGTAGCTGCGGTGGTGAAAGCAGACGGGCCGGCTGCTGAGGCGGCCCCAGCGCCGCAGATGACCTACAAAGAAGCGCCGATGCTGGCGGCGCAGGTGGCCGCGGGGCAGCTGCCACCGGTCAGCCAGCGCCTGCCCGACCATCCCTACGTCGTGCCCCATAAGTGGGTCTCCCCCGGCAACTACGGCGGCACGATCAAGACGGTGACCAAGGCCAATGACGACGCCGGCATGGGCAATGCCCTGGCGGAGGCGATGTACGGCCACTCGCCCCTGCGCTGGCTGCGCGACGGGCTCGAGATTGGCCCTGGCCTGGTTGAAAGCTGGGAGCACAGCGAGGACACCAGCGTCTGGGTGCTGCACTTCCGCAGCGGCGTCAAGTGGTCGGACGGCGAGCCCTTCACCGTCGACGACGTGCTCTTCTGGTGGGAGGATGAGGTGGGTGTGCCGGACCTCAAGATCTTCCCACCGGACGAGGCCCGCTCCGGCAAGGGCACGCTGATGACCCTCACCAAGCTCGATGACTACACGCTGCAGATGTC
>Ga0070741_10017066_pt1 | contig 11985 bp, 15 predicted proteins | sample Coa_R1_4_FD_66440 | JGI IMG/M metagenome (GOLD analysis project Ga0070741, IMG submission 66440) | Surface soil microbial communities from Centralia Pennsylvania, which are recovering from an underground coalmine fire - Coalmine... | ecosystem: Environmental > Terrestrial > Soil > Unclassified ...
GGCGCCGCACCCGACGTCCAGCACGCTCCGGACGGAGCCTCCGGCGCACGGCTCGATGAGCAGATCAGTGAACGGCTGGAACACGTCGTCAATTACGGATTGGAGGTCAACCCACGCGTGTCCGCCGATGCCATTCCAGTACTTGATGGGATCCGTCATGGCGCTCATTCTACAACCTCAAGCCGACTTGAGGTCAATGGGTATGATGGATATCGGGGTCGTTGCGGAGCGGTCGGGTCTACGCGTGTCGACGCTGCGGTTCTACGAAGAAAAAGGGTTGATCGCTTCGACCGGCCGGCACGGTCTGCGCCGCCAGTTCGATCCGAACGTGCTGGAACGGCTCGCCGTCATCGCGATCGGCCGTACGGCAGGATTTTCGTTGGACGAAATCAAGCGCGTGTTCGCGCCGGACGGCCGTGTGCGCATCGATCGACAGATGCTTCGCGCCAAAGCGGACGACCTCGACCAGATGATCGCCAAGTTGACCACGCTCCGTAATGGCCTCCGCCACGCCGCCTCCTGCCCGGCGCCGAGTCACATGGAATGCCCCACATTCCGTCGCCATCTACGGGCGGCGATCCCACGCCATCGGTTGAAGACCGCCAGATAGCGGAGCGCCTCCTGGCTGTCGGCTGGCTGTGACACCCATCCGACAGAAGCGCACAGTGCTCTAAGTGTGAGAGGAGAGACCAGAATGCGTGCCGAAGGCTACGCATCCCAGCTGCCCTGCTCATCATCACTCCGGTCCGCAAGCGTAGACGATAGCTCTCGGCACCCACGCGAGCCTGGGACGCACAATCTCAGCAATATTCAGCGGTGCCGCTGGTGGCGGGCAAGATAACATGGCGTCATCTCCAAGATGAAACGTCACGCCGCTTCCGCGCGATGCGTGACAACGCCCGCGATAAGCATCGCTAGAAATACGCGACCAGTCAGCATCATACGATCGCGCATCCGGCCCAGTGGTGATCGCCGGATGAATGATGACCATCGCATGGGCTCGCCTGTGTCGGCGAAACCCTGAGCGAGCGTCGTGAATCACCCGACTGACGCCCGGCTGTCGCCTGCGCATCCTCCTATGTGACGGGGGTCACATGAATCGAAGAGCGAGAGATGTCGATATGCGGGTGTTCACCCGGGCGCGCAAGGGATTGTTCGTCCATGCCGCGCTGTACGTGATCGTGAACGCACTATTTCTCCTCGACTGGCGAGCGTCCTCACCGTAGTGCTGGGAGCACTCAATGACACAAGCGACACACATTGCAGACGCGACCATGAGTACCACGCCGCGACCGACGCGGCTCGCGACGCTGGTCGCCACCGATGGTAGTGAGGCGGCGCAGCGGGGGATTCGCGTCGCGGCCGCGCTCGAGGCGGCCGGACTCGTTGCACCTGCCGCCGTAGCGGTCGATCCGATCGAGCTCACGGCGATGACGGGCACGCGCCTCGACCCAGCGAAGGCCGTCGAAGCCTGGCTCGGGCCGGAGGCAATCAACGCCTGGCGACTGGCGATTCAGACGGATCTGCGGGCGGCCGGCGGCGGGGACTGGCCCATTCGCCTGCGCGGCGGAGTGTCCGTTCCTGACGCCGTCGCTCGTGAGGTGCACGCTCGGCACTGCGATCTCGTCATCGTCGGTCTCCGCCATCGAGGCACCTTGGCGCAAGTCACCCGGCGCGACACCGCCTGGCGGATCATCGAGCAGGTCGGCACGCCGGTCCTCGCGGTTGCGCCCGGACTCGATCGGGTTCCTCATCATATAGTCGTCGGCATCGATTTCAGCCGTGCGAGCGAGCGGGCAGCCAAGATGGCGGCTCGTCTGCTCGATGCCGGCGGTACGCTGACGTTGCTCCATGCCGAGTCGCAACCCGGTCGGCCGACCGAGGACACGGAAGGGTACGCCCGAATCAACGACGAGGGGTGCGATGCGCTGCTGAATAAGCTGTCGCGCGACATCACGCTTCCCGAAGGAGCGCACCTCGAGACCCTCCGCTCGATCGGCGCGCCGATCGATGTCCTGCGCGAGACGGCCAAGCGATTGGACGCCGACGTGATCGCGGTCGGCCGACAGCACCACGCGCCGTTCACGCGCGCCGTGCTCGGCAGCGTGTCCGCTGAGCTCGTGCATGATGGGCGATGGTCGGTGCTGGTGACGCCCTTGGCGGAGACACCGCCGGCGTAAACCCACGGCCTGCGGTGGATTACTGAGCGAAGCGCCAGGTCACCTGCAGGCCGTGCCGTCCATCGGAGCTTATGGCGGCTGGAAGGAACACACGGTCGATCCAGTTACGTCGGTGTGCGGCGTTCCAACGCACAACGAGCAGACCGCTCAAGGTTCCGATGCCAGCGCCCAAGGTCACGTCGCTCGCCCAGTGCTGGTTCTTGTACACGCGTCCCAACGCGACCCCGGTCGCCAACCCGTAGGACAACGGCCCGACGAACGCCGCGTCACCAGGGTGCCAGCGCGCGATCTCGGCCGTGGTCGCGCTGGCCGCCGCAAAAGCCAGCGTCGTTTCACCAGAGGGAAAGGACGCATCCTGATCGTGCGTGAATCCGCGCCCGAAGCGAAAGTCATACTGGTTCGTCGGGTCCGCGAACGGCCGCGAACGGCCGGCGATGCCCTTGAGTCCTTCCGTAATGGCGCCGGCCAGCACCAGCGCCTCACCGACATGCAGGCCCAGCGCCGCGACCCGCCGCTCGTGGATCACGATCCCGACGAGGTACGTCGAGCCGGCGAGAATCAGCGTTCCGGGGTCCGCGAGCACATCGAGACCATCGGCCACGTCGCGGAATGCCGTGGTATGTTGAACCGGACCAGCCTGCGCCGCTCGCTGAATGCGCCGATCGGCCGGCAATAGTAGTGCGCTGCCCGCGATAAACGCCCCACCCACCACGGCGTCGCGCCACGTGGCAACCGGTGCCGCGTCCGTGGCTGTGGAGTCCACGCTGGTTCGGACGTGTGTGCTCGACCCACTATCCTGTGCTCGCGCTCGAGAGGGGCAGATAGTCACACCGACACTTAGTCCAAGCAGGCGCAAAAAGAGTCGCGACCGATTGGCGATCATTTGCGAGATCCCCTCAGAGGTGACACCCAACCTAACGGGTGTCGGCGTGGATCGCCGGCCGTGCGTCTACCAGCGAGACCCGATCGGCCATGCCCGAAATCGCCACGTTGTGCGTGATGACGGCGGTCGTCGTACCGAGCTCACGGTTGACCGTATCGATGGCGGCCAGCACGAGCTTGCCGGTCTCGTAATCCAAAGCACCCGTGGGCTCATCGCACAGTAGTACGTCGGGCCGTTTGGCTATGGCTCGTGCTATTGCCACACGCTGCTGCTCGCCGCCCGACATCTGGGCCGGAAAATGGGCCGCACTATCAGCCAACCCCACCAAAGCCAGCGTATCCGCCGGTCGCATCGGGTTCTGGCTGATCTCGGTGACCAGGGCGACGTTCTCCAATGCCGTGAGACTCGGCATCAGGTTGTAAAATTGGAAGACGAACCCGACGTGCTCGCGACGATACCGCGTGAGCTAAGGGATATTCAGCAGTGTCGACTTGCCGCTGCCGGACGGCCCGAGCCACACGAGCAACTCTCCAGCGTACAGATCGAGATCGACCGATTGCAGTGCCGAGACGTCGACGTCGCCCATCCGATAGATCTTCGTCAGTCCGCGCGCGTGAAATACCGCCTCGTTCTCGGCCACTGAGGGACGAGCATGGTCGCGAGTCCTGAGCAGCGTAGTCATTGGCGACTCGCTCGCAACGCGTTGACGATGACGGCGACGTCGATCAACTCCTGAAGCATGGCACCGAAGGTTGGCGGAATCAGTCCGAACACGGCGCAGACCATCGCGGCGCCGCTGAGCCCGAGCCCCGCCCAGATACTCTGTTTCGCGATCCGGACCGTCGATCGGCCAATGCGAACCGCGTCGGCGATCCGGGAGACATCGTCGACCAGGAACACGACATCAGCCGCCTCCGCGGTGATACCTCCTCCGTGACCGGCGAGGGCCACGCCGACGGCGGCACTCGAAAGCGCTGGCGCATCATTCGTCCCATCACCGACCATGACGACGCGTTCGCCCGATCGCGTCAGCTCGCGCACCATGCGATCCTTATCAGCTGGAAGGAGGCCACCATGCGCCTCGTGGATGCCCGCGGCGATGGCTACGTCCTGGGTATAGCGCTCCTGGTCGCCCGACAGGAGGATGACCCGATGGACGCCGAGCCGATCGAGATCCCCGACGATCGTCGCGGCTGACGAACGCATCTCATCGGCAAACTCGATGAGGCCCGCTGCCTCTGCACCGATCGCGACGTACGCTCGGAGGGCGGTGTCGGCTGGATCGATGGCCGCAAATGTCGCGGCGGCGGACGGACACCGTTCGCTCACGAAGGCTCGCGACCCTACAACTATAGGTACGCCCTCGACGAGACCGGAGACTCCCTGCCCAGGCGCCTCGACCACATCGTCGGCCGCCGGAATGGACATGTTGTCCGCTTCGGCGGCTTCGACGACCGTACGGGCGAGCAGGTGGCTCGACCCGTGCTCCACGGCCGCCGCGCCACGGAGCACATCCATCGTATCCAATCCGGGCGCCGGGACGATCCGGCGGATACGGGGACGGCCGATGGTCAGCGTCCCCGTCTTGTCGAAGACCGCCACCGTGACGCTCGCGAGCTGCTCGATCGCGCCGCCATGGCGCACGATGATTTGGCGCCGCGCCGCTCGGTTGATGCCGCCGATGATCGCGACGGGGGCCGCCAGTATCAGCGGGCACGGCGTCGCGACGACGAGTACGGCCAGGACCCGGATCGGATCGCGCGAGACGAGATACGCGATGCCGCAGACGAGCAGTGTCAGCGGCGTAAACCATACGGCGTACCGGTCCGCGAGCCGCTGCAGCGGCGCCTTGCTCGATTGCGCCGAGCGGACGAGATCGACGATGCGGGCGTACTGACTTTCTCGCGAGATCGCCGTCACACGGACCGTGAGCGGACCCTCGCCGTTCGCGCTGCCGCTCATGAGCGTGACGCCCGACACGGCGCGGACTGGCATGGGCTCGCCAGTCAGGCGTGACGTATCCACATGCGAGTGTCCACCGATGACGACCGAGTCGCACGGAACGAGATCACCGGGTCGCACGAGGAGCGTGTCGCCGATCGCGATCCACTCCGCCGGAACATCCTCGACGCCCTGATCGGTCACGCGATGCGCATGCCGCGGTGCTGCTTCTTCCAGCGCTCTCACCGCGGCCGACGCGCGCCCTGCGGCATAGCGCTCGAGCGCCTCGCCGCCGCTCTGCATGAGCACAATCACCAGGCCGGCGAACGGTTGTCCCAGAACGAATGCCGTCACAATGGATAGCGCGGCCACGAGATCGGAGGCGAATCGACCGGCGATCATCCCGCGCGCTGTACGCCACACGATCGGCGCACCGGTCGCGATGAGACCCACGTCCCAGATCCAATGTGCAGCGGTCTCATCGTGGACGAGGAGATGGAGCACGCCACCGGCAACCAAGAACGCGACGGCTGAACCCGGCAGCCAGGTGACCGCGAACCAGCTTGTGAACCGCGTGTGCTGGGACGGTCCCGGCTCCGAAGCGACGACTTGGGCGACCGCGGTCATATCGCAATGTCGCTTGGGTACCACGACCTGAGGCGTCGGGCGGTTTCCGGGCTTGTTGTCCGGGTAACGCCGACATGATCTGGCGTCGGCGGCGTTACCCTGTGTTCACGTATGTCGGACGCGGAATTCACGATCGCCACGAATTTGTTCGTCGCGGGCCTCATTGGCCTCGCGGTCGGTATCGAGCGCGAGTGGTCGGGCCACGCCTCCGGCCCGCTCGGACGATTCGCGGGTGTCCGCACGTTTCTCATTCTAGGACTGACCGGCGGCGTCGGGGGGTCGCTCGCCGTGGCACACCCAGCCGTCGCCGTCACCGTCATCGGGAGTGTGGCGCTCCTGACGATTGTCGCCTACTGGCGAGCCACCGGGCAACCACAAGCGACGCTCGACGGAACCTCCGAAACCGCCGCACTTGCCGTCCTGGCGTTTGGCGCCATGGCGGGTCTCGGATACCGCGCGCTCGCTGGTGCGCTGGCCGCGGTCGTGACCTTGGCGCTCGGTGAAAAGGAAACCATGCATCGACTGGTCCGACGCATCGGTGTACCGGAGATGCGGGCCGCGCTCGAGTTCGGCGTGCTCGCGCTGGCCGTCTGGCCCATGCTGCCCGACGGACCCTTCGGCGGTCCATTGGAGATCCGCCCTCGTCTCATCTGGGGCGTTGTGCTGCTCTTCTCCGGGCTCAACTTCGCGGGATATCTCGCCCGCCGCATCGCCGGCGAAAGTCGTGGCGATGTGCTCACCGGCGCACTCGGCGGTCTCATTTCGTCTACAGCGGTGACGCTGGATTTTGCTCGCACCAGTCGCGCCGAGCCAACTCATGCCCGCTCACTCGCCATGGGCGTCGCGGCCGCGTGCGGCGTCCTCTTGCTGCGCGTGCTGCTCTCTACATCGCTGCTGGCACCATCACTGGGTCTCGCACTGAGCCCGCTCATCATTGGGCCCCTGCTCGTCGCGGCGGCGACCGTCGCGTCGGCCTTCCGGAAGCCGTCCGAAGACTCGACCGCCCCGCGCCTCGCACCTCGCAATCCGTTGGGCCTCTGGTCAGCGCTTCGCATGGGCCTCCTGCTCCAGTTGCTGCTGACGGCGTTCCAACTCACCCAGCACGCGTTCGGCCGCCTCGCGCTCCTGCCGATGGCGGCATTGCTCGGTGCGGTCGACGTCGATGCGCTGACGGTGAGCGTCGTGACGTTTGTCCAATCGGGCGGCGCGCCTGATGTAGCAGCACGGGCCATGGTGATCGGCATCATATCGAATACGGCAATCAAAACCATCATGGCGATCACGTTCGGCGCCCCGCGCTTCCGCGGCGCCACCGTCGGACGACTAGTTCTGCAGGGGGCCGCCCTTGGCGCAAGCGCCGCGTTGGCGGCGGCACTCTAGGAGCGACGATGAGCATGGATCACCCGTTCCGCCGGGGACCGGTCGTTCTCGGAACGGCCGGCAATGACGTGTCGGCTGCGGGACCGAAGCGGTTGGGCAACCGACTGCATGGTGTCGGCGGCTTCCCTACACGCATTGATGTCTGTCGGGATTCCCCTGAGATCCGGTCAGGAGGCAACGGCGCTTTTGTGGTGAGTCGCCTCACTTCGTAAAGCCGCGCGCCGCTTATCGTACGGCCGGACCTTCAGTGTGGAGCGCTCGATCATGCCAAATTTCATCCCTGATCCATTGCACCCAGCCGTCGTCCACCTGCCGATTGCGCTCGCGGTGCTGCTCCCGTTCTTCACCGCCGGCTCGTTCTGGGCGATTCGTCGCGGCATCAAACCAGCCCGAGCATGGTTGCTGACGACGGGGCTGCTCGGGTTGCTGGCGCTGAGCGCCGGCGTGGCCGTGCAGACCGGCAAGACCCAATCGGACCGCGTCGAACAGACAGTAGGCGAAGCCGCGGTCGACCAGCATGAGGAGGCTGGCGAAGCGTTCCTGATGATCTCCGCGATCGTGTTTGCGGCCTCTTTGGCCGGCCTCGCCGGCGGCTTGTTTGGTCGCCTCGCACGTGGCGCCACGGTGCTCGGTGTGCTCACACTGTTTATCGCGGTGTGGCTCGTCGGCCATTCGGGCGGCGCGATTGTCTATCATTCGGGCACCGCGATCGGTGCCGCCGCGAAGACGGCACCCGCGCCAGCCGCCACACGGAACCGTGACTGAGTCGACCAACGGGATCGCGCTGGCATCGGCGGCCGCCCGCGGTCACGACGAGGGCCGCACCACACCGGAGGATGAGACGGTGTGGCGGCGGCGCGTCGCGCTGGCAACCGGGTACGCGGCGGCCGGAGTGGCGGGCCTCGCCATCCTATGGTATGCCCGCGTGTTCGTGTTCCTGCTTTTCGGCGGTCTCTTGCTCGCGCTGTGCCTGGAGAGCCTCGCATCAGCCGTCGCGCGGCGCACATCCATGGCACGGCGGACGGCACTGCTTCTTGTTCTGGGCGCCATGGGCGGCCTGCTCGCGCTCTTGATCTCGTGGCGCGGCCCTTCGGTCATCGATCAACTGCAGCAGTTGCAGGGACGCCTTCCGGCCGCGTTCCGTTCACTCGGGGAACGACTGGCGGCGTATCCGGTCGCTCAGTCGGCCGCGGCGCAGCTGACCGCGCTGAACGGAGCGATCGCGTCGAACATGCTGACGATGGCTCAGCGCGTGGTGTCGTCGACGACCACCTTTGCCGTGGCGCTGGGCATTGTGGTCTTCGTCGGCATGTATGTCGGCGCCGAACCTGCCCGGTACGTGGATGGGGCGCTCGCGATGATCCCGCCGGCGCGACGACCGGACGCGCGCATCCTGCTCTCACGCGTGGCCCACTCGCTTCGGTGGTGGTTGGTTGCCAAAACGTTGTCCATGCTCGCCGTCGGGACGCTGGTCACCGTAGGCTTGCTGGTGCTCGGCATCCCGCTCGCGGGCACGTTCGGATTGCTCGCCGGTCTCTTGACGTTCATCCCGAATGTCGGACCGATGTTGTCCGCCGTTCCACCACTCATCCTTGCGCTGGCCATGAGTCCTGGTCGCGCATTGGCAGTGGCGGCGCTGTTCGTGAGCGTTCACATCATCGAAGGTATGGCGCTCACCCCGCTGCTCGAGCGGCGAGCCGTGCGACTGCCGCCGGCGCTCACCCTGGCCGTCCAACTGATCTCAGCGACCATGGTGGGTCCGATCGGCGTCGCGCTCGCCGCGCCACTCACCGCCGTGGGCTTATGTCTGGCTCGGGATCGTTTCCAGGATGTGGAATGATACAACCACGCCTCGCGCTTCAGGCGATCTTCGGAATCGCGCTCGTCGGCACGGTGTTCTCTGGCGTGCTCGGCTAAGGAGGAGCTCGACGCGCAGCTGTCGCGCATTGACCGGCCATGCTTCGGGCTCACCTGCCGCTCACCGCGAACGCCGAGTCGCGAGGCACGAGCCCATGAGTATCCCTCGCCGCGCAGATCCCGCCCGCGATCCAGATCGCCGTCGCCCCCCGTGCAACCGCATTCGCGCCTCGCGTGGGGCGTGCGCTTCGCTGATTACGAGAATCCAGCGCACATCAAGCCGTGCGCTGGCTCAGACTGTACTCTCTGGTTTCGACCGCACAACAGGCCACCGGCGCGTGTTCCGCAGCGCGGCAGCCTGTGGGAACAGAGCGCGACCAGCATCGTGAGAACCGGTGGCCGTGATCGGCGTCGTTTGCCAGCTACGTGTCGGATTTCAGCACGCCGGCGACGGCCCAGGAGTCCTTTGACACCTCCGAGATGATGATCTCCACGCTATTGATCGGACAATCCAGCGTCTCGACCGCGACCCGCGTTGCCTCACGAACAAAGTTCCGTTTCTGATCCACGGTGCGCCCGGGATGCATTTCCAAGTACAAGAACGGCACGAATACCTCCATTGAGAGGCGCGACCCCAGTGGCCCGCCAACGTCCTTACTTTACGGCGTCGCGGCACAGCGATAAACGATCAGCGAGTTGGATCACTCCCAACCCCTCGGTTGCGAATCATGGATAAGCTGGCGAGCATGGCGATGTTCATTCGTGTGGTCGACTGCGGCAGCTTCGCCGCCGCCGCCGAATCCCGCGGGATCTCCGCGACAATGGTGGGCAAGTACATCCGCGCCGCCGAGCAACGACTGGGGGCGCGGCTTCTCCATCGGACGACGCGCCGGCAGACGTTGACGGACGTGGGAGCGTTGTACTATGAGCGCTGCAAGCACGTGCTGGCCGAAGTCGCCCTGGCCGAGAGCACCGCTACCGAATTGCACCGCAAGCCCCGTGGCGTGTTGCGGATCGTGGCGCCCGTCGGCTTTGGCACCGAGTGCCTGACGCCGGCCATAGCGGAATACTTGAACCGTTACCCGGACGTCAAAGTTGATTTGACGCTGGACAATGGTCGGCCGGATTTGCTGGCCGGCGGCTTCGAATTGGCGATTCAAATGGGCGAGGTGTTCGACACCTCATTGATCGCGCGACCTCTGCGTCCGTACCGTCGCATCCTCGCGGCCAGCCCCGAATACGTATCACGCCACGGCCTGCCTTCCCATCCCAGCGATTTGAAGCAGCACGTGTGCCTGGGCTTGTCGTACTGGCGGCATCGCGACCGATGGTGCTTGGAGGGACCCGGCGGAGCGCGGTGCGAGGTCGAGGTCGATGGCCGATTCACGGCGAATTACGGGGGCTCGTTGCGACAGGCGGCCATCGGCGGCGTGGGGATCGTGTTGCAACCGGAAACCGTGTTGGCGGAAGACATCACGGCGGGGCACCTCCTGCCGATTCTCCCGGATTGGTCCTATGTGCCCACGCCCATCTATCTCGCCTATGCGCCGAATCATCGTCTCACCGCCAAATTGCGGACGATGACCGATTTTCTGCTCGCCAGATTTTCATGAGGCCGCTCGGCCGTGCACAAGCCAGCGCGCGGAACACGTGGCTGACGGCGCGCGAGGCAGCCGAGGACCTCGGCCGTCGTGAAAAGCCCCAGATGCCCCCACGCGGCGCCCGAGCGCGTCGAACCCGCGGCACAGCGCGACACTGGCCAACGAATTTAGTAGTCGCCACTACTGCTGCTGCTTTTCTTTGCGAAGTGTTCTTCAGTCATGATCAACTCCGACTGAATGAGCCACCTGCCGTCCTCCTTGGAAACGACGTACTGGTGATGGATCCTGCGCACCGGCATCGGCTTCCCGATTGTCGGGTCGGTCTGACCAACGACCTCCTCGTATTCGTATACCACCGCCACATCTGGCCTCACGAATCGGACATCGACCGTATCCGAACCCGGGGCATCCCTGCCTGACTGGTAAAAAGCGGAGTGGGCCAATTGATCGAATTTCTTCACCAACGCGTCCCGGCCGTGTAGCCGGTCGCCGAACGAATTCGTCCAATCCGCATCGACCGCGTATTGCCGTGCTTTGGTGGCATTCTTGTTGTCGCCATCCGCGCCTTGAAGTAAGGCCCTGATGGCGGACTCGTCGTCGGACGGGCCACGACTCTGTGCCCGCACCGCTGAACTGATGAGAAGAATGGCGCCCCAGACCAGCCATCCGTTCGTTCGCGCCAGCGTAGCCATGGTTCTTCTGTCTCCCGTACCGAGTCCTGTTCCATTCTATGCTTCAGCGCCAAGGAATATAATCGCCCACGGTCCACTGAAGACGAGCTGCCGGCGGTTCTGCACCGTGGATTCCGTGAGGCGAGTCAGGAATCGAACGGGATGGTGGAGGCGTTCATGAACACCATGCGGCGGGACTACGTCGACGGCGCGGATCTGTCCACGGCCACCGTCGTGCTGGCGCAGCTCGCCCACTGGATCACCGATTACAACCACGTGGTCCCCGACCTCGCGCTAAGCTATCAAGCTCCGGTGGAATACCGCCGGACGATGGCGACACCTTAGGTCAGCGAGTGTCTCACCAATCGGGGGTCGAAGCAGTTGCTGGCTGCACACGAAAGTGGGCGTGTCTACGATCGATGTCTAGCCGGTATGGGCATGCCTCGGAAACCAGCGGTCGAGGTTACGTCGGACGCACGCGTGTACCTAGTGGACGACCGTAACAACGAGTGGCGCGTGCACGACATCTGTTACGGGCCACCGCATGAACTGGAAGCCGCGAGACTGCTATCGGATGTCGTTAGCATCATTGGCCACAGAAGCATAAGATTTTGGCCTCACTTCATAGAACCAAGGAGCGTCTGATGGTCGGCTCAGCGGCGCAGCCACAACTGCCCACCGTCACTTCTGTCCTCGACATGCTCTATGGCGTTGTCGAGCAAGAGGTCGTTTCCGCTGCTGAAGCTATGCCCGAAGACAAGTATTCCTTCGCGCCTACCAATGGCGAGTTTAAAGGCGTACGCACTTTCGCTGAACAGGTGAAACACATCGGCTTCGCCAATCAC
>Ga0070741_10017067_pt1 | contig 11985 bp, 9 predicted proteins | sample Coa_R1_4_FD_66440 | JGI IMG/M metagenome (GOLD analysis project Ga0070741, IMG submission 66440) | Surface soil microbial communities from Centralia Pennsylvania, which are recovering from an underground coalmine fire - Coalmine... | ecosystem: Environmental > Terrestrial > Soil > Unclassified ...
ATTGAAAGAGGTTGTCGTCGTAGTGGCAAGCACTGCGTCATTGAGGTAGACGTAATAACCCACCACGCCGACATTGTCTGTGGAAGCGTTCCACGAGAGATTGATTTGGCTCGAAGACACTGCAGTACCCGTAAGTCCGGTTGGAACAGTTGGGGCGACAGTGTCGATGCCTGGAGTAGTCGCGCTCGCCGGGGCTGACTGACTGGAGGTATTCCCGGCCGCATCGATGGCCTGGACGGTGTAGGAGTAGGTGGTGGAAGCGGCAAGTCCGGTATCCAGATACGTGGTTACTGCCGCCAATGTGGTCAGCGACGTACCATTGCGGAAGACGCGATAGCCGGTCACGCCCACATTGTCCGTGGAGGGCGTCCACGAGAGATTGATTTGTGAAGAAGAGACGATAGAGGCGGACAACCCAGTCGGGGTGGAAGGTGCCGTGGTGTCGGACAAACCGCTGCCAAATGCCGGAGCGAGCGGCTGAAGCGGCGTACCCCCACCGCCAATGCTAGTCGAGCTGTTATTGTCGACAACATAGAGCGCCGTCATCAACCGCTGGATATCACGGGACCAGGGCGTGTTGTCGTTCACGCGTTGTTCCATCGGGTAGCCCCAATCGGCTTGGAATTCGTCCAACTTCGACCCATTCGGTCCAATTTCGGCGTCGATGGCAAAGGACGGTTCACCCAGGCTGTCGTCGATATAAGCGCCGTAGTTCTGCAGTGTCCAGGCGAGCTGCTTCCCCGGCTCCGTCTCGAGACCGATGGTGGACAGATCTACCGAAGCGGGGACGGCAAGGAGCGCCCCCATTTTCATGGCGCTGCTGTTGTTGGGGCGCAGCGTTCCGTACGACCCCACAGCGTTACCATCCGCTCTGTCCGCCGGCCAGCGGAAGCAATCGGTATAGGTCGTGCACTGGTAAAGAACTTGTGCCGAATAAACGGCGACCTTCAGGGCATGTCTCGGTCCCTGGTTTCCAGGACGTAGTTCGCCGAGACGAATGGAACCGCCGACCGCCGATAGTCCGGAACCCCCGTGCGATCCGCCAATCCCGTCGCCATAAAGATCGACCTGAGGGAACTGAGAGAGACCCGTAAGGGTAGTTCCTGATCCGCCGGTGGTACAACGTGCAAAGGGCTGAGTCTGAACTATGGTGCGCCCGTCTTGCAGCAGGAATGCCGAGCTGGCATTTCCGGGAGTGTTGGGAACAATAAAATTACTTGGAATGGGCACCTGGAAAAGCACGCCACCGGTCGCAGTGCAGCGATCTGCGCCCGACCAGGCTGCGCTGCTGTAGTTGATGTTGGTAAGCGGCGCTGTGGGGGTGAGAACAATGTACTCCCTGTCTATTGCGGGCATGGGTGCCCATTGGTTTGCGCTGTAGGGAATGGCAGGCAAATTCGCCGGCACATAGACGGCGTTGCTACCTATTGGCATGTTCCAGATGCTGGTGGCCGAGAAAGGCCACTGCAGCGGGTCCCGCGTTTGCGCTGCTAGGGGTAATGTCGCGCCCAGAAGAAGGATACAGACAACAGTGCGCAGCGCGCGGATAACGAGTCGGGGCGCTGCCGTGAAGGAAACGTCGGCAAGACGCTTGCCTTGTAGCTTGCTTCTCGCGAAAGGGGCATGAAAAGCTTGAATGGTAGATGTAGATGAATCTGCCTTACGACACATGTGTAATCCCTGAAATGACCGGCACAAAACTTTGCCGGAGCAGGGGATTGCACAAGGCATGCCACTTCAAAAATCATCATGAAAACAGATGTATGAATAACGACGTGTAGAAAATACACTAATTCTCTGTAGTCGTACCGCGACGCTTTGTGGCGGGACCCTTTCGAGTAATGCGCGAAGATTTATCCGGAGCCGACGTAGCGGACTCGCTACGACTGGATGAAAAGTTTTTGCACGGCTTCGCGCAATCCTTATTTCTATCCCTATATGCAGCGTAGTTAGTCGGCGACATCACATCAATTTTGCATTACATGTGTTTGTATCCGGGTAAGTAAAGCTGTCGCCGAGAAACGACAAGACATTTTTGCGTTTGGAACGACAAAACTCCTTCATGGTCTTTAAAATGTCGGCCATGCAGGAAATGCCAAAGCGATTGCATGAGTCGCGATTGGCGGTCCGAGGTCGACTACTGAACGACTGCGATGCGGGGCGGCTGCTTCGTTCCGCTGCGGTATTGATTGCAGTCGGATGCAACCGGGACGGAAGAGACGTGCGCTTGGAGAAGTTGCGAGCTTGCGTTCCGGCTTCTGTCGAGGCGAACGGGCCGAATCGTCCGGAATGCCCAGACCAACGCGGCCCGCGACACCTGATGGGAAATCCGGGTTTCCCCCGACTTGCGGCTAGGTGCCGATCAACTCATACTGAAATTGTTTATGACGGGCAGGGATTTGCGGGGCGAGGTTGAGATCGACCGTATCGCGGGCAGAACAACGGCGGTCGGATTTTCAATTTCGCAACGACTCGCGGAGAAGCCGAAACTGCCGACGCCGCCTCGCGATGACGCTCCGCGAGACCGGGCAACGCATCGCGCGTCCTGACGGTGTGGGCGAGGACCTGAGGCTATGAACATCCTTATTGCAGACGACCATCCTGTCGTTCGACAGGGCTTGAAGCAGATGCTCACCGCGGAACCGGACATGGTCGTGGTCGGCGAGGCGAAGAACGCCAGCGAAACGCTGGAGATGGCGCGAAATCTCGACTGGGACGTCGCGATCCTGGACTACTCGATGCCCGACGGGAACGGTCTGTACGTGCTAAAGGAAATCAAGCAGGTCCACCCCCGGCGGCCGGTGCTCATTCTGAGCATGCACCCGGAAGACTCGGTTGCGGTGTCGGTGCTGCGCGCCGGCGCGGCCGGCTACATAAACAAGGAGTGCGCCCCCGACGAATTGACGGTGGCGATCCGCAAAGCCGTCAGCGGCAAGAAGTACGTCAGCGCCTCGCTTGCCGAGAGGCTGGCGATGGAACTGGAAGGCGGCTCGGAGGTTCCCCCGCACGAGCTGTTGTCCGATCGCGAATACCGCGTCATGTGGATGATCGCGTCGGGCAAGTCGATCACGCAAATCGCGGAGGAACTGTTTCTGAGTCCGAACACGATCAGTACCTACCGCATCCGCATCCTCAGGAAGCTCAAACTCGAAAACAATGCGGACGTGGTCCGCTACGCCATCAAGCATGGGCTGATGGAATAGCTCGCGGCTTTCCGCTTCGGTCCGTCCGGCTACCGGCCATCGACCGATCCGGTTGCCGTTCGGATCTCCGCCGATCCGTTGCTGTAGTCACATCACTACATTGGCATCGTTTTTCCGCTAGAGGAAAATCGCTGTTTGTCGATAGCGACTCCCAGGGCGGGACGCTACTCTGAAAATCCGCCTCCAGGGCGGGTGCGGCAGTTCCGCGTCGGGATGCCGCGTGCAGAAAAAATACATGAACCAAAGCGAGCCGATTGCCCGGATGCACGGCATAGTGCCGTTGCCCCGTCCGGTGCATCGAAGGGCTCATCAAGGTCGTCAAATAGGGAGTCGGAAATGGCGGAACTTCAGATTGCGCGTCCACGGGAGATTCTGGACAACAGGGAGATTCTGAAGGTGCTGCGCGCGTTCAAGAAGGGAGATTTCTCCATTCGCATGCCTCTGGATCTTGTCGGAATCGACGGCGAGATCGCGGCGGCATTCAACGACATCGTCGAGATGAACGAGACGATGACAAAGGAATTCGCCCGCATTCGGGACCAGGTCGGCAAGGAAGGGGAAATCAACCAGAGGGTGCGCATACCCACTGCGAGCGGTTCGTGGGCGGATTGCGTGGACTCGGTCAACACGCTGATCGGCGACCTCGTGCGGCCGACGTCCGAAGTGGCGCGCGTGATGGAGGCGGTCGCGAAAGGAGACCTGTCGCAGACCATGGTCCTGCAGATCGACGGCCGGCCGCTGCGCGGCGAGTTCTTCCGCATCGGCAACATCGTCAACACCATGGTCGACCAGCTCCGCGGTTTTGCCTCCGAGGTCTCGCGGGTGGCGCGCGAGGTGGGCACCGAGGGCAAGCTCGGCGGCCAGGCGCAGGTGCCGGGGGTGGCGGGCACGTGGAAGGACCTCACCGACAACGTGAACGCGATGGCGGCCAACCTCACCAGCCAGGTGCGCGGCATCGCCAACATCGTGACGGCGGTGGCGAACGGCGATCTGATCCACAAGCTGGTGCTCGAAGCGAAAGGCGAAATCGCAGCCCTCTCGGACACGATCAACGGCATGATCGACACCCTGGCGACTTTCGGCGACCAGGTGACCAACGTCGCGCGCGAGGTGGGCATCGAAGGCAAGCTCGGCGGCCAGGCGAAGGTACCGGGCGCCGCGGGACTGTGGCGCGATCTGACCGACAACGTGAACCGGCTGGCGGCGAACCTCACCAACCAAGTGCGCGCGATCGCCGAAGTGGCGACCGCCGTCACCAAGGGCGACCTGACGCGCTCGATCATGGTCGAGGCGCAGGGCGAGGTTGCGGCCTTGAAGGACAACATCAACGAGATGATCCGCAACCTCGCGGACACGACGCGCAAGAACACCGAGCAGGACTGGCTGAAGACCAACCTCGCCAACTTCTCCCGCATGCTGCAGGGCCAGCGGGATCTGGCCGCGGTATCGCGCCTGATCCTGTCCGAGCTGGCCCCTCTGGTGAACGCCCAGCAGGGCGTGCTCTATACGCAGACCGACTACGGCGGCGAGCCGCGGCTCGAGCTGGTGGCGGGCTACGCCCACGAGTCGGAAAAGAGCCTGCCGAAGACGTTGCGCATCGGCGAAGGACTGGTCGGTCAGTGCGCTCATGAAAGACGGCCGATCCTGCTCAGCGACCTGCCGCAGGACTATGTCCGGATCGGTTCCGTGCTCGGTACCGCCAGACCGGCCAGCATCATCATCCTGCCGGTGCTGTTTGAAGGCCAGATCAAGGCGGTCATTGAACTGGCGTCGTTCCAGCGCTTCGACGCGACGCATCTGAGGTTCCTCGAACAGTTGACCGAGAGCATCGGCATCGTGTTCAACACTATCGAAGCGAACATGCGTACCGAGGACCTGCTGCAGCAATCGCAATCCCTTACCAAGGAGCTGCAAAGCCAGCAGGAGGCGCTCAAGCGCACCAACGAGCAGCTCCAGGAGAAGGCCAAGCAGCTCTCCGAGCAGATGAAGCAGGTCGAGTACAAGAACAAGGAAGTGGAGCTGGCCAAGGCGGCGCTGGAGGAGAAAGCCGAGCAGCTTGCGCTGTCCTCGCGGTACAAATCGGAGTTCCTCGCCAACATGTCCCACGAGCTGCGCACGCCGCTGAACAGCCTGCTCATTCTGGCGCAGCTCCTGGCCAAGAACGCGGATCGCAACCTCACGCCGAAGCAGACCGAGTATGCGCAGACCATCTATTCCGCGGGCAACGATCTTCTGGCGCTGATCAACGACATCCTCGACCTCGCCAAGGTCGAGTCCGGCACGGTCACCCTGAGCATCGCGGCCGAGCGCTTCGCCGAGCTGCGCGATTACGTGGAGCGTGCGTTCCGGCAGGTAGCGCACGACAAGGCGCTCGAGTTCCGGATCTCGATGGATCGGAAACTGCCGGCCTCGATCCGCACCGACGCGAAACGGCTGCAGCAGATTCTCAAGAATCTGCTGTCCAACGCCTTCAAGTTCACGCTCAAGGGCGCGGTATCGCTCGAGGTCGCTCCGGCGAGTTCCGGCTGGACGCCGGGGCATCGCGCGCTCGACGAGGCGGAGCAGGTGGTCGCGTTCTCGGTCGTCGACACCGGCATCGGCATCTCGCCCGACAAGCAGCAGATCATATTCGAGGCGTTCCAGCAGGCCGACGGCACGACCAGCCGCCAGTTCGGGGGCACCGGTCTGGGCCTATCGATCAGCTCCGAACTGGCGCGTCTGCTCGGCGGAGAAATCCGCGTGCAAAGCCGTCCCGGCAAGGGCAGCACGTTTACGCTGTACCTTCCGCTTGTCTACAAGTCGAACGACGGCAACGGCGAATCCGCGGAAGCGCCGGAAGTAGAAAGCGACCAACCGAAGCACGACACCGCCGGCGGTTCAGGCGGGCACGAGACGGCGGACCGCACGGCGGGAAACGCGCCGGAAGAATTCGTGGACGCCGACGCCGACCGGCGGGCAGATCGCGTTGCTCTCCTCCCGTACTCCGAGCCGGCGAGGGTGGACCTGTCGGGCAGACGGGTGCTGGTCGTGGACGACGACATCCGCAACGTCTTCGCTCTCACCAGCGCGCTCGAGCAGCAGGGGATGATCGTGCTCAACGCGGAGAACGGCCTGGACGGCATCGAGATACTGAAGAACAACCCGGACGTGGACATCATCCTCGTCGACCTGATGATGCCGGAACTGGACGGCTACGACACCATCCGCGTCATCCGCAGCCTGGAGGGTCTCAAGGGCGTCCCCATCCTCGGTGTGACCGCCAAGGCGATGAAGGGCGACCGGGAGAAATGCATCGAGGCGGGCGCGTCGGACTACATCGCCAAGCCGGTCAACGTGGAACAGTTGCTGTCCCTGATGCGAGCTTGGCTTGCTGCCTAGCGCCTGGCGTCCCGAAGGATGCCGGGCGCTCGACTCCGGAATCGGAAAGGGGAACTCTAATCAGGTAAATACCTGATGCGGGTCGCTGCAAGCACCCGATTGTGGCGGCCGGAAGACGACTACTAAGATGAATCGTTACGACGCGGCGGGGGCGTCGCGAATGCACTACAAGAGCCTCGATCGAGGTGGAAGAAGCTCTCCGAAAAAGAGCTGTGCATGCATTTCCTTATTTCATTAGCCGGTTTTCTTATGGGAGGACCTGTCACCATGAAGATTGCCAATGAGCAGAAGTTGGGTATCCAGGATACGAGTCCCGACGCAACCGCGGCATTGCTCCGTGAACTGGTCGCGCACCTGCGCCAGCACCGCACCGAGCTGCGCGAGGAATGGGCGCGCCGGATCACGCAGGCCAAGTTGCTGACCGCGATGAGCGACGAGGAAATCTTCGCCGAGGCGACCTCGGTGTACGACAACTACGTGGAAGCCCTCGAGACGGGGACGTTCGAAGCGTTGCAGGCCTATGCGCGCAACCTTTCGGAACGGATCATTCCGCGCGGCGTGCAGACCGACGAGGTGGTGGGGATCGTGCTGCTGCTGCGCGACGTGCTGGCCCGTTCGCTGTTCGCGAAATACCAGGCCGATTTCAAGCTGCTCAATCGGATCCTGGACGCCTACGAGCCGGCGGCGAACCGCATCGCGAATACGGTGGCGGTGGGCTTCGTGCAGGAGCGCGAGCGCATCATCCGGGAGCAGCAGGAAGCGATCCGCGAGCTGTCCACGCCGGTGCTGCAGGTGCGCGAGCGCCTGCTGATCCTGCCGATCATCGGCGTGATGGATCCGCAGCGCGCGCGCCAGTTGACCGAACAGCTTCTGCGCGGGATCCGCGCCAACCGCGCCCGCGTGGTGGTGATCGACATCACCGGCGTGGCGGCGATCGACTCCCACGTGGCGAACCACCTGGTGCAGACCGTCGAAGCCTCCCGCCTGCTGGGCGCCACCGTGATCGTGACCGGCCTGTCGCCCGAGATCGCGCAGACGCTCGTCAACATCGGCGTCGATCTCGGCAAGATGAACACGGTGGGCGACCTGCAGGGCGGCATCGAAGAGGCGGAGCGGCTGCTCGGCTACAAGGTCGTGCCCCTCACGGATCCCTCCCAGCAGCCATGAACATTCTCTGATCCAACCGGCCGAACCCGATGGCGGTCCCGATCCTCAAGCAATCGAACTACCTGATTGCGACCATCCAATCCGCGCTCACCGACGCCGATCTGGTGCAACTGCGCGACGCGCTGGTCGGCCAGGTCGGGAAGTACCGTTCGCGCGGCGTGATCGTCGACGTCACCGCGCTGGACGTGATGGATTCGTTCGCCTCGCGCACGCTGCGCGACCTCGCCTACATGATCAGCCTGCGCGGCGCGGAGACGGTGATCGTGGGAATCCAGCCCGAAGTCGCATTCGCGATGGTGCAGCTCGGCATCACGCTCGAAGACGTCACCACCGCTCTCGATCTGGAGGAGGGCCTGGCATATCTCGAAAAAAAACCCGGGCACGGCCACGGTGGCTTCTGAAGAGGTAACGCTGGCGATGCAGATACGCGTGCCGGTGGCCTCCGACGGCGACCTGGTGGCGGCGCGGCGGGAAGGGCGGGTCATGGCCGAGCGGCTCGGCTTTTCGGCGAGCGAGGCGACGCTGGTGGCCACGGCCATCTCGGAGCTGGCGCGCAATATCGTCAACTACGCCGGCAGCGGCGAGATCCATATCGGTTCGAACGACAACGGCGGCAAGCACGGCATCACCGTCATCGCCCGCGACCAGGGGCCCGGGATCGAGGACGTCAAGCTCGCCATGCGCGAAGGCTATTCGACCTCGGGCGGACTGGGACTGGGCCTGCCCGGGGTACGGCGCATCATGGACGAGTTTGACATCGTCTCCGAACGCGGCCGCGGCACCGTCATCACCGTGACCAAATGGAAACGAAGATAAAGTCGAGGACCCCGGCATGGGGGGTAGCGTCGCTGACCAGCCCCGGCGAATACGAATGCGGCGATCGCGGCGTGGTTCGGGTCTACGACGAGGGCGCCGTGGTGGCGGCGATCGACGCGCTCGGACACGGCCGTGACGCGGCGTACGCCGCCGGCGTGGCGGCCCGGACCCTGGAACAGCACGCGCCCGGGGATCCCGAAGAGCTGCTGCGGCGCTGTCATGCCGATTTGCAGCGCACGCGCGGCGCGGCGGTCAGCATGGCCGTCTTCAACTGGCGCGCCGGAATCGCGACCTGGCTCGGGGTCGGCAACGTGGCCGGCGCGCTCATGCGCGCCGACCCCGATGTCCGTCCGCGCGTGGAACAGCTCGTCGTTTTCGGCGGCGTGGTCGGCTATCAAATGCCCGAGCTGTACCGGACGGTCGTAAAGGTCATGCCCGGCGACACGCTGGTGCTCGCGACCGACGGCGTGCGCGGCGAGTTCACCAAGATCCTGCCGGCGGCGGTCGATCCGCAGCCGCTTGCGAACCGAATTCTCGACGCGTACGCCACCCGCGGCGACGACGCGCTGGTGCTGGTGTTCCGCTGTGGCGACTTCTGACCGGCATGGACTCGAAAGAGCTCGCGGAGCGCTACTGGGAAGTCCTCCAGGAATACCTGAAGGAGACCGGCGAGGCGTCGCTGAATCGCGGCTACGAGCTTGCCCGGCGCGCGCTGGTGGAGGGCTGCGGCGTGCTCGAGATGGCGGACGTGCACCATCAGGCGCTGCGGCGCATTCTCGCCTCCTACCGGGTGCCGGACGGGCCGCTGCGGGCGGCGGCGGATTTCTTCTCCGAATGCCTGTCCCCGTTCGAGATGAGTCATCGCGGCACGCAGGAAGGCACGCGCGCGCTGCGCCACCTGAACGAGGCGCTCGAGGCCGAGCTGAAGCGCATCGCGCACGCGTTGCACGACGAGGCCGGCCAGTTGCTCGCCTCGGTGCACATCGCGATCGCCGACATCGCGGGCGAGCTTCCGCCGCAATTGCACAGCCGTCTGGAGGAGGTGGAGGGGCTGCTGCGGCAGATCGAGATCGAGTTGCGCAACCTGTCGCACGAGCTGCGTCCGACGGTGCTGGACAACCTCGGGCTCGTCCCGGCGCTGGTGACGCTCGCCGAGAAGGTCACGAAACGCACGGGGCTCGCGGTATCGGTTGCCGGGGACGCGGGCGTGCGCCTGCCTACGGCGGTGGAAACGGCGCTGTACCGGATTGTCCAGGAGGCGCTCAACAACACCGTCAAGCACGCGCGCGCGAAGTCCGTGCTGATCGAGCTGCAGCGCATGCCGCTCAAGGTTGCGTGCAGCGTGCGTGACGACGGGCTGGGTTTCGATACGCAGCGGCAGCCGGGCACGCAGGGGCTGGGACTGATCGGAATCCGCGAACGACTCCATGCTCTCGGGGGGTCGTTGCGCGTGGTCAGCGAGCTGCAACGCGGCACGACGCTGATCGCGGACATCCCTTTGGGAGACTGATATGCGCGTACTACTGGCAGACGATCACCAAATTGTCCGGCAGGGGTTGCGCGGGCTGCTGGAGAAGGCCGGCCACGAGGTCGTCGGCGAGGCGTCCGACGGACACGAGGCGCTCAGGCTCGCGCGCACCCTGTCCCCGGACGTGGCCGTACTCGACTTGTCCATGCCGCATCTGAACGGATTGGATGCCGCACGCGAGATGCACCGCGTCGTGCCGGAGATCAAGACGATCCTGCTCACCATGTTCACCGACAAGGAATACGTGCTGCAGGCGATGAAGGCCGGCGCCAAGGGCTATGTTCTGAAGACCCAAGCGGCAGAGGACCTGATCCGCGCCATTCGCGAAATTTCCCGGGGCGAAGTCTATTTGAGCCCCGGCGTCGCGGCGTCGGTCGTGGAGGCCTACCTGGACCGGTCTGACGCGCCCGCGGATCGGCTCACGCCGCGCGAGCGCCAGATCCTGCAGTTGATCGCGGAAGGCAATACCACCAAAGAAGTCGCCGGCCTGCTCAACATCAGCTTCAAGACCGCCGAGTCTCACCGAAACCACATCATGAAGAAGCTGGATCTGCACGACGTCGCCGGGCTGGTGCGCTATGCCGTCAAGCGCGGGCTGGTGCATCCCTGATATCGAAGTCGCCCGCGACCGGTCTGCCCGGCTCGAATACACGCAGACCGCGCGGGTCCACACGGCGGAGTTCCTTCCGTGGTTCTCCTGCGGACCGCTCCGCAGGGGCGGCCGGCGCAGCGTACCTCCCTTCGCTGCGCCGGCCTTTTTTCCCGCAATCGGCGTCGAGTGGCCGTCCAGCGGTCCGCTGATCCGCGCGCAACGGATTCGTTACTTCGCGTGACGAGGTTTCACTGCGTCGTCTTCAGGAACTGAGCGGTCATGGCTCAAGGTTTCCCCCGATGCCGAGTCCCGTGCCGCAAGGTTAGGGCGGGAGTCGCGCAGTCTCGATGCGCGATGACGGCCGCCCCCGTTCAGGCAGCGCATGTCATGTGTGTCCATCGTGATCGCCTCTGGCGTGCTTTGCGGCGGCGGCGTCCGTGAGCCAAACGGCCTATAGGCCGCCTGACGGAATAGAATGATGAACAGGTAAGTATAGAAGTCGAATCAATGTGTCGCCTGCAGGCAACAACCTGTTCCGAACCTTCAGGTCCGCAAACGCCGGCGGAGGCCCGCGCATTCCGCAATTTTTAACCGGGTTTTAACAAGCAACCATTAAGTTCACACGATTTATCGTGGACGCCGCAATGAACGATCGTTTTCTCAAAGGCTTTACGCTCCTCGAACTGCTTGTGGTGATGGTCATCATCGGCCTGCTGGCCGGCTATGTCGGGCCGCGCTACTTTGCCCAGATCGGCAAATCGGAAGTGAAGACCGCGCGGGCGCAGATCGACGCCTTCGAGAAGGCCCTGGACCAGTACCGGATCGACACCGGGCATTACCCCAGCACCGAGCAGGGGTTGGGTGCGCTGATGGTGCGCCCCGAGAACGAGCCGAAATGGTCCGGTCCGTATCTGAAGAAGGCGGTGCCGGACGATCCCTGGGGCAACAAATATGTCTATCGCTCGCCGGGCGAGCACGGGGAGTTCGACCTGCTGTCCTACGGCAAGGACGGCAAGCCGGGCGGCACGGACGAGGCGGCGGATATCACCAACTGGTGACCCGTGACCTGCGACTGCAACAGGCGAAGGGGGTAACACAGGCACCGCGCGTTGCCGAACCAGACGAGCATGAACCGAAACCGGACGAAAGGCGCCTAATACCACTAACGGGCCACGAGTAACGGGGTAAGTCTCAGCGTTCGTTGGACGGTCATGTATCAGCGTTCCTTGGACGGTTTTTTTGTAATGTGAGGCTTTTCCGAACAAACTGAACATGGCTAAAAAACATCGAGTGAGCGCCGC
>Ga0070741_10017068_pt1 | contig 11985 bp, 9 predicted proteins | sample Coa_R1_4_FD_66440 | JGI IMG/M metagenome (GOLD analysis project Ga0070741, IMG submission 66440) | Surface soil microbial communities from Centralia Pennsylvania, which are recovering from an underground coalmine fire - Coalmine... | ecosystem: Environmental > Terrestrial > Soil > Unclassified ...
CTCTCCTAACTGCCCCTTCGTCAAAAGCGCCACACGCAAGCCGTCAGGCAGGCGCAGCGCCGTTGATAACCCGGCGATGCCGCCACCCACAATCACGACATCGTATGCCTGGTTACTTGCCATTTGCTTTACTCCTTTATAGTATAGTGTACTTTGTACACTAACATAAGTGTAAAAAAAACACTTTGTCCGCAGACAAATAAAAAACAGTGTGTAATGTACACTAACTATTGTAAAGGAAAGCATACCATAGAAAACTGCCAAATTCAAGGGCAGTTTTGCCGATCGTTGCTTTCCCTTTACATTAGTTCTGGTATCCTATATTATGTAGGCTGTCTATCTAATTAATTCAATTGTGCAGGCTACACAACGAAATTCGGGAGGTGTCAAGTAGTCTTATGAGTCCTCGCCCCTATCAACTTGGTCAGCGCCAGGCCAGCGCCGAACAGACGCGCAGCCGCATCATCAACGCGGCCCGCGAACTGCTTATGAGCAGTAACGGATTTTCAGGATTCTCAATCGATGCCGTGGCTCGCCAGGCCGATGTCGCCCGCATGACCGTGTATCACCAGTTCGGCAACAAAATCGGATTGCTCGAAGCCCTGTGCGATTCGCTCGCGGCCTCCGGCGGCATGGAGCAACTGGCCGCCGCCTTTCGCCAGCCGGAACCGCTCGACGCGCTGGACGCCTACATCACGGTTTTTGGTCGCTTCTGGGAATCCGACCGCCTGGTGACGCGGCGGCTGAGAGGACTGGCCGCGCTCGACGCGGATTTCGAGCAGGTGATACAGGCACGCGACGAGCGGCGGCGCATGGGTCTGCGCGTCATTGCACAGCGCCTCGCCGAAAAGTACGGACGACCCGCTCCCGACACCCTGGACGAAACGGTTGACGTGCTTTACACCTTAATCAGCTTCGAGACGTTCGATATGCTGGCCGGTCCCACGCGCACCATTGAGGAAGTCACGCCAATCATACAGAAGCTTGCGCGCGCGGCTATTCTAATGAATGTTGGCGACCAAATGGGATAATCAAAGGTGTTAGGACGCTTGCGGCCCAGGCATTCTGATAAATTTTGACGACCGAACGCAATAATTGCGCGACCTCGTCCTGATGATTTTTGACAACCGAATGAGGTAATGAGGAGGGGAGAGGCGTTCTCGTCCTGATGAACTTTGACAACCGAATGGGGTCATGGAGGCGGGGGCGTCCTCGTTCTGTAGGGACAAGGGGATGAGGAGAGTGGATGTGGGGGCCTTGTGCTTGTCCTCGCGGCGGGCCGATCCCGTTGGGAGTTGATGATGCCTCGCCGAATAACGTGAAGGCCACCAGGACAAGCACAAGGCCCCCACCCATCCCCACATCCGCCCCTTGTCCCTACAGACGTAGGGCGACCTTTTTGTACCGTTGCCATTTTCGATTGTCAAAATTCATCAGGACGGGGCGATCATTTCCCATCATTCCGGTATTCGGTCGTCAAACATCACCAGGGACGGAAGTGGAATGGATATGGGGTAGGTGGTATCGTTTGATTCATTTTTTCGGCTTTTTCATGATAACCTTAAAGCGTGAAATCGTCGTTGAACGTCTCTCCAGCTCGATAGACCACCGGCGATTGACCGTTACGATAGATGGTCACTGCTCCCTGACCGTAGACGCGCCAGCCGCGTTTGCGGCCAGCGTCGCCATCGTCCAACATGCCTGTGCGCTCGTCGATGCCCAGCAGGGTCGCGCGGGGGAGCATCTCGGCCAGGAGGGGCGTCCAGCGTTTGCCAGAAGTGTTATGGTGTGGCATTACGCAGCTATGCGGCACCAACCCCAATCCCTCGACTATCTGGCCTTTACGCGGGTCGGAGTAGTACTGGCACATCACCATCGCGCCCGCGCTACTGCCCGCGATTACCGCGCCATTGTTGTAGGCTTCGAGCATAGCTTGAAAGCTGGCGCTGCCTTTGAGCGTTTCGCCGAGATAGCCGGGGAAGCCGCCCAGCATGTAAACCAGGCGCGATTGCGCGATAGTGCTGGCGATGGCGGCGTCATTGGCGGAGGCTTTATCGATAAGCGGCAGCCACGCAACGTTGGTCGCACCCAGGCTCTGAAACCAGTTGACGCCGTTGTTGCCCGCGCGCCGGTAGTTATTGTCGGGCGCGGCAGCCGTCGGAATGATGCTGATTTGCGCGTTGTTGCCGCCCGCGAGGGCAATGGCGCGCAGGTCCGGTTCAGCCATCTGGCCGCCAAATTCCGCGCCGCCTTCTAATAAAAGATAGCCTGTCATTTCAAATGCCCGGCGCGAGAATCATTCTGGAGTTAGCCGCGCGATGGCGTATGCCGATGATGGCAGTGTACTCCGGCGAGAAATACCAGGTTCTGGCTTGCTCGACACTGGGAAACTCGAGGACGACGAAGCGCTGCGGCTGCCAACCTCCCTCTAATGTCTCGGTTTGACCGCCGCGCACCAGGAATTTGCCGCCATATTTCTCGATGGTCGCCAGCGTCTGCCGCGTGTATGTCTGGTACTCTTCGGGGTCTGTCACTTCAACATCGACTACAATATAAGCTGCCATTCTTTTCTCCTTATGGTCCATGTTCGGCTCTCTAGTTTAGTGTACAACGAATCTGGGCCATAGTGATAGAGCGGTCTTGATGAACGTTTACGATCAGGATCGGCCCTGTCATCTCTCGCTGCGCCTGACTCCGGCGGTCAGGTCTTTGTCTTCCATTTCCCAGGCGTGATCCAGCGTGTGAAACGCGGTGTGCCGAATCAGATAGCGGAGCGGCCAGGTGCGGGCCATTTTGCCCTGGGCATGGAACGCCCGAATGGCGTTGCGATAGGCGTCGCGGTGCGCTTGCAGATCCTCGTCGAGCAGCATCGCACCCTGGGGAGTGGGTATAATACCGAGCTTCTTTGCCCAATCTTGCTCCGCGCGAATCGTATGACTGGCGATGTGATCCCGATCACGCCCTCCCCCTCGCGGACCCGTCTGCATCTGGGCCGACACGCGCGCACGCACGTCGTCGAAAAACGCCCAGCACGCCTGCATCAGGGTCAGTTCCCGTTCCAATTCTCCGCTCGAGAGGTCTTGCCTGTCGATGCTTGAGAACGCGAACGAGATGCCCCAGAAGTCGGTTGAACCCACACCTGGATATTGCTCGATCAGGTCAACTGTGCTGAGAGCCGCAAACTCTCCCTCCATCCCGGCCAGCTTCGCCACCCGGGCATAGCGTGGCAGATAGGATTGCAACCGTTCAATCGCGGCCTCCCCGGTCTTCGCACCACGCTCGAGACCGGGCCAATCCGGCGCTACAGCCACCACCTTCTTGCCTTTCGGTCCGATTTCGAGCGTCACCCGGAGTTGATTAGCCATTTCTGCTCTCGTCATTCGACTGCACACTCCTTTCAAGCATCACAGGGCGAGATGTCATATTCATTAGATACCGCTCGAAGAGCCAATCGAGTAAGAACTTGCTAAAATCGGGGTCGTCGTTGACCTGCTTGTAGAACTTGAAATGCCCATCGATCATTTCTTGTAAGAGATCGTTGACCACTATATTGAAGGTCAGCCGGGCATTTTCGGGTGGATTGACGCGCACACTGGACTGTAGCGAATTATCTGCGGCAAGGCGCTGCTCCAACTCCTGTATACATAGCTTATCATCTTCGCTGAAATCGGTGCCAAAGTGCTCGTTCAGTTCATGGATGATCTGCGAAAGCGGCTCCAATGCGTCGAGAGGCAGGTTATATATCTCTTTGGGACCGATGGGCGAGATTTCGCCCACACCGCGCGACAGGCTGATCTTGCCCTTACTCGTTTGCTGCACGCGATAGGACTCGATATCGATGCTTTCCTGGATTTCGACGGGCAAACGCTCGTAAGTATTGGGCAGGCGGCGCAGCAGCAAGCGACCGAAGACATACAGCTTTTCCAGGTCGCTATCTACGAAGGTCAATATCTGGGAGAGGAAGGCGTAAAGGCGCGTGTAGTCTGTGAGCTGGCCGCGAAAATCGGCCTTATCCGCTTCTGAGGCTTCTTTATAACGATCTACCACGGACGCGAGCGCAGCGTAGAGTTTGGCTTGATTTCCTTTCGCACCGAAGATGAGCGCAGCAAAGCGGTCGATTTCGTCCTGGCTGTAGAGGTGAAAGTTCGCCAGCCTGTTCTGTAGATCATAAAGCAGGTTGGGATCGGTACCCTGCGTAAGTTGCGTTTTCTCATAATAGGGGGCGAAGGCTGCTTGTATCTCCCCGGCATCATTGGCAAAATCCAGCACCATCGTCTCTTGCTTGCCAGGGTAGACGCGGTTGAGGCGCGACAGCGTTTGCACCGCACCCACGCCGCCCAGCTTCTTATCGACGTACATGGTATGCAAAAGTGGCTGATCGAAGCCCGTCTGGAACTTGTTCGCCACGATCAGAATGCGATACGGTTCCTGCTTAAAGGTTTCCGCCGTTTGCGTATCAGGGAAGCCATTCATACTGGCTTCGCTATAGTCGATACCACCATCCATCACGCTGCCGGAGAAAGCTATCAGCGCTTTATACGCATAGCCATGTTCCTTCAGATAGCTATCGACCGCCTGTTTGTAACGGATAGCCTGCAAGCGCGAGCGGGTGACAATCATAGCCCTGGCCTTGCCGTCGATAAGATGGGCTACCTGCCCGGCGAAATGATCGAGCATGATAGCCGCTTTTTTAGCAACCGTCTGTTCATGATGATCTACGAACGATTTCAATAAGAGCGCCGCTTTGGTGCGGTCATAATGCGGATCGCTTTCGACTTTCTTGAGCAGGCTCCAGTAGGTTTTGTAGGTGGTGTAGTTTTCAAGTACATCCAGGATAAAACGTTCCTCGATGGCCTGACGCATGGTGTAGAGGCTAAAAGCGGCGAATGTATTGTCGCCCTGTTTCGTGCCGAACAATTCAAGAGTCTTAGGCTTGGGCGTCGCGGTAAAGGCGAAGAAGCTGACGTTCTCCAGCGGGCCGCGTTTCTTCATTTCCTCGGCGATGCGGTCCTCAAGATCATCGCCCTCCTCGCTTTCTTCGCTATCCATATCGTCATAGCTGCCCAGGGTGAGTACAAGTTTCATACTGCGCGTGCTTTCGCCGCTTTGCGAGGAATGCGCTTCATCGATAATGACGGCGAAACGCTTGCCCGGCATCGTCACTATCTGATCGACGATATGGGGAAACTTTTGCAGCGTGGTGACGATGATGGTTTTGCCAGCCTCCAGCGCGTCTTTGAGTTTGGCGGAGGTGGTATCGATATTTTCAACGACTCCGAGCGTTTGCTCGAACTGCTGCACCGTTTGCTGCAACTGCCTGTCGAGGACGCGGCGGTCGGTGACGACGATGATCGAGTCAAAAACGCGCACATCGCGGCTATTGTGCAGCACCGACAACTGGTGAGCCAGCCACGAGATCGAGTTGCTTTTCCCGCTGCCCGCGCTATGTTCGATGAGATAGCGCCGTCCCGCGCCCCTGACAAAGGCATCGCCCACCAGGCGGCGCACAGCATCAAGCTGGTGATAGCGCGGGAAAATCAGGTGTTTCTTGCCCGTCTTATTGCCTTTCTCATCCAGATCGTCTACCTGCTGCGCGAAATGTTGTACAAGGTCAAGCACGCTGTCGCGCGCCCAGATGCGCTCCCACAGGTAGGCGGTAGCAAAGCCCTTCCATGATGGCGGGTTGCCCGCGCCGCCATTGCGTCCCTGATTGAACGGCAGAAAACGGCTCGCCGGCCCCTCAAGATGCGAGGACATATAGACAAGATCGGGGTCAACGGCGAAGTGCGCCAGGCAGCGACCAAAGGCGAAGAGTGGCTCGCGCGGATCACGATCAAAACGGTACTGCTGGATAGCATCCTGTACATTCTGTCCTGTGAAAGGATTCTTGAGTTCAGCCGTGAAGATGGGCAGCCCGTTGAGGAACAACGCCAGGTCAAGGCTATTCTTGTTGCGCTCGCTGTAATGCAGTTGGCGAATTTCGCTAAAGATGTTGCCCGCGTATAGCTTGAGATGTTCGTAGTTCAGCCCACTGGCGGGGCGAAAGTAGGCAAGCTGGAACTTGCAACCATTGGCCTTGATGCCCTTGCGCAATACATCCAACGTGCCACGCGCCCGAATCTCGCCGCTCAAACGCTGCAAGAAACGCATCTTCGCATCGCCCTCGTGCTGCTTGCGAAACTTCTCCCACTCTTTCGGCTGCGTGGCATAGATGAAATCGAGTACATCGCCAGGAAGCAGGCAATGCGCCTTATCATACTCCTCCGATTTGCGCTTATGATACCCGCCAGGTATCACATCGCCCGTCGCCAGGTTCGCCGTCATCGCCCCATAAAGCGGCGCTGGCTGGTCTATCTCGCGCCGCGCCGGGTTCAGTTCAACCGGCGGCACCGTAGCCAGCAGCGTCTGCTCAATAGTCTCTTCCAGATTTTTTTCGGAGATGTCCACGAGGTTTACTCCTCAAACTAATTCTCTAATTTTATTTGTTAGTCGATTGCAATTTCTTCTTTATATGCTACTCACCCTGGATACGCGCGTAAACGCCCAGGGCAACATGGCTCGCAACCCGCGACTTGAGATCATCTACACCCTGGATACGCGCGTAAACGCCCAGGGCGACCGCAAGGTGATGATCATGAGTTGATCTCCTGTTCTACCGGCTCTGGATACGCGCGTAAACGCCCAGGGCGACCGCAAGGGTCCCCACCCAACCACTCTACCGCCCCCGCCCTTACAATGAACGCGCCTCAACCCGCCGCCGTAGTCATGGTAAGGGCGGGGGCGGCGTGGATGTGGGGTGGGGACCCTTGCGGTCGCCCTCGTCCTATACTCATACCTCACCCCTCACATCGATCTTCCCCGTCACCGCCGCCGAGATCAGCGCCGCGCTATACTCCTTTAACTTCTCAATGGCCTCGCCAATTCTGGAAATAAGTGCGTCAATTCTGGCGGTTTCGCGGGCGAGGTAGGATATGATAGCTTCCTGTTCAACTAATGGAGGGATAGGACAAGATGTATTTGCTAACAATTCAAATTCAATGCTTTCTACCGTTGTACCTTCTTTTCGCCATTCGACCAGTAGAATACTTTGATGCCCGCGAATAACCGATGCAAAATATGCGGCTTTCAAAATGGGCTTTAACACTACGGCTTTCATATCCTGATTTATAGCGACTGGTTCAGCATTGATTCCTATGGGAATTGTATGTTTAAGAATACCGGAGCGAACAACAATCAATACAGCCCCAGGGTGAACTAAACGAGTCGAACTTTCTTCAATGGCCGTCTTCGTAATATGATCCTCCGTATCACGGATGATCTCATATTTCATGTCCTTTGGGGAAACCCAGGGAATATCACCAGACCAGTAATCCAGATTTTCCTTAGAAGGTGTGCCTCCGCTCAAAAACGCCGCCATAAACTTCAGCCGCCTCACTTCCCAATGCGCCGGTATCTCCCCCAGCCATTCCACACCCGAATCCTTCATCTTCACATCAGGATCAAGCCCCTTCGTCACTGCATGGCTGATGAGAGCGGCGCGTTTCTCCTGTAGCAGCTCGATAAGGCGTTCTTTCTTGGCTATCAGGGTATTGATTCTTGCGGTTTCGCGGTCGAGGAAGGTGGCGATAGCACGTTGTTCGGGAAGAGGAGGCACTGATAGAGATCGCTCATAAGCGAATTCCCGGCTAAGTCCTGGAATAGCACTATCTTCCGACATGGAATCGAGTTTCAGTATTGAAAGAGAATAGAATAACCAGCGTAAATCAGCCTGGCTATTTCTGGCATCAACATAAAATGTTGTATCTATAGCAAAACAAGGCAGATCAGAGTAGTTGACCTTTCCGAAAGAACCTTTTCGCCCTATTATCAAAGCAGGTGCGAGAGTATTGGAGCGAGAATGATAACCTACAAAACCATTTGATCCAAATACTGGAATATTACCTTCTTCACGAACATCAGCAGCAAGAGAATCACCATAACTGAGACGCGCTGTATATTTCAATCGTCTCACTTCCCAATGTTCCGGTATCTCTCCCAACCATTCCACGCCCGAATCCTTATAAGCTGGATACGCTTTCCACTTTCCGATGCTGGAGGGTATTTGCGACTGCTCTAGCTCTACAATTTCTTTCATCCAGCCACCTCGCGCAGCATTGCCAAGATGTCGCGTTCGATGGCTTTGATGTCGGCTTCGATGGCTTCTAATGGGCGCGGCGGCTGGTACTGGTAGAAGTAGCGATTGAAGTTGATTTCGTAGCCGACTTTGCCGATCTGGTTATCTTTGTGGTCGCGTATGGTTGTGTTTATCCAGGCATCCGCGACGTAGGGTTTGACTTCGCGCTCGAAATAGGTCTGGATGTTCTCTTTCAGTGGCACACGTTCGGTACTCAGGGGATCGTCGTATTCATCGTCGTCTGCGGACCATTTTAGTGGCACGTTCTCGGTATCGCGCAATTCAGAGTCGGGTTCGGGATTGCCATCTTTATCGAGGCATGGCGCGGCGCTTTCGTCGCGTTCGGCGAGCGCGGTCAGGATGGCTTTGCGCACGGGCGGAGCCAGTTTGATTGATGCGCTTTTGGCGGCTTTGTCCAACTCTTGCTCAAAAGTGGGACGGTGTTTGTATAGCTGATCGGGCAGCGTTGCCAGCATGGCAAGGATGACTTCCTGCTGCTGGCGGCCGGCGGCTTCCTCGACGGTTTTTTCGTCGGGCTTTTTCTTTTTGCTGGCGCTGAGGTCGCTGAAAGCTTTCTGCTCTTTGAGTTTTTCGATACGTTCGGGGCTGGCCTGGAAGTTCAGGCGCAAGGGGCGTTCGATGGTGATTTTGCGATAGCCGAAATCGCGCGTATCAAAGATCTTGCAGTGTTCTTCCTCGCCGAAGGAGAGAAATAGTTCGATGATCTGCCTGATGTGCTGTGTGGAGATTTCGCGGCGTTTATCGCCCAGGTTCTTGCGCATAGGTACCCAGAAGCCGGTGGCGTTGATAAGTTGCACTTTGCCGCGCCGCCTGGCCTCTTTGCGGTTGGTGAGTACCCAGATGTAGGTAGCAATGCCGGTGTTATAAAATAACTGCTCGGGCAGGGCTACGATGGCTTCGAGCCAGTCGTTTTCTACTATCCAGCGGCGTATCTCGCTTTCGCCGCTTCCGGCATCGCCTGTGAAGAGGGGCGAGCCGTTCATGACGATGGCGACGCGGCTCCCGCCCCTCTCCGCATCCTGCATTCGCGCCAGCAGATGTTGCAGGAAGAGCAATTGCCCGTCGCTGATGCGCGGCGTGCCTGCCCCAAAGCGACCAGCGTAGCCACGCGCCGCCTCGGCCTCGACCGCCTTCTGGTCCATTTTCCAATCCTTGCCATAGGGTGGATTGGTGAGCAGGTAATCAAAATGCTTATCGGCGTGCTGGTCATTGGAGAGCGTGCTGCCAAACTTGATATTTTCCGCGTCCCTGACATCCGAACTCTTCATATACAGATCAGATTTGCACATGGCAAAGGTTTCCGGGTTGACCTCCTGCCCGAACAAATGCACTTCGGCATGGCGGTTGACCTTCAGGATATGCTCCTTCGCTATGGTGAGCATCCCGCCCGAACCGGCGCAGGGGTCGTAAACGGTACGCACGATATGCTGCTGTTGCAAAACGGTATCATCCTGGGCCAGGATGAGATTTACCATCAGGCGAATCACTTCGCGCGGCGTCCAGTGTTCGCCGGGGTTCTCGTTCAACGACTCGTTAAATTTGCGGATAAGCTCTTCAAAAATAGAGCCCATATCGTGGTTTGATACTTTGTCGGGGTGCAGATCGATATTTTTGAACTTCTCCATTACCAGAAAAAGCAGCCCGGCCTCGTCCAACTTATTGATAGTATTGTTGAAGTCGAATTTCTCCAGCACTTCGCGCATGTTATCGCTGAAGCCGTTGATATAGGCGCGCAAGTTGACGGCCAGATTGGGCGCGTCGTTCAGCAATCGTTCAAAGTCATACAGCGAGGTATTATAAAAGGAATAGCCGGAAGCCCGGCGCAGTTGCGGCGCGAGATTATCAAGCTTCCCTTTGAGGCTGTTGCTGACATCCAGCACTTTTGCTCTGGTAGGCTGCAAGACGCAATCGATGCGGCGCAGCACGGTGAGCGGCAGGATGACATCCTGGTACTTGCTGCGCTTGAAGGTGTCGCGGATCAAATCGGCGACGCTCCAGATGAAGTTGACCTTGTCGCTATGAGTATGCATAAACCCTTATTCTCCGGCACTTCCAGCATTGTGGTAATTTTGCGAGGTGACAGGCCAAAGGTATCAAATAGCACAGCGATTGTCAAGGATTTACGCAGAAGTGTCTCCGCCTAACATTGCCAGCACCATATCCAGGCCAAAGCGCGCGCCTCGCCCATCAGCATCCGCCGCCGGATTATATACCGCCAGCGAAGCTACTTTCACCGGCAGAGTGGCAACCGTCGCCTTTGCGGCTTGTAGGATATGCTCGCGTGGAGGCCAGTAGGGAGCGGGTGTGAAGCCGCCGGGGCATTCTTGCGGCCCACCCACGTCCAGGTCTATATGCAGGTACCATGCGTTTGCCTCGCTCGCCAGTGGCCGTAGCGCTGCCTGGATGCGCTCCGTAACGCCTGGCTGCATCATGTCTCGCGCATCCACCTGCGCAATGTGGTGCCGTGCCAGCGCCTCAACCTCCGCCGGGTCGAGGTTGCTTGCCCCGATGAGAGCAGCGGCCTGCGGTCGCACAGGTGGCTCCAACCCCGCCGCTAATCGCCAGTCATCGAGATCCCAGCCCAGCGCCACCGCGTAAGGCAATCCGGCCAGAAAGCCACTCGTCGAGGTCTGCATGGTGTTCAAATCGCCATGCGCGTCAAACCAGACGACACCCGCCTGCCCTCGCGCCTGCGCCAGTCCTCCTATCGCTCCTACAGCGTGCGAGCAATCTCCCTCAAGTACCAGCGCAAAGCCATCATCCTTTTGCAGCGCCGCCCTTACCACAGTCGCCGCACGCTGAGCGATGCGCCCCAGGTTTGTCACGGAATCGCGCGTGCGTTCCGCCTTCGGTAGTTCAATCCAGGTGGGGGCGGAGACGCTATGGCCTCGCGCTTCGAGTAGCTGAATCAGGCCATGATCGAGAAATGCCTGTGGGCCGTTGGCACATCCCCAACGGGCAACATCGATCTGATAAGGAATGCAGACGATAGTAATGTTCATGATGTGGACTTCTCTCTTATGCTAATTGCGCGGCAACAAGGTCAAGGCTACCAGATAGCTGAGCGATTGTCAAGGCTGTACATCCCGTTCCGCCGCTTTGCGCCACATCCACCCGGCTCCCGCCACCAGCAAGCTGAGCATTGCGGCGATGAGCAGGGCGAGGGAAGCGCCGTAGAGACCGGACAGCCAGCCAAGCAGTAAATAGCCCAGTGGCACGCTGCCATCGAAGAAGAGTACCTGCACGCTGATGACGCGCCCGCGCAGGTGGTCCGGGGGAATCGTTTGCAGCATGGTCACGGACTGCGCGGCGAAGGCGGTCTCCGCGAAGCCGACGCTGGCGATGAGCGCTAATGACAGGAGATAAATATGTGAGAGCGCGAACGCCGCCTCCAACACACCGAAGACCAGCGTGCCGGTCAGCACGCGGCGCATGGTCGGGTGCCGGTTGCTCCAGGCCAGCCATAGCGCCGAGAGCAACGAGCCAATGCCAATCGCCGCCGAGAGAAAGCCAAAGCCGCTTGCTCCTACATGCAGCACACTGGTGGCGAAGAGTGGCAGCACGACGTTGAAGTTCGAGCCGAAGAGCAATACCACGCCCACCACGACGATCACCAGCAACACGGCGGGCGTTTGCCAGACATAGGCCACGCCCTCGCGCAAACTCTGCCAGGTACTCTGCCGCTCGCCCGCGCCGGCGGGTTGAAGCGCCTGGACGTGCAACTCGTGACTGCGGATCAGCGCCAGGGCCACAATTACCGCGAGAAAGCTGAGCGCGTTGAGCAGAAAGAG
>Ga0070741_10017069_pt1 | contig 11984 bp, 9 predicted proteins | sample Coa_R1_4_FD_66440 | JGI IMG/M metagenome (GOLD analysis project Ga0070741, IMG submission 66440) | Surface soil microbial communities from Centralia Pennsylvania, which are recovering from an underground coalmine fire - Coalmine... | ecosystem: Environmental > Terrestrial > Soil > Unclassified ...
CCCGACGTGGTGCTGCTCGACGTCAACATGCCCGGCCTCTCCGGCTACGAGGTGCTCGACGAGATGAAGCGCACGCCGGCGCTGGCGAAGATCCCGGTGATCATCCTCACCGTGCGCCAGTCGGCGGAGGACGCCATCCGCGGCCTCGAGCTCGGCGCCCACGACTACCTGCGCAAGCCCGTGCAGCCGGTCGAGCTGGCCGTGCGCGTCGCCAGCGCGCTGCGCCTCAAGGCGGCGCAGGACGAGCTCGTCGACCGCAACGTCGAGCTGGAGCACATCAGCCGCACCGACTTCCTCACCGGTCTGCCCAACCGCCGTCATACCGACGACGAGCTCAAGCGGGCGTGCAGCGCGTCGCGCCGGCACGGTCGCCAGCTCGGCCTGCTCATCATCGACATCGACCACTTCAAGCAGGTGAACGACCTCGCCGGTCACGCCGCCGGCGACGCCGTGCTGCGTGAGGTGGCGTGGCGGCTCCAGAGCGTGCTGCGCCCCGAGGACACCGCCGGGCGCTGGGGCGGCGACGAGTTCCTCGTGATCCTCCCCGACACCGGGGCCGACGGCATCAAGGCCGCCGCTCGCCGCCTGACCGAGGCCATACACGGCCGCGCCGTCGACATCGGCAGCAACCGCGACCTGCCGGTGCGGATCAGCGTCGGTGGTGCGGTGTACACCGGAGGCGATGCCGCCGAGTTGCTGCGCGACGCCGACCGCGCCCTGTACGAAGCCAAGCAGGTGCCCCGCACCGACTCAGAGCTCCATCCCACCGCGTGAGGATCCGCGAGGTCGCATCGCGTATCACCACCAAGTACCGCTACCGCGTGGTGGCGGGCGTGCTCATCGTGTCCCTTCCGATCTCGATCGCATTGGCAATCGTGCTGACGCGGAAGGCGTCGAGCAGTCTGACCTCGACCACCAGCGACGGCGCCGCGCAGGTGGCGCGTGCGGTCGCCCTCCACGTCGAGGACTTCCTGTCGGAGCGGCAGGAGAACCTGGCGCTGGTCGCGTCTCAGGCCGCGAGCGACCTCGGCGCGCCGGCGGTCACCGCACAAGCGGCGCGCATCGACAAGACCTACGGCGACTTCGACATCATCGAGGTCACCGACCTGACCGGCCGCGTCCGGGCGGCCAGTCGCAGCGACGGCACGTTCGACCCCAGCGGCGACGCGTGGTTCCGCACCCTGGCCGGCGGCCAGACCGTGGTCACGTCGCCCGAAGAGGTCGACGGCGACATTCGGTGGGTCATCGGCGCCCCCGTGCTCGACGACGCCGGCCACGTGGCAGGCGCGGTGGTCGCCAGCCTCAACGAAACGGGACTGGCCGAGCTGCTCAACCCCGAGGTGGAGCGCGACACCGTTCTGGCGGTCGACCAGGACCACCGCCTGGTGTACAGCACGGCGTTCGGCAAGGCCGACGGCGCGGCTCTGCTGGCCAAGGGTGCGCTGCGGACCAAGGTCGACAACACGGCCGTCACCTCGGCCCTGGCCGGCAACCAGGGCGCGGCCCGCATCCGGGCGGCCGGGCGCTCGCAGGTCGCGGGCTACGACGGCGTCGATGCGCTGAAGTGGGCGCTGGTGGTGCAGCAGCCGGCGTCGAGTGTGCTGGCCCCGGTGAACAGCCAGCGTCGAGCCGCACTCGTGCTCGTGCTGCTGGCGTCAGCCGTCGCCATCGCGTTCGCCCTGCTCTTCGCCCGGCGGGAGGCGCGCTACCTGCTGGCGCTCGCCGATGGGAGTCGCCTGGCCTCCACCGAGGTCACCTCAGCGGCGGCCGAGCTGTCGGCCTCCTCGGAGGAGCTGGCCGCCACCACCACCGAGCAGTCCGCGGCCGTCACCGAGGCGTCGGCCACCACCGAGGAACTGGCGCGGGCGTCGGGCTCCATCGCCGACACCGTCGACGAGGTGGCGGCGCAGTCCGCCGAGACGCGCGACAACCTCGAACAGGCCGAGGCCGACATCGTGGCGTCGAGCGAGCGCACCCTGGCCCTGGCCGAACGGGTGGCCGAGATCGGCGCCATCCTCGACCTGATCAACGACATCTCCGACCAGACCAACCTGCTGGCCCTCAACGCCGCCATCGAGGCGGCCCGGGCCGGTGAGTCAGGTCGTGGCTTCGCGGTGGTGGCCGAGGAGGTGCGCCGGCTGGCCGAGCGCTCCAAGGCATCGGCGTCGGACATCGCCACCATCATCGAAGGGGTGCACGCCGAGACCAACGCCACCGTGATGGCGATGGAGAAGGGCGCCAAGCAGATGCAGCGCGGACTCAGCCTGCTGGAGGCCGTCACCGACGCCACCGCCCAGGTCCGTCTCACCACCCAGCAGCAGCGCTCGGCCACCGGGCAGGTGGTCGAGACCATGGAGCAGCTCACCGACGCCAGCCGTCAGGTGTCGGCCACCGCCCAGCAGATCGCCGCCGCCGCATCCTCGATGGCCGCCCTGGCCGCCAACCTCGAGGCCACCGCCGACGCGGCTCGCCGTCAGCCCGTGCACACCAACGGCCACGCGCTCGTCGACGACGCCAGCGGCTCCATCGTCGGCTCCGTCGTGGGCTGAGAAATGCGCGCCCTGCTCACGCCGGTTGGGCCCGACTGGTACGCCATCGGGATGTCCTCGGTGCGCGAGGTCGTCGCCGCGCCCGGCCTGGCGGTGGTGCCCACCGCGCCAGCGCCGGTGTTGGGGCTGTTCAACCTGCGGGGCGAGATCGTCCCCCTCTTCGACACGTCCGCCCTCCTCGGCCTCGGCGGCGGCACCACGAGCGAGTTCGCGGTCGTGGTGTTGACGGCCGCCGGCCCGGCGGGGCTGGCTGCGACGGGCGCGCCGGAGGCTGTCGAGCTCGACGAGCCCATCGGCGGGGCGGAGATCGTCGGCGGTGTCGGCAGCTACGCGGTCGGCGGCCGGGTGGCGACCCTGCTCGACGTCGACGTGCTGCTCGCTCCCGCCCACACCGCGGGGTGGGCCCAATGACCGTCCGCGACCGCGAGGCGGAGTTCAAGCAGCTCTTCGCCCAGGAGGCCGAGCAACGGCTCACCCGTCTCGGCCAGGAGCTGCTGCAGCTGGAGGAGCGCGGCAGCGACGCCGAGCTGGTCGGTTCGATCTTCCGCGACGCGCACACGCTCAAGGGCGCCGCCGCCGTGGTCGGGTTCGACGACGTGGGACGGGTCGCCCATGCCATGGAGGACCTGCTCGAGCAGCTCCGCAGCGGCGAGCGGCTGCCGACGCCGGAGATCGTCGACGTGCTGCTGGCGGCCGTCGACCTGCTCGTCGAGCTGATCCCGGTGGGCCTGGCGGGAGGCTCGCGGCCCGACGACGCCACCGCCATGGCGGCGCGCATCGACGCGGTGGCGCGAGGGACGACACCGGCTGCCGCGCCCGAGATCGAGACCGTCGAGTTGGGGACCGACGAGCCGGCGACCGACGAGGCCGCGCCGCTGCCGGCCGCGGCGCCCGCCGGGGAACGCCGGTCGCGTGCGGAGAGCGAGACCGTGATGGTGCCGGTCAGCCGCCTCGACGAGCTGGTGCGGCTGGTGGGGGAGTCGGCCGCTGCCCACCTGCGCATCGGGCGCCTGCTGGGCGAGCGCCTCGGGACCGACCCCGACACCATGCCGGAGTTCCGCGACATGTCGCTGGTGCTCAACGAGCTGCAGGAGCGCACCATGCGCGCCCGCATGGTCCCGGTGGCGACGATCACCGACTCGTTGCAGCGCGCCGTGCGCGACCTGGCCCGGGCCCAGAACAAGGACGTGCGGTGGGAGGTGCGCGGCGGCGACACCGAGCTCGACCGCGGCGTGCTGCAGCAGCTGGCCGACCCGCTGCTGCACCTGGTGCGCAACGCCGTCGACCACGGCCTCGAGCCCACCTACGACCGCATCACTGCGGGCAAGCCGGCCCAGGCCAACGTCCGTCTCCACGCCATGCAGCTCGGGTCCGAGGTGATCATCACCGTCAGCGACGACGGCAAGGGCATCGACATCGACAAGGTGAGGGCCGAGGCCGCCAGGCGGGGCGACGACGTCAGCGGCATGACCGACGACGAGGCGCTGTACCTCATCTTCCGCTCCGGCCTCAGCACGGCAGAGTTCATCTCCGACGTGTCGGGGCGCGGCGTTGGGCTCGACGTCGTGCGGGCGAGCGTCGATGCCGCCCGGGGCCGCATGGAGGTGCGGTCGGAGCCGGGCGCGGGCACCGAGTTCCGCATCATCGTCCCCATCACGCTGGCGGTGCTGCGCTGCCTGCTGGTGGAGGTGGGGGCCGAGCGTTACGCACTGCCGATGCACTCCGTCGTCGTGGCCCAGGCCGCCGACGAGACCGAGGACGCGCACGCCGAGGGCCGGCCCGCGGTGTGGGTGGGCGGCGAGCCTGTCACCGCGTCGCGCCTGGCGGCCGTGCTCGACCGGCCCGAGTCGACGAACGGAAAGGGCCCGACCGGCGGCGGCCAGATAGTCGTCGTCGCCGGCCTCACCCGCCGGCACGCGTTCTACGTCGACGGGTTGGTCGGCCAGCGCGACGTGGTGGTGAAGGGGCTGAGCCGGCTGCTGCCGCGTCTCGACGTGCTGGCCGGCGCCAGCGTCGAGCCCGACGGCTCGATCCTGCTGGTGCTCGACGCTCCCGGCCTCATCGACCGGGCCCGCCGCTCGCGCGCCGGCTATCGCGCCGTGGCGCCCGCGGCTGCGGAGCCGCTCGGCGCACCGACCCGCCGGGGAACGATCCTCGTGGTCGACGACGCCCTCACTGTCCGCGAGCTGGAGCGGTCGATCCTCGAGCGGGCCGGCTACGAGGTGCGCACGGCGAGCGACGGGCTGGAGGCGCTGGCGCGACTGGGGGAGGCACCCGTCGACCTGGTGCTGGCCGACGTCGAGATGCCGCGCATGGACGGCTTCGCCCTCACCGAGGCCATTCGGGCCCACGTCACCTACGCCAACCTGCCGGTGCTCATCCTCACGTCGCGCGCCAGCGAGGAGGACCGCCAGCGCGGGCTCGACGCGGGAGCCGACGGCTACATCGTGAAGAGCGCGTTCGACGAGACGGCGCTGCTCGGCGCCATCGAGCGCTTCCTGGGCGGCGGCCGGTGAGCGTGCGCCGCCCGCGCGTGCGAGTCGTGGTGGTGGAGGACTCGCTCGTGCAGCGGGCCCACCTGGTGCACACGCTGCAGGCCGACGGCGACATCGAGGTGGTCGGGGAAGCGGCCGACGGCCGCGAGGCGGTGGAGATGGTGGCCGGGGCGCGGCCCGACGTCGTCACCGTCGACCTGCAGATCCCCGGAGGCGGTGGCCAGCACGTCATCGAGCAGGTGATGGCCCACACGCCGACGCCCATCCTCGTGCTGTCCGCCAAGGTGTCGGGCCCGCAGTCGGCGCCCGCCATCGACGCCCTGGTGGCGGGCGCCCTCGACGCGGTGCCGAAGCCCTCGCGCTGGACCGCCGACGACGAGGCCGACCTGCGCCGGCGGGTGCGCGCCATCAACGGCGTCACCGTGGTGCGGCACCCGCGCGGGCGGCTGACCGGCGCCCGGGCCGAGGCGCGCGGCGTGTGCCGCAGCGGCCACCCCGTCGTCGCCATCGCCGCTTCGACGGGCGGGCCGCCTGCACTGGCGACGGTGCTGAGTGGGCTGGGCCGGGTGCGGGCGCCTGTGCTGGTGGTACAGCACATCCACGACGATTTCGTCGACGGCCTGGTTTCGTGGATGGCGCGCGTGTCGCCGCTCCCGGTGCGCATGGCGGCAGCGGGCGATCGATTGCAGGCGGGCACCGTGTACATCGGGCCCGGCGGCCGCCACCTCCGCGTGGACCGCGACCTGCGCGTCGCCCTGCACCCCGATCCGCCCTCGCCGCACCGGCCGTCGGCTGACGAGCTGTTCCGGTCGCTGGCGGATCACGTCGGCCGCGCCGCCGTCGGCGTCGTGCTCACGGGTATGGGGGACGACGGGTCCGCCGGACTGCTGGCCATCCGCAACGCCGGCGGGCGCACTCTCGCCCAGGATCAGGCGACGAGCGCGGTGTTCGGCATGCCCCGCGCCGCGCAGCTCAACGGCGCAGCGGAGCAGATGGTCGCCATCGACGACATGGCGGATGCCATCGTGCGGGCGGCGGCGAGGGTCACGTCATGAGCGAGGAGTTCGCCCCCGACGGGCCCCTGGCAGCGGCGGGGCGGTTGCTGGCCCGCCGGGTCGGGCTGCGCCTCGACCCGGCCATTCGCGGCCGCCTGTCGCGGTGTGTCGCGGAGGAAGCGGCCGCCCATCACGTCGATGCCGCCGACTACGTGGGACGCCTCGACGAGGAGCCGAAGCTGCTGCAGGACCTGCTCAACCGGGTCACGGTGCAGGAGACGTCGTTCTTCCGTGACCCGGGCCAGTTCGACGCCTTGCGCAGCATCCTGTCCGACATCCCGTCACCGCTCATCGTGTGGAGCGCGGGCTGCGCCAACGGCCAGGAGCCGTACAGCCTGGCCATGACGCTGGCCGACGCGGGCGTCCCCGCCTGGCGGGTCATCGCCACCGACCTCTCGACCCGTGCGCTGACGCGCACGCGCGCGGCGCGGTACGCGGACCGCGAGCTGCGCGGCCTCGACGACGACCGGCGCGCCCGCCACCTGTCGCGGTTCGGACACGACTGGCAGGTGGCGGACATCCTGCGGTCGCGCGTCGACGTGCGGCACCACAACCTGGTGGCGGAGCCGCCGCCGTTCGAGCCGGGCACCTGCGACGTCGTGTTCTGCCGCAACGTGCTGATCTACCTGCGCCAGGAGGACGTGCTCGCGTTCCTCGAGCGGCTGGCCCTGTGGATGCGCCCCGGTGGGTGGTTGTTCCTCGGCTACTCCGAGTCGCTGTGGCAGGTCACCGACCGCTTCCAGCTCGTGCGCGTCGGCGACGCCTTCGTCTACCGCCACCGCGATCCTCACCTGGCCCGCGCCCCGCAACCCCGCGCCCCCCAACCGCATGGTTCTGGCCAGCGCATTGCACACCCAGGTGTGCAATCGGCTGGCCAGAAGCGGCGGGTCGAGCGGCCGGGCCCGGCCCGCCGGCCGCGGCCCAAGGTCCCTGCCCCCGAGCCGCTCGAGGTGCAGGACCTCTTGGCGGCCGGGGAGGCAGCGATGAACGCCGCCGACCTGGCGCTGGCGGTGGCGACGTTCCGCAAGGCGGCGTACCTCGATCCCGACCAGCCCGTGGCTCACCTCCACCTCGGCCTGGCCCTCGAGGCGTCGGGCGAGGAGGCGGCCGCCCGGCGGGCGTTCGGCGCGGCGCGGGCCGGCCTCGACCGGTCGGGCACGGCGGCGGTGGAGACCGTGCTCGAGGGCTACCACGTCGACGAGTTGATGCGGCTGCTCGACGCCAAGTTGCAGGCGCCGGCGTGAGGAGCGACGAATGAGAAGCCTGGTCCGGTTCCGTACCGGTGACGGCGAGTACGCCGTCGCCGTGGAGCACACCCGTGAGGTGCGTACGGCGAACGGCCTGGTGCCCTTGCCCGCGCCTGCGCCGGGTGTCGCCGGTCTGCTCTCGCGCGACGACGAGCCGCTCACCGTGGTGTCGACCCTCGGCGCCGGGCGCGACCACGTGCTGGTGCTCGACGCCGGTGGCGGGCCGTTCGGGTTGCTGGTCGAGGAAGTGGCGGGGGTGGTCAACGTCGATGACGGCGACATGGGCCCGGCCCCGTCAGGCCAGCACGGCGGTGTGGTGACGGGTGTCGTCAACCTCGCCGGGACGATGGTGCTGGTCGTCGACGCCGCGGCCGTCGGCGCCCCCGTGGAGCGCGCATGAGTACCGGGGCTTCGCGCGGGAAGATCGTCGTCGCCGAGGACTCGCTGGTGATGCGTGCCATCGTGCGCCAGCACCTGGAGGACCACGGCTACGAGGTCATCGAGGCCGACGACGGCAACGCCGCGCTGGAGGCGTGCCGGACGCACCGCCCCGATGCCGCCCTCCTCGACATCGAGATGCCGGCGCTCGACGGCCACGAGGTGCTGGCCCGGATGAAGGCCGACGTCGCGCTGGCCGACATCCCGGTCGTCTTCCTCACCGGCCGCACCGGCACCGACGACATCGTCGCCGGCATCGAGCTGGGCGCCCATGACTACCTCAAGAAGCCGTTCGAGCCGCCCGAGCTCATCGCCCGCATCAACTCGGCCGTGCGGGTGAAGCGGCTGCAGGACGAGCTGCGGGACCGTAACGCCGAGTTGGACGCCGTGAGCCGCACCGACGCCCTCACCGGCCTGCACAACCGTCGTCACGCGGCCGAGCACCTCGTCAGGCACGTGAGCTCGGCCCGCCGGCACGGCTTCGAGCTGTCGGTGCTCATGTTCGACATCGACCACTTCAAGGCGATCAACGACACGTACGGGCATGCTGGCGGCGACGCCGTCCTGCGCGAGTTCGCCGCCCGCGTGCAGCCGACCCTACGTACCGAGGACATCCCCGCCCGGTGGGGCGGCGAGGAGTTCCTCATCATCGCCCCCGTCACGTCGAGCGACGGCGCCCACGCGCTCGCCGAGCGCATCCGCGCCAGCATCGCGGCCACCCCGTTCGCCGTCGGGCCCCACCAGACGTGCTCGGTGACGGTCAGCGTCGGCTGCGCGACGACCCGCGGTGAGGACCCCGACGCCCTGATCGGCCGGGCCGACGACGCGCTCTACCAGGCCAAGACCGGCGGCCGGGATCAGGTCGTGAGCGCCGCGTAAGCGGCGCTCGGGCGCAGCGTCATCAGTCGCCGGAGTGCTGTCGGGCCATCCGCGCCGCGATCTCTCGCAACTTGAGGTTCTCCCGCTGCGAAGCCCGCCGGAGGATCTCGAATGCCTCGTCGGCCGTGCAGCTCTCGCGCGCCATGAGGAGGCCCTTGGCCTGACCGATCACGTCGCGGGACGCGATCGCCACGCGCAACTGCTCTTCGTGCACGCCCGCCCGGAGGTGTGAGAGGGCCGCGCCCATGGCGAGGGTCGCCACCGCCGTGTACGCCTCGGCGAGGAGCCGGTCGTCGGCGCCGAAGGTGTCAGGGGCCTCGCCGAAGAACGTGAGCGTGCCCTTGGTCTTTTCGGCGCCGTTGACGATCTCGACGGGCAGGTCGAGCATCGACGGGTACGAGCGCTCGGCGTCGGCGTTCGACGCCGACACGAAGGGAATCTCACCGTCGGCCAGGGACACGGTGGCCGCGCTGCACCCGCTGACGGTGGCCACCGCCACCGACACCACACGCTCCAAGAGGGCGGGCACTCCACCGGGCTCGGCCAACACCTGGGCTGCCGCTGCCAGCGCCGCCACCGCAGACCCGTCCCTGGACTCCACTGACGCCATTTCCGAAAATCAAGTGCTCAGACGGCGACGAGTATATAACCGCGCCCCCGCACGGCTTGGATGGCGGCGCCGCCGTTCCCGAGGTTGCGGCGCAGCCGCCCGACGGTCGCCTCCAGAGCGTGGCCCCGGTCGGGGTCGCTGCCGAGCGACTCGAGAATCGCCCGCTTGGATACGACCGCGCCCTGTCGCTCCACCAGCACATCGAGGACGGCTCGCTCGCGGGGCGCGAGGGTCACCCGCACGCCGTCGACCGCCAGGGCCCCGCCCTGCACCACCAACTCGGCGTCGCCCAGGCGCACGCTGCGCCGGCGTGACTCGAGGGCAGCGGTGACGGCGCGCACCAATAGGCCCAGGCGGCCGTGGCTGGGACTGACCGGGTCGACGAACCCGGCCCGCATGGCCGCCTGGGCGCAGACGGGACCGATGCACGCGGCCACCACGCCTCCGTCGTTGCACGCCGCCAGCGCGTCCGCGGCCAACCCGGCCCGCTCGGCGATGGCGAGGAAGTTGACGACAGCCGGGGCCGACGTGAACGTCACCGCGTCGATGTCGCCCGCGCTGGTGGCTTCCACCAGCTGCACGGCCCGTTCGTCGTCCACCGGTGCCGCGTAGCGGTACACGGGCACCTCGATGACGCCCGCGCCCGCGGCGGCCAAAGTTGCTACGGCGCGTTCGTCGCGCTTGCCGTAGTGCTGAATGGCAACCGTCCGCCCGTCGAGACCCTCGGCCGTGACGAGCTCCAGCACCGCATCCAACCGTTCGTCGGGCGGGGTGGCCCACACCCGCAAGCCGGCGACCTGCACCGCGGCGGCGGCCTTGGGGCCCCGGGCGACGACGCGCGTGGCGGCGAGCGCCTCGGCCAGCTTGGTGGCCAGGCCCCACACCTGGGCCGTCTCGAACCACGCCCGCACGCCGATGCCGGTGGTCGCCACCAGGTAGTCGGGCGGGCGGGCGATCACCGCTTCGGTGGCGTCGCGCAGCAACGCGTCGGAGCCGAGGTACTCGGTGCTGATGGTCGGCCCGTGCAGCACCGACGCGCCGCGGCGCTCGAACAGCTCGGCCTGCTCAGCCCAGCGTCGATCGGCTGTGACGCCGATCACAAAACCTTCGAGAGGAAGGAGCGTCACCTGCCGTGAATGTGGCGCGCCTGCGTTTCGGGGTTGTTTCGCACGGGTGAACCAGGGGAGAAGGGCGCCGGGTTACGACGATGTTTCTGCTCGCGCACATCGCGCCTCGCACGCGCCGTGAGCAGCTTGATGCGGGCGTTCAAACCCTGGGAAACCCGCACGAAACAGTTTCACGGTTGAGTGCAATGGCATGACCAGAGGACGTTGGATCGAAGAGTGGAATCCCGATGACGAGCAGTTCTGGGCCACCACCGGCCGCGCTATCGCGCGCAAGAACCTGCTGCTGTCGATGTTCGCCGAGCACATCGGCTTCAGCATCTGGGTGTTGTGGACGATTGTCGTCCTCAACCTCGGCAACATCGGCATCACCCTGTCGGTGTCGGAGCTGTTCCTGCTTACGCTGGTGCCGAACCTGATCGGTTCGCTGCTGCGCATCCCCTACACGTTCGCGGTGCCGAGGTTCGGCGGGCGGCTGTGGACGACGGTGAGCGCGGGCCTGTTGCTGCTCCCGACGCTCTTGCTCGCCATCGTCGTGCCGAGCGGGTGGCTCGCCCACCAGGCACACGGCGTGCAGCTGTGGGTGCTGCTGCTGTGCGCGGCCACTGCCGGCGTCGGCGGCGGCAACTTCTCGTCGTCGATGGCCAACATCTCCTTCTTCTATCCGGAGCGGGAGAAGGGCTTTGCCCTCGGGCTCAACGCCGCGGGCGGCAACCTCGGCGTGGCGGTGGCGCAGCTGTTCGTGCCGCTGGCCGTGATCGTGGGAGTCCCCGCCGCGGCCGTGAAGCTGCCGGTGCATCCGGTGCACATGGCGTACGCCGGGCTGATGTGGCTGCCGTTCGTGGTGGCGGCCTCGTTCCTCGCCTGGCTCTACATGGACAGCCTCACCCAGGCCAGGGCCGACACTGCGTCCTACACGGCAGCGCTCAAGTACGGGCAGACGTGGATCATGTCGTTCCTCTACATCGGCACGTTCGGCTCGTTCATCGGCTTCTCGTTCGCCCTGCCGCTGGTGATCAAGAACACCTTCCCCGAGTTCCTGGGCGGGCACCCGTTCATCGCCACCTACCTGGCGGGGCTCGGGTTCATGGGGGCGCTCATCGGCTCGCTGTCCCGCCCCCTCGGCGGCTGGCTGTCCGACCGGCTGGGCGGCGCCCGCGTGACGCTCGTGGTGTTCGTCGCCATGGCCCTCGCCACCGCGACCGCCATCACGGGCGTGCAGCACCGCAGCTTCGGTCTGTTCTTCGGCTCCTACATGGTGATCTTCCTGTTTGCTGGCATGGGGAACGGGTCGACCTACAAGATGATCCCGTCGATCTTCGCCGCCATCGGGCAGCGGGAGGCGGCGGCCACAGGTGCTGACCCGGTCTCCACCGCCGTCGAGTTCAAGCGGCGGGCCGCAGCGGTCATCGGCATTGCCGGCGCCATCGGGGCGTTCGGGGGCGTGCTCATCCAGATCGTGCTGCGCCAGGCCAGCCTCGGCGTGTCGGCGCTGGTGAAGGCAGCACCCACGCCCGCGGCCAAGGTGGCGGTGGCCGCCGCTCACGCCAACTGGTCGGTGCCGGCGCTGTGGGTGTTCCTCGGCTC